>Ga0272445_1000007_pt1 | contig 321016 bp, 323 predicted proteins | sample YNPCB0031_FD_194404 | JGI IMG/M metagenome (GOLD analysis project Ga0272445, IMG submission 194404) | Hot spring sediment microbial communities from Yellowstone National Park, WY, United States - YNP-CB-003-1 | ecosystem: Environmental > Aquatic > Thermal springs > Hot (42-90C) > Sediment...
CAACTGTAGAATTAGTAATATAAATTCCAGCTACCTTATCCACATTTCCACTCGCATATACTTTAATGGTTCCATTATTTGTAAGAGTTGTATTTGAATCTTTTAAATAAATTCCAATGCTGTTAACCGACCCACTTGTAGATATGGCAGATACATCAATAAGTCCCTTATTAAGGATAGTTGATCCAGTTTGTGCTTTCTCAACATATATTCCGGTTGCATTTGCAGACTGCTCACCTTGAGCTAAAACCTGAATATTTCCGCTATTATCATTCAAAAGGGTTCCTGTAAGAAAAATTGCGTATAATCCAGTTGCTTCTGCATCTTTACCAGTTGCTGTTATCTTAATGGTGCCATTATTGGTAAAGTTTCCTATAGTATCTACTACGCCAACATTCAATCCATAAGCTTTTGCAGTTCCATTTGTTACAGTTGCTACTATATCAATTGTTCCTGTATTGGTAAAATTGCCTACATCACTAGCTAAAATTCCAAATGCTTCTGCAACACCATTTGTTGAAGTAGCACTTGCTATTATGTTGCCTGTATTAGTAAAATTACCTATACTATCCTCTCCAAATACTCCATCTGAGACTGCCCAGTCTGTACCATTGGCACTCGTTACTATGCTACCTGCATTAGTGAAATTGCTTATAATATTCGCTCCCACTCCATCTGCTCTTGCCCTGCTTGTTCCATTAGCACTTGCTACTATATTACCTGCATTAGTGAAATTGCCTATAATATTCGCTCTCACTCCATATGCATAAGTATCTCCGTTTGTTGAAGTAGCACTTGCACTAATTTGCCCTCCATTCTCAAGGGTAAAATTACCTATACCATTTTCTGCATAAACTCCATATGCATATACCTGACCACCAGTATTATTCCCATAAACCTCAATCTTCCCTCCTGATAAATTCTGAAATTCATCTATCGTTCCGTTAAATACCGCTACTCCTGTTACGTGTAGCTCTGCACCACCTGTATATCCTTTTACTGTTAAGTTCCCATTATTAACAAAAATACCAATGGTTCCATTTGCCCCTCCACCGATCTCAGGTGGTAATCCTGCAAGCACTCCACCTACTATTCCTCCACTTGTTGCATTAGAAGTAACAGTTATGTTTCCTTCATTAGTAAAATTACCCAGATTATTTGATCCAACTACACCAGCAGCAATAACCTTACCAGCTGTTGCATTTGCAGTTACATTTATTGTTTTAGTATTAGTAAATAGTGTTGCATTTCCTACAAAAACTCCTGCTGATGTTGCATTTGCTCCTGTTGCAGCAGCTGTTATTGTTCCAGCATTTGTAAATGAAGTGGCATTTGATTCAATTTCAACTCCAGTTACATCTGCATTGCCAGTTGCAGTTGAAATAGCTGTTATTGTCCCATTATTGAAAAATTCATCTATATTATATGCAGTAACTCCTTTTGTATTTTCTGCATCCCCTCCAGTTGAAGTTGAGTTTGCAGTTATACTTCCTGAATTAATAAAATTACTTATTGTTCCATCTACATCCACACCTTTTGCAGTTGCATTACCATTAAAAGCTATCGCCGTTACGTTAATTACTCCAGTTGCATTATTGGTAAAATTGCCTATATCACCAGCTGAAACTCCACCATATACATATGCATTACCATTTGTTGCAGTTGCTATAACATTTATATTCCCTTCATTAGTAAAATTACCTATGCTTTTCGCATATACTGCATGTGCTTCTGCCCTTGAATATTGATATATTCCAATGGTTGAAGTTGCGTTTACTGATATTTCTCCAATATTTATAAAATCATCTACATGAGAAAGGTCAAATCCTACTCCATACGCAAGTGCCCAACCTCCTCCATTTGCATTTACTGCTATTTTGTTTACATTAGTAAAATCTTTTGTTCCATAATCACTATAATACACATATACTCCATAGGCAGCTGGATCTTGGCCTGTTGCAGTAACATTTATACTACCTGTATTTTTAAAACTATCAGTACCATACCAAGCTACTACTCCCCATGCTTCATTTATTACTGTTCCATTTGCATTTGAAAGTACATCTATACTACCTTCATTTATAAAATTACCGTTATTATCTACCCTCACTCCATAAACCCTTGTGTTTGTGCCTGTCGCACTCACTTCTATACTACCTGTATTTGTATTAGTAAAATTACCTATATTTTTTGCATAAACTCCATATGCCCATATATCCCCACCTGTTGCAATTGCTGTGATTTCTCCTGCATTTGTAAAATTACCTATATTTCCTGCATTAACTCCATAGGCATAAGCATTACCATTTGTTGTGTTTGCTGTTATTTCAATTGTTCCTGCATTGGTAAAATTACCTACATTATTAACTGAAACTCCATATGTATGTGACCAATCTGTCCCATTTGCACTTGCTACTATGCTACCCTCGTTCATAAAATTACCTATACCATTTTCTGCATAAACTCCATATGCATATACCTGGTTTGTACCAGTTGCAGATATATTAAATGTTCCTGTATTGGTAAAAATTTCTATGCTATTAACGTATACTCCATATGCGTTTGCAGTTCCATTTGTTGCAGTAGCACTTGCTATTATATTTCCTGTATTGGTAAAATTGCTTATATCTCCAGACTCAATTCCAGATGCATACGCCAACCAATTCGTAGAAATTGCATTAATATTTATCTCGCTATTATTAGTAAAATTATCTATCCCACCAGATACACCAATTGCTTCAGCTCCATTTGTAGTCGCATTTGCTACTGCGGTTACATTAATTTTACTTCCATTTTCAAGCACCAAATTATTTATATTATTATCTACTTCTATTCCGTATGCTTCTGCCAATCCATTTATTGCATTTACAATTACATTTATACTACCCCCACTTTTAAGTGTAAAATTACCTATACTACCCGCATACACTCCATCTGTCCATGCATCCCCGTTCGTTGCAGTAGCATTCACAGTTATTGGTCCTGCATTGGAAAAATTATTTATATCTTTTTCTGCATACACTCCATATGCATGTATGCTCCCTCCATTATTTTCCCCATAAACCTCTATCTTTCCCCCTGCTGAATTCTGAAATTCATCTATCGTTCCATTAAATACTGCTACTCCAAATGCATATAACTCTGTGCCACTTGCATATCCACTTACCCTTAAGTTTCCACTATTAATAAATGTACTAATCTGTCCTGAAGTTAATCCTTCAAATTCTTGAGGTTTTCCTGCCATTACCCCTATTACTTCAGAAAAATCCCCGCTTGTTGAATTAGTGAAAACTGATATATTTCCAGTATTGTTAAAATAGCCTATTTCATATGACCTTACTCCAACTGCTGTTGCGTCCACTGACTCTATAGAAACATTTATGTTCCCAGTATTAGTGAATTTGCTAAGCGTTTCAATCTCAAAACCAGCTGGAACATTATTTTCTGCATAATCAACATATCCACCAGTTCCATTTATAGTTAAATTCCCATTATTAACTACATTCGTAGCGTTTATTGCATACACACCTCCAACCATAAGTTGTTCTGAAGAATCAGTTACATTACCAGAAACATTAATTGTTCCATTATTTATAAGATTATCAGTAACATTACCAACAGCTATTCCACCTGCAAAAACTGCCGTGCCATTTGCTGAAACATTTATTGCTCCATTAGAAGTGATAGTTAAATTACCAATAGGTCGTGCGGTCATTTCATCACTAAAAGCTCCCTGAGTAAAAATACCTAAAGTATTTGAAATTTCAGTTTCATTATCAACAGTAAAGGTAGTAGAATTTGTTTGTGTGACTGTGAGCGCTGCGTTAATGGTTAAATCAGAAAATAGAGCTTGTGTATCATTATCTATAAATATTCCTCCGGTATGGACTCCTGTATCATTAAATACAAGTAAATCTTGTTCTAAAGTATAGGAACTGTTTGAGGCATTCAAATATACGCCAATTTTAGCCTCTTGTCCAATAGTCAAGCGTGCACCCATGCCTATTATCAATAGAATAAATACCCCTACTATCAACCATTCTAAATATTCTTTAAAACCCTTACCTTGCATCTTTTTTCTCCTATTTCATATTTAAAAATTTTTTATTATTCAAATTCTTTTTATCCATCTTTTATTTTTTCCCAAGTCTAATCTCTTTCCACTTTTTCCTTTGTTCATCATTTAATACTCCATCTATCTTCTTTGCTGTCTCAAGCTCCTCTCCCCAAAGCTCCCCACGGAGACAATATATTTCCTTTGCAAGTTTTTTTATCTCCTTAATATCGCTACCACTGTTTAACATTTGATTTAGCTTTGCCTCTTTTTCTTTTATCTTATCTACAAATTCCTTTTCCTTTTTAAAATATTCTTGCAAAAACTTTTCTATCTCTTTAACCTGCTTTTCATTAAGCTTTAGCTCTTGCTTAAAATCAAGGATTGTTCTTCTCCCTTGAACACCACCTCCAGCTCCCTTACCCCCCTCCTGTGAATAACATTAATTACTAAACTAATCACTAAAATTAAAACTAAGCCGAAAGTCTTAAATACCGACTTTGACAAAAAAAGCGAATTCTTAAGAATTGAGCTGATCTTTGAAAATTCTGTCAAATTTTTCTTTCCTTAATCTAAATATAGATATCTTATTTAAAATCATAAAAATTGTCAATAAAAATTTTTAGCTATTTTTGAAATTTAAATGCTAAATATACGTTAATTTTTTAAATATTTTTTAAATTTTCATATATTTTTTTAAAATTTTACATAGTATCCCTTTTATTGTGTAAAAATTTTTTTCGGGAAGGGCATGGTAGGTCCCCAATTCAATCTCGTTAAACCCCCTTAACCTCCTTGAGTTTAACCTCTCATTCATCTCTTTCAAGATCAAATATAATAATCTTTCAGCTGATCCTTCATCCGGAAATACCTCAATCACCTTTATCCTCATTTTTATCTCCTTTGCTAATCTTTTAAGCTGATTAGTTGTATAAATAAACTGCCTTATCTCTTTCAGATACCTCAAAAATGTTGGTAGTGTCTTATTAATTGTGTAAAGACTTGATAAAGTAAAACGGGTATGGTAGCTTCTCCACAGATCAATAACCAAAACTATCAAAAAGGAAAGGAAGCTACCATGCTCCTTCTTACTTTTTAGTCTTTACGCAATTAATGACACATTACCCAATCTTTATTAATATTAAATAATTAAGTTTTTCTGAGCTTCCCAAATTTAACTCAATTTTCCTTATCTTTAAAACTCAAACAATTCAAAAAACCTTCTCGTATCTCAGATAAAGGTTTAGGTATAAATCAAGAATAAATGTTATTGAAATATCTTGGATTGTTTGATAAAGCTTAAAAACTTAAATGACGTTTGATGAAAGCTTGTTTGGTTTCTGTTTGGTCTTTGTTTGATTAAGAGGTTTGATAGGCTTATGTTTTTGGTTTTAAGAAAGGAAAAAAATAAAAAAATAAGGCAATAGTCTTAACAAAGTTTTTAACTTAAGGGCAACTGGATTAGAAATTTAGATAAATTATTGAAACTTTTTTTGAATTTTTTTTTGATTTTCTAATTTATAAAGATAACTTAACTTGATAAAAATAAAACTGGAAGCTTTTAAACCCCTATTTTTAGCAGCTATTTCGCTTCACCTCACATCACACTTCAATTCAGCTCATTTCAATTCTTATTTAAAAATATAACATTTAAAAAATCAATTAAACGTTGCTTCTATATAAAAACTTATAGCATTGATATAAATTCTAAAACTATGCTATAAAAAAATAAAAATTGTTTGAAATTTTAAAATAAATCGTCAAAAGGGGGGATTGTATGAGTTTACGTGACAGTATATTTGATAACAAAAATGAAAGAAAACTATATAAACATTTAAAATTGATATGGGGGAACATTTTTAACATTTATCCTCAATTGCCTTTTACAAAAATTTTTGATATTAATACATTAGACGTTAATAGGTTTTTAAACACATAATTTCGAAAAAAAGAGGGGTAAATAATGAAGAAAATACTTATTGAATGCCATTATTGTAAGAATGAAATATATATTGATGAAATACTTGCTCAAAAGATGAGAACTGAACTTGAACAAGAATTAAAAAAGAGATTAACAGAAAAAGATAAAGAATTAGAAGAAATAAAAAAGAAATTAACAGCAAAGGATGAAGAAATATCAGAACTTAAAAGAAAGCTCGAAGAAGAGTATAAAAGAAAACTTAATGAAAAAAAAATTAAAAATAAGAGAAAAAATTAAAAAAGAATATGATGAAGAAAAGGCTCAAGAAATAAAGATATATAAAGAACAAATAGATCAATTGAAAAATCAAATAAAATGTTTTAGAGAAAAAGAGTTACAATTACTGCGAGAAAAACAACAACTTGAAAAAGAAAAAGAAAAGATTGAACTTACTGTAGCAAAAAAGCTTGATGAAGAAAGAAAAAAGATAATAGAAGATTTAAAAGCCTCTTTTGAAAAGAAATATGAATTGGTACTTGCTGATAAAGACAGGCAAATTAATATGCTAAAAACTCAAATTGAAGAACTACAAAGAAAATTAGAAAAAAACATAGTTGACGGAAAAACCTTGGAATGGATTCTTGAAAAAGTTTTAAAGAAATCTCTCCCAAATGACATAATAAGAACCCGTTCCAAAAGGAGAATGAGGGGCTGATGTAATACAAAAAGTATGTGATGCTCGTGGAAATATTTGTGGAGTCATTTTATGGGAATCAAAAAGAACAAAAAAATTGGAATAATCAATGGATAGACAAATTAAAAGAAGATCAAAGGGAAATAAAAGCAGATATTGCAGTAATAGCATCTACAGTATTACCTAAAAAGTATAAAAAATATTGGCATTTATTGATGGTATCTGGGTAGCAGATTACAGACTCACTACCGAACTTGCTACTCTTTTACGTTTTGTTCTTTTGGAAGTTGCTAAAGCAAAAATTGCAATGGAGGGGAGACAAGAAAAACAAGAATTACTTTAATCAATATCTTACAAGCTCTGAATTTCGTCAAAGAGTACAAACAATCCTCGAAACGTGTATAGAATTAAAAGAAGATCTTGATAATGAAATGAGAGCAATGCAAAAATATGGGCAAAAAGAGAAAAACAAATAGAAAAAGTGATGAAAAGTATGGTTTCAATATATGGAAGTTTGCAAGGGATTATAGATAAAACACTACCCGAATTAAGAGAATTAGAATTAAAAGCCTTAGAAAGTACTGAATTAATAGAAAATAGAGCTCTTCCGTTAGAAATTGAAAATAACAAACATTTGTTAAACAAAATAAAAAAAGAAAAACAATAACACCAAAATTTTTTGAAAATTTAAAAATTTTAGGTATATTAAGTAATGACTAAAAAATGAAAAAATTAGCTCCTTTACTTTTAGCTGTGTTTTTATCTGGATGTTTTTTCTATGTATGGAAAGATGAATTAACTTTTGAGGAAAATTTTGAAAATTGTTTCAATGAGTGTAAAAACAAAGGCTATGCAGGTGATTATTGTAAGAACCATTGTGATTTTGTTTGCAAGCGCTATCTCTATTACAAAATATATCATGAAACATATTATATGAACTATAAGTGTTTAGATGCTTGTTTAATAGATAGCCATTCACAAGACTATTGTGAAGATATGTGTAGATATACTCCTTCACAATTTGAAAATGCTGAGTTTAGATGTTTTTATAATTGTATAAATAGAGGTAATACTTACCATTATTGCAGATCTCTTTGTAATTATCCCTAACTTAATCTATCTTAAGTTAGATGACTAGAGGTTACAACATTTTTCAAACTTCTTTATAATTTCTGATAGTCTAAGCCACAACTTCTACCCCTTTCAATTTTTTACCAAATATAGCTAAAACTCGTTTTGAACAGTTATTTTGTATATTTTACCTAACAATATTAAAATGTTTGCAGCCATAATTTTGTTTCTTTTTATCATAGAACAAATATGAGCTTAATTTTTACAAAAACTTAATCTTTTTCCTGAAAGCCTGATCTAATCTAGATTTGAAAAATTAAATGATTAACAGAAAAGTCAAAATGGTTTAAAATCAGAAACAAACAAATTTATTCCGTTTTAAGTTTTTCAAGAAGCCTTTTTACTTCTTTCAAAACTTCCCCCTTCTCCTGCTCTTAATAACTCTCTTATTTTTCAAGTTCCTTTATTAGCGTTTTTTTACTAATCCCCAATTTTGATACAGCCATTCCTCCCACCTCCTTTCTAATTCATCAATAACTCTTTGAGCATAATCTTGTCCTTTGTATCTTGCTATTTCAACAATTTTATTAAATATCTCTTCAATAAGGTTCTTAAACTCTTCACTTTCAACCCAGGCATTAATTTGACTTTCCCTTTCTCTTGCAAGTTCTTTTTCACTTTTAGGAACTGGAGGAATAGGTGGAAATTTAGCTGGATCTTCATATCTATGTTTGTAATAATCTAACCAACATTTTTTCCATAAAGCGGAATAATCTTCTTTTTCATGCTCCACAATCCAGTCTTTATACTTTATAGGCAACCCATGCATATAACTTAGTATATCCTGCTCCATCATGTATCTTACACGAAACTCCTTATCATTACGAAATCTGTCTATCCAATGTGGAAGAAGAGTTTTTGGGTGTACTGGAAAAGGCCAATCTTCAATCTTTCCCTCTTTTTTCCTTTCTTGTTTGACTTCCTGAACTATCTCATTTTCTTCAGTTTCAAATGCAACTTTATTTTCTTCAATATCAAATGCGGATTCTTCAAGATTTTGAGAATAATGATCCTCAACTTTTATGCATTTTTGACATTTTGACAAAAATGCATAATCCGTATTTTTTTCTTCATTTTTTTCTTTTTCCCACCTAGAAATAGTTGCCTGATCAACTTTCAGCAGGCTTGCCACTTTTTCTTGAGTAAATCCTTTTTCTCTAAGTTGTAAAGCCTGTTCTTTTAAATCTTCTTTTTTCTGTTTTATAACATCTCTTATCCAACGATAAATAGTTCTTTCTGAAACTCCAAAAATCTTGCAAAGTTCTTCCAAGCTAATATTGTGCTTATAGTAAAGTTCTTGGGCTAAGATAATTTTTTCTTCTTTTTTTAGAGGAAGACCGTGTTTGAGATTTGCTTGAATTGCTTTAATTCGATAATCAGTTTCATTTTTACAAGAAATAAGCTCAGCTTTAATAGTAGGTCTGCCAGCTCTTTTATGAGCTTCAAGCCTGTGAACACCATCAATCACCCAGTATTCACCATTTCCTTTATCCCACACCAAAATGGGATCAAACTCAACTCCACTCTCAATCATCTCTACATACTCTTTAACTTTATCTTCTGACCTTCCAGTAATAACTCTTGGAAGAAGATCCCAGGGAATATGTATAGCTTTTATTTCAAGCTCAAGAACTACATTCATAACTAACCCCCTTGTTTGGTTTTTTAAACAGAACTATAAAATAAAAGGCAAAAATGGTAACTGGTTTTAAAAAATTTGTTTTTTTACGAAAAAATCTTATATAAAGGGCTTAACAAAAACTAGCTTTACAAAAACTATAAAGGAAAGCTTTAAGATAAGGAAAGTTTTAAAAACTTTTTTGATTTTTGACTTTTTACTTCTGAAAGGACTATTTCAATTCAATGCTTAATTATTTTAGGGATTTAACTTTTGATGCATTTCTTACGACTTATAAGTGTATGGATAGAAAGACTTGTGTGAGGAAGTTTTTAAGTTTAGAGCAGGCAAAAAGATTAATTGAGACATTTTCATTAAAATAAAAAGAAGTTACTTTCTTTTATCAATTTATTATAAGAACAAAATTGAACTGAAAGGAGAAATAAATGTCAGTACTTTTTTTAAATGAAAAGGTTGAAGAGGCAATTGAGTTTTTAAGGAAAAATGAGCCTGAGGATGGTTATGTGGTTAAATTTTCAAGTGGTAAAGATAGTATTGTGCTTTATGACATAGTGAAGAAATCTGGTGTTAGATATAAAGTTTACTATAATTTTACGACAATTGATCCTCCAGAGGTAGCAAGGTTTATTAAGAAGTATTATCCTGAGGTTGAGTGGATAATTCCGAAGAGGAATTTTTTTACTTGGTTAAAGAGGGTTGGACCTCCGACTAAGGCAAAGAGATGGTGTTGTACAAAGTTGAAGCATATTATTCCTAAGGGAGCAAAGCATGTAGTTCTTGGGATAAGGGCAGAGGAGTCTTACAAGCGAGCAAGAAGGGAGAGGATTGTTTATAATAGTGAGACAAAGACAGTTGATTATTATCCAATTTTTCATCTTACAGAGGTAGATATTTGGGAGTATATCAAAAAGGAGGGTCTCTCCTACCCAAGTCTTTATGATGAAGGGTTTGATAGGATCGGTTGTGTGGTATGTCCTTTTATATGTGGGAGTAAACTTCTTGAGATGCATCGTAAGAGATGGAAAGCTTTTTATGATGCTTTTGAGAGAGCTTGCAAGGTTTATTTTGAGAGAAAGAGGGACTGGTATGAAAGTGTGGGAGTGAAAAGTGTTGAGGAGTTGTTATCCGCTTGGTATAGAGGAGAGAGAGGGACGAAATATATGGAGATAGAGGGGTTGAATGGAGAAAGGACTGACGGTTAAGGATGTTTTGAAGCTTTTTAAGAAGTTTAGGGAAAAGCATATAAATTTTTTATTAAGCGGAAGGTTATTAACTATCCGATAAAGGAGAAGGATTTAGAAATACTTGATGCTATACATAAGATTTGGGGGACGAAGGAGGTTGTGCGGTTTAATTTAAGTTTTTTTAGTAAGGGGGTGAGAGAGGAGATTTATCGGCAGGTTGTATTGAAGTGTGAGACAAAGCTTGATATTTGGTTGTATTCAAGAATGAAGAATAAGATGGAGCATGGGCAAAAGTTAGATGTTAAAGAATTAATAGATGAGGTGGTAAGGGTATTTAAGTTAAAGAAAGACAAAAAATTTTTAGATGCACTAAAGCAAAGAATAATAAAGATAAGATGCAGGTTGTATTATGAAAGAAGGAAACAAAGAAAAGAAAAGTTTCTTATAACCAAAACAAAGTAACCTCTGATTTTAAACCTACCCTCCAAGAGGTCTCAGAAGGGACTTTTTTTGTTATTGACAAGCCTTGTATAGAGTTTTACAATATTTACAGTTTAACCATATTTACGGTTTGATAATATTTACGGTTGTGGGCAACATAGTAACTTTTTGGCGAAGTAACCAAACATTATATATATAGCGTTGTAAATTTTGGGTTTTTGGTGATCATATTTACAGTTTGACAGTATTTATAGTTTAATTATATTTATGACTAAACTGATTTGATTATATTTTACAATTTAACTGAGGAGGTGATAGAATGAGGGATGAGGTGTTAACGATTAAGATAAAGGACCGAGAAATACGGAGGAAGTGTAAGCTTCTTTATAGAATGAATGGAGTGATAATAGAGACCTTATTGAAGCTTCTTTTTGAGAGGGTTGATGTAGCAAACATATTGAAGGCTTATGTTGAGAATGAAGCAGAAGGGGTTAGAGAGTTAATAATAAAGGCATTTAAACCAAGTAAATGGGAAGAAAAGCAACATGATGAAGATGATTTGATTTATGCATTTGAGAATGAAGATGATATAAGAGTGTAAATTGTTTAATGTAGTGGGATATTTTTACTTTTCAGGGTGTTCGTTTGCTTTCTATTTTGTTTTGGGAAGTTCAAGCGGGACTAACTCGTTTGGAGCTCCTTATTTTTGAGTTTAGATGTTTAGAATGTCAAATTTTGACATTTTGTCAAAATTTGACATTAGTTGAGAACCATTCTCAATTTGAGAGTAGAATAAAAAATATGGTAATTTTTGGTGAAGTAATCAAACATCATTATATGCAGATAAATTTTCAGGGTTTGGTAACTTGTTATCAAGTTATCAAGTTACTTTGTTAACAAGGTAATTTGGTTACTTGGTTACTTTCCTGTTATAAAAATAAAAAAATGAAAGGAGGCGTTAAGGAATGAGGGTATTAGGGATAGACATAGGATTTGGTTCTGTTAAGGTTTATTCTGACAATTTAGAGTATAAGTTTCCGAGTGCAGTGGCTTATATGCCTGATGATGGAGTTATGGAGGTTGAGAATGTTAATGTAGATGGTAGGTTTTTTATAATTGGGAGGGATGTGAAGTATGCGGCTAGTTTTAAAGTTGAGATTCCAAGTGTGAGAGATTTAGTGAGGTGGAGTAATGTATTTTTGAAGTATCTGATTGACAAGTTTGGGGATTTTGACGTTATTGTTTCAGGATCCCCACCTAATGCAAAAAGTTATATTCCTGAGTTGAGTCTGTAATTATGTAATAGAAGGAAGGAAAGAAATTGATCTAATCAACGCAGTCGTAAGAAAAGAAAGTTTTTCGATTTGATATTTTACTTGCTCAAGATGATTGGTTAAAAGAAATGCTGTATTTCAGTATAAAAATAAAAGCCAAAAAGGTTAAAGTTCTTCATCCAAAATGGTTAATTAAAATGAAATTTTTAACTGTGAGAAAAAAGATTTAAAAGATGTTGAGATGTTAGAGGATTTCTTAAAAAAGAGAAAGCTATAAAAGGAATAAGATACATAGTATTCTTTTTATTGCTTAAAAACTTCTCTGGAAAGAGCATGATAATAATCAATTCAATCTTATTAACCTTCTTAAATTTAATCCCGTCCTTTTTTATTTTTCAAGTCTTTACACAATTAATGAGACACTACTGAGGAAGAGGACCGGATATTTATTCATTTATTAGATTACTTATTGAAGTGACAGTGAAAGGAGAAAAAAAACACTTTTTTTGTTTTTTAAGCTTAACTCTTAAGTAAAAGAGAAAAGATTAAAAAATTCCTACTTAAAGTCCTTATCCATTAAAGTTACTTTCTTATAGCTTAAAAAAAGAAAAATAAAAAATAGGATCGCTTCGGACGGAAGCATTTAAAAGAAAAAAGGGGGTGTTTTTCCTTTGAAAAGAAAAAAGTTAAAATGTAAAACTCAAAAAATACAAGAGTTTTATCAAGAAAAGAGAAAAAAATATTCTTTTTATAAAGGTCCTCAAAATTCGAAAATCAAAAATTTTAACTCGTATTTGATCATTGATTGTTTAGTTGATAAACTTCCCCTACTTCAATCAACCAAGATTCTTATCCAAAAGTTAAAAGGAAAAGCTAAGATAGAAGCTTTTAATTTAGTTATAGACGAAATTTTAGAAATAGAGGTGTTAAAAATTGAAAAAAAGATTAGGAGATTCCTACTTAAAGCATATAAACTCTGATAGGATAATTCCTGATTTTATTGAATTTTACAAGCAAAGAGAGCTGAAAAGTTATAGTCTTCTCAGAGAATTATTTATCGGAACAAATGATTGATTGGAATTGAGAGAAATAAAATGGATATTGAAATGAAGGTTTGGAAAATGATTGAAAATGATCATAAAATGACAGATGAATTATTAAATACAAAGCAAGTTTGTGAAATTCTAAAAATAAACCGAAGGACTTTATTTAATTGGAGAATAAAAGGTAAACTTCCCTTCGTGAAGCTTTCAAAGAGAACAATTAGATTCAGAAAAAGCGATATTCTGAACTTAATAATAAATAACACTATTATAATAACTGAGACAAACAAAGAAATTGAAAAGAAAGCAGATGAAATCCTTGCTAAAATTTTTAGAAAGTGATAACATTTCTTTAGTAAATTTTTTAGTAAATCTGCTCTTTGACAAGCTGGGCATACAAGCCATAGAAAGGAGGGCTTTCTATGGGCTTGTATAAAAGAGGAAACATATGGTGGGGCAGTATTTCGCATAATGGCAAACAATACAGATTTTCTTTAAAAACTACAAATAAAAGTGAAGCTTTAAAAATTTTTGTCTTGGTCTATTCTAAATTGAAAGGCGAAGAGCCTCAAGGAATTAAATACCCATCCCGAATACCTTTCATGACTCAACCTTCAAAGAGTGACCTAACCTTTGAGGTTTTCTATAAAGATTATTACCTACCATGGTGTTATAAAAGGCAGGTATATTATGAGACTTTAAAAAAATATCTCCTTAACAAACTTCCTGAGTGGTTTAAAAAACTAAAACTAAATGAAATCGGGGTTAGAGAATTGGAGCTCATTCAAACACATCTTTTAAACGAAGGAAAATCAATCGCAACTTGTAATAGGTATGTTTCAGTAATAAAAGCTTCTTTTACTAAAGCTTACGAGTGGGGATTTATAGATGAAGAAAGACTTAAAATAGTAAGAAGAGTAAAGAAATTAAAAGGGGAAGTAAGTAGACTGAGATTTCTTAGTAAAGAAGAAATTGAGGCTCTTCTTGCTAACTGCGAACCTCATCTTTATCCAATTGTGTTTATGGCACTAAATACAGGCATGAGAAAATCTGAAATTCTTAATCTAAAGTGGAGCAATATAGATCTAAAACATGACCTCATCTTACTTGAAAAAACCAAGAATGGGGAAAGAAGAGAAATTCCGATTAATCAAGCTTTAAAAAGGGTTCTTTTAGACTTATTTAAAAAACGAAGGCTTGATACAGACTACGTTTTTATTAATCCAGAAACAGGGAAAAGATATACGAACATAAAAAGAAGTTTTCGTACAGCGTGTAAAAAGGCTGGGATAAGAGATTTTAGATTTCATGACCTAAGGCATACCTTTGCTTCTCAGCTTGTTATGTCTGGAGTGGATTTAAAGACTGTTCAGGAGCTTTTAGGACATAAAGATATATCAATGACTTTGAGATACTCCCACTTAAGTCAAGCTCATAAAAAAGAGGCTGTAAAAACTTTAGAAAGAGTGCTTTATCACAATTCTATCACAATTTATCACAGTGGAAGGAGTTAAATTTTTGGAACCCTTGAAAATACAATCGGGGCGAGAGGATTTGAACCTCCGACCCCCTGCTCCCAAGGCAGGTGCGCTTCCAGGCTGCGCTACGCCCCGTATTTCTTATAATTATAATCTTTCCTTATTATTTTACAACTACCTTTTCTAAACTTTTATCTTTGACTTTCTATAAATTCTAATGCCCTCTTTAATCTCTTTTCAACCCTTTCCTTTCCTAAAACTTTCATTATTTCAAAAAGAGAAGGACTTACTGTTTTTCCTGTTAAAGCAACTCTTACAGCTTGAGCAATATTTTTTAACTTAATACCTGATTTTTCAGAAAGTTCTCTAAAATACTCTTCAAATTTCTTTTCATTTTCTAAAGGAATTTCCTCTAAATCCTCAACTATTTTTTGAAGTAAAGGTTTAATTTCTGAAACTAAAAATTTTTTAGCTCCGTCCAAATCATAACTTACTTCTTCCACTAAGTAAAACTCTATCATTTCAGCCATCTCAACCAAGGTCTTGCTTCTTGTTTTTACCGTTTCTATAGCAGAAAGAAGATATTCCTCAGAAAACTTATTTAAATCATAAGACTTTAGAAAATATTTAAGATGCTCTAAAAGATATTTATTATCGCTATTCTTTATCCAATAAGCATTTATAGCTAAAAGTTTATCTTGATCAAATCTTGCAGGAGAGAGATTTACACTTTGAAGATCAAATTTTTCAATTAGTTCTTCTACTGTAAAATATTCTTGATCTCCATATCCCCAACCAAGACGAGCTAAATAATTAATAAGTGCCTTAGGTAAAAAACCAGCCTCTTTATATTCAAGAACAGATTTTGCTCCATGCCTTTTAGATAATCTTGCTCCATCAGACCCAAGAACCATAGGGATATGTGCAAATTCTGGAGGATTAACTCCAAGGGCATTATAAATAATAATTTGTTTAGGGGTATTAGAAATGTGATCGTCTCCTCTTATTACATGGGTTATTCCCATAGTAATATCATCTATTACTACTGCAAAATGATATGTAGGTGTTCCATCTGAACGCATTATTATAAAATCATCTATTTCTTCCGCAGGAAAAACGATCTTTCCTCTTAAAAGGTCTTCAAAAATAATTTCTTCAATTTCTGGTACCTTAATTCTTAATGCCCTACCCTCACCTGGACCTAAATTTTTATCTCTGCAAGTTCCATCATATCTTGGTTTAAGCCCTCTTTTTAACATTTCCTCTTTCTTTTTTTCTAAAACCTCCTTAGAACATTCGCAATAATAGGCTTTTCCCTCTTCAAAAAGTTTTTTTGCATAGCTTTGGTATATTTCTATTCTTTCACTTTGAAAATATGGACCTTCGTCCCATTCAAGCCCAAGCCATTTTAAAGCAGATATTATAGAATCCACATATTCAGGTTTTGATCTTTCTTTATCTGTATCTTCAAAACGAAGAATAAATTTTCCTTTATTGTGCCTTGCAAAAAGCCAATTAAAAAGCGCTGTTCTTGCTCCTCCAAGATGTAAATGCCCTGTTGGACTCGGAGGAAACCTAGTTACAACCATTTTTAAAATCCCCCCTCTTTAATAAATCACTATTCCTCCATATCCAACTACAGAAGAATAATCCTTTATTATATCTCCTGAAGTTTGATATTCTATCAGTTCGGCTTTACTCGCTCCGAGATTTTTACAGGTATTAATAGTAACAGCTATAGGAATATACCCACAGGCACTTATTCTTTCTTCATGAATAACTTTAAGAAAATCTTCTTCTGAAAGCTTTAATATTTCTCCTATTGCCATTAAGTCCTTTTTCTTAGCTACTTCATGAGGTACATAATGACTAAAATCACTACTCCCAACAATTAAAATATATTTATCAGAATGTCTTTTTATAACCTCAGCCATACCTTTCCCTAACTCTTTAACCTCTTCTAAACTAAGTTTACTTAAACATATAGGAACTATTTTTACTTTAGGATTTATGTATTGTAAAAAGGGAACTTGGACTTCTATTGAATGTTCATGTAGATGTGCCATAACATCTCTTGATAAAAGTGGAACTGATTTTATTAAATCTTCTGAAATTTCTTTATCAACCGAAACCTCACCTAAGGGTGTTATAAATGCCTCTCCAGGAAATAGGGATATCCTTTCACCTAATCCTGTATGATTTGTTCCAATTATTATAGCAGTATCAGGAGGTATTATGCTTCCATAAACTTTGCCTGCTACCCATCCAGAATACATATATCCTGCATGAGGGACAATTATCCCTTTAGCTTTGATTTTATTTTCTCTAAATTTAATAAGAGTAGATAGATGAAACTTAAGTTCTCGTGGATTGTCACTATAAAAATATCCTGCAACTGCTGGTTCTCTTTTCATAGCTCTTCCTCTTTTAAAGTTTTTATATATTCCAAATCTTCAGGGGTATCAACTTCTGGAACCTCTTTTGGAACTACTGTTACAGCTATTTTATAACCATATTCTAAAGCCCTTAATTGCTCAAGTTTTTCAGAAGCTTCTAAATCTCCGGGTGGAAGATGTATGAATTTATCTAAAAAACCTTTTGTATAAGCATAAACTCCTATATGTTTTAAATAGAGTGGTTCTTTACCAGAAGGAACAAAATAGGGAATAGAAGATCTAGAAAAATAAAGTGCCCTACCCTCTTTATCTAAAACTACTTTTACTCTATTAGGATTTTCAAGATCTTTTAAATTTTTTATAGGTGTTGCAAGAGTGCTCATATGAATATCAGAAGAAAATAATAAGGGTTTTATGAGCAAGGAAAAATATTCAGAGGGGAAAAGGGGTTGATCAGCTTGCAAGTTTATTATTAGGTCTTCTTCATCAAGTCCTAAAATATTAACTGCTTCAGCAACTCTTTCGGTACCGCAAGTATGTTCTTTACTTGTTAAAATTGCTTTTCCTCCAAAACTTATTACTTCATTAAAAATTCTTTCATCATCAGTTGCTACATATACTTCCTCTATTTCTGAAGCTAATGCTCTTTCATAAACATGACGAATAATAGTTTTACCCCAAAGCAAAGCTAAAGGTTTACCAGGAAATCTTGTAGATCCATATCTTGCAGGAATAATGATTACCTTTCTCATTAAATTTTAATTTAATCTAATTTTTTCAAATTAAAAGAAGCTCTTGAATTTTCTTACTTTAAGATTAAACTTATTTAAACTTAATTTTTAAAAATTTTTAAAGAATTAAAAATTTTAAAATCAGGTGGTTAATGGCTAAAATAAAAGTTGTAGAATTAGCTAAAGAATTAAATTTAGATCCTAAGGAGCTTCTTAAAGAACTTCAAGAAAAGGGTTACACTGTAAAAACAATAGCCTCTTCTGTTAGTGAAGAAGAAGCTCAAAAAATAAGAGAACACTATAGTATAAAATCTAATTTTATTATTATAAGAAAAGAAGATATAGAAAAACATCAAGTTGATCTTTCAGAAAGTGCCTTTGCCGAAATTTTAAGCCCTGAAGCTTTAGAAACACCAAAGAAGAAAAAGTTAGTTATAAAAAAAATTAAAAAAGAAGAGCCCGAGATTGAAAAGCCCGAAGCTGAGAAGCTGGAAGTTGAAAAGCCTGAAGCTTTAGTTACTCCAGAAAAAGAAGTTTTAGAAAAAGAAAGCATTAAATTAGAAGAAATAACCAAAGAAGAAAGACCTTTAGAAGCACCTGAAAGAGAAATAAAAGTTTCTCATGAAAAAAGAGTAGTTACTGATTTTAGACCAAGAAAAGAAAGACCTTTTAAGCCAAGAGAAGTCCCTTCAGCACCTATCCCCACTGAGGAACCTGAAACAATACCAAGACCAGAAAAAGAAGAGATAAAGAGAAAGAAAAAAGAAAGAGAGCTTGAATTAAAGGAAAAGAAAAAGAGTAAGAAAAAACCAGGAATATTTAAAAAAGAAAGAAGAGAATTAGAAACTTTTGAAGATTTCTTTTTAGAGGAAACAGAGGTTCTTTTTGAAGAAAAAGAAGAGCTTGTAGAAGAAAAACCTAAAAAAGTAAAAGAAAAAGTAGAAAAAGTTCCAGAAAGACCACCTACTCTTCCTCCAAAAGAGAAAAAAATTAAAATTTATGAAACTATTCAAGTTAGTGAGCTTGCTAAATTAATGGGAGTAAAAGTAGGAGAACTCATTAAAAAATCTTTACAAATGGGGATGCCTGTAACTGCTAATCAATCTATAGATGCTGATACTGCAGCTATTTTAGCTGACGAATTTGGTTATCAAGTAGAAAAAGCACCTATTGAGGAAGAAATTCTTTTACAGTATACCCCTCCATCTCCAGAGGAGCTAAAACCAAGACCACCTGTAGTTACAGTTATGGGACATGTTGATCATGGAAAAACAACACTTCTTGATGCTATAAGAAAAACTGATATTGCAAGTAAAGAAGCAGGAGGAATTACTCAACATATAGGTGCTTATACAGTGAAATTGGAAGATGGAAGAATTATAACCTTCATTGATACCCCTGGACATGAAGCTTTTACTTCTATGAGAGCAAGAGGAGCTCAAGTAACTGATATAGTAATCCTTGTAGTTGCTGCTGATGATGGGGTTATGGAACAAACTAAAGAAGCTATAGAACATGCAAGAGCTGCTAAAGTTCCGATTGTAGTTGCTATAAACAAAATTGATAAACCTGATGCTAATCCTGAAAGAGTTAAATCTCAATTAGCAGAATTAGGACTTGTTCCAGAAGAATGGGGAGGAGATACTTTAGTAGCTAATATCTCTGCAAAAAAAAGAATAGGAATAGAGGAACTTTTAGAGCTTGTTCTTTTACAAGCGGAAATGCTTGATCTTAAAGCTGCTTATGATAGACCTGCAAGGGGAAGAATTATTGAAAGTAAACTTGATAAAGGTAGAGGACCTGTAGCTACTGTTATTATTCAAGAAGGAACCTTAAGAGAAGGGGATGTTTTTGTAGCTGGGCTTACCTATGGAAGAGTAAGAGCTATGTTTGATAGTTATGGAAATAGAATAAAAACTGCTACACCTTCAATTCCTGTAGAGATACTTGGATTTGAAGATGTTCCCCAAGCTGGAGATGACTTTATAGTAGTTGATGAAGAAGAAAAAGCAAGAAAAATAGCAGAATATCGTCAAAGAAAAGCCCGTGAAGCTGAAGCTGCTAAAGAAGTTAAAATTTCTTTAGAAAAACTTTTTGAAAAACTTAAAGAAGGAGAAATAAAGGAATTAAATATTGTTTTAAAAGCAGATACTCAAGGAACTTTGGAAGCATTAAAAAGTTCTTTATCAAAACTTTCTACCGATAAAGTAAAAATTAATATTATACGTGCTGGAATTGGAGCCATTTCAGAAAGTGATGTAATGCTTGCCTCAGCTTCTAATGCAATAGTGGTTGGTTTTAATGTGAAACCCACTCCTAATGCAAAAAATGTTGCTAAGGAAGAAAGGGTTGAAATAAAATTTTATGATGTCATATATCAGCTCATAGATGACATTAAAAAAGCTATGGTAGGTCTTCTTGAACCTAAACTTGTAGAACATATTACAGGCGTTGCTGAAGTAAGAGCTACTTTTAAAATCCCCAAAATTGGTATAGTTGCCGGTTGTTATGTAAAGGAAGGAACAATTAGTAGAAATAATAAAGTAAGGGTTATTAGAGATGGAGTAGTAATCTTTACAGGAAATATTGCTTCTCTAAAACGTTTTAAAGAAGATGTAAAAGAAGTTGCAGCAGGATATGAATGTGGATTGAGAATAGAAAACTTTCAAGATATTAAAGAAGGAGACATTATTGAGGCTTTCGAAATAAAAGAAGTTGCTCCGGAGCTTTAAAATGGTGGTAGGGATAGCAAAAATAGAAATCTTTTTCCCTGAGCCAAATTCTTTAAAATCAAAAAGAAAAATATTAAAAGCTCTTATCCATAAATTAGAATCTCAATTTAAAAAAATATCCTTAGCTGAAGTTGATGGTCATGATCTTTGGCAAAAAACAACTCTTGGTATAAGTATAGTTGGAAAAGATCAAAAATTTGTGGATAGCAAACTTACTTCTATTTTAAACTTTATAAAAAATGACGGAAATATCGAAATTATTAAAGCTGAAATAGATTTTATTTCCTATTAAAAACTTCAATGTCCTATAGATCTAAAAAAGTTGCCAGTCTTTTACAAGAAGTCATATCAGAAATAATTATGCATGAATTAAATGACCCTGCATTAAAACAAATTATCACTATCACTGAAGTAAAAATCGGAGAAGATCTGAAAAAAGCAACCATTTATTTTACAGTTTATGAAGGAGATATAAAAGAAGTAGAAAAGGCTTTAAATAGAGCAAAAGGTTATATAAAAAAACTTTTAGGAGAAAAAATAACTCTTAAATACCTTCCAGATATTGAATTTCGTCAAGATGATAAATTAGAAAAAGAAAAAAGACTTGATGAACTATTTGCTAAAATTTCTAAGAAATTATAAAAATGGATGAAAATTTAAAAAAATTTTTTAATATTTTGGAATCTTTTGAAAATTTTATATTAATTACCCACTTAAATCCAGATGTAGATGGAATATCTTCTATGCTTGCTTTACACAATCTCTTAAAATTACTTAATAAAAATTCTTTCCCCCTTTTAGAAAATATTCCAGAAAATATAGAATTTTTACCCTATTCAGAAGATCTTATTTTGGTAGATAACTTTAGTAATCTTCCTCAAAAATTTGCTACTATTATTTTAGATGCCCACAGTCCAGAAAGAATATTTGAAAAAATTTACGAAAAGATTTTAAATTCTGAAGTTTTTATTATTATAGATCATCATCAGATTAAAAAAAATAAAAAACTCTTTTTTGAAAATGAAATTACAATAATTGATTCCTTAGCACCCTCAACTACTTTTTTAATATATAAAATTCTTAAAAACAAAAATTTAATTATTACCCCTGAGATGGCACAAAATTTATTAGCTGGTCTTTACTTTGATACAGGTTGTTTTAAATATGAAAATGTAGATGAAAAAACTTTTTTAATAGCAAGTGAACTTTGTAAATTAGGGGCAAAACCTTATTTAATAGCTTCTCACCTTTTTGAGAATATATCTCTTAAAGAATTGGAAACTCTTAAAGTAATTTTAAATAGACTTGAATTTCTTGAAAATGGAATTATAGCTATTTCTTATTTAACTTATGAAGATATTCAAAATTTAGGCATTAAAAATTTAAACGATTTTTCTAACTTTTTAAGAAGTATAAAAGGGGTTAAAATTTCTGCTCTTATAAAAGAGTTTGAAAAAAACATGGTTAGTGTAAGCCTTAGAAGTAGAGCCCCTATTGAGGTACTAAATTTAGCTAAAACCTTCGGTGGTGGAGGACATAAGTATGCCTGCGGTTTCAAAATGAAAATTGAAAATTTTTATGAGTTTTTAAAAAAATTTAAAGAAATTCTAAAGAACTACTATGGAAGCTAAAGCCTCCTTATTAAATGGAATTTTGGTAATAGATAAGCCTCAAGGATTGACTTCTACTGAAACATTAGAACAGGTTAAAAAAATTTTAAAGATTAAAAAAGCTGGGCATGGAGGAACGCTTGATCCTATTGCAACAGGAGTTTTACCAATTTTTTTAAATAATACTACTAAGCTTGCAGAAATCTTTTTAGAGGGAGATAAAATATATGAAGGTGAATTTCAATTAGGGATAACTACCGATACTTATGATATTACAGGGGAAATATTAAGTAAAGCAGAAGTTCCAGATATAAGTATAGAAGAAATTCAAGAAATAGCCAATTCCTTTTTAGGAGAAATTGAGCAAATCCCTCCTCCCTTTTCTGCTACTAAATATAAAGGAAAACCGCTTTATAAATACGCTAGAGACGGAATATTTATTCCTAAGAAACCAAAAAAAATTAAAATTAGCGAATTTAAAATTCTTGGAAAAGAGGATTCCAAAATCCGTTTTTATCTTCATTGTTCTAAAGGAACTTATGTAAGGTCCTTAGTTCATGATTTAGGGAAAAAGCTAAGTTGTGGAGCTGTTCTTTTAAATTTAAGAAGATTACAAAAGAGTATTTTTACTTTAGATCAAGCAATAACTTTAGAAAAACTAAAAGAGCTTTATTCTCAAGGATTAGATAAATTGATGCCTTTTATTATCCCTCCAGAATCTGCTCTTGAATTTTTACCTAAGGTTATTGTTAGTGAAGACCTTTCACAAAGAATAAAAGACGGTCGACAGATTCATACATCTTCTTTTCTCTCTTTCATAAAATTTCAAAAACTTGTTATTTCTCCTACAGAAAAATGGATAAGGGTTGTTACTACAAGGGGAAAATTAGTAGCTATTATAGAAAATCCACTCCTAAATCCCTCAGCTACTTATATTAAATATTTTCGAGTATTTAAGGATTAAAGGATTAAAATGAAAAAACTTAAATCCTATTTCCTCTTTTTTCTCAGAATTTTTATTACCTTTTCTATACTTTATATTCTTTTTAAAAAAAGCGATTTTGAAAAACTAAAAAACATTTTTAAAGGAATTACTTTACCCTATTATCTTTTAGCCTTATTAAGTTTTAATACTTTTCAAATATTAGTAGCTCTTAGGTGGAAGACTATATGTGAAAGTTGGAATTTTAAAACTAAATATTTATTTTATTTGAAAACTTATCTAATGGGCTTTTCTCTAAATACTATCTTTCCCGGAATTATAGGAAGCGATATTTTAAGAACTCTTTTTCTTACTAAAGAAGGGTTAAATTGGAAAAAGGCAAGTTTGAGTGTCTTTTTTGATAGAATATTTGGTTTATTAGGTATTTTTCTGATTCTTTTTTGGTCTTTGCCTCTTTTTGGAAATTTTCTTCCTCATAAATTTTACTCATTTCTTATATATTTAGTTTATGGAACTTTATTGATGGCAATTTTGGGAAATATGATAATTAAAAAATATTACTCTCCGGAATATTTAAAACCTGTTCTTTTTCCTTACAATATAAAACCCTTATTTTTAGGTTTCACTATTCAAGTTCTTTTTGTTTTGCAATTTGTTTTTCTAAGTAAAGCTTTGCATCTTAATTTAAAATTTTTTCATCTTTTTGTAATTATACCTGTAGTTAGTTTTCTTGCAGCTCTACCTTTAAGCATTTCAGGATTAGGAGTAAGAGAAGGAACTTTAAGTTATTTTCTTTCTCTTTTACATTATTCCTTAGAATATGGAATTTCTTTAGGACTTTTAGGATATTCTATCATTCTCATTTCTTCTCTACCAGGACTTTATTTTTATTTAAGAGGAAAACATTTATGGAAACAGGCTTCTTAATTAAAAGTTTTCTAACCCTTTTTACTATTATTGATCCTATAGGAGGTGTCCCTTTCTTTTTAAGCATTTCTGCAGGATATTCTGAAGAAGAGCGTAAAAAAATTGCCTTAAGAGCTTCCTTAACAGCTTGTTTAACTTTGTTATTTTTTTTATGGATAGGAAAATATTTATTATCCTTTTTTCAAATTTCTGTTTCTTCTTTTAGGATAGCCGGAGGTATACTTCTTTTCCTTATCTCTATGGAAATGCTTTTTGGGAAAACTACACAAGTAAAAACAACTGAAAAAGAGACCTTAAAAGTAAAAGAAAAAGAAGATGTTTCTATAGTTCCTCTTGGTATCCCATATTTAGCTGGTCCTGGTGCTATAACTACTACTATAATATTGGGTGAAACTTCTACTTTACATATTAAATTAGGTTTATCTTTAATAATTTTTTTAGTTTTACTAATTACTTTTTTAATTTTTAGTTATTCTTCTAAAATTTCTAAACTCTTAGGAGAATTAGGAACAAAGGCTATAGTTAGGATTCTTGGACTTATTCTTGCAAGTATAGCAATTGAATATATTACTACTGGATTAAAAGAAATTTTTTAGTATAATTATGGTTTAATTATGAACCTTTTTAGAAAAAAACCTTTAAATCTTGCTGAAAAAATCGATTCTAAATTAAAAAGAGAACTTCGTTTATGGGATATAGTTTTTATAGGGATAGGGGCTGTTGTTGGGGCAGGAATCTTCGTTATTACAGGACAAGCAGCAGCTTCTTATGCTGGTCCTGCTATTGTACTCTCTTTTATATTGGCAGGAATTGGAATAGGAATAACTGCCCTTGTTTATGCTGAACTTTGTTCTGCCTTTCCTCTTGCAGGAGGTGCATACAATTATACTTATTTTGTTTTAGGAGAATTTTTTGCTTGGTTAGTAGGGTGGAATATACTTCTTGAATATGGAGTTGCTACAGCTGCGGTTGCAACTGGTTGGTCAGGATATTTAAGGGCTTTTTTAAAAAATAATTTTAATTTTGTTCTACCAACTGCTCTCTCAGGACCTATAAATCCTCAACAGGGCACTTTTATAGATCTTTTTGCTTTTATAGGGGTTATCTTAATATTCTTACTTGTAACCATAGGGATTAGAAAAAGTGCTTTAGTAAATAATTTTATAGTAATTTTAAAACTAATTGTTCTTATTCTCTTCGTAATTATAGGAAGTAAATATGTAAATTGGGAAAATTTCAAAAATTTTATGCCCTATGGATGGAAAGGTGTTTGGAGTGGAGCCTCCCTTATAGTTTTTGCTTATCTTGGCTTTGATGCCCTTGCTACTCTTGCTGAAGAAACAAAGGAAGTTAAGAAAACCCTTCCTAAAGGACTTATCCTTTCTTTAATTATTATAACTTTTCTTTATATAATAGTTTCTTTTACCTTGGTGGGAATGCTTCCTTATTGGGAATATGAAGGAAAACCAGATGCTCTTGCCTATGCTATGTATAAAGTTAATGAAAAATGGGTAGCAAATTTTATTTCCTTAGGAGCAGTAATAACTATTACTTCAGTAATGCTTGTTATGGCTATAGGTTTTACAAGGGTTCTATATGCTCTTGCAAGAGACGGGTTAATTTTTAAAGCTTTTTCTGAGGTTCATTATAAGTATTTTACTCCTTATAAGGCTTCTCTTTTTGGTGCTTTATTTTTATCCTTATTTGCAGGATTTTTACCCTTAAAAATACTTGCAGAATTGATAAATATTGGAACTCTTTTTGCTTATTTCATCATAGGAGTAGCTGTAATATTATTAAGAAAAAATAAAGATTATAATCCTGCCTTTAAAGTTCCCTTCCCTAAACTTTTTCTTCCTATAAATTTATTTTTTCTTTCATTTATAATGCTTGGGCTTCCTATCGAAACTTGGATTAGATTTGGTGTATGGACTATTATAGGAATTCTAATTTACTTACTTTATGGATATAAACATAGTTTACTTAAACTTGAACCTTAAAAAATTTCATCTTGACAGATATTCAATTTAAAATAAAATTAAGTAAGTACTTACATAGGGTTAAATTATGAAAAAATATTTAATAAGTTTTTTTGTTATCTTATTTTTAGGTTTTTATTCTAATCTTTGGGGAATTCAAACTCTTTCTTTAGAAGATGTTATCTTAATAGGAATTAAAAATAATCCCCAAATTCATATTACAGAAAAAATAAAAGAACAGTATTACTACCAGAAAAATATAGTCAGAGCTGGTTTTTTCCCTTATTTATATGCTGAATATAGTTTTCAAAGATGGGATAGTGGAAAAGATAAACCTACTGTAGATTATCAAAGATGGGGACCTTACTTAAACTGGAATATATTTTCTGGATTTTCAACCTGGCATAGTTATAAAGAGGCACTTTTACTAATCTCCTCTCAGGATGAAAATATAAAAGCTACTATTTTAAATATATCTCTTAATATCATACAGGCCTATTTAGATTACTTTAAACAAAAAGCACTTTATGAATCATCTTTGGCAGATTTAGAAGATGCAAAAACCCTACTTAAACTTGCTCAAAAAAGATATGAAGTAGGGCTTTCTCCTTATGCAGATGTTCTTGATGCCCAGGCAAGGGTTAAAGAGGCTGAGTTTAATGTAACCAATTATAAATACACCGCTGAAATTGCTAAAGCTAATGTTCTTACTCTGATAAATTATGACCTTACAAAAATAGAAGAGTTTGAATTTTTGCCAGTTGAAGAAAAAGCCTTTAAGATTAAAGAACTTACAGAATATATAAAAATAGGACTTATGAATAGACCAGAATTAAAAGCTAAAGAAAAAGAAATCCTTGCTCAAGAAGAAAGAGTAAAAAGTGTAAAAGGAGAATTTTATCCTTCTATTGATGTTTTCGGTAGTTACTATAAATATGAAAATTTACCCTATCAAGATGAAGAATTTGTAGCAGGGATAAAAATAACCCTTCCTATCTTTTTAGGTTTTTCAAGAATTGCTAAATTAGGAAAAGAAAGAGCTTTTTTGGAACAGAAGAATTTTGAAAAAATTTCTACAGAACTTAACATAAAACAAGAAATTTTTACCAATTATAAAAATTGGCAGACCACAAAAGAAAATTATGAATCTGCTCTTGCTTGGCTAAAGAGTATAGAAGAAGATTATAGGATTATTCAGAAAAAATATGAAGAAGGTTTAGCAAGTATTGTTGATGTAACCACCCTTCTTGCAAGGCTTTCTCAAGCAAGAGCTAAAGTAGCAGTATCTAAATATGATTGGATATATCAATATTATAAACTTCAGAAATCCATAGGTCTTATTCCTGAAATAGAGAAATGAAAAAATTTCTTTTCCTTTTCTTTCTCCTTCTCTTCCTTTTTACAGGATGTAAAAAAAAGGAAGACAAAAATCTTCTACCTAAGGAATCTGTTAAAGTAAAAAGAGGAACTATTTTTTTAGAAGTGAGTGCAACAGGTGCGATTAAACCACAAGTTGGAGCTGAAGTTAAAGTAGGAGCAAGAATTTCAGGTAAAGTTGAGAAACTTTTTGTAACTCAAGGAGATAGGGTTAAGGTTGGACAACTAATTGCTGTTATTGAACATAAGGACTTACAAGATGAAGTAGATAGAGCCTATGCAAATTATAAAGATGCCTTAGCTAATATGGAAAAGATTAAGAAAGTGTATCCAGATAAGATTTCTGCTCAGAAAAAAAGAGTAGAAGCCCTTAAAATACAATTAGAACAAATAGAAAGGGAATTAAAAAGATATGAAGCTTTATATAAAGATGGATTAATCTCCCTAACTGATTTAGAAAGATTGGAAAGAGATTATAAGGTAAAAAAAGCTGAGCTTGAATCTGAAAAGTCAACCCTTTCTGCTTTAATTTCTGAATATGAAAAAGAGCTTGAAAGAGCTCAAGCACAAATTTCTGCTTCTAAAAATGCATGGGAAGAAGCAAAAGTAAAACTTAGTTATGCCTTTATCTATGCACCTATTTCTGGAGTAGTTTCTCAAGTAACAACTCAACAAGGAGAAACAGTAGTTGCAGGTCTTAATGCTCCTACTTTTATAACTATTATTGATCTTTCAAAACTTCAAGTAGAATGCTATGTTGATGAAACAGATATAGGAAAAATAAAAGTAGGTCAAGAGGCTACTTTTACAGTAGATTCTTATCCTGGCAAAATCTTTAGAGCAAGAGTTAGAACTATTTACCCAGGTGCTATTATAAAAAATAATGTAGTTTTTTATGATGTAGTTTTGGATATCTTAGATCCTTATGAAAATATTCTTCGTCCTGAAATGACAGCTCATGTTACTATAATTGCAGGAAAAAAGGAAAATGTTTTAATAGTTCCTTCTCAAGCTGTTAAAATAGATCCTCAAGGTAATTATTATGTAATGGTTAAAAAGAAAGATAAATGGGAAAAGAGAATAGTAAAGGTGGGATGGGAATCTGAAGGGAAAACGGAGATTATTTCTGGTCTTAAAGAGGGTGAGGAAGTAGGTTTGTGGTAAAAAAACTTGTAATTCTTAAAAATATTACCAAAACCTATAAAACCGGTAATATAGCTCATCAAGTTTTAAAAGGAATTAATTTAGAAGTGGAAGAAAAAGAATTTTTAGCTATAATGGGTGCTTCTGGAAGTGGAAAAACTACCCTTTTAAATATTATAGGTCTTCTTGATAAACCTGACTCTGGAACTTATATACTTGATGGGCAAGAGGTAAGTAAATTAAATAAAAAGGAGCTTGCCTATATAAGAAATAGAAAAATAGGCTTTGTATTTCAAGCTTTCCATTTAGTTCCCTGGGCTACAGCTCTTGAAAATGTTTTAATGCCCCTTTTATATAGGGGGGTTTTAAAAAAAGAGGATGAAGAAAGGGCTTTACAACTTTTAACTCGTTTAGGACTTGAAAAAGGAATAAATGCAAAACCAAGTGAACTTTCAGGTGGAGAACAACAAAGAGTAGCCATTGTAAGAGCTCTTATTACTAATCCTAAACTTCTTTTAGCAGATGAGCCTACAGGAAATCTTGATAGTAAAAGTTCTCAAGAAGTAATGAAAATTTTTAAAGAACTCAATGAAGAAGGACTTACTATTATTATGGTTACCCATAATCCTGAAATTGCTAAATTTGCTCAAAGAATTAAAATAATAAAAGATGGTGTGTTTGTAGAAAAATGAATTTCATTTTTTTTCAATTTCTAAAAGATATTCTTAAAGAGCTTTTTTCTAATAAAGTTAATTTCTTTTTTATGTTCATAGCTTTAACTATAAGTCTTATTGCTTTAAATACTATTTATTCCTTAGGACTTTCTGCTAAAAAACAAGTTTTAGATTCTTTAGCAAGTGTTCAATTTGGAAAAGATGCCATGCTTATTTTAGCTGGTGGCGGAAGAATAATGGGATTAACTACTACAAGAACAGATACTCTTAAATTAGAGGACGTAGAAGAATTAGAAAAACTTGATTTTGTAAAATTAGCCTCTCCTATAACAAGAGGAACACTTGAAGTCTCTTACAAAGATTTTGCAGAAAAGATGAGAGTTGAAGGAGTTTTTCCCAATTATACTGTTGCTAATAACTGGTATCCCCAAATAGGGAGATTTATTAATGAAAAAGATTTAGAAACCTTGGCTAAAGTCTGTGTTGTTGGAGCTGATATACCTGAAAAACTTAATAAAAAAGATATTTTAGGAGAAAAAATAAAAATTGGAGGAGAATATTTTGAGGTTATAGGTGTATTAGAACCTAAGCCATCTTTTGGACATTTTAGAAGAAACGAAAATATTATTATCCCTTTTACTACAGCGCAAAGAAGGGTTTTCAATAAAGACTATATTGATGCAGTTAAATTTCTCTTTAGAGAAGGAACAGATATGAAACTTGCTGAAGCAAAAATAAGAGAAATCTTAAGGAAAAGACACAGTCTTTATGGGATGGAACCAGATGATTTTAGAATTATTACCCCTGAACTTGCTATTTCTGTATTTACAAAAACTTTAAGAACTATAAATGTTTTTCTTTTAGTCATAGCTTTAATAAGTTTAGTCATAAGTGGTGTTATTATTATGAATCTCATGTATGCAAATATTGAAGAAAAGGCACCTATTATAGCTTTAAGAATTGCTCTTGGAGCAACTTCCAAAAAAATAATAGAGCATTATCTAATAATGTCTTTCTTTGTTGCTTTTATAAGTGGCTTTGCTGGCTGGATACTAAGTCTAATTTTAATGGAAATTATTTCTCTTTTTACCCCTTTAAAGCCTATTTTTTCTTGGTGGATCTTTTTGCTTAGTTTTTCTTTTGCAAGTTTTACTGCTATTAGTTTTACTTTAATTCCAGCTATAAAGGCTTCTCAAATTGAGCCTGCCATTTTATTAAAGAGTCTTTAAATTATGTTTATTAAATATAAATTACTTAAATATAAATTACTTTGGGGAGGACTTTTTCATAAAAAACTTAGATTACTTCTTTCTGTAATCGGAATAATTATTGGTGTTTCATCCCTTCTTCTTATGAATGCTTTCGGAGAATCAGCAAAAATCAAAACTCTAAAAGAAATTGAAACCTTTGGTCCAGATGTGATGATGGTTGTTGCAGGGAGTGTAAGAGTAAGTGCAGGAAGAGCTATACAAACTGAAATTACAACTACACTTAAACCTTCTGATGCTGATGCTTTGCGAAAAATTAAAGGAATAAAATATCTTTCCCCTGTCTATAATGGAGATGCAATTGTTAGATATTTTGGAAAAAACTTAACTACTATAATTAATGGAGTAAATGAAGAATATCTGTTATTAAGAAAATTCCCCTTGTCTGAAGGGAGAAATTTTTTAAAAGATGAGGTTTTGGGTTATAAAAAAGTTGCTATTTTAGGATATAAAGTGAAAAATGAATTATTCGGAGATGAAGATCCTGTTGGAAAAATTATTCTCATAAATAGGCTCCCTTTTAGAATAATAGGAGTTCTTGCTCCTATAGGAATTGATGCCAGCAATGCTGATCAAGATGATCAAATACTAATTCCATGGACTGTGGCTATTTCAGCTCTCTATAACGTAGATTATATAAGAAGTATATATTTAAATGTAGAAAATCCTGAAGAAACATCTACTATTGCAAAACAAATCGATGAAATCCTCTTAAAATTGCACAAAGTTAGTGAAAAAAATAGAGATTTTAGCATAGTTAAAGCTGAGGATATATTAGAAGTAAAAACTCAAACTACAGAACTTTTCTCTTCATTGGTAAAAAGCATTTCTATTTTGTGTCTTTTAGTTGGCTCACTTGGAGTTACAGCTATTATGACTCTTTCTGTAAACGAAAGAAAAAAGGAAATAGGTATAAGAAAGGCTATCGGAGCTGAAGATAGGGATATTCTTTTTCAATTTTTAGTGGAAAGTGTATTTATTACTCTTTTAGGTGGCATAATAGGAATTTTAATAGGTATCATTGGTTCTCTAATATTTCTACCCCTTTTTAAATATCCCTTGGTTTTCCCATGGGGTCCTATTTTTGTTTCTGCCTTTTTAACCATTATTTTTGGAATTATCGCAGGAATATATCCAGCTTATAAAGCTACGAAAATTGACCCTATAATTCTTCTAAGACAGGGTTTTTAAATTGAAAAATAGCTTTTCAAGTCTTATATTTAGAAATTAGAAAATTTCAAAAATATAGGAGGTGAAAATGAGTAAAAAGGGAGATAAATGGATTAAATATACTTGGGAATTTGAAACATCAGAAGATCCTTATGCAATAAAAGCTGCTCCTGCTGGTGAGGCAATTTGCCCCAGATGCAAGGCTGTTTTTAAAGATAAAAGATGGTTTTTAGATGAAGAGTTATACGAAGAATTAAAAGATATAGATACTGTTCCTCAAATTATTTGTCCTGCCTGTAGAAAAGCTCTTGAAAAATATGCTATGGGATACCTTTATATCTCTGGAGAATTTTGGAAAACTCATAAAGACGATATAATGAGACTTATAAATAATGAAGTTGAAAGAGCAAGAGGTCTAAACCCTCTTCATCAAATAATTGATATTTATGAAGAAGAAGATAAAACTGTTATAGAAACAACAACCGATCAGCTTGCTCAAAGATTGGGAAGGGCTTTATACAAAGCTTACAAGGGAGATCTTGAATTTAAATGGTCAAAAGGAAATAAATTAGTTAGAGTTTATTGGTCAAGATAATGTCTCAAACTATAGCCTTAGCTATAGATTTTAAAAAATTTACTAATTCTGTTTTAGAAACAGGTCTGTTTTTAAAGGAAAAACTTTATCCTGAAAGTAAAATAGTTCTTTTTCATGTAATCGAATTTTTTTTAACACCTCCCCATTATCTTATTCCCTATTTTAAAAAAGAAGAAATTAGATTAAAAACAGAACTTTTGAATCTCTCCCAAAAATTCAAAAATAAAAATATTCCTGTAGAAACTGAAGTAATCTTTGGAAATTTTTGGGAAGCCCTGAAAAATTTTGTAAAAAATTTAAATCCCCATTTATTAGTTTTAGGTTATCAACCCTATAGATTTAAAATTCCCACAGCTGAAAAAATCTTAGAAAGAGTAAAGAGTAATTTTTTAGTAGTAAAAGATTCTCCTTTACAGGAAATTAAAAAAGTATTATGTTGTGTTGATTTCTCTGAAAATTCTTTACCCCCTTTAAAAATGGCAATTTTCATTAGCCAAAAATTAGGTGCTCAATTAATGGCTTTAAATGTAATTTCTGAAATTAAAATAAAAAATCATAAATTGAAAGAAGAAATATTAGAGGAAGAAAGGGCCAAAAGAAATGAACTATGGAATAATTTGTTAAGCTCCTTAGAAGAAGCTAAAAAGGAGGTGTTTAATTTTCAAATAAAGTATGGAGAAAAAACAAACGAAATTCTTAAAACTATAAATGAGTTTTCTCCTGATTTATTAATAATTGGAAAAACTGGAAAAATAGTAGAATTTGGACTCGGTTCTGTAACTAAGGAATTATTAAAAAGGGTTTCTATCCCTATTTTAATAGCTGAAACTATCTAAGCTTTATGGAAGTAGTACTTTTAATCTTTTCTCTTGTAATTATATTAATTTGTGCAGAACTTTTTACAAATGGGGTTGAAGTATTTGGGGAAAGACTTTCTTTATCTCAAGCAGTAGTGGGAAGTATTTTAGCAGCTGTAGGAACTGCGCTTCCTGAAACTATAATCCCTTTAGTTGCTATTCTTTTATATAAAGGAGAAAGCGGGGCTCATATAGGAATAGGAGCTATTTTAGGAGCTCCTTTTATGTTAACAACTGTAGGACTTTTTTTAGTAGGCTTGGGTGTATTTACAAGTTATTTCTTTAAAAAAAGAAAAAAATTAGAAGTGTATTTAGAATCTCACACCTTTATAAGAGATTTTAGTTTTTTCCTCTTAAGTTATTCCTTAGCTATTTTTTTTCCTTTAATCTTCCCAAATACCCGCTTACTTCACTATTTTATCGCCCTTTTCTTACTCTTTAATTATATTTTCTATTTATTTCTTACCTTTAGGGCTGAGAGCCTAAAAATAGAGTCTTCAAAAGATTTATATCTTGCAAAATTGCTAAGATTAAACACTAATTTTGAAAGGAAAATCCTCTCTGTTTTTCTTTCTTTCTTTCAAATAATTCTTGCCCTTCTATTTATGATAAAGGGAGCTCATATCTTTGTAGAAAATTTAGAAATACTTGCCAAAAATTGGGGAATAGACCCTCTTCTTTTTTCCCTTCTTTTAGCTCCTATAGCTACAGAATTACCTGAAAAGAGTAACAGTCTTCTTTGGACTTTAAGAAAAAAGGATATCCTCGCCCTTGGAAATATGACCGGAGCTATGGTCTTCCAATCAACCTTTCCTGTAAGTATTGGGCTTCTTTTTACTTCATGGGAAATTAAAGGATTAGCTTTAGCTTCTGCATTAATTGCCTTATCCTTAGGAATACTTTATCTTTTATTTTTAAAACTTTTTAAAAAACTTCCACCTTATATTTTTATTCTTTCCGGATGTGCCTATTTAGTTTATGTCTATTTAGTTATAAAATCAATTTATTTCTAAAATGGGGAAAAATTATTTAGATTGGCTTAATTCTTATCAATTCCATGGGATAAAACCTGGTCTTAAAAGAATTAAAGAAATTCTTAAAAGACTCGGGAATCCCCACCAAAATATTGCTACTATTCATATTGCAGGAACAAATGGAAAGGGGTCTACTTCAGCTATCTTAAGTGAAATTCTTTTTCAACATGGATTTAAAGTTGGACTTTATACCTCACCGCATCTATTTCGAATAAATGAGAGATTTAAAGTTAATGGAGAAGAAATAGAGGATAGTAAATTAAATGAATATTTGAAACGTATAAAATTGGAACTCAAAGATTATCCGGCAACTTATTTTGAAATCACAACTGCTTTGGCTTTTCTATATTTTTTTGAAGAAAAAGTAGATATAGCAGTTATTGAATGTGGACTCGGAGGAAGACTTGATGCTACAAATGTTATAAACCCAGAAGTTTCTATAATAACAAGCATTGGTTGGGATCATACTAAATACTTAGGAAATACTCTTGAAAAAATTGCTTTAGAAAAAGCAGGAATAATGAAAAAGGAAACCCCTTGTGTTTTAGGAAATGTTTTAGAAAATTTAGTTTCTATTTTTCAAAAAAAAGAAGCCCTTTTAAAAGCTCCTCTCTATATATTGGGAAAGGATTTTAATATAGAGCTTAATGAAAAGAAAAATTGGAATTATAAAGGAGATTATAGTTTTAAAGATTTAGAATTAAATCTTAAAGGATTTTATCAGGGAAACAATCTTTCTTGTGCCTTAAAAGCTTTAGAAATTCTTGAAAAAAAGAGATTTTTAAAAATCTCAGAAGAAAAACTCAAGATAGCTTTAACAAAAGTTAAAATGCCCGGACGTTACGAAATTTTAAAAATAAAAGACAAAACCATTTTAATTGACACAGCTCATAATCTGGATGGTTTTATTGCGCTCAAGTCCTCACTTATAAAAGATAATTTTAAGGATTTCTTATTAATTTTAGGTATTACCAATGATGATGGAGAAAAGCCCTTTGATAAAATGCTTGAAATATTAATACCTTTGGCAAAGGAAATTTATTTATGCCAATTTAATTCTCCAAGAAAAATAGTTACTTTGGAAGATTGGAAGTTAGCTTTAAAAAACTTAACCTTAGAAATTAATAATATAAAATTTATAGAGGATTGTGAAAAAGCAGTGAAAATGAGTTTAGAAAGTTCTTTTGAAAAGATTTTAGTTACTGGCTCTATTTATTTTGTAGGTGAATACTTAAGGATTATAAATAATTCTTTAAAATTTCATAATTAAAGCTAACAATTTCTTGATAGGTTTTTTTATTTTCAACTACCTTTTCCAGATCCTCTTCCATTTTTGAAGTAAATTTATAATCTAAAAACTCAGGAAAACTTCTTATCAAATATTCACAAACTTCTTTACCAAGTTCTGTAGGTCTTAAAAAGCCTTTTTCTTTTATTACATATTTTCTCTTATAAAGAATATCAAGCAAAGTTGCATAAGTAGAAGGTCTTCCAATGCCAAGAGATTCAAGTTTTTTTATTAAAGTTGAGGAAGTATAAGGAGAGGGTGGTTCTGTTATATGTTCCTTAATTTTCCAGTCTAAAATTTCGAAGATTTCTCCAGCTTTTAAATTTATAAATTCCTTTTCTTCTTTTTCTCCCTTAAGAACCTTTAAAAAACCTTCAAAAAGAAGCTTTTTAAATGTAGCTTTCAAAAAGTAATCTTTTCCTAAATTTTGGTTTGTAAAAATATAAGTTCTAATGAGATATTTTGCAGGAGACATTTGGCTTGCAATAAAATAAGTTCTTATAAGCTGATAAAGTTTCTTCTCTGGCTCAGAAAGAGGAACCTCTTCTCTAAATAAATCTGTTGGTCTAATACATTCATGAGCATCTTGAACAAATCTATTTTGTCTGATTTTTCTTTCCTTTCCTACAAATTCCTCTCCAAAATAAAGCTTTATAAATTCTTTTGCCATCCTTTGAGCATATTCACTTACTCTGACAGAATCGGTTCTCATATAAGTAATATATCCATTTTCATAAAGTCTTTGAGCATAATACATAGTTTGCTTTGGTTCATAGCCTAATATTTTTTGAGAAATTTCAATAAGTGTAGTTGTTTTAAGGGGTAAGGGTGGATTTTTCTTTTCTATTTTTTCTTCTATTTTCTCAAGGATTATCAAATTATTAAGAAGCTTTTCTTTATAGAATTTTATAAGTTCCTCTTTATTTTTTGTTTTATAAAGTTTATTTTTATAATAAAGCTCAGATAGAATTGTTACAGAATTTCTTTTTAGTTTAATTTCTAAGGAATAGCTTTTTTCAGGAACAAAATTTTCTATTTCTTTTTCTCTTTCTACAATCAATCTTAAAGCTACACTCTGAACCCTTCCAGCTGAAAGGCTCTTTTCAAAAGTTTTTGAAAGTTTTGGAGAAATTAAATAACCTATAAGTCTATCAAGAACCCTTCTTGTAAGCCAAGATTGATAAAGATAGGGATTAATTTCTCTTAAATTGGAGAGAGCTAATTTTAACCCCTTTTCTGTAATTTCTATCAAATCAAGCCTTTTAAATTTAAGCTTGGGATTGGCTTTAGAAAGATATTCATAGAGATGATAAGCAATAGCTTCTCCTTCTCTATCAGGATCTGTAGCAAGGTATACTTCTTTTACTTTTGAACTTATTTTTTTAATCTCTGAAAGAACTTTTTTCTTATTGGGAAGCCAATATAACGCTGGCTCAAAGGTTTTTAAATCAATACCCAGCTTAGCTTTGGGAAGATCTTTTATATGCCCAAGAGTAGCCTTAAAAATAAAACCATCTCTTAAAAATTTCTGCAAAGTCCTGATTTTGGTAGGAGATTCAACTACAAAAAGTATCATATTTTAAATTATCACTTCCAACCTTTTTAAGTATTATATCACCTACTTTTACTTTTAGATGCCTTGCAATAATTGCACATTTTGCTTTTAAAAGAAAGAATATATTTTTCTTCTTTTCTTCACTCAATGTTTCGTAATTACCTTGCCCTTTAGAGATTATCATATCTGCATTATTATAAATTTTTAAAAACTCCTCTGAGCATAGATTTAAGATTGTTCCAGGGGCATCGCAACCGGTAGTAATAACTTCAGCTACCTCATTCATTTTAACTTGCTCTGCATCTTTTATAGTTACATCATTAATCACTGGTGCACTTTTTACTGCATAATAAATTTTTAACTTATACTTTTTTAGGATTTCTTCTATAAGTACTTTATCAAAAACGATCTCCCCAGCATTATCTCCAAGATAAAGTAATGTTTTTGCATTTTTTAAGCTTTCGCAAAATAAATCATAATGGCATATAGCAAATTCTTGAGTTAATACCTCTTTCAAAGTCGCCTTCAGATCAAACTGACCATCAGTTGCACCAAAATCAATAATATTTCCTGCGATCGCAAGTCTTATTGCAGTTAGTAAAGGATCAGATGAATTTTCTACTATATTTTTAAGCTCTGGATACATATTTAATGCTATCTCATTATATTTAACTTTTATGTCATGATAAGGGTCTTCGCACTTCGTAACTTCTTTAATAATTCTGTAAATGTGATAGGCTATATACGGAGGAGTAGGAACTTCATCTGGATTATTTTGAAAAAAATTTATAAAAAAACTCATTACTTGGATTAAAGTCATTTTCTGGATTCTCTCATCATCTGTAGAAAGCCTTGCAGTATCAAGTGCCTGTCTTATTAAACAGGGAATACAATCTAAATATGCTTTCATTTTGATTGAGTTTATTTGTTGTTAATTTTAGTGAATTATATAAGATCAGCGAAAGAATTGTCAAGCTTTTTACTATTTTATCTTCCCCTTCCCTACCCTATTTTTTCTCTACCTTCATTTTTAGGCATTTTGTGACTAATTTATCAATAAATATTTTAAAAACCGAATTTGACGGTAGTGTTTTATTAATTGGGTAAAAACTTGAAAAGTAAAATGGGCATGGTAGCTTCCCCAATGCTTAATAACCAAAACTACCAGAAAGGATGGGAAGCTACCATGAAAAAAACTAAAACTTTAACAAAACAACCTAATCTACAGAAAAAATTTTAACTTTTTTAAGAATAATTTAGAATAGAATAAAGAATAAAGGTTATAGATATATTTCCTAATAAAAGTATCAGTGGAGAAAGTTGTTATATTCGATCTTGAAGGAGATGAATAAGAAATTAAACTTTTAAAAAAATTAAGAGATCTGGGGTTTTACATAATAAAAAGCATTATAAGAAATTATGAAATTGAAACGAGATAAAACTTGTACCAAGTAAGTGGACGAGGAGATGAGGTAATGTCCGAGTATATCGGATGGCGAGCAACGCAGGGACCCTCAGAGATTAATAAACTGATTGCTGAATTTCAAGAAGCTTTAAATGATGAAATAGAAGCTTTAAAAAAAGGGCAAGGTGGACAAAAGATTTTTGTAGAAAATGGTAAACTTGTAGATCGTCTTTCTGAAAAGTTCTTATATCGATTCTATGTGGAGTTAGAACAAACGATACCTGAGGATTCACCCTGTCAAATTATTATTGAATCTGAAATTGTTACGGCTCATATCGTTTCTGTTGACCCTAATGAAATTGTATTGGCATTAAATAAGAACTTTGGACCATTTATTCCTCAAGCAATCATTCAAACAGCACCTTGGTTTCTTCTTGAACAACTAAAAATAAGACTTAAAGAAGTTAGTAAAAATGAATTACAACGATTCAATGTTCAAAATGCCTTAAAACTCTTTGGTTTTGTAAAACCAAGTTTAATTAAAGGTGATAGAAACCAAGATTATGTTGGAACAAAAATAAATTTAGTTCCGAGACAAGAGGAGGCTCTTTCAAAAGCTCTTTCACAGGAAATAACATTCATTTGGGGTCCACCTGGGACTGGCAAAACAAAAACAATCGCTGCGATAATAGAGAAATTTGTTAAAATGAACAAAGTAGTGCTTTTGACAGCACACACTAATGTAGCAATAGATGAAGCATTATTGAAGCTCATAGAAATCCTTTCTAATAAGGAACTGTTAGAAGAAGGTAGAATAATTCGTTATGGAATACCAACACGAAATGATCCTGTTTTTAAGAAAATAGCTTTTGACGAAATTTTAGTTCGAAAGAGAGAGCCGCTTATTAAAGAAAAAGAAACTCTTGAGACAGAAATTGAAAATTTAAAACAGTCATATCGTTTGTTTGAAGAACTTATTATGTTATGTGGTAAACTTACTCAGATAATAGAAAAAGAAACATCTTTGCAAAAAGATATTGAAGAAGTTGAAAAATCAATTTTTGAATTGGAAAAACAATTGCGTGATGTTAAAGAAAATTTAAAACATTTAGAAGACCAGTTAGAGGTGGCTAAAAATACATTTTTCTTAATTCGTTTTTTTACAGGGCTTAATCCAAAACGAATAGAACAAAAAATCATTGAAGAACAAAAGAAAGAACAAGAACTTCTTACAAAAAAGGCTGGATTAGTAGCACGTGTTAAGGAATTTGAAGAAAAGAAATCCTCTCTTCAAAAAGAATCTAAAGAACTTAAGAAAAGAATTGAACAACTTTTTAAAGAAGCTAAAGTAGAAGATTGTAGGGAAGCTCAAGTAAAATTTAAAGCACTGGACACTAAACTACAGGAACTAATGCAAAAAATAAGCTTTATCCAGACAAAGATAGAAAACTTACCTCGTGAAATTTTAGACAACTGTCTTGTGGTGGGAGCAACGTTATCAAAGCTTGCTCTTGATCCTTTTCTTTACAGACGTAATTATGCAGTAATGGTTTTAGACGAAGCCAGTATGGCACCTCTCCCTGCTATTTTTTTTACAGCAGGGCTAATAACAGAAAGGTTTATAGTTGCAGGAGATTTTAGACAGCTCCCTTCGATAGCCATTGCTAATTCCGATATGGCGAAAAAATGGTTAAAAAGAGATATTTTTGAGCAAGCTGGTATCGTAGATAGATATGAATCAGGATTAACAGATGAACGGCTTGTAAAGCTCACTTTGCAATACCGGATGCACCCTGCTATTGTTGAAATTATTAATGCCAAGATGTACGGCGGTGAACTTGAAACCAGCGAAGAAACACTTACTAAAACTTCAGAAATAGTTGCGAAAGAACCTTTTTCTGGTTTTCCGTTGATTTTTTGTGATACCTCACAAATTAATCCTTGGTGTTCTAGACCTTGGGGATCACAATCACATTTTAACGTATATCAGGCTGCTTTGTGTTGTAGAATTGCTCAACAGGCAGTTGAAGCAGGTATTAAAAGAGTAGGAATTATTACTCCTTATGCAGCACAAGCAAAATTGATCGCTACATTATTAAAAGATACGAAATTGACTGAAAATGTACAGGTAGCTACTGTACATAGGTTTCAAGGAGGAGAAGCAGATGTAATAATCTTTGATGCTGTAGATGGGCCGCCGTTTCGAAATCCTGGAAAGCTTCTTTGCGGTTCATTTCCAGGAAACGGACAAACAGCATCTGAAGCTAGTAAACTTATTAATGTCGCAGTTACTAGAGCTAAAGGAAAGCTCGTTATAGTCGCTAATTATTCATTTTTTGAACAAAGGATGAATAAAGACGATGCTTTATTTTACGTTCTTAACTTTGTCTATCAAAACGGAAAAATCGTTGATTCTCGGGACATCCTTCCTTCTTACTTTAACGAGTCGATCTTGATCAGGTACTCATACGTTCAGCAAATATCTGAACCTAAAGATTGGGAAATATGGAAGGAAGATCGATTTTATGAACAATTTTTAAAGGACCTTGGCCAAGCGGAGAAGAAAGTAGTCATTTTTAGTCCCTTTCTCGCACAAAAGCGGTTGGCCAATTTGGTAGACATATTCCGCTTTCTTATTGATAAAGGCGTAGCCTTGTATGTTGTAACCAGGCCAGCTACAGAAAAGAAAAAAGATAACGAACTTTTGGATTTGCAGAAATACCTGGAAGAAGTAGGCGTAAAATTAATCTATCGCGAGAAACTTCACGAAAAAGCCGCTTTCATTGACGACAAAGTTTGTTGGCTTGGAAGTCTCAATATTCTTTCACATAGCGAAACGTCCGAATTCATGCTTTCGATCAGGACTAAGAAAGCTGTCACACAACTTTACCAGTTCTTCGGCGTTGATGCTCTTATAGGTATGGAAGAAAAGCAGAATGAAAAACGCAGCATTTGGAAGAGCTTGCAGAAAGAAATTATAACTTTGATGCAAAATCCCTTATGCCCAAAATGTGGAGCTTTGGTTGTGTTGCGTAGTGGTAAGTACGGTATTTTTTTTGGTTGTGAACGGCACAGCCAAACTCGTTGTCAAGGAAAAGTAAATATACCGCCTAAAATAATTGAAGAGGCAGTAAAAAAATTAAAAATAAAGTGCCCATATTGTAAAGAAGGTTTTATGCGTTATTGTATGAGTAGTAGAGGACCATTTTTAGGGTGTGATAAATATCCAAAATGTCGATATACCATCGATCTGAATTATAACAGATAAAGACGAGTTTACAGAGAGTAGCAAATCTGTATTGTGAATATGATGAAGTAATAATTACAGAGAGATAGTCTAGCAAGAAACTCGGCTATGCTTAGCGATTAGCCAAAAGCAAATATTTGCAATAGTATGCACCTTTGGTTTGAACCGTCAAAAATAAGTGATATCTTATTAATTGTGTAAAAACTCACAAATTAGAGAAGGGGACACTGCACATCTTTGTCTATTTTTAATAATTATATATATATGTTTCTTAGTTTTGGCCTCCTAAGTTGCTTTATATGAGTTTTGTGATAATTTATAAAGACTTTCGAAAACTCTTCTTGAAGGAGGGCTTTTTATGGAAGAAAAGAATATAGAAGAAATGAGAGAACTCCCAAAATTAGAGAAAAAACTCGAAAAGATGACCATTAAAGAGCTAAGAGAAATTGCTCTTCAAATTCCTGAAATTAGCGGTGTCCACGGAATGAATAAAGAGGAACTTATATCAGCTTTAAAGAAAGTTTATGGAATTAAAGAGGAGCCTAAAAAGGTTGGAGAATCAATGAGAGAACTTAAGGCTAAGGTGAAAAAATTTAAAGCCCTTGCTGAAGAAGCTAAAAAAAATAAAGATTGGGTAAAATATGAAAGATATAGAAGATTAGCAAGTAAATTTAAAAAACGCACTAGAAAATTAGCTAAAGCTGTCTCCTAAATTTATGGAAAAAGCTCTTTTTCAAACAGATATCAAAGAGGTTCCCCTTTTAAAAAGGGGTAAAGTAAGAGATATTTATGATCTTGGAGATAGACTTCTTATCGTTGCTACAGATAGAATCTCTGCTTTTGATTTGGTTTTACCCACCCCTATCCCTGATAAAGGAAAAATACTTACTCTTATGACCCTTTTTTGGCTTGATTTTCTTAAAGATATTGTAGAAAACCATTTAATCACAGCTTATATAGAAGAATATCCTGAAATCCTTAAGCCCTATAAAGAAATTCTTCACCAAAGAAGTATGATTGTTAAGAAAGCTAAAGTTATTCCTGTTGAATGTATCGTAAGAGGTTATATAACAGGCTCTGCGATGAAGGAATACCAAAAAACTGGTAAAGTTTGTGGAATAAAACTTCCTGAAGGTTTAAAAGAAGCTGATAAACTTCCAGAACCCATTTTTACCCCCTCAACTAAAGCTGAAGAAGGACACGACATTAACATCACCTTTGATGAACTTATAAATATTGTAGGAAAAGAGGTTGCAGAAACTTTAAGAGAACTTTCTTTAAAACTTTATACAAAGGCTTCAAATTATGCTGAATCAAAAGGTATAATTATTGCGGATACAAAGTTTGAATTTGGATTTTATGAGGGAAAAATAATTTTAATTGATGAGGTCTTAACTCCTGATTCCTCACGTTTTTGGCCAAAAGATGAATATGAACCTGGGAAACCTCAAAAAAGCTTTGACAAACAATTTATAAGGGATTGGCTTAGCTCTCTTTCCTGGGAAGAAAAGGCTCCTCCAACTATTCCACCTGATATTGTAGAAAAAACAAGGGCTAAATATTTTGAAGCTTTATATAGGCTTACTGGAAAAACTTTGTAAAAGTGCCCTTAAAATATACTACTCTCTCCATAGAAAATATAGATCTTCAAGATAGGACCTACCTTTTTTCTTATCCAAAAAGAGGAGAACTTTTAAAAAATAGCATAAAATCTGTAGGGCTTCTCCAACCACCTATCCTTTTTTTAGAAAAAAATTATCCAAAATTAAAAATTATTTGTGGAGAAGGAAGAATAATTGCTTGCAAGGATCTGGGGATTTATGAAATACCTGCTTTTATCGGAGAAAATTATTCATCAAAAGAACTTTTTCTCTTATCTCTTGAAAGTAATCTTTTCAGAACCTTAAATATTGTTGAAAAAGCAGAAGTTGTAGGAAAGGCTTTAAATTTCTTTTCTATAGAAGAGGTGATAAATCTTCTCCCTAAACTAAACTTAAATCCTTCCTATTACTGGATAGAATATTTAAGCGCAATTTATAGTCTTGATGAGCCTTTTAAAACACTTATTGTAGAAGAAAAATTAAATCCAAAGGTTGCAGCAGGACTTGTTGATTTGTCCTCAAAGGAAAGAGAAGAATTCTTAGAGATTCTTAAGAAATTAAATTTAACCTTTAGCGAACAAAAAGAAGTTTTAGAAAAACTTTTAGATTATAAAAAACGAAAAGACCTTCCTTCTCTTTTACCAGAAAAATTAAAAGAAACCTTTAAAGAAGAGGATTTTAACAAAAGAAAGACAGAATTTTTTAAAATTTTAAAAGAACTTTATTATTCCTTTTATTTTCATAAATGGATCAAAATCTCTCCATTAGTTGAAAAATTTCGCAAGAAAAATATTTATCTTAATTTTCCACCTTATTTTGAAAAAAAGGAAATGGAAATTCAATTCAAAAATGTTTCTTTTGAAGATTTTCAAGAAAAATTAGAGTTTATAGAAAAAAATAAAGAAGAGATCAAAAAGATTTGGGAGGAGCTTTAATTTTTCTCTTTTTCCATTTTATACCATATATTTAGAAATAGTTCATTAAAAACTTTACCTGGATTTTTAAAATCTCTTTTTATAGCAAGGTCAGCTTTAAAAAGTTCCTCAAATATAAAATTAAAATCTTTTATTTTTTCTGAGTGAATTTTTATATTAAATAAGGCATAGGGATGAGATTCTGCAATTATCTTAGGTATTTCTTCTAAAGGATTATCCTTTAGTTCTTGAAATTTTTTATTAAAATTGGAATATCTCTTTTCTGAAGCAAGTTCTGGGTATTTTTCTAAAAATTCTTTTAATATTTGCATCTTTTTAAAAAATTTATAAAGGTGTCCCAAAATTTTTGGAGGTTCTATCTTTTTATCTAAAAGATTAAGAACTATTTTGTATGCCCTTTCAGGTCCATAATGGAAAAACTTATCTGTTAAATAAAATAAAGCATCCTCTTCAGAAGGAGAAACAATTTCCCAAACATCGTCCTCAGTTATTACTGATCTATCTTCAGTATAAAAAATCAATTTTTCAAGTTCATTTTTAAAGTAATGATAATCCTTGCCCACTAAGGAAATAAACAGGCTTGCAGTATTTTTATCCATACTTTTTCCGTAATTTTTAAGAGTCATTATAAGTTCTGATTCTAAAAGATCCTCTTCTCTTTTGGTAGAGAAGGGTATAATAGCTCCATTTTCAAAGGCATATTGATATAAAGGACGATTCTCCTCAAAAATTTCACTAATTAAAAACCAACTAAATAATTCCTTTTTTTCATTAAGATTTTTAATTATTTCTTTTTCTTTTTCAGAGGTGATATTTTCTGCTCCTAAGATAAGATAAACCTTTCTTATCCCAAATAAACTTTCTTGATACCCTCTTGTTTCAAGAAAAATCTGTCTTTCTTCTTTATCTTTAAGATTGTAAACTTCTAAAAGCGAGTTTTTTTCTCTTAAAACCTCATAGATTTCTTTAGCTTTTTCTTTACAAATATTTTCAGGTCCTATTAAGAGATAAACAGGAGCTATGCGATTTTTTTTGGCAAGATCAACTAATTTAATTACTTGAATAGGAGTAAAAATAGGCATATTTTTTATTTACTCACAAATTCTAATATTTGATCTTTTTTTATTACTCTTATAAGATTTGTAGAACCAATTTTCCCTACAGGATAACCCATAGTTAAAACTAAGGTATCATCTTCTTTTATCAATTTCTCTTGATAAGCTTTTTTAACAAATTCTTTTACCATAATTTCTGGCTCTTCTTTTTCTGATAAAACCATATATGGATAAGTTCCCCAAACTATTTTCAATCTTCTTAAAATTTCTTCATTATGCACATTTACTATAATAAGAGGCTTTGGTCTAAATTTAGCTACTCTTTTAGCTGAACTTCCAGACTTAGTAAAAACAACTATAGCTTTTGCGCCTATTTCTTCAGCTAAAATACAACTACTATGGGCTATAGCAAAATCTGGAGAAACAGGTTTTATTCTTTCTAATTTTTCCTCATAAAATTTTTCTGCCTCCTCAATTATTTTTACCATAGTTTTTACAGCCTCAACAGGATAATTCCCTACTGCGGTTTCATCAGAAAGCATAAGGGCATCTACTCCCTCAAAAACAGCATTTGCTACATCTGAAACATCAGCTCTTGTTGGCATAGTAGAGTTTATCATAGAAGTCAGCATTTGAGTAGCAATTACTACAGGAATACCATACTCTCTTGCCTTTTTTATAAGAATTTTTTGAATAACAGGAATTTTTTCTACAGGAATTTCAACACCTAAATCACCTCTTGCAATAATTAACCCATCAGAAACTTCTATTATTTCATCTATATTTTCTAAAGCTTTTGGGGTTTCAATTTTGGCAAAAATAAATACATCTTTATCAAATTTTTGAATAATTTCTCTTGCATCTAATATATCCTTTTTATTTCTTACAAATGAGAGCGCAATAAAATCAACCCCTTCTTTTAAGCCGAATTCCAAATCTTTTTTATCTTTCTCTGTTAAAGCTTCTATCGAAATTTCTGCTCCAGGAAAGTTAAGACCTTTTTTTGAAGAAATAACTCCTCCCTGAATTACTTCTGTGATTATTTTTTCAGATCTTTTTTCTATTACTTTAACCTTTATAAGTCCATCTGCTATAAAAATTAAATCATCCTTTTTAACTTCTTTCAAAATTTCAGGATGATCTATATATACTTTACCAACCTTGTCCTTCTTTTCACAAAAAATAGGCTCTTTATAAATTTCTAAAATTTCCCCTTGATACAAAGGAAAGGGATTTTTTACTTCACCTATTCTTATTTTTGGTCCAGAAAGGTCTTGTAAAATTGCAACTGTCTTTTTAAGCTCTAAAGAAGCTTTTTTAATCCTTTGTATATTTTCCTTATGATAATCTATATCTCCATGAGAAAAATTGAGCCTAAAAACATCAACCCATGCTTCTATAAGGGCTTTAATAGTTTGATAATCTCTTGATGCTGGACCAATGGTTGCAATTATTTTAGTCTTTCTCATTTGCCTTTTTAATATAATTCATTTTTAAAAATCAAACAATAGATATAATCATGATCAAATAAGTTTTTAACCCGTTTGTTTTTATATAAATTTGTTTAAATTTGTCTTGAATTTACGAAAAATAGATTTAATTTATTTTAAAAATATATAAAAAGAGAAAAGCGATGGAAAAATGGGATAAAACTGAAAAAATTGAGAAAAAAGAAGAGGGTATTTATGGTGTAGGTGAGCCTGATTTAAAGTCTATTTATACTGGAAGTCAAGCTATCAAAAAAGCCCCTAAGGTATATGGAGTCCCTACAGGTATAGCTGGACTTGATGATTTGTTTTTTATAGTGACCTCTGAAAATGGAAAGTTGGTAAAGAAAAATCTTGGGGGGATACCAGCTTATTCAGTTTTCAATATTACAGGAGTTTCTGATACTGGAAAATCTTTGATGGTAGAACAATTTGCTGTCAAACAGGCATCCTTAGGTGAAAAGGTAGCTTTTATAACAGTTGAAGCTCCTGCTAATTTTGTGGTGGCATCTTTAAAATTAAGAGCGAATGCTATGGGATTTAGATTTGAAGATTTTGAGGATAATATAATTCTTATTGATGCAGCCTCTTCAACCAGACTAAGGGAAAATATTCCTGATCTTCTTGCTACCTTAGCTTATGTTATTCAAAATTATAAAGTAAATTTCACCATTATAGATTCTGTCACAGGTCTTTTTGAAACAAAAGAAATGCTTGCTCGTGCTATTGTAAGAAGGCTTTTTAATTTTATGAAAAAGTGGTATCAAACAGCTCTTTTTGTTTCTCAAAAAAGAAGTGGTCATGAAGAATTAACAGCTGAAGCAGCTGGTGGATATGCAGTTGGTCATATTGTTGATGGAACAATGGTTTTAGCGAAAGAACTTATTGATTCCTCTTTTAAAGCAAAACTCTATAAAAAAGAAGTAGGTGATATTGTCAGACTTTTCAGAATTGATGGATGTAGAATGTGCGGGCATGATACTAAAACTCACTTTTTAGAAATAACAGAAGAAGGTTTAGTAGTAATTAAAGAGCCAATTTCTAAAATTAAATAAGGGGGTGATAAAATGGTTATACAAATTGGAAGTCCTGTTGTTTCTGATGCAGAAATAGAACATTTGGTAAACCGTGTGTTTTTTAAAGCTATAGAACTTTTAGGTGGTCTCGGTAAACTTGCTGAATTTAGAACACTCACTTGGCTTCCCTCTTTAGCAAGGGCTGCTTTTGTAGTTGTTTTAAAAGAAGAATTTATGAAAACAGACGAAGAAATTGCTTCCAAAGTTGGTTTAACCAAAAATACAGTAAGAAATATTCTAAGAGCTGACCCGGAACTTGCCCTTCAAAAAATAAAAGCTTTAGAAGAATTAGTAAACGAAGAAGCAAGAGAGCTTAAAGTTCATACTGCAGGTGGTATTGCAAAACTTGCTTATAAAGAAATTAAAGAAGGACATGATGCTCAAACCTTCTTCTATTATTCTTCTGCCTTGGCAGAAGATATATTAAGAGGACTTGATATACCTTGGGCTTATTTAGTTTTAAGAAAAACAAAGGGAATAAAATATCCTATAACCTCTCCAGAAGAACTAAAGGAAAAACTTGATGGACTAACCATTAAAGGTTCCTCTGCTGAAGAAATAATAAATAATATACATTATCCTATAAAAACCCCTGCTATGCTCATTCATGAAATAAAGGAATATCTAAAACTAAAAGAAGCATAACCCTACCATCTACCACTTCGTAAGTGATAGAAAATTACCACTTACGAAGTGGCAATTTTTATTTTTAATTTTAGTGTTTGTGGTATAATAGGGTAACCTTCTCATGCTTTTTAGGTAAATGTTTATTAAAAGATTAGAGATTTATGGTTTTAAGTCTTTTTCTTATAAAGTTTCCATTCCTTTTTCTCCAAAAATAACAGCTATTGTTGGTCCAAACGGATCTGGAAAAAGTAACATACTTGATGCTATACGCTGGGTTCTTGGAGAACAAAGCCCCAAAAAATTAAGAGTAAAAGAACTTTCTGATCTAATATTTTCAGGAAATAGCAATAGAAATATCGACTTTGCGGAAGTAAAACTCCTTTTAAATCATGAACCCCCAGTGTGGGAAACATATAAAGATTTTCCAGAAATATTAATTACAAGAAGATTTTATAGAAATGGAGAAAGCGAATATTTTATTAATCAAAAACCTTGTAGACTTAAAGATATACAGTTTCTCTTTCTTGATTTAGGAGTAAATCCTCAAAGTTACGGAATTATTGAACAGGGGGAAGTAAGCAAATTTATTGACCTTTCCCCTAAGGAAAGAAAAATACTTTTGGAAGATCTTGCAGGTGTCTCTAAATTAAAAATTACTGAAGAAAATACACTTAAAAATCTTCAAAAAACAGAAGAAAATCTATTAAGACTTAAAGACATAATTAATGAAGTTAGAGGACAGTATGAAATTTTAAAAAAACAGGCAGAAGAGGCAAGAAAATATATAAGCTTAAAAGAAAAACTCCAAAAGCTTTTAATCCAAAAAAATTTGTATTTACTTGAACTAAACCAAAAAGAAAAAGAAAAATTAGAAAAAAGAATGAAGGAACTTTTAAATCAAAAACAAACCCTTGAAAAAGAAGTAGAAAGTTTAGGAAAAGAAGAACAAGCAATTTATCAGGAAATTCTTATTTTAGAAAGAAAAATAAAGGATCTTAAAATGGATCTACAATCTAAAGAAAATTACTTAAAAGAACATAAAGAAAATTTAGAAAATCTAATAAAACAAGAAAATGAATTAAATCATAAACTGGAAAAAATAAAACTAAAAAGAGAAAATGAAGAAGAAAAATTTAACAATTTTAATAAAGAACTTTCTGCTATAGAAATTAGTTTAAAAAATCTGAGAGAGAAAAAAGAAACCCTCAATGAAAATTTAATAAATCTTAAAAGAGAAAAAGAAAAAATTTCAAAAATATTTGAAGAAAAACTCAAAAATTTCCAAAATTTTGAAAAAGAATATCTTTTAACGGAAAAAGAAGAAGAAAATCTCAAAGAAAAAAGAAACTCTCTTGAAAAGAAAATTTCTCAATTAGAAAAAGAAAAGGATATAAATGAAAAAATTTTAGAAGATCTTTCTATAAATTTGAAAAACTTAGAAAAAGAAAAAAAGGCTTTAGAAAATCTATTTAAAGAAAAAGAGAAAACTTTAGAGGATTTAATTAATTTTAAAGAAAAAATTATCGAAGAAAGTAAAGAATTATATAAAAAGCTTGAAAATTTCAATGCTAAAAAGCAAAACCTTTTAATTGAGATACAATCTTTAAAAGATAGATTAGGTCTAATAGAAAAGATACTTTCTAAAAATTTATCTTCAATTTCAAAAAATCTAAATTTACCCTCTTTGGAAAGTTATCTTAATTTAAGTACTGAAGATATATCATTACTTGAGTTAATATTTAAAGAAAATTTAGATGCCTTTGTGATAGAAGAACTTAATTTAATAAAAAATTTTATCTCACAAAACCTTAAGGAAAATATTATCTTTCTTTGGGGAGAACCTGAAATAATTAAATCTTTTTCTATAGAAAAATATAATTCTTTTTCAGATGAAATTTTAGAAAGTTATAAAACACATCCCAGATTCATTTATTTTATAAAAGAAAAAATTTTATTAACTCCTTATGGATTTATTTGCTTTATAAGAAAAGAAAAAAAGGGTATTTTTAGTTTAAAAAAAGAAAAAATAGATCTTTTAAATAAAGTTGAAGCTTTAGAAAAAGATTTAAAAACCCTTCTTGAAAAGGAGAAAGAATTAAAGTTAAAAATAGAAAATTTGGAAAAGGAACTTAAAAAGGTTGAGAAAGAAATTAAAAATATTAATAATGGTCTTGAAAATTTAAGATCTCAAAGAGAAAAGATAGAAATATCTTGTATAAAATTGGAGACAGAAAAAAGAAATTTAGGAGAAAAAATAAATCATATTGAGAATGAATTAAAAAGTTTTAAAAATGAAAAGGAAAATCTTAATAAAAAACTAATTGATATAAGTGAATTGATTAATAGAAGGAAAAAAGAATATGAAACAGTTAAGAAAGAAAATCTAAGTTTAAAAGAATATTTAGAAGAAATCAATCAAAAAATTAATTTTCTTGAACAGGAAATAATAAAAATAAAAACTGAAGAAGAAAATTTAAGAAAAAGAAAAGACCTTATTCAGGAAGAAATTAAAAAAATAAAGACTTTCTTAAGACAGTATGAATTTGATAAAGAAGCTTTACTAAAAGAAATCAACTATTTGAAAGACAAAATAAAAGAGTTTAATAAAAGAATTAAAAATTTAAGTTCTGAAATTTCTGATCTTACTAAAGTCCTTGAAGATCTTTTAACGAAAAAGGAGGAAGGAGAAAAAAAATTAAAAGCTTTAGAAAATAAAAAGAGAAAAATAGAAAGGGAACTTAAGGAATTAGATACTGAGGAACACAATTTAGAATTGAATTTGTTAGAGAAAAAATTGTTTTTAGATTCTATTCAAAGGGATTTAAAAGAATTTGGGTTTGAAATAGAAACCGAATTTATTCAAGAAAATAAAGAGATTTTTAACCTTGAGGAAGTCGAAGAAGAAATTGAGAAAACAAAAAATTTATTAAATGAATTTAAAGAAGTTAATTTAGCAAGTTTGAGAGAATTTGAATTCGTATCCCAAAGATATGAAAAATTAATGAAAGAAAAAGAGGATTTAGAGGTAAGTATAAGAGAATTTAAAAAAATTTTAGAAAATATCAAAAAAATATCAAGAGAAAGAATTTTAAAAACCTTGGAAGAGGTGAACAAAAAATTAGAGGAGATTTTTCCTCTTGTTTTTAAAAATGGGAAGGTTGAACTTTTGCTTTCAGGAGAAGATCCTTTAAGCTCTGGGCTTGAGCTAAAAATAAATTTTCCTCATAGAGCTCTAAAACACATAAATATGCTTTCTGGAGGAGAAAAAGCCCTCTGCGCTTTAGTTATCTTAATTTCCTTTTATTTAGTTAAACCCGGACCTTTTTGTATATTAGATGAAGTAGATGCCTTTTTAGATGAAAAAAATTCCTTAAAATTTATTAAACTTCTTGATTTAATTAAAAGATCTTCCCAAATAATTTTAATTACCCATAATCCACATATTATGAAAGAAGTAGATACCCTTCTTGGTGTAACTATGGAAGAAAAAGGAATTTCAAAAATATTTGTCCTTAAAAAAGAAAATTTCTTTAACGAATATATAAATCACTAAGAGAAGCTAAAGCAAATTCTGAAATAAGAGAAGATAGAGCTTCTCTATTTGCCATATCCATTTCTGTAAACATTATTCCAAATTCTGTGTGAAATTTTTCATTTTTTACCCATCTTATTTCAGCCTTAGCTTTAATAGACGACTTCCATTTTATTACTAAATTAATAATATCTCCCTTATTTAAATTTACTTGAGAATCTGTCTTTAACCTTGCTCCTTCTGCACTTATATCTACAATTTCAACTGGAAAGGTAACCCCTCTTTCAGTTGCCACCCTTCCCTCTAAAGAAACTACATAACGAGTATAATAACGTTTATCTGCATCCATTCCGTATTTTCTTATTTTAAATCAGAAAGATAATGTATTATTTTATTAAGCCTTTCTTTCAATTCATTATAACTAATTTTTTCTTTTTCAACAATTTCTCTGGGAGCTTTTTCCAAAAATTCCTTATTTTTTAATTTTTTCTCAATTTGAACCAATTTTTTTTCTATTTTTTCTTTTTCCTTTTCCAATCTTTTTATTTCTTTTTCTACATCAATTAATCCTTCAAGGTTTATAAATATTTCACCCTCTTGTAAAACTACAGAAACTTCACCCTTTTTCTTTTCATAATTACTCCTCAATTTAATATCTGAAATCTTTGCTAAAGATTTAATCGGTTCTTTTTGATTTTCAATAAAATCTAAAACCTCTTTATTTGAACTTCTAAAAGTAACAACTAAATCGGTTTTCGTAGTCAAATTATATTCAGCTTTTATACTTCTTATCCCTACAATTAATTCTTGCAAAATTTTAACCCAATTTTCAGCGATTTCGTCAACAAATTTTTCTTCATATAAAGGATATTTAGCTATAATTATGTGTTCAGTTTCTCTTTCAGGAAGATATTGCCATATTTCTTCTGTGATAAAGGGTATAAAGGGATGTAACAATTTTAATGAATTTTTAAGAACCTCTAAAAGCACTTTTTGAGTGTTTTTTCTATAATTAGGATCTTTCAAATAAATTTTAGAAATTTCTAAATACCAATCGCAGAATTTATCCCAGAAAAAGTGATAAACCTGCATAGCTGCTTGATCAAATTCAAATTCTTTAAGTTTTTCTCTGGTTATTTTTATAGTTTTTTGAAGTTCAGAAAGAATCCATTTAGAAAATAAAGGTAGTTCCTCAAAATTAAGGTCTTTTTTATCAGGGGTATAATCTTTTAGATTCATTAAAACAAATCTTGCAGCATTCCAAATTTTATTAATAAAATGTCTAAATCCTTCAATACGAGCTTCAGAAAGTTTGATATCTCTTCCCTGGGCAGCAAGAGCAACTAAAGTAAACCTTAAAGCATCGGTTCCATATTTCTCTATCATTTCTAAGGGGTCTATCACATTTCCTCTACTTTTGCTCATTTTTTGACCTTTTTCATCCCTCACCAAGGCATGAATATATACATTTTTAAAAGGAATTTGACCTGTAAAATGAATTCCCATCATTATCATTCTGGCAACCCAGAAAAAGATGATATCAAAACTTGTTACCAAAACTGAGGTAGGATAAAAAGTTTTTAAAGCTTCTGTTCTTTCAGGCCAACCAAGGGTAGAAAAGGGCCAAAGAGCTGAAGAAAACCAAGTATCAAGTACATCTTCGTCTCTTTTTAATTCCTTAGACCCACAGAAGGGGCATATCTCTATATTTTCTTCTCTACTTACTATAGTTTCTCCGCAAGAGCTACAATACCAGACAGGTATTCTATGACCCCACCATATTTGTCTTGAAATACACCAATCTCTTATATTTCTCATCCAATCAAAATAGAGATTAACCCAGTTTTCCGGAATAAACTTAATAAATCCATATTCTACTGCTGAGATAGCTGGCTGTGCAAGAGGTTTGGTAGACACAAACCACTGTTTTGAAAGCAAAGGTTCAATTACAGTATTACACCTATAACAATGCCCTAAAACGAGTTGATAATCTTCTTCTTTTTCTAAAAGTCCTTCTTTTTTTAAATCTTCTATTACCCTTTTTCTTGCTTCAAATCTATCAAGTCCTACATATTTTCCTGCTTCTTCAGTCATTTTTCCTTTTTCATCTATAACTTTTACAAAAGGTAATTTATGTCTTTTTGCAATCTCAAAATCTGCAAAATCGTGAGCTGGTGTAACCTTAACAGCTCCTGTTCCGAATTCAGGATCAACTATTTTATCAGCAATAATAGGTATAATCCTTCCTATTAAAGGGAGTTTTATATTTTTACCAATTAAAGCTTTATATCGTTTATCTTCAGGATGCACTGCTACTGCTGTATCTCCAAGCATGGTTTCTGGTCTTGTAGTAGCAACAACAATATAATTGCTGCCATCTTCTAAGGGATATTTTATATACCAAAGTTTTCCTGCTACGCTTTCAAATTCCACTTCTAAATCCGCAAGAGCTGTTTCACATCTGGGGCACCAGTTGATTATATAGTCCCCCCTATAAATTAAACCCTCTTCCCAAAGTCTAACAAATACTTCTCTAACTGCACGAGAAAGTCCCTCATCCATAGTAAATCTTTCATAGGACCAGCTGCAACTTGCACCTAATTTTTTAAGTTGGCTAATAATTTTGCCTCCGTATAATGCTTTCCATTCCCAAACTCTCTTCAAAAAAGCCTCTCTTCCTAAATCATATCTTGTAAGACCCTCTTTAGCTAATTCCTTTTCAACTACATTTTGAGTTGCTATTCCTGCATGATCTGTACCAGGAACCCACAATACATCATATCCATCCATTCTTTTATATCTAACCAATACATCTTGAAGTGTATTATTTAATGCATGACCGATGTGTAAAGCTCCTGTAACATTTGGAGGAGGAATTACTATGGAAAATTTAGGTTTAGTTTTATCGTAAGTTGGCTCAAAATAACCTCTTTCCTCCCAAATTTTATACCATTTTTCTTCAACTCTTTTAGGATCATAACTTTTTTCTAAAATTTCAGCTTCCAACCTTAATCCCCTCCTTTAGCCAAAATTTGAGTCCCCAGTCCTTCATCAGTAAAGAGTTCTATAATTAAACTATGAGCTATTCTACCATCTATTATATGAACCTTTTTTACTCCTGATAAAATCGCCTTTCTTGCACTTTTTAATTTTGGAATCATTCCTCCTTTAACTATCTCCTTTTCAATAAGCTCATTTATATCCTCTACATAAAGGGTAGAAATTAAATTTCCTTTTTCATCTTTAACTCCTTCTACATCTGAAAGATAAATTAATTTTTCTGCCCCTAAAGCTCCTGCTAATGCTCCTGCAACAAGGTCTGCATTTATATTATAAGCTTCTCCATCAGGTCCTACTCCAACAGGAGCTATAACAGGAATAAAATCATCTTCAATAAGGGTATATAAAACCTCAGGATTAATTTCTTTAACCTTCCCTACTCTCCCTATATCTATAATTTCTGGTGGTCTATCTTCTCCAGTGTATTTATAAACTGTCATTTTTTCTGCTAATATAAGATTTCCATCTCTCCCCGAAAGTCCAACAGCTTTCCCCCCGACTTTATTTATAAAACTTACAATTTTTTTATTTACTGTACCTACAAGAACCATCTCAACAACATTCATAGTTTCTTCATCTGTGACCCTTTGTCCTTCAATAAAAATTGGCTTTAACCCCATTCTTTCCATAACCTGATTTATTTGAGGACCCCCTCCGTGAACAATAACTGGGCGAATTCCTACATACTTCATTAATACTATATCTTGAGCAAAGGCAGATTTTAGAGTCTCATCAACCATAGCATGTCCGCCATATTTAATAACCATGATTTTTTTATAAAATTTTCTAAAATATGGAAGGGCTGAAATTAATATCTGAGCTTTTTCGTGAATATTAGTAACTTTATTATCCATAAAAATTAACCTTACCAAAGAGCTGGAGCATGAACAATATAACACTTGAAAGGTTTTTTACCTAAGGTTTTAACTCCATGAACTTCTTTAGGACTAATTACAATTACATCTCCTTTTTTTACCGTTTTCCATGTGTCTTCTATATATATTTTAGCAGTTCCTTCTAAAACAAAAATAGTATCTACCTCTTTTTCATGTGTATGTAATGGAATTTCAGCACCAGGTGAAACTTCAAGAACAGTAATACTTAACTCTGGATGTTTTTCTTTGGTAAGAATATATCCTATTTTTACACCTTCAAATTTGGGATGAGCTTTCATTTCTAAATTTTTAAGATTTATGATAAATGCCATACTTAATTACTCCTTGATTAAATTTTTTCTTTAACTTTATATATTACCATATAAGGAAAATCATCAAAAACTAATTCAAAATACTTGGGATCATATTTCCTTAAGATAAACATCTGATTAAAAAGAGTTTCAAAAACATCCTTATCTAATATAAAAACCTGTCCCCCTTCTTTTCCTTTAACAACCTCTACTATATAACCACTTTCATAAAACTTTTTTTGAAAAAATTTTTCTGGAGTTTTAAAATAAAAATTACTGATAGTAGCTATCCCTTGAGAAGAATCTGTTATTATACCGCTGTTTAAATCAATAGAAAGTCTTCCATCTTCGCAATCAATAAAATTTTCAGTTAAAATTTTGCATTGACTTGGAGTTATAATTCTTCCAAATCTTCCTTCTTTAGTGTCAAAATTATAACTTCCAAAGTAATGAATCCAAGCAAATTTCCCAAATAAATCTAAAGTAAATACCCAATAAACTGGTGTTTTTATCTCTTTTATATATTTTCCCTCTCTTATTTTTTCTACCAATTCTTTTGCAGAAATCCCTTCTTTTAATTTTTCTGCAATACCTGTTAATCCAAAATTACTTATAAAAGAAGTAATAAACCAAGCTTCTTGGGGATCTGAAGTAGTAAAACTTCTTGCTATAAAATATGTTTTAGGAGTACTCTGAGATCCACCATCGTGGAAAGTTGTTCTTCTTGAGTAAAGCTGAAAGGCATAACCATAATCCCACCATGTCCAAATAGCACTATTCTCAGGCGTATGAATTTTAATATATTCCATGTCTTTAACTAATGGAGAAAAAACCTTGGGATAGCTATTAAATCCCAAAACAGGTTTTTGAGCCCATATAGTTAAAAGAAGAAGAAAAGACCCTATAAAGTGAATTATTAATTTTTGCTTTTCTGGTTCTTTAAATAGTCCTAATTTAGGCATAATTTGATTAAAAAATAAATAAATTAAATAGCCTATTCCTATCCCTATAAATAGTGCAAGATACATTGCAAAACGAGCACCTGAAAAAAAGGATAAAAGTCCTATTATAAAAAAAGGTAAAATAAAAAGTGTGTTTCTTAAATTAAAAAGAAAGAAAAGAAAAGTTCCTATAAGCCCCAAAATTCCTAAGTAGTAGTTTAAAATAACACTTTCTATAACCTCTTTAAATTGTAATCTTTGTAATTCAGAAATAGACATAAAAACATTAGGAAAGTCTTTAAATAAAATTTCAGCAGAAGTAGGACTTTTAATATTAAAAACTAAGACTTTTACCTGTTCATAAAGATGAAAAGGACCTATATATATATACCAGAGCTGTGGAAGTATAAGTAAGATAACAAACAAAATATCTTCTTTAATCCAATTTAATTTTCTATCCCAAAAATATCTTAATAGGAACATAAAAACTAAGACAAAATTAAGATTAGGATGAGCGTACCATAATTGATATAACAATAAGGTTATAGAACTTATCAAAATCCATATATATTTTTTAAGTTTCTCTTGAGTTTTAAAAAATTTGTAAAAGGTATAAGCAATAAAAATTGGAAAAACTAAATTTAAAATATCATGGTCAAGTCTCATAAGATTTGTTCTTGAAAGATACATGGGAGCTGAAATAGCTATCAGCCCTCCTATTAATCCTGCATAGGGATAATCAAGATCTTTAAGATAAAAAAACATAGGAAAAGCAACAAGTGTAGCTAAAACGGGTATCAAGTACCAAGTAAGTTTTTCAAGTGAAATATTAAACCACTTAGAAAGATAGGCCCAGATTATACTTAACAAATTACCTGAAATTGAATATTCTGGATAAAATTTGGTCTTTTCATCAAGTTTTGCTTTAGAAGAATTATCAGGGAAAAATCTGTAATTATCAATAGAACCCGGCTTAAATTTTCCTTCTTTTATATCTAAAGCAAGTCTTGCAAAATAATAAGAATCGTATTCACTATAAATAGGTAAATCCTTATAAAAAAATATCTCTTTTCTTTCTTCCCAAAATTTTATGTCATCAAATCTTATATAAAGACCAAAAAAGATTACCAATAAAAGAAGCAAATAAAAATACAAATGTTCAATTTTTTTCATCTTTTCTATTTCCAATTTTAATTTAAATTGAAGATTATATAAAACAATCTTAAAAAAACAAGCTTTTAAAGATTTTTAATTACTAAAAAATGTTTGAAAACCTTACTGAAGAACAAAAGAAAATTATTTTTCAAGAAGGAGATTTAATAGTTATTGCTGGACCAGGGACAGGAAAAACTTATACTCTTATTAATAAAATTAAATATCTTTTAGAAAATAATCCTCCTGAAAAGATTTTAGTTTTGACTTTTTCTATCAAAACTTCTCAGGAATTAAAAGCTCGCCTAAATAAAGAAAAACTTAATTTTATAAAAGTTGATACCTTTCACGGACTTGCCTATGATCTTTGGAGAGATTACTTCAATAAGGAGCCTCCTTTAATTTCAGAAAAAGAAAAAACTATGATTTTAAAAAATCTTTTCCCCAAAATTAAAAACCCATTAAGAAATGAAAAATACAAAGAAATATATTTTAAATATCTTAGATCAAAAAATTTACTTGATTTTGAACTTTTACTTCATGAGGTCTCTAAAATTAACTTACCTGAATTTAAGAACTACTATATTATAATAGACGAATTTCAAGATCTTTCACCAGATATATTGGAATTTTTAAAACCTTTTCAAAAGGCTAATTTTTTGTTATTCGGCGATCCTAATCAATCTGTTTATGGTTTTAGAGGAGTAAATTTAGAAAAAATTTATACCTTTTGGCATAATTTCAAACCTCATATAAGGGTATTTAATCTAACTTTAAGTTTTAGATGCCCTGAGAAAATTCTAAAATATGCTGAAAACTTTAAAACTGCGCCTTGGAAGGTTCCCCCTTACAAAAGTTTAAAAGAAAATGGAACAATTCAAGGGTTCGTATTCCCCAACACTTACGAAGAAGAAGATTACCTTGTTAATTTAGTTAAAAATCTTTTAGGTGGGCTTCAATTGGAGAATCAGAAATATAAATCTACATCTCCAAAGGATATTTTTATTCTTTCAAGAATCAAAAATGTGTTTTCTTCTTTAAAAAATAGATTTTTAAAGGAGGGGATCCCTATAAATGTTGTAGAAGAAGACGCCTTTAATTGCTACGAAAAGATTACTGAATTTTTAAATCTTGCGAAAAAAAGCACATTCCCAATTGAAAAACTTATCGAAATTTGTGATCCAGAAATAAAAAATTTTTTAGAAAATCTATGGGCTTTAGCTTCTGAAGATAAAGAAAAATTTATAAATTATCTTAAAATTCTTGAACCTTCTGATTTTATAAATCCTTACAAGGAAGGAGTTAATTTCCTTTCTATTCACGCATCTAAGGGATTAGAAGCTGAATATATAATTTTAGTAGGTGCAGAAGATGGATTAATACCTTTAAAATTATTTGAAGACACCTTAGAAGATGAAGAAAAAAGACTTATCTATGTTTCTCTTACCAGAACAAAAAATGGATTTTTCTTTACCTCGGTAAGAGAAAGGAAAATTTTTAATTTTACTTTAAATAAGGGAGTTTCTTCCTATTTTAAAAACTTCCCTTTAAAAACCTTTTCTCCTAAACCTAAAAAACCAAAGCAGTCAGGACTTTTTTAATCTCTAAGATCAAATTTCTCCTTTTGAACAAGTTGTCTCATTTTAGCAAGAGCCTTCTTTTCAATCTGTCTTATTCTCTCTCTTGAAACCTTAAACATATAGCCAATTTCTTCTAAAGTATATCCTCCATATTCTCCTAAACCAAATCTCATACGAATTATTTTTTCTTCTCTTGGAGAGAGGGTAGCTAAAAATTTCTTCAATTTTTCAGATACATCTTTTTTCCTGGCTGTTTCATAGGGAGAAGGACTTTTTTTATTTTCTATAAAATTACCAAGTGTGCTATCCTCGTCTCCGATAGGAGTCTCTAAAGAAACGGGTTCTTTTGAGGTTTCAAAAATTGTTAAAATTTTTTCATAGGGTACACCAGTTCTTTGGGCAAGTTCCTCAGGAGTTGGCTCTCTTCCCAATTCTTTGGAAAGTTCATAAAATACTTTAAATACATGATTTCTCAATTCTAAGAAATGTACAGGTAATCTTATGGTACGAGTTTTATCAAGTATCGCTCTGGTAATAGATTGTCTTATCCACCAAGAAGCATAAGTGCTAAATTTGTTTCCTTTTCTATAATCAAATCTATAAACTGCTCTCATAAGACCAAGATTTCCTTCTTGAATTAAGTCTGCTAAAGGAAGACCTTGTCTTACATATTTTTTAGCTATAGAAACTACTAACCTTAGATTAGCTTTTACCATTTCATCTTTTGCCTTTTCAATTTGAGCAATGTATTTTTTAATTTCTTCACAGAAGTTTATAATACTCTTTTTATTTAAGTTTTTATATTTTTCTTCACAAGCTTTTATAGTATTTTCAAGATAATTCACATAACTTTTCTTAGGCTTTAAATTAGGATCTCTTCTTTTCCATTCTTTTATAGTTTCTTTAAGTTCTTTTATTTCTTTTAAAGAAATTTTAGTATTTTCTATAAGCTCGATTATTTTTTCAAAACCTTCTCTTATTTGCTTTGATAATTCTTCTTCTTTTTCTGGTGTTAGAAGCTCATATTTTCCCATTTCTTTTAAATAAATAGACAATAGCTCCTCACTTCCTGGTTCAGAAATAGTCTCCTCTTCTTCGAGCTCCCCTTCTACAAAGATGGATAATTCTTTTATTTTATCTTGAACCTTTTTTTCTATTAATTCCTCTCTTTCATAAGGATCAAGCTCTTTTAATTCTATTCCATAAGATTCAAGAAGATCAAAAATTTCTTCCATTTTATCGGGATCACTATATTCTTCTGGTAATATACTATTCAATAGGTCATAAGTAAGTTGCCCAGACTTGCCAAGCTCTACAATTTTTTCATGTAAATCTTTTGAAGCCATATTTTTTATCACCTCTTACCCTTTAATAAATTTTATGCTATAATACTAAATCGGCTCTTCTTAAATAGCTTATTAAAAAATAATTCATTTATGTTATACATTCAATGATAAATAATTTGCTTTTTAAATTTTTAAATTATATTTTAGCATATCATCCTGAAGAATTTGGTTTAATACCTGATAATAATGGATTTTTTAAAATCAAAGAAATTTTTCAAGTTCTAATTTTTACTAAAAAATTTAAAAAAGTAAAATTAGAAACTTTAAAACAAGTTTTTTCTTATTATTATAGAGATTTTTTTGAAAATTCGCAAAATTTTAATTTAGTTAAACCAAAACTCCTTTATTACTCACCTCCCCAAAAAATTGAGAATTTACAAATTAAAAAATTTACTACACTTTGGACATTTGTCAAGCCCAAGTTATGGATTAAAATTTCTATAGAAGGGCTATGGAAACCTATATATTCTCTCATACCTCTTTTTACTGATAAAGAATTAGCAGAAAATTGGGCAAAAGTAAAAGGTTGTATCCTTTTAGAAGCTTTTCCTAAATTTTTCCCTTCTGATATTAACGTTTTTGTTTTTGGAGAAAAAATTTTTTTAGTAGATAAAATAAATTATGAAGCCCTAAAAGGTCCTCCTATTGATCAAAAATTTCTTAGGAAATATGGTCCTAAACAAGAATTACCCTCAAGACCATCCCTTATCATTCCTTTTAAAGCACAAATTTCAGAAATAGAAAATGAAAAAGAAGAAAGCAAACTTCCCTTTAGAAAAATTACTCAAGGGAAGAAAAAGGAAAAACCCTGGAAAAAATACCAAAAAGAAAAAGCTAAAAAGAAATTTTTTTAGATTAAAATTATTTACCAACTGTTGCCATATAAATTACACTTTCTCCATTATCTAATTCTAAAAACTTATTCAACTCTTCATCAAAAAAAGCACCTACAGGGCAAGCTTTTAGCCCAAGAGCTTCACTTGCTAAAAGTACATTTTGACAAATATGAGCTACATCCATAAAAATGTATCTTAGTCCTCTACTTCCATATTTTGATATAGTTCTACCCAATACTGCAGACCAAATAAAAACTAAACTTGCTCCCCCTAAAAATGCTTGTCCAAGAGCTAATTCACTTAATATCTTTCCCATATATCCTTTTTTTAAAAGAGCCAAAGAAAAATCTCTTATTTCTAGGTGGTATATCCCTGGTTCAATTTCAGAAGAAAAATTAACTGCCAAATAAGTTTCTATAGGATATAAAGCTCCTGCAGAAGGTGCAGTTCTTAAAAGGTAAGGTCCAGCAATACCTGTAACTCCTTGTGCAGAATAGCATAATAAAGAAATCTCCTTTAAAGATAAAGGAACCCTTTTATAACCTCTTTTACTCCTTCTTTTTGATAAAATTTCAAAAAAATTGGGAGTTGGTGGAAATTCATCTATAGAAAGTTTTATCTTTTTTGCATTAGGATATTCTTTAAATGGTGAAACTGGAGGAACTACTGCTTCCCTAACTCCAAGATTTTTTAAAGATAAATTAGTGAATTTTAAAAATTGATAAGCCTGGGTTTCTTTTAGCCCCACTTTTAAAACCTCCTTTAAAGAATTTTTTAAACTATTTAAAAATCTTGAGAAATAACATTAGATGATGCGCGTTTTTTCAAATAAATTTGAATAGCTGAGATTGCTGCAGGTGTAACACCGGGGATTCTCAAAGCTTGACCTATTGAGGTTGGTCTTATTTTGCTAAACTTTTCTTTCATTTCATTAGAAAGACCTGGGATTTCAAAATAATTGAGATCTTCAGGAAGTTTCATATTTTCAAGTTTTCTAAACTTCTCAATTTCTCTAAGTTGCTTTTCAATATATCCACTATATTTTATTTCTGTTTCTATTTCTGATAAAACATCTTCTGGGAATTTTTTTAAATCTGGTATTAATTCTGAAAGAACATTTATTTCTACTTCAGGTCTTCTTAAAAGTTCATAAAGTCTTATACTTGATTTTAGAGGAGTTGAACCTATGCTTTCAAGATAGCCATTAACACGATCTGGAGAAATTTTTGTTTCTTTTAAAAATTCCATCGCTCTTTTTATTTTTTCCTTTTTATCTAAATATAGCTCCCATCTTTCATCGTCAACCAAACCTATTTTTCTTCCAATTTCAGTTAATCTCAAATCTGCATTATCTTCTCTCAAAAGGAGCCTATATTCTGCACGAGAAGTAAACATTCTATAAGGCTCATCTGTTCCTTTAGTTACTAAATCATCTATAAGAACCCCTATATAAGCTTGAGATCTATCAATGATAAGAGGTTCTTCTTCTTTCACATAAAGAGCTGCGTTAATTCCTGCTATAAGTCCTTGGGCTGCTGCTTCTTCGTATCCTGTAGTTCCATTTATCTGTCCTGCTAAAAATAAACCTGAAATTAATTTTGTTTCTAAAGTATGTTTTAATTGGGTTGGAATCACATAATCATGCTCTATTCCATAACCCGGTCTTAAAATTTCTGCCTTTTCTAAACCTGGGATACTTCTTACCATTTCCCACTGCACATCAATAGGAAGACTTGTACTTATTCCATTAGGATAAACCTCTACTGTATCAAGTCCTTCTGGTTCAAGAAAAATTTGATGTCTTTCTTTATCAGGAAATCTAAAAACTTTATCTTCAATAGAGGGACAATACCTAACTCCTCTTCCTTTAATTTTCCCTGTAAAAAGAGGAGATCTATCTAAGGCATTTCTAATGATTTCGTGAGTTTTCTCTGTAGTGTAGGTTATAAAACAAGGAACTTGTGGTAAAGGGGGTCTTTTGCCTTTATTTTTAAAAGAAAATAGCGGAGGTGGAAAATCGCCCCATTGTATTTCAAGTCTACTATAATCTATAGTTCTTCCGTCAAGTCTTGGGCAGGTTCCGGTTTTAAATCTTCCCATTTCAAATCCAAGTTCTTTTAAATGTTCAGGAAGTCTATTAGAGGGAGGATCTCCCAATCTTCCTGCAGGAAAACTCTCTAAACCTATATGGATAAGCCCATGTAAAAATGTTCCTGGAGCAATAATTACAGCTTTAGCTCCAAATTGTTCTCCTGCCTTTGTTTCAATACCTATTACCCTTTTATCTTTTATTAAAAGTCTTGTTACTAAAGCCTGTTTAATATAGAGATTGGGTGTTCTTTCTAAAACCCTTTTCATTCTTTCTTGATATTTAAATCTATCTGCCTGAGCACGGGTTGCTCTTACTGCAGGACCTTTTTTAGTATTAAGTTTTCTAAACTGAATTCCTGTTTCATCTATGGCTAATGCCATCTCTCCACCAAGGGCATCTATTTCTTTTACAAGATGCCCCTTACCTATTCCACCAATGGAGGGATTACAGCTCATAGCTCCTATACGTTCAAGATTTATAGTAATAAGAAGAGTTTTACATCCCATTCTGCTTGCTGCTAAAGATGCCTCAATTCCAGCATGCCCTGCCCCAATTACAATTACATCAAAATTCTCTAAAAACTTCATCCTCAATCACCATTTTTATTAATTTTTTTATTTTAATATAATCTTCTTTTGTTTTTTTACCATCTTCAATTAAAATCCTTACTTTTGTAAAAATATTATTTTGACAAAACTTTTTTGTCAAATTATATTGTTTATAACCGTGTATAAAAAGGTTCTTGTAGAAATTAATGAAATTGTTACTGCTGAAATATTTGCTCGTTATGCTTTAAAATTTGCAAAGCTCAATAATGCTTCACTTTGCTTCTTTTTTATTCATAAAAAGGGAATAAAGTTTGAAAAGATTTCTACTATATTAAAAAGAATTTTTCTGGAAGCAGAAAAAAACCATCTCAAAGCTGAATGCATTATAAAAGAAGGCGAAAGGCTTAAAGAGTTAAAAGATATTATATTAAAAGAAAAAATTGACCTTGCCTTTTTACCCTCAGATGATTTTAAAAAAACCTTAAAACTTCCTTGTTCAGTAGTCATAATAAAAATCATCAACGTGGGGAAAATATCTCCTAAAAGAATTCTTTTTATTCTGAAAGGGAATTTAAATTATTTAAAAGAAAAAACAGATTTTATAATAAATCTTTCAAAAATTTTTCATGCAAAGGTCTTTATAAATTATTTTGGAAAAGACGAAAATATTGAAAAAATTTTTTCATCTTTAAAAAGGCACGAAATAAAGTTTGAAAGTAGAATTTTCCCAAAATTTTCTTATGAAACCTTAATATTTCAAACTCTTTCAAAAAAGATTGAGCTTCTTGCTGTTGAGCAGAAAAAAACAGAATTTTTGGGAATTTTCAAACTTGATTTAGTAAGTAAATTAATTGAAAATCCACCTTGTAATTTAATTATATTTAAACCATATCACAGAAAATGAGAATAACAGAAGTTACTAAGGAAGAGGTTTTTAAGTTACTTGATACATCTGAGGCTGGGCTTAAAGATGAGGAGGCACAGCGAAGGCTTCTTTATTTTGGTTATAACGAAATCAAAAAAATTCGAAAAACTTCTTTTGTTTTAAAATTTCTCCGTCAGTTTACCCATTTCCTCGCAATTATTCTATGGCTTGCTTCAGTTTTAGCTTTTGTTTCTGATTATATTCATCCAGGTGAAGGAATGAGGCATCTCGGATTTGCTATAATAGGAGTTATTTGTATAAATGCAATTTTTGCCTTTGTGCAGGAATATAAAGCTGAAAAAGCAATTGAAAAACTAAGGCAAATGCTTCCTTTTTATGTAAAGGTAATACGGAATGGAATACAAAAAGAGATTCCAGCAAAAGAAATTGTTCCTGGAGATTTAATAATTCTCTCCGAAGGGGATAAAATTCCAGCAGATGCAAGGGTTATTGAGTCAAACTTTCTTACAGTTAATAATGCACCACTTACAGGTGAATCTATTCCTATTATTTTAACTTGCGAACCCTTTAAAGGTGAAATAATTGAAAGCAATAATATCGCTTTTGCAGGTGCAACTGTAGTTTCAGGAAGTGGGAAAGCAGTTGTATTTGCAACAGGAATGACAACAGAATTCGGAAGAATTGCCCATCTTACAGAAACTGTTCAAGCTGAAGCTACTCCTCTTCAAAAGGAGATTGCAAGAACATCAAAGTTTATAGCTATATTCGCTACACTGATCGGCTTAATTTTTTTCTTTGTAGGACACGCAATTGGAAGAAGCTTCTGGGAAAACTTTATTTTTGCAATTGGTGTTATTGTTGCCCTTGTTCCTGAAGGAATGCTTCCAACTGTTACTTTATCCCTTGCTATAGGAAGTCAGAGAATGCTTAAAAGAAAAGCACTTATAAAAACTCTTACTTCTGTTGAAGCTCTTGGCTCAATTACAGTTATATGTACTGATAAAACCGGAACAATTACCCAAAATAAAATGGAAGTTAAAAAAATCTGGACAATTGATTCTTCCTCAGTTGATATGCTTATGAAAATCGCTTATCTTTGTAATAATGCCAGTTTTTCTGATAATCAATATAAAGGTGATCCTACTGAGGTTGCTCTTTTAAAATATGTTAAAGAAAATTTTGGAGATTTTGTATCAGAAAGAATATCAGAAATACCTTTTGATTTTGAGAGAAAAAGAATGACAACTGTTAATCTCATAGATGGAGCCAAGATTTCTCTTACAAAGGGTGCAATTGAGACTGTTTTACCTTTGTGTAAATATGCAAAAATAAATGGAAAAAAGGTTGAACTTACTGAAGAAATTAAAGAAAAAATTAAATATGCCAGCCATTCACTAATGGATGAAGGATTAAGGGTGCTATGTTTTGCTTATTCAGAAGATGAGCCTGAAAAAGACATGATATTTGTTGGACTTATTGGACTTGAAGACCCGCCAAGACCTGAGGTCAAAGAAGCTATTAAAAAATGTCATGAAGCAGGAGTAAAGATAATTCTAATTACAGGAGATGCAAGTAGAACAGCTCTTGCAATTGCAAAAGAAATAGGACTGGTCAGAGAAAATCCTATAATAATTGAGGGAGAAGAATTCCATAAACTTAGTGATATAGAACTTAAAGAAAAGCTCTCACATAAAGAAATAATTTTTACAAGAATGACACCAAAGGATAAATTGAGAATTGTAACCCTTTTACAAGAAATGGGAGAAAGAGTTGCAGTTACAGGAGATGGAGTAAATGATGCACCTGCCCTTAAAAAAGCAGATATAGGAATTGCTATGGGAAGTGGGACAGATGTGGCAAAAGAATCTACAGAAATAATACTTCTTGATGACAATTTTGCAACTATTGTTAATGCAATTGAAGAAGGGAGAGCTATATATGAAAATATAAGAAAATTCATATCATACTTTTTCACATCAAATGTGGCTGAACTTGTTCCTTATATTGCCTATGCAATTTTTAGAATACCTCTCCCTCTCACAGTTATGCAGATTCTTGCCATTGACCTCGGAACAGATATAATTCCTGGACTCGCACTTGGAGCAGAAAAACCAACAAAAGAAGTAATGAAAAAGCCACCAAGAAGCCATAAAGAAAGGCTTTTAAATTTAAAGCTTCTTTTAAGGGTATTTTTACTTTTAGGACCAATTGAAGCAGCTGCAGGACTTTTTGGATTCTTTTATGTTCTATATACAGGAGGATGGCAGTGGGGTTCTGCTCTTTCAGCGAAAAGCATTCTTTATATGCAGGCAACAACTGCATGCCTTACAGGAATAGTTCTTGCACAGGTGGCAAATGGCTTTGCCTCACGTTCTTTCACAGAATCAATTTTTAGCATAGGGATATTTTCAAATAAGTTTCTGCTTGTGGGAATACTCTTTGAAATTGCTTTACAGATTTTTATTGTTTATCATCCAGTTGGAAACAAAATATTTTCAACATATCCAATTCCATTAACTGTATGGTTTATTTTAATACCTTTTGCCATAGCACTATTTGTTATAGAAGAAATAAGAAAGCTTATTGTTTCTAAGCTATTAAAGGTATAAAATTTAGGAGCTATCCTTTTTTCTTACATTTAACTTTTCCTTTAGTAGCTCCTTCTTTTACCTTTTTTCTACATCTTGTTTTTGACTTAGGCTTTCCTTCAAAGTTTGAAGAAAAACTTGATTCTTGAGTCATCTCCTCCGGGGTTAATCCGTATTTTGCCAAAACTATTCTTTCAGCCTCTAACCAGTTTTCTAAATCTCTCCCTGGTACATATCCACTTTTTACATAGAGCTCATAAGCTACTTTTCTGATTTCTTCTTCTAAAGCTTTTTTATCCACAATTATCCTCCCAAATTTTATAAATTTTGACCACCATAAAAACATTTTTAAACCTTTAATTTTAAAAATCAATAAAAAACATATTTTTTCGCAAATTTTTCTAAAATAATAACCACAACAAATAGATACAGAGTTGAATTTTTCCTTAAATTATCTTATTTTAAAAATATGAATACCCAGAAGCTTTATTATACCTTAAATGAGTTTTTAAAAGAAAAGTTTGGAGAAAAAGTAAAAAAAATTCCCTTAGATGCAGGGTTAACCTGTCCTAATAGAGATGGAACTAAAGGTTTCGGAGGATGCATATATTGTGATCCTAAGGGTTCTGGAACAGGACTTTATAAAGAGGGAAAATCCTTAGATGAACAATTGAGGTATTTTCTTGAACTTTTTAAAAAGAAAAATTTTAAAAAATTTATAGCCTATTTTCAGTCTTTCTCTAACACTTATGCTCCTTTAGAGAAACTTAAAAAACTTTATGACATAGTCTTTATGGACCCTTCTATAGTAGGATTAGCAATAGGGACTCGTCCTGATTGTATAGACGAAAATGTAGTAAGCCTTCTTAAAACCTACCAAGAAAAAGGTTATTATTTATGGGTAGAATTAGGACTCCAAAGCATATATAATGAAACCTTAAAACTAATTAACAGAGGGCATACTTTTGAAGATTTTTTAAAAGCTTATCATCTTCTCAAAGAAAATGATATTCCAGTAGTAGTGCATATTATTTTTGGATTACCTAAGGAAACAAAAGAAATGATGATGGAAACTGTGAAAACATTAGCTAAACTTAAAATAGATGGAATAAAATTTCACGCCCTCTATATTCCAAAAGGTTCTAAAATGGAAGAAATGTATTTAAAAGGAGAATATAAGCCTCTTGAAATGGAGGAATATGTAGAACTTGTTGCTTTAGCTCTAACTTACCTTCCACCCTCAACAGTTATTCATAGAGTATGTTCAGAAGCAAAAGAAGAAGATATTTTAGCACCTACTTGGGTTTCAAAAAAAATGGAAGTTATTAATTTATTAAGAAAATTTATGAGTGAAAGAAATCTATATCAAGGAAAAAATTATCAGCCTTAGCCTTTTATTTTTTAATCTGAAGATTATCAATTACTTTTACTACTCCAGAAACACTTTTAGCGTATTCTATAGCCTTCTTCTTTTGATACTCACTTTCTACAACTCCAGTTAAAGTAACTACACCATTTACTGTATCTACATCAATGGAAAGTGCTTTTAAATCTGGATCTTCTATTAATTTAAGTTTAACCTTTACAGTAATTTCTTTATCAGAAAGATAAGACTTTATTCCTCTTTTTTCCACACTCAGATTATTAACTACCTTTTTAACTCCTTCAACATTTCTTGCAATTTCTATAGCTCTTTTTATTTCTTTCTCACTTTCTACAACTCCAGTTAAAGTAACTACACCATTTACTGTATCTACATCGATTTTACGAGCCTTGGTTATTGGATCTTCAATAAGTTTTAATTTTACTTTAGCAGTAATTGTTGCATCATCTATTTGAGTTCCTATACTTCTTGGATCTGATCCTACTTTATAACCTTCGTATGCAGTTCCTCCTCCTACTATAAGCCAACCACAACCTGAAATATTGAGAACTAAGATTAAAAAATAAATCAAACTGAAAATTTTTAAATTTTCTTGAAATTTTCCGATAATACTATTAAAATATTTATTCATAGGGAGCCCCTTATGAAAGTATATCCAAAATTTATTTTTCCAATTAATTTTACTACTGATTCTATAACTTCAAAGAGTGAAAAAAATCTTTTTGAAGAATATTTAAAAGTTGCTCTTTCTGAAATAGAAAAAAAAGAACTTTTAGAAAAAACTCAAAAAGAAAGAATTAATTTGGTATATCAAAAATTAGAAAAAAGTTTTGAAATTTTAGAAAATATCACTAATTTAGAATTAAATGAAGCCTCTTCTGAGACTATTGGAGATTTTATTTTAGCACAAGCTTTGGAAATAAATAAAATTTTAGAAACTTTACCTGATTCTTCATTAAAAAATCTTTTAAAAGATTGGACATTTTTTATAGGAATTGAAGCTCAAAAAATAAAACAGGGATTTTATTCCTAGGTATTTTTATCTCTTAAAGTTAATTCTAATAATTTCTGAATTAGCGCAGGAAAACTATAACCTGCAACTTTTGCTGCAAGAGGTAAAAGACTTGTTTCTGTCATACCAGGAATGGTATTAGTTTCAAGTACATAAATTTCGTCTTCTACTATAATCATATCAGTTCTACTGTAATGCCTTAGCTTTAATGTTTTGTGAGCTATAAGTCCATATTCTTGAGCTTTTTTAGTCAGTCTTTCTGAAAGTCTTGCAGGGCAAATTTCTTCTGAAAGACCTGGAGTATATTTAGTTTCGTAATCAAAAATCTCCGAAACCTTTGGGACTATTTCTACTACTGGTAAAGGTTTATCATCTAAAATACCTACTGTTATTTCTTTCCCTTTAAGATATTTTTCTAAAATTATTTCCCTATCCACATTAAAAGCTGCTTCAACAGCCTTTTTAAGATCTTTTTTATCTTTGACAACACTTAACCCAATACTTGAACCCTGTGTAGCAGGTTTAACAACCAAGGGGAAACCAATTTTTTCTCCATAAGTTTTTATTATTTCAAAGGAAGAATCTTTTGAAAAAGTTTTTCCTTCAGGAACATTAAGTCCAGCAAGTTTATACAGACTTTTAGATATTCCTTTATGCATAGCAAGAGCACTTCCTAAAACCCCTGCTCCTTGATAAGGAAGTCCTATAGAATCTAAAAAACCTTGCAAAGTACCATCTTCTCCTCCTGGTCCGTGAACTACTAAAAAAGCACAATCAAACTCTTTTGCTCTTTGAGCAAGTTTAGGAAGATCTTGAGCTGGATCAAAAAATTCATATTTATGCCCTAATTTTTCTAAAGCTTTTTTTACTACTTCTGCTCCTTTTAAAGATATTTCCCTTTCAGATGAGGTTCCACCAGCAAGAAGAGCAATCTTTAATACACCTATAGAGGACATCCCTTACCTCCTTTATTTTTCTAACTCTATTATTTTATCAGGTGCAAAAGGGATTCTGCTAAAAATGCGTTTCTCAATTAAATAATTTAATTTTTCTAATGCTTCTAATCTTAAAATAGTTTGTTCATTTTTACCGTATCTCTTTTTTAAATCTTCAAATCTATCTTTTAAAGTAACTATTTTATCATGCATTACCCTTTTATCTGCATAATGAACTATTTCTTCTTCGGTTACAGGAAGATTAAAAGAATTTATCTCCAAATAAATGTGAGCTTTTATAATCTCTCCTATTCTTTTATAACCTAATTTTTTCATAAACTCATATCCAAGAAGAGCATGATTTTCCCCTGTTAAGAGCGACTCATATTTTTTTATATCATGAAGAAGAGCCCCTACTACTAAAAGTTGAGTATCAATTTTTTCTCCCCTTTCCTTTAAAAAACAACCGATAAATAAAGAAATGAGAGCTACCTTTTCTGAATGTTTTATAATATGTTCCGGAACCCTTTCTTTTTCTAAAAGAAAATAGGCTTCCTCAAGGGAAAGAATCATATCATTAAATAAATTTAATTTTTAGAATTATTAAAAAAAGTGGAGAAGAAAGTAAAACACTATCTAATCTATCAAGTAATCCACCGTGACCTATAATAATTTTTCCTGAATCCTTTTTATCTACAACTCTTTTAAAAGCCGATTCAAGGAGATCTCCTATACTTCCTACAAAAGAAAGAATTGAAGCAATAAAAAGATTAATAGGATTTTCAAAAAGTCCCCAATAATAGTTTAAAAAGAAAGCTATTACTAATGCAAAAATAATTCCCCCAAAAAATCCTTCCCATGTTTTTTTAGGTGAAATTTTTGAAAAAAATGGGGTTTTTCCAAAAATTTTTCCTATTAAATAAGCCCCTGTATCATTAGCAAAGATAACAGAAAAAAAATAAACTAAATATTTCCTTTCAAAATTTTTTAAAATCTCCCAAAAAGGATAAAATCCTACAAAAATATATATGAGACCTATAAGAAAAGGAAAAAAGATTTTTTTAAATTCTTCTTTTTCATATTTGAATAAGTGTGGAAGAAAAGAAAAAAAAAGGAAAAAGTAGAAAATATAAAAAACTGAAGAATTATATAAAAAAATAGCTAAAAAACTAATTATAAGAAGTATTTCACCTATTAACCATAAAGAAAAGGGGATTTCATAAAGATTTTTCCATTCATAAAAACACAAGGAGGTAGAAAGGAGAATAATAAGAAAAATGATAAATAAACTTGCCTTTAATAAAACTAAAACAAGAAGAGGAAAAAGGGTAATAGCGGTAATTACTCTTTTAAGGTTCATAAACTTTACCAAATCTCCTTTCTCTTTGCTGATAAGAATAAAGAGCCTTTAAATATTCCTTTTCATTAAAATCTGGCCAATAAACAGGTGTAAAATAAAATTCTGTATAAGCTAATTGAAAAAGTAAAAAGTTAGAAATTCTCATCTCACCACTTGTTCTTATAAGAAGATCTGGATCAGGAATATCTTTGGTATCTAAAAACTTTCTAAAAAGATTTTCATCTATATTTTCTGGAAGAATTTTTTCTTTTTTAACTTCTTCAGCTATTTTTTTTGTAGCCTTAATTATTTCAGCTTTTCCTCCATAGCTTAAAGCCATACATAAAACCATTTTGTCATTATTTTCTGTAGCTTTTTCAATAAACTCTAATTTATGCTTTAGTTCTTCTGGAAAATCTTCTTTATCTCCTATTACTTTAAATTTTATTCCTTCATTTTTCATTCTTTCAAATTCTGCATCTAAATAGATTTTTAACAATTCAAGAAGGGTTTCAACTTCCTCTTTAGGGCGAAGCCAGTTTTCTTTTGAAAAGGCAAAAAGAGTAAGATAGGGAATACCTAACTCTTTAGTTTTATAAACAATTGTTTTCGCTACTTCTGCACCTTTTTTGTGACCATAAACTCTTGGTAAACCTTTGCTTTTTGCCCATCTTCCATTACCATCCATAATAATAGCTACATGTTTAGGAAGTTTTGAAGGATCTAAAATTATTGAGGAATCATTTAAGGAATTTTCCATTTTAAGAAGCTAAAATCTCTTTCTCTTTTTCTTTTAAAGCTGTATTAATCTTTTCAATATATTCATCTGTCAATTTCTGGATCTTTTTTTCTAATTGAAGATAATCATCCTCAGATATTTCTCCTTTTTTCTTAGCTGTTTTAAATTTTTCTAAAACGTCTCTTCTAATATTACGAATAGCTATTCTTGCTTCTTCTGCAAGTTTACTTGCTACCTTTATAAGTTCTTTTCTTCTCTCTTCAGTCAAAGGTGGCATAATAAGTTTTATAGTTTTTCCATCACTTGTAGGATTAATCCCTAAATCAGATTTTTGAATAGCCTTTTCAATCTCTTTTACTAAATTTATATCCCAAGGTTGTATAACAAGCATTTTACCTTCCACTACATTTACAGTAGCTATCTGAGGAATAGGCATTTTTGTTCCATAACAATCCACTTTAATAGCTTCTAAAAGTGCAATTGAGGCTCTACCTGTTCTTATATGAGAAAGCTCTTCTTTAAAATTTTTTAAACTTTTCTCCATCTTCTTTTTTACTTCTTCTAAAACGGGATCCACAAATTCATCACCTCCCTTTATAAGGCGTTATTAAAGTTCCTACTTTCTCTCCTAAAACTGCTTTTTTGATGTTTCCTGATTCTAAGATATTAAAAACTAAAATAGGAAGTTTATAATCTCTTGCTAAAGAGAAGGCAGTTGCATCCATTACTTTAAGCTTTTTTTCAAGAGCATAATCAAAAGTAAGAACATCATATTTTTTAGCTGTAGGATCTTTAACTGGATCTTTATCATAAACTCCATCTACTTTAGTAGCCTTAAATAAGATTTCTGCGTTAAGTTCAAGAGCTCTTAAAACTGCTGCAGTATCTGTTGTGAAAAAGGGATTTCCTGTACCACAAGCCAAAAGAAGAATTCTTCCCTTTTCTAAATGTTTGAGTGCCTTTTCTCTTATATAAGTTTCTCCTGCTTTTACTACTTCAAAAGCAGACATAATTCTACAAGGAATATTCTGAGAAATTAAAGTATCTTGAATAACCAATGCATTAATTAGTGTTGCAAGCATTCCTATACAATCTGCTCTTACTCTATCCATACCTTTTTCTTGACCTATAACACCTCTAAATATATTCCCTCCTCCTACTACAATTCCTAATTCTATTCCAAGTTGATATACCTCTTTTATTTCTTCAACTATTTTCTTTACAATTTGATGATCTATACCAAAGGATTTATCTCCTAAAAGAGCTTCTCCAGAAATTTTTAAAAGGATCCTTTTATATTTAGGTTTTTGCACCTTTATTCACCTACTTGAAATTTACAAAATCTTTTAATTACAATTTTTTCCCCAGTTTTAGCCATAAGTTCATTTAAAAGATCTTGAATAGTAAGGTCTGGATTTTTAATAAATGGCTGCTCCAACAATACATTTTCTTTATAAAACTTTTCAAGTTTCCCTTCAACTATTTTAGGAATAATATTTTCTGGTTTCCCTGCCTCTCTTAATTGTTCTTCATATATTTTTTTCTCCCTTTCTAATATCTCTGGTGGAACCTGTTCTCTACTAACAGCAACAGGATTGGTAGCTGCAATCTGCATAGCTAAATTATGAGCAAATTCTTGAAATTCTGAAGTTCTGGCTACAAAATCTGTTTCACAATTTACTTCTACTAATACTCCAATTTTTCTATTACTATGAATATAGGCAGCTACAACACCTTCCAAAGTCTCCTTAGCTGCTCTTTTTGTAGCAATAGCAAGCCCCTTTTTTCTAAGAATATCTATAGCTTTTTCTATATCTCCTTGTGCTTCCTCTAATGCCTTCTTACAATCCATAAATCCAGCTGCTGTTCTTTCTCTCAATTGTTTTATCAATTCTAAACTAATTTCAGCCATTTTTACCTCCTCTTAGCCAAAATTTTTATTCTTTTTCCATTAATTTTTCTGCTTCCTCTTCAAATCTTAATTCTTTCTCTTCTTCAATAAGAATTTCCTTTAATATTTGGTCTACTTTTTCTTCTTCCTCTGGAAGCTTTTCTTCAAGAGAAATTTCTTTATCTGTTTGAGCTGCTATTTTTTCTTTATAGATTTCCAATCCTTCTAAGCAAGCATCAGCAATTTTACTAGTGATAAGTTTGATAGCTCTTATAGCATCATCATTTCCAGGAATAATATAATCTATAAGATCAGGATCGCAGTTAGTATCAACAATAGCAATAATAGGAATACCTAATTTTCTGGCTTCTTTGACAGCAATTTCTTCATGTACAGGATCAACTATATATAAAGCTTGAGGAAGAGTTTCCATATTTTTTATTCCTGCTAAATTTTTTTCCAATTTGTTTTTTAATCTTTCAAGTCTTAATCTTTCTTTTTTAGTAAATCTTTCAATAGTTCCATCCTCAAACCAAGCTTCAAGTTTTTTTAACTTTTCTACACTTTGTCTTATAGTTCTAAAATTGGTAAGTGTTCCACCAAGCCACCTATTGACCACATAATACATTCCACATCTTTCAGCCTCTTCTTTAACAGTTTCTTGCGCTTGTTTTTTTGTTCCTACGAATAAAATTTTCCCTCCCTGAGCAACTAAATTCACCACAAATTCATAAGCAATTTCAAAATAGTGAAGTGTTTGTTGTAAATCAATAATATGAATCCCATTCCTTTCTCCAAAAATAAAAGGTTTCATTTTGGGATTCCATCTGCGAGTCTGATGTCCAAAATGGACACCAGCTTCAAGAAGTTGTTTCATGGTAATGTGTGACATATTCCTACCTCCTTTGGGGTTTTTTACTTCCGTCTAAGGTGGATTTTAACCAGCATCCCGTATGGGACACCCCAATCCTTAGACGTGCTTTTTTAGAGACATAATTAAATCACTTTTTATCCAAATTTCAAGCTATAAAATATTATTATAAAGTTTTAAATGTTTTAAATATCTTGAAAAAATTTTATTTAGGTGTTTAATTTCCTGTAAAAATTAAAAACTCTTAAATTAAGGGAGCACCTTTATGTATAAGAAGAATTTAAAATTTAATTTACTTTTAAGCTTTTGTCTTATCTTTCTTCTAATTTTTAGTTGGGGATTTTCTAAAGAAACCAAAGAAAAAAACGATGAAATCTATAGGTATCTCAAACTTTTTTCTCAGGTTTTAAAATTAATAGAGGACAATTATGTAACTGAAGCAAATCCTAAGGATTTAATTTATGGTGCCATTAATGGAATGTTAAACTCGCTTGATCCCTATTCCTCCCTGATGAAACCTGAAGAGTATAAAGAACTTGAAATTGAAACCAAAGGAAGTTTCACAGGAATTGGGATAGAAATTACTATTAAAGATGAAATTATAACTGTAGTTGCTCCTATAGAAGATACTCCTGCTTGGAAAGCAGGCATTAAACCGGGAGATAAAATCTTAAAAATTGACGATAAACCTACTAAAGGAATGAGCCTTTTAGAAGCAGTAAAGCTTTTAAGAGGTCCTAAAGGAACAAAAGTTACTATTACTATTCTCAGAAATGATAAAGATATAAAAGAAATAACTTTAGTAAGAGATGTGATACCTATAAAAAGTGTTAAAACTAAATTACTTGAACCAGGATTTGCATACGTTAGAATTACAAGTTTTCAAGAAAAAACCCCTCAAGAACTAATTGAGGCTTTAGAAAAATTAGAAAATGAACAACAAATAAAAGGAATTATATTAGATTTAAGATTTAATCCCGGAGGACTCCTTTCTTCAGCAATAGAAGTAGCTGATGAATTTTTAGAAGATGGTCTCATTGTCTCTGTAAAAGGAAAAAGTAAAGAAGCACAAATGGAATTTAAAGCAACACCAAATCCTTCTCAAAGAAAACATTCCTATCCTATAGTTATTCTTATTAATCATGGAACAGCCTCTGCTGCTGAAATAGTTACTGGTGCTTTAAAGGATAACAATAGAGCACTTGTTTTAGGACAAAAAAGTTTTGGAAAAGGTTGTGTACAAACTGTAATTCCTTTAGAGGAAGGTTATGCAGTAAAATTAACTACTGCCTATTATTATACACCAAAAGGAGTCTGCATTGATAAAGTTGGAATTAACCCTGATATAGAAATTCCTGAAATAGAAACTCCAGGAGATAAAAACTCAGAAAAAGCGAAAGAAGATAAAGTTTTTAAATATTTCTCAAGCCCTGAGGAAGATTTTCAAGTAAAAATGGCTCTTTCTATACTAAAAAATGTTAAAGAAATTTCTAAATTGAGATTCTAATGATTGATCCAAAAATATTTCTTTTTCTCACTCCTCCTTTATTATTAGCTTTGACAGTGCATGAATTTTCTCATGGATTTATTGCTTATCTTTTGGGAGATCCCACTCCTAAATTGGCTAATAGATTGACCTTAAATCCTATTAAACATTTAGATTTTTTTGGAACCCTCACTTTATTTATTACTCAAGCTATAGGATGGGCAAAACCAGTCCCTATAAATCCTAATTATTTTAATAATCCTTGGAGAGATATGGCTTTAGTATCAGTAGCTGGACCTCTTTCTAATATATTTTTAGCTATTTTATTTGGTTTGTTTTATAATTTGTTTAGTAATTTGAATTTAAATCTTCAAAATTTTGCTATCTCTGAACCCTTATCCCTAATGTGCTATCTGGGAGTAAAAATAAATATTGGTCTCGGAATTTTTAACTTACTTCCTATTCCCCCTTTAGATGGAAGTAAAATAATAGTAAAATTTTTACCTCTTCCTCTAAGAATAAGTTACTTAAGATTAGAAATTTTTGGTTTTTTTATTATCATTTTTTTAGCTATAACTGGAATACTTTCTAAAATAATTTATCCTATTATAAGTTTTTTTCTGATTTTATTTTTTATTTTACAAATATCTTTTAAAAATTTTATGCTGAAATTTAAAATGGGAATTTTATAGTATTTGGGAGTTAAAAATGGAAAAAAAGGTTTTAATATTGTGGCTTTTAACTATTCTTTTTTGGGGTGTTTCACCAGTAATAGAAAAAATAGGTCTCAGAAGTGTTGAACCTTTGCTTGCTCTTTTTATAAGAACTTCTGCAGCTTTAATTGCAATTTCTTTAACTTTATTTTTAAGCCCTTCTATTTCTTTATCTTCTTTAAATTTCAAAAACGTAGGGATTCTTTCTCTCAGCGGAATTTTAGCAGGATTTTTAGGAATGCTTACTTATTTTTCTTTACTTAAAGCTAAAAACGCTTCACAAATTGTTCCCTTAACCTCAACTTATCCTTTAGTTGCAACTTTACTGGCTGTTTTATTTTTAAAAGAAGAACTCAATTTTTATAAAATTTTGGGAACTACTTTTGTAGTAGTAGGAATATATTTATTATTTAAAAGCTAAAACTACCACGGAGGGATTTATGGAAAGGACTTTAGTAATGATTAAACCTGATGGGGTAGAGAGAAATCTTATTGGCAAAATTATTAACATTTTTGAAGAAAAGGGTCTTAAAGTAGTTGCTATTAAAAAACTGAGATTAACAAAGGAACAAGCGAAAGCATTTTATATAGTCCATAAAGACCGACCCTTTTATGAGAGCCTAACAGATTATATAAGTTCTGGATCGGTAGTTGCTATAGTATTTGAAGGAGAAAATGCTATAAAAAAAGTGCGTGAAATAATGGGAGCAACAGATCCAAAGGATGCTGAAGAAGGAACTATAAGAAAACTGTTTGGTTTAAATAAAGAAAAAAATACTGTACATGGTTCAGATAGCCCTGAATCAGCTAAAAAAGAAATTAATTTTTTCTTTAGTGAATCTGAATTAATCGCAGCAGAATAAATGACAGAAAAAGAATGGCTTAAATATCTTAAAAAATATATTATAGAGAATTCTTATGTAATAAAATCAAAAAATGAAGATTGCGCAGTCATAAAACTAAATAAGAATAAATATCTTCTTTTTACCACAGATGCCTTAGTAGAAAAAATCCATTTTCACTTTTCTTATACTTCTTTTTTTGATTTAGGAGTAAAACTTGCTACTTCAAATTTGAGCGATATAGCTGCTATGGGAGGAGAACCTAAATGGGCTCTCTTAACCTTAGGTTCTCCTAAACCTATAGATAAATCTTGGATTAATCCTTTTATGGAAGCTCTAACTTCTACTTTAAAAAAATTTGAAACACATTTAGTAGGTGGTGATACAGTTAAAAGCCCTTTTTTCTTTGTTAATTTAGCACTTATAGGGGAAACTAAAAACCCTATTTTTAGAAAAGGGGCTCAACCAGAAGATTATATCTTTGTTTCAAGACCCTTAGGAGAAAGCTCTGCATTTTTAAGACTTATTCAAAAAAAATCTCTAAAAGATATCCCTGAATCTGTAAAAAAAGCCCACCTAAGACCTGAACCAGAAATACTTTTAGGTAAAGAGCTTTCCAAACAAAAACTTGCTACCTCAATGATAGATATTTCAGACGGACTTTTAATTGATCTCTGGAGAATATGTGAAGAAAGTAAAGTTGGAGCTGAACTTTGGGAAGATAAAATTCCAATAGGTAATTTTGCCACCTTAGAAGAGGCTTTATCTGGTGGAGAAGATTATGCACTTTTATTTACTGTAGAAGAAAAAAATCTTAAAAAATTAGAAAATCTAGCTAAAAAATTTAATAGAAATTTTTTTAAAATAGGAAGGATTATTAAAGAAAGAAATTTCTATTTAATAAAAGGAACAAAAAAATTAAAAATTAAACCCAAGGGATTTAATCATTTTGAGAATTAATTAAATTAAGAGGGGGATAACCCCCTCTTAATTATCAAATTATTTTTCAACATTAATTTTAATTACTTTTTTCTTTTCTTCTGGTTTCTTTGGTAATACAATTTTTAATACACCATTTTTATAAGTAGCTGATATTTTTTCTTCTTCTACATCACAAGGTAATTGAATTGATCTCATAAAACTACCATAATATCTTTCCATTCTATAAAAGTTTTCTTTCTTTTCCTCTTCTTCTTTTTTCTTTTCACCTTTAATAATTAATACATTGTCAGATAAACTTATTTCTATATCTTCAGGATTTACACCAGGAACATCAACTTTTACTATTATTTCATTATCTGTTTCCGAAACATCAATAGCAGGTATCCATTCAATACTCTCAAATCTTTCTGTTAACCAACTTTTACCAAAAAATTCTTGCCATATACGATCCATTTCTCTTTTTAATTCTTGTAATGGACGCCAAAGAATTAAATCTGCCATATTTATCACCTCCTTTTATTTTTATTTTTACTTTCATGTTTAAAAATAAGTATAATTATTTTTTTTTCAAGGTTTCAAAATTTATATATTGAAATTTTGATGATCATATTTATTTTTAAATTTAAACATTTTGAAATAGGAGGTTTAGAAGATGAAACTTGATAAGTTTACTTTTAAAGCACAAGAAGCCTTACAGAGTGCTCAGCGTTTAGCTGAAACCTATAACCATCCTCAGATAGAACCAGAACATCTTTTAAAAGCATTAGTTGATCAAGAAGGTGGAATAATACCTACAATCCTTGATAGATTAGGAGTAAATTCAAAAATTATTTCTTCAGATTTAGACGAAATTTTAGAAAAATTTCCTAAACTTACTTATGGAACTTATCAATTATATATTTCATTAAGTTTAAAACAAATACTTGATAAAGCCGAAAGTTTAGCTAAAGAGATGAGAGATGAATATATTTCTACTGAGCATTTATTTTTAAGTATCATTGATAGCCCAACCAGAGCTGGAGAAATTTTAAGAAAAAGAGGTATTACTTTTAGCAATGCTAAAGATGTAATTACAAAAATAAGAAAAGGACAAAGGATTACAGATCAAAATCCAGAAGAAAAATATCAAGCTTTAGAAAAATTTGGAAGAGATCTTACAGCGCTTGCTAAAGCTGGAAAACTTGATCCTGTTATAGGAAGAGATGAGGAAATAAGAAGGGTTATGCATATTCTTTCCAGAAGAACTAAAAATAATCCTGTTCTTGTTGGAGAACCAGGGGTTGGCAAAACTGCTATTGTAGAAGGTCTTGCTCAAAGAATCGTTGCTGGAGATGTACCTGAAGTTTTGAAAGATAAAAGAATTATTCAATTAGATTTAGGAGCCTTAATTGCAGGAACAAAATTTAGAGGAGAATTTGAAGAAAGACTTAAAGCTGTTTTACGTGAAATTCAAGCCAGTGAAGGAGAAATTATTTTATTTATAGATGAAATTCATACTATTGTAGGTGCTGGAGCTGCTGAAGGAGCTATAGATGCAGCAAATATGCTTAAACCTGCCCTTGCAAGAGGGGAATTAAGATGTATAGGTGCAACAACCATTGATGAATATCGTAAATATATAGAGAAAGATCCTGCATTAGAAAGAAGATTTCAACCTGTTTATGTAGATGAACCAACCCCAGAAGAAGCTATTGCAATTTTAAGAGGATTAAAAGAAAAATATGAAGTTCACCATGGAGTTAGAATTACTGATAATGCTATTATTGCTGCTGTTATGCTTTCTTATAGATATATTACTGATAGATATCTTCCTGATAAAGCTATAGATCTAATTGATGAAGCTGCTGCAAAACTTCGTATAGAAATAGATTCTATGCCAACTGAAATAGATGAAATAGAAAGAAAAATTAAACAACTTGAAATTGAAAAAGTTGCTTTAGAAAAAGAAACTGACCCTAAAGCAAAAGAAAGACTTAATAAATTACTTGAGCAATTAAATGAACTTAGAAATGAGGCTGAAAAATTAAAAGCTCAATGGTTAAAAGAAAAAGAGGTAATTCAAAAAATTAGAAAATTAAAAGAAAAAATTGACCAACTTAAAATCGAAGCTCAACAAGCTGAAAGACAAGGTGATCTAAATAGAGTTGCTGAAATTATATATGGCATGATTCCTCAACTTCAAAAGGAATTAGAAGAAGAAAATAAAAAATTAGAAGAACTTCAAAAGGAACATAAATTCTTAAAAGAGGAAGTAGATGCTGAAGATATAGCTCAAATTGTATCTAAATGGACAGGAATACCTGTGCATAGACTTCTTGAAAGTGAAAGGGAAAAACTTTTAAGAATAGAAGAAAGATTGAAAGAAAGAGTGGTCGGACAGGATCATGCTATTTCTGCAATAGCAAATGCTTTAAGAAGAGCAAGAGCAGGACTAAAAGATCCAAAAAGACCTATTGGTTCTTTTCTCTTTATTGGTCCTACAGGAGTAGGAAAAACAGAACTTGCGAAAGCACTTGCTGAATTTATGTTTGATACTGAAGATGCAATGATAAGAATTGATATGACAGAATATATGGAGAAACATTCTGTTTCAAGGTTAATTGGTGCGCCTCCTGGATACGTTGGATATGAAGAAGGAGGACAACTTACTGAAGCAGTAAGAAGAAGACCTTATTCTGTTATTTTGTTTGATGAAATTGAAAAGGCTCATCCTGATGTTTTTAACATTTTGCTTCAGATTCTTGACGATGGAAGATTAACCGATGGTAAAGGAAGAACCGTTGATTTTAAAAATACAATTATAATTATGACTTCAAATGTAGGTAGTTTCTATTTCCAAGATTTGTCTCTTTCTCGTAAAGAAGTAGAAAATAGAGTATTTGAACTTTTAAAATCCACTTTCAGACCTGAATTTTTAAACCGTATAGATGAAATTATAGTCTTTAATAATTTAACCAGAGAGGACATAATTAAAATCGTAGATATCCAGATTAAGTATCTCAATGAAAGACTTTCTGAAAAAGGAATGTTCTTAGAACTAACTGATAAAGCTAAAGAACTTCTTGCAACTTATGGATATGATCCAGTTTTTGGAGCAAGACCGCTTAAAAGGACTATACAAAAATATATTGAAAATGCTTTAGCTTTGAAAATTTTAGAAGGTGTTTTTTCTGAAGGAGATAAAATAATAGTTGATGTAAATGAAACAGGAGAATTTGAATTTAGAAAAGCTGAAGAAGTAGAAGAATTAAGGAAAGTTGCACTTCATTAATGAAAAAATATAGAATAATTTTTTTTGGAAGCCCTGAATTTGCTATACCCTCTTTAGAAGCTCTTTATGAAAAAGAAGAAGTAATTGCTGTTGTTACTCAACCAGATAAGCCGAAGGGAAGAGGGCTAAAACCCTCTCCTTCCCCTGTAAAAGCTTGGGCTTCATCAAAGGGTCTAAAAGTATTAGAACCAATAAGATTAAAGGATCCACAATTTATTCAAATACTTAAAGACCTTTCACCTGATTTAATAGTAGTTTGTGCTTATGGAAAAATCATTCCTAAAGAAATTTTAGAAATCCCTAAATTTGGCTGTTGGAATATTCATGCTTCCCTTCTTCCAAAATATAGAGGTGCTTCCCCTATAAATTGGGCAATTTTAGAAGGGGAAAAAGAAACTGGTATTACTATCATGCTTATGGATGAAGGACTTGATACAGGACCTATACTCTTACAAAAAAAAATTCCTATTTCAGAAGAAGAAGATGCTAATTCTCTTTCCCAAAAATTAGCTCAGCTTGGAAAGGAAGCCATTCTTTCTGCTATAGAACTTCACAAAAAAGGAGAATTAAAAGTAACACCTCAACCTGAGGAAGGAATTTCTTACGCTCCCATTTTAAAAAAAGAAGATGGATTTTTTACTTTTGAGGAACCAGCTGAAAAAATAGAAAAAAAAGTAAAAGCCTTTTTACCTTGGCCTTCTGCCTTTACTTATTATAAAAACAAGCTTTTAAAAGTATTTTCAGCAAAAGCTGTTCCACTAAAACATGAAGAAAAACCGGGAACTATTTTAGACATAAATAAGGATGGAATTCTTGTTGCTACTTCTAAAGATGCAATTTTGTTAAAAGAAGTTCAATTAGAAGGTAAGAAAAAAATTTCTGCTTATGAATTTGCTTGTGGTCAAAGACTTAAAAAAGGCGTTCTTTGGGAATAAGTTCTGGCACTTTTCCTTTATGTAAAACTTTTAAAATAGGAGAAGCAATAAAAATAGAGCTATAAGTTCCTACAATAAATCCTATAGTTAAAGCTAAGGCAAAGTCTCTTATAACTATACCTCCAAAAACAAGTAAACTTACTGAACCAAAAAGAGTTGTAATAGTAGTGATAAGCGTTCTTGCTAACACTTCATTTATACTTATATTCACTAATTCATCAAAATCTTTAGATTTCCTATTCAAAATATTTTCTCTTATTCTATCAAAAATAACCACGGTATCTGTTAAGGAATAACCTGCTAAGGTAAGTAAAGCGGTAATAAAAAGGAGATTTATTTCTTTACCCAAAAGATAAAAAATTGCTAAAGTAAAAAGAACATCATGAAAGGTTGCTATTCCTGCAGCTACACCAAAGTTAAAATTAAATCTAAAAGTAAGATAAAGTATAATACCTAAAAGGGCACCCAAGATAGCTAAAGTGGCTTTCTTTTTTAATTCTTTACTTATGGTAGCTCCAATTTCTTCTTTTCCTAACAAAGCAAAGTTATATTCAGGAAATTTACTTTTTAAGGTGGTTAAAATCTTATTTACATCTTCGGTAAGAGTTTCTTTAGAACTTTTTAGTTTTAAAAGAAGCATATTTTCACCTTTAACATCCTGAAGAGTAAAGTCTCCAAAACCCTCTTGAGAAAGTGTTTTTCTTATTTTATCTAAGGAAGGAGGAATTTCACTTTTTAAATAAATAAGAGTCCCGCCTGTAAAATCTATTCCCAAATTAGCCTTTCCTCTGAAAGCTTGAATAAAAGCTAAAATTCCTATTAAACTAAAAAGAATAGAAACTATAGCAAAAATCTTTTTATATTTCATAAAATCAATTTTAGGATTTCTTATAATTTCAAAAAAATTAATCTTAAATTCTTTACCCTTTTCATATAAATATTCATAAAATATCTTGGTTGCAAAAATAGCTGTAAATAAATTTACAATAATAGAAATGGATAAAGTTACTGCAAAACCTCTAATAGGACCTGTACCAAAAAGAAATAAAATTAAAGAGGTTATTAAAACTGTAATGTGAGCATCAAAAATGGTCCAAAAAGCTCTTGAATATCCTTGAAAGATAGCTGAATAGGTACTTCTTCCCAATTTAAGTTCATCTCTAATTCTTTCAAAAATAAGCACATTAGAATCCACTCCCATACCAATGCTTAAGATAATTCCAGCAATTCCAGGAAGAGTTAAAGTGGCCTGAAAAGCTGATAAAAGAGCTAATAAAAAGTAAATATTTAAAATAAGTGCACAAACCGCTATCATTCCAGAAATCCTGTAATAAATAGAAGTGAAAACAATAACTACTGATGCTCCTATTAAACCTGCTATAATTCCTTTCTGAATGGAATCTTTTCCAAGGGAAGGTCCGATAGTAATATTTTGTAAAATTTTAACAGGAGCTGGGAGAGCTCCTGCCCTTAAAACAAGGGCAAGGTCTGATGCTTCTTCCATTGTAAAACTACCTGTTATTTGAGCCTCTCCTCCTGAAATTTTTTCTCTTATAACTGGTGCAGAACGCACTACTTCATCAAGAACTATTGCAAGCCTTTTACCTACGTTTTCTCCAGTAATTTGCTCAAATATTTTTGCTCCTCTTGAATCAAATTGAATCCATACATAGGGCTCATTAAATTGAGGATCTATACGCACTTGTGCATTTTTTAGATACGTTCCAGTAAGAACTGCCTCTTTTTTTAAAACAATAGGCTTTTTTATTATTTTCCCTGTGGTTCTATCTTTTTCTACCAAAAAATAAAATTCTGAATCTGGAGGTATATAAGGTTTAATTAGTTTTCTCCACTCTTCTATAGGAGCATCAAGAGAAATTTTCTTTTCCTTTATCAAAGAATTAATAAGGGTATCTAAATTCAATTTTTGCATAGCTTCTTCATCTACCAATTTAAATTCAAGCTGAGCTGTTTGACCTACTACATTTATTGCTCTTTGAGGATCCTTTAAGCCAGGAAGCTGAATTACTATTTTGTCAGAACCCTGTTTTGTAATTATAGGTTCTGCTACTCCAAATTGGTCAATTCTATTTCTTATAACTTCAAGAACCTGATCTAAAATATGTTCCCTTATATAAGAAACCTTTTCTTGAGATAAACTAACTTCTACAAAAAAGGCATCTTTCTCTTTCCCTTCTTTAACTATCTGCAATTCCTTAAAACTTTTTATTATTTCATCTTTAAATACTCTTAAATCTTCCTCTTTATAAAACTTAAAGGTTGCCTTATTTTCTTCGGGAATAAGCTCAAAATTTATATTTGCTCTAAGAGCTTGTGCTTTTATATCTTGCAAATAATTATCAAATTGGGTTTTTAGAGCTTTTTCTAAATCTGGTCTAAGAACTAAATGAACACCTCCTTTTAAATCAAGACCAAGTTTAAGCTCACCTCTATAAATGTATTTTTTAAACCAGGGAGGAAGGTCTTTTACAAAAGTGGGAAGAAGTAAAAAAACAGAAAAAAGTATTAAGAAAACTAAAAATGCTATTTTTAATTTTATCCTAAAGGACAAAGTCTTTTAGCCCCCTATTCACATTTAAGTGCTTTTTTAATATTTAGCAAATTATATCTCAAAAGTTCTATGTAACTACCAGGCATATAATAGGTTCCTCCAGACCAAAGTTTTATTACTTTTATTCCCTTTTCTTCAAAAAATCCTCTATACTTTTCAAACTCAGGATCTACTAAAAATACAATTTCAACTCCTTTAGTTTTAAGCTTCTTATACATTTCTGTTAAAGTTTTAATACTTGGTTCTCCTTCTTTGTGGGGACTTTTTAAAAGTGTTATTTGTTCTATTTTTGAATCTTTTAAAAGATAACCAAAAATAGGATGACCTAAAATATAAATTTCTTTAAATTTACAATTTTTTAGCTCACTGTAATCTTTTTTAACCTCTTCCAAGGACCTTAAAAATTTTTGAACATTTTTTTGATAAAAATCCTTTTTATAAGGCTCTTTTTTGCCTAAATAATCCCCAAGTTCCTTTATCAAAACTTTTACTTTTTCCAAATCAAACCAAAGATGAGGATCTAAAAACCTTTCTTCTCCTTTTGAAAGACTCAATATTTTTTTCCCTTTTCTTAATTCATATACCCTTTTTGCCCATCTTTCAGTTCCTACAATAATAACTAAATCAGTAGTTTTAATTTTTTGCCATTGAAATAAAGTCGGTTCATAAGAATGGAAATCTTCTTTTTCACTTTGGAGTTGATAAATTTTACAATCACTTGCTATTTCTCTTACAATTTTTTCAAGAGGAGAATTGGAAACCACAATTTCAAGAGCATAAAGAGATTTTTCTAAAAATATAAAAATTAAAAATAATAGAAAAATTAGTAAAAATTTAATTTTTTTCATAGTTCATTCTCTTGATTTTTAAAAGTATTGTAAATTTTAATTGACTTTCATCAAAAAACAACTAATTTTTGCTTAAATTTTCTTCGGGAAGGGTGACAATTTCTACTTTTCTCTTTGCAAAATCTTTTTCCTTTTTCACAGTCCTTAATGATAAAAGATTTTTTTCAAGAATTTCTTTTTTACTATAAGGAATTTTTAAATTATAAATAGTTTCTGGCGGAGTGATTTTTCTTCTTAGCTCAGCATTTAAAAGCAAAAGCATATCATAGTCAATCTCTCCCGCAACTGAAAATACTTTTAAATCTATTCCACCATTTACCTTTATCTCTTCATAATCAAGAATTTTATTCTCTGGTATTGAAAATCCGTATTTTTCTGGATCTTTTGCTATTAAAGTGATTGCCATCCATTGAGGCAAATAAATCATTGTTTCAATTGGTATCTCCTTTGAATTTATAATTTGCCAATAATCTATAAAATTTTTAGCTTCCAAAACCCTTTTAATTTTATTTTCACCTAAATTATAACTTGCTATTGCTATTCTCCAGTCTCCAAAAATTTTATATAGAGTTTTCAAATATTTAGCTGCAGCATAGGTTGATTTGATAAAATCTCTTCTTTCATCAATCCAATAATCTATTTTTAATCCATATCTTTTTGCTGTAGCTTCCATAAATTGCCATATACCTGCTGCACCTGCTGGTGAAGTGGCAAAAGGATTACAACCACTTTCAATAAAAGCAAGATAAACTAAATCATCAGGTATGCCATATTCTTTAAAAATTGTCCTAAAATAGGGTAAAAATAAATTACATCTCGCCAACCAACGATTTACAACTTCTCGTTTTTCGTTGGTATAATATTTTAAAAAGTAAACTACCTGAGTATTTATATCAGGAGGTAGATTTTTAATAACCTCATAAGGAAGTTCTCCAAAAGCTTCATAAGCTTCTTGTTGATAAAATTCTTTATCTAATAATTCACTTTCTGACATTAATTGGATCGGGAAAAACATAAAAAAAAGAAAAAATACTATCCCAATAAAACTTCTAAAATACATTTGAGAGAACCTCCACATTTATATAAGTATCCTCTTCATTATGGGCTTCTGAAACTAATAAAGGCTTTATTTCTTTTTCCTTTAAGAATTTAAATATTTCTTTAAATTTTACCTTCCCTTTTCCTATAGCCAAGTGGTCATCATATTTTCCTAAATTATCATGGCAATGAATTTCTTTAATATAAAAATAAAGAGTCCTTAACCATTCCATTTCTTCTTTTTCAGAAAAAACTTTTGCATGGGCAGGATCAAAACACCAAAAGAGTCTTTCTTTAAAATTTTCAAAAACAGGTTTTAAAAATTCAGGTTCTGGTTCAAAAACATTTTCTAAGGATATAGTTAAACCTAATTCTTCAGCTAATTCTAAAATTTTATCCATACTTTCTAAAAATATATTCCTCCATTCATTTTTTACTTCTCTATGATAATCCATATGATATCCCGAATGCAAAACCAAATTTATAGGTTCAAAAATAGCAGATCTTTCTATAGCTAAAAATATTCTTCTAAAACTTGCCTCTCTTATCCAAGGATCTAAAGCCCCTAAGGAAAGATCCATAAAAGGTAAGTGGACAGTTGTTTTTATACCTGATTCTTTAAGTTTTTTAGAAATATTTTTAAAATCAAGATAAGAACATTCATCAAGTGCTTTTGCATTTAATGTTATTTCAATATTTATCTTCTTTTCCAAAACTAAGGGTAAATATTTATTTATCAAAAGTTCCCAAGGAATAGAAACAAATATAAGTTTTTCCATTTTTTTATTTTTTATAAAATTCTTTTATAGATGAAATGACATAATCTATTTCTTTTTCTGTTAAATATGGATGTAAAGGTAAACTTAAAACTTCTTTTGCAAGCCTTTCTGTAACAGGTAAGTCTCCATTTTTAAAATTAAAATTTTTATAAACTGGCTGTAAATGCAAAGGTGTTTTATAATACACCCCTGTCATTATTCCTTTTCTTTCCAAAAAAGCTTTTAATTTATCTCTATTTTTAGCTCTTATAGTAAATAAAGAATAAGAAGAAAAATAGTTTTTAGGAAATTGAGGAAGTCTAACATAGGGTGTTAAATCTTTTAAATTTTCTATATATTTTTCTACTATAGCTTTTCTTAATGCTATTTCTTTTTCAAAATATTTAAATTTTACTAATAAAATAGCGCTATGAATTTCATCTATTCTCCCATTTATTCCATGATATTTGTAAAAATAAGGCTTAATTTGTCCATGTTCTTTTAATATTCTTACTTTTTTTGCCAAATTTTTATGGGAAGTAAAAACCATTCCTGCATCACCAAAAGTAGAAAGAGGTTTTGTAGGATAAAAAGAAGTAGCTGAAGCAATTCCAAAGGTTCCTACCTTTTTATCACCTATTTTTGCTCCAAAGGCTTGACATATATCTTCTATTAAATAAATCCCTTTTTCTTCACAAAATTTTTTAATTTCCTTAAGATGAGCAGGCAAGCCAAAAAGACTTACTGCTATTACTGCGGAAACCTGTTTCCTCTTTTTTTTAAGTTTTTCATAACTTTCTTTTAAACTTTCCAAAGAAATATTGTAAGTATCTTCTTCAACATCAACAAAATAGGGAATAAGACCAACTCTTACAATAACCTCAGCTGTAGCAATAAAAGTAAACGAAGGTACTAAAACATATGTATTTTTAGGAAGATCAAGAGCTTTTAAAATAAGAAACAGAGCCTCTGTTCCTGAAGAAACACCAACAGCATAAGAAGTATCTAAATATTTGGCTAAAAGATTCTCAAGTTCTTGAGTTTGTGGACCATTCAAATAAATTCCACTTCTAAGAACTTCTAAAACCTTTTTTTCTATTTCTTCTTTATAAACTTCGTAATTTCTTTTTAAATCTATAAAAGGTATTTTCTTCATTTTTTCTTAAAAACCTTGAATTAGAAAATCGCAATAATTATACTTTATTTTTTGAGAATTTCCAAATCAAAAATGAAGGAAATTCTTTTTTATAGAAGAGGAGCTTTTGGAGATACCCTTTTAACCTTCCCTATTTTTGAGGCTCTAAAAAAGAAAAATTATTATATTGTAGCTATAGGAAATACCGATTATCTGAAAATAGCCAAAGAATTAAATTGGGTTGATGAAATATATAGCGATTTTTATAAAAAGATTTTAGAGAGAAATTATGAGTTTAAAATAATATTTTCTAAAACCGAAGGCTTTGATCCTTTCCCCTCAGAAAGGATATGGATAGTTGATTACTATTTTGATTTGCTAAAATTAGAAAAAAATTTCTCCTTAGTTCTACCTATAAAAGATTTTATAGATAGCCCTTTAAAGAACAAAGTGGTTTTACATCCAGGAAGTGGCTCCCCTAAAAAAATTCCAGATTTTTCTCTTTTTAAAAAAATTGAAGAGTTTTTTCGCTCTAAAGGGCTTGAAGTAATATATTTTGCTGGTGAAGCTGATAGCTGGATTAAAAATTTTACTCAAAATTTTTGGGAATGTTTTGATCCCTTAATATTGGCTAAAGCTCTTAAATTGGCTAAAATTTTTATTGGAGTTGATAGCGGAGTATCTCATCTTGCAAGTTATTTAGGAATTAAATCCTTTATTTTTTATGGTCCTACAGATATTCTCTTATGGAAACCTGTAGGAAAAAATTATAAAATTATTTCTCTTAACTTAGAATGTAGCCCTTGCTTTCCAAATGTATGTAAAGAAAAACCTTGTTTAGATCCTGATTTACTTTTTTATAAATTTCTAAAATCTTTAAATGATTTATAGATTTTTTAAATAAATTTTCTGTTTTTATATTGATATTTTTTATTAGAATTTTTCTGTTTTTAAATATAAATTTTTAAAGAAAAAAAGAAAAAATTATTAGGAGTTTGTGGGATGAAAGAAATTAATGCTAAAGGACTTCCTTGCCCTCAACCTGTAATTAAAACAAAAGAAGCTTTGGAAAATTTAAAAGAAGGAGAAAAAATAAAAGTAATAGTTGATAATGAAACAGCTTTAAAAAATATTCAAAAATTTGTTAATTCCCAAGGACATAAAATTCTTTCTATAGAAAAATTAAATTCGGACTTCTTAATTATCATTGAAAAAGTAGAAGGTAAAGAGAAAGAAATTACTATTAGTTGTGAACTTGAGTCTGAAAAAGATGAGGGTCTTTTTGTAGTTATTGCAACTGATACCATGGGAAAAGATGAAGGTCTTGGAAAAATTCTTATGAAAGCCTATTTTGAAACTATGCTTGCTCATAATCTTTTTCCTAAAAAGATTTTTTTTATGAATAGAGGTGTTTTTCTAACTACTCAAGAGGAAGAAATTATTTCTATATTAAAGGAACTTGAAAAAAGAGGGGTAGAAATTTTTAGTTGTGGAACCTGCTTGAAATATTATCAATTAGAAGATAAATTAAAAGTTGGACATAGAGCAGGAACTGATGTATATTTAGAAGGAATTTTTTATTCTAAAAAAACAGTATGGATTGGATAAAGGAGTAAAGATATGAAAGTAGGTATTCTTATGGGAAGCGATTCAGATCTTCCTATTATGAAAGAATCAGCAGAAATTTTAGAATTTTTTGAAATTCCTTATGAAATATCTATTATATCTGCTCATAGAACCCCTGAAAAAGCTTTAGAATATGCAAAAACTGCTGAAGAAAGAGGTATTGAGGTAATAATTGCAGGAGCAGGGGGAGCAGCCCATCTTCCTGGAGTTATAGCTTCTCTAACTCTTGTCCCTGTAATAGGAGTTCCTATAAAAAGCAATTTTTTAGATGGGCTTGATTCTCTTTTATCAATTGTTCAAATGCCAGCAGGAATTCCTGTTGCTACAGTAGCTATAAATAATGCTAAAAATGCAGCTCTGCTTGCAATTCATATCCTTTCTATTAAATATCCTGAATTAAAAAAAAACTTAAAAAATATAGAGAAGAGATGAAAAATAAAGTAATAGAAAAAAACGAAAAACTTCAAACTCTGGGATATAAAAAATACTTATCAGGTAGCTAAGTATTTAAAAGCTTTTTTTCCTATATCTTTTCTGTAATGTGCTCCTTCAAAATAAATCATTGATACTGCTTTGTAAGCTTTTTCTATAGCTAAAGGAATATTTTTATCAAGAGCTGTTACCCCTAAAACTCTTCCTCCATTTGTGTAAAATTCATTATTAATTTTTTTTGTTCCTGCATGGAAAATAATAACTCCGGGAATTTGAGAGGCTTTTTCAAGCCCTTCTATTTTCTTACCCTTTTCATATTTTCCTGGATAACCTTTACTTGCCATAACCACACAAACTGCTGATTCACTTTTTTCTTTTAAATCAATTTTATTAAGATTTTTTTCTAAAGCCATCTCTATAATCTCAAGAAAATCATTTTCTACTCTGGGGAGAATGGCTTGGGCTTCTGGATCTCCAAGTCTGCAATTAAACTCAAGTACGTAGGGTTCTTTATTAACTATCATAAGTCCTGCATACAAAAATCCTACATAGGGATGACCCTCTTTTTCAAGGATTTTTAAAGTAGGTTTTATTATTTTTTCTTCAATTTTTTCTTTAAGCTCCTTATCTATAAGTGGAGTTGGTGAATAAGCTCCCATTCCACCTGTGTTAGGTCCTTCATCATTATCAAGAAGTCTTTTATGATCTTGAGAAGTTGGCAAAGCCTTAAAGTTATAACCATCTGTAATCACAATATAGGACGCCTCTTCTCCTACTAATTTTTCTTCAATTACTACTTTATTTCCAGCTTCTCCAAAAATTTTTTCTTCCATTATTTTTTCAATTGCCTTAATAGCTTCTTCTTTTGTTTCACAAACAAAAACTCCTTTTCCAGCACAAAGCCCATCAGCTTTCACTACTATAGGTGCTCCCTTTTTTTCTATATAAGCTTTAGCTTTTGAAGGTTCATCAAAAACTTCAAATTTTGCAGTAGGAATACCAGCTTTACTCATAATTTCCTTAGCAAAAGATTTACTTCCTTCTAAAAGTGCTCCAATAGTGTCTGGACCAAAAACTTTAATTCCCTCTTTATTTAAATAATCTTTCAATCCTTTTACTAAAGGCTCTTCAGGACCAGGAATTACAAGATCAATCTTATTTTTCTTACAAAATTTGATAATATTATCAAAATCTGTCATAGAGATATTTTCTATAGTTTCTGCTATTTCTGAAATTCCTCCATTTCCTGGAATACAAAATAATTTTTCAAGCTGAGAACTCTTAGAAAGTGAATAACAAATTGTATGTTCTCTTCCTCCACCACCTAAAACCAGAACCCTCATTTTATACCTTATCTAAAATTCTTAATTAGTTTTTTATTATAGATAGAACTTTTAAATGTCAATATCTTAAATTTATAAAGTATCAAAATAATGAGAAATATACCTCCTATTTGAGTCCAAAAGAAGGTCTGTTTAAATGCATCTTGAAAAGCAAAACTTAAAGCCTGAATATATTCTGTTTTATATAAAAGTGCCTTTGCTTTTTTGAAAGCATAAGCCTCTGAAAAATATTTTTGGGCATTATACCACCATTTTTCCACTAACATATTTATGTATCTAAATTCTTGAAGTTCTGTAATTCTCAAAAAGTGATAATTTGTTCTTTTTTCAAGGGTATTAGTAGCTATGGCAATTCCTATTGAACCACCTACAAATCTTTGATAATGAAATAGCACCACCCCTAAGCCTGTTTTTTCTCCAAGATTTCTAAAAGCTAAAGTGGTTAAAGGTGCAAAAAAACATCCCATGGCAATACCTAAGGGGATGGTTAAAATTGCTGCTTTTAAAGCAGGGGTATAATAATTTAACTTAGGTAAAAGAAAAATAGTAGTGACACTAAGAATTAAAAAATTAATAGAAAGAATAATTATGGGAGAAAATTTATCAGAAAGTTTTCCTGAAATAATTGCAAAAATACCTGTAAATGAGGCATAAGAAAGCATGTGAAGACCTGCTTGAAAAGTAGTAAGCCCTTTTAAATTTTGGTAATATATAGGGATTAAATAAAAAACTTGATACATAACAAATCCTAAAATAAAAAACTGAAAAGCCATTGCTAAACCAAATTCTGGGATAGTATAAATTTTAAAATCTATAAGTGGCTTTTTACTCATAATTTCAGAAGCAAAATAAAGGGAATAAAAAGTTAAACTTAAAATAAGAAAGGATACTATAAAAGTAGACTGGAACCAACCATATTGCTGACCCTTTGATACAGCTATAAGTAAAAAAATAGTTGCCAGTGAGATTAAACCGTAACTTATAAAATTAAAAGAAAATTCTTTTCTCTTTCCTAAGGTATAAGGTAGAAAAGAAATTGCAGCAACTAAATCAAGAATTCCTATAGGTACATTAATATAAAATGCCCATCTCCAAGAAATATATTCTGTAAGAAACCCTCCTACTGTAGGACCTAAAGCTGGGGCAAAACTTACTCCCAAACTATAAATTCCCATAGCAGTTCCTCTTTTTTCTGGAGGATATACATTAAGAAGAATGGTCTGAGCTGTGGCCATAATAAAAGCTTCTCCAACACCTTGAAAACTTCTAAAAATAATCATCTGAGGTAAACTATTGGCTAAACCAGAAAAAGCACTAAAGGTAATAAAAAGAATAAGCCCTATTGTATAACATAAAGCATAACCTACGTATCTTGAAAAAGTTTCTACAAATAAAAGAGTAATAGCTGCAGAAATCATATAACTTATACCTACCCACTGAACCCCATATAAATCTGTGGATAGAGGACCTAAAAGTTTGGGCATAATAGTATTTACAACCGTTGTATTTAAAATAGCTAAGAAATGACCGATCATAAGGGTGATAGTTATAGCTATTCTTTCTAATGGGGTAACTTGATAATAAAATTCTATTGGTTTCATTTAACTTAAAGATTTACTTTGAGCTTTATATATTTTCCTGGTAAATTTTCTACTAATCCTTTAAGTTCTAATTCTGTAAGAATAGAAAGGACTTCAAAAGGAGATTTATTTACTTTAGCAAAAATCTCTTCAACATGTTGGGGATAAGAAGATAAAAGAGAAAGTATTTCTTTTTCTTCTTCTGTTAGTTCGACCTCTATCTTTTCTCTTGATAAAATTTTTTCTTCCTCCCATCCAAAATAAACTAAAATTTCTTCAGGAGAGGTAATAATATTTGCTCCCTCCTTTATAAGGTAATGGGTTCCTTCGCTTTGAGAAGAAAAAATACTTCCTGGAATAGCAAAAACTTCTCTTCCCTGATTTAACGCCCATTTAGCAGTTATTAAGGTTCCGCTTTTTTTACCAGCCTCTATAACTACAATTCCTTCGCAAAGACCACTTATAATCCTATTTCTCATAGGGAAATTTTCTTTTCTTGGTTTTGTATCAAAAGGAAATTCTGAAATTATTGCTCCACCACTTTTAATAATCCTTTCAAAAAGTTCTCTATTTTCAGCAGGATAGATAATATTTACGCCACAGCCAAGAACCCCTATTGTGTAGCCATTCCCGTCTAAAGCCCCTTTATGGGAAATACTATCAATTCCTCTTGCAAGCCCAGAAACTATTCCTACACCATTTTCTGCTAATTTCTTAGAAAATTTGTAAGCTACTTCTTTTCCATAAGAAGTAGGTTTCCTTGAACCTATAATAGCAATTAAATTTTTATCTTTTAAAAGCTCCCCTTTTACATATAAAAATAGCGGTGCATAGGAAATAACTTTTAATTTCTCAGGAAATTCCTTATCTTTAATAAAATAAATTTTAGTGTTCTCCTTTTTAGCTCTTTCTATCTCCTTTTTTGCTAAATCAATTATTTCATTTTCCGAATACTTTTTAAAACTTATAATTTCTCTTATATCTATTCCTTCTTCAAAGTATTTTATAGTTTTGAAAATATTTCTCTCTTTAAGATAAAAACCAAGCCAAAAAAGTTTTTCTTCCATTTTAAAATTGAAAAGAAAGGGTTCTTCTGTCTACTTTAATCTCTGCTAAGTCTTTCAATTGGTGAGAGAGAACTTTTAAATTTTTATAAACTAACTCATCTAAATCTTTATCCCATATAAATTCTACTCTCTTATTCTTTTTTATAAAAATCTTTAAATTGGTATTTTCTTTTAAATTTAGAAATATTTCTTGACAAATATTACAAAAGAGACCTTTTAGTAAGTTATAGGGAATTTCAATAAAAACCTTATCCTCTTCAAAAACTTCTTTTTTGACTTTATGTTTAAATGGCAAAAAGGCTTCCCAAAATAATATTTCTTTTTCTATAAATTCTTTAAGATCCCAGGGACCAGTTTTTTCATTATAAATTTCGTCAAAAGCTGTATCTATTTGATTCTGAAGTTTTTGTAAAAGATTTAAAGTTTTATTTATCCTTCCGTAAATTTCTTTATCTAAATTAGAATTTTTTTTCATAAGTATAAGCTGAAGCTCTAAAAATATTCCCTGTAGTGTTCCTCTTAAATTATGAAAATAGCCTTGGAGAAGTCCTCCTAAGGCTATTCTTTTACAAAAATTAAAATTTTCTTTCATTTTTCCTTTAAAATTTCTCTTCCAAAAAGTGCTTTTTTAAGGGTTAAGGGATCTACAAATTGAATTTCCATCCCCATTGGGATACCGCAAGCGATTTTAGTTACTTTAACTGGATAATCTTTTAAGACTTCAAGAATATAAGAGGTGGTTGCTTCTCCTGAAAGAGTGGGAGAAAGGGCTATGATTATTTCTTTTATATTTCTTAATTTTATAAGATAAAGCATATGATCAAGTCCCAGTTCTTTTGGTCCTATACCATCCTTAGGGGATAAAAGATAGTGCAAAACAAAATAATATCCATTAAAACCTCCGGTTTCTTCTATGTAAGAAAGACTAACAGGATTTTCAACAATACAAAGAAGTTCTGAATTTCTTTTTTCATCTTTACAAATGGAACAAATTTCTTCTTCAGATAGATTTCTACAAAATTTACATAACTTAACTTTATAAGGCAATTCTTTAATAAGTTCTCCTAAGATTTCACAAAGTTCAGGTTTAGATAAGAGAAAAAAAGAAATTCTTGTAGCACTTTTTTCTCCTAATCCGGGAAGTTGTGAAATTGTTTCTATAAGTTTTTTAAAAGTATAAGGATATACTCCAGACATAAATAAATTAAAAAAGTCCAGGGAGATTTAACCCTGGTAATTTAAGTCCACCTGTAATTTTAGATAATTCCTCTTCTACCATTTCTTTAGATCTTTTTAAAGCCTCATTTACTCCTGCAATAATAAGATCTTCTAACATTTCTTTTTCTTCAGGATTTATAAGTTCTTTGTCAATTTCAATAGAAAGAATTTCTTGTTTACCGTTTGCTGTTACTGTAACCATTCCACCACCTACTTGAACAGTTACTGTTTTTTCTTCAAGTTGTTTTTGTGTTTCTTCAAGTTTTTTTTGAATTTTTTGCATCTCTTTAAATAATTGTTGAAATTGAGGTGGTATTTTCATTTTTTTACTCCTTTAAAGGTTGTATATAAGCTATTTTAGCTGATAAAGTTTTTAAAATTGCCTTTATCTCAGGTCTTTCTTTTACCTCTTCTAAAGTAAGTCTCTTTTTCTCTTCTATTTCAACTCTAAAAGGTTTATTAAAGTAGCTTTCTATTTTTTCTTTTAAAAGCTTATAATAAGGAGAGTCAATGAGATTTAAAGATGAGCTTATTTTTAAAAATATTTCATCTGCTTTTATTTCAGGCTTTGGTAAACTGCTTACCAACCCGTAAAGAGGTAAATTTTCTTTTTTAATTTCTTCTACAAAATTTTCCCAACTTTTTTCTTTTATTTCCTGATGTTCTTGCATAGTTGAAGCAGAAATAGAAAAAGAAAAATGATTAACTGTTACTTGATCAAGTTTTTCTATTAGATCTTTTATAGGAACAAATTTTCCATATTCGCAAATTCTAAGCAGGGCAAGTTCAAATTGAAGCTGAGGATAACTACTTTTTCTTAATATTTCGAGATCTCTTACTAAACTTTGGAATATTAACAAGATATCTTCAAGTTCATTTTCGAGGACAAGATCTCTAATTCCAGGAGTATAAAATCCTATTTTACTTTCCTTAGGAAATGCTTTCATAACTAAAAGTTCCCTGAAAAATTCTGTTAATTTTTCCATTAGATATATTAAATCTATTCCTTGTTCATAAACTCTTTGAGCAACTTCTAAAGCTTTTTTTAGATTTTTTTCTAAAAGAATACTTGCAATTTCTTCCACTAATATAGTCTCATGCCAACCAAAAGCTGTGATTATATCTTCTTTAGTTTTACTTCCGTATGCCATTGCCTGATCAAGCAAGGAAAGGGCATCTCTTAAACTTCCTTGTGCTTCTTTAGCAATAAGTTCTAAAGCCTCTTCTTCTATTTGATAATTTTCTTTTTCACAAACCTCTTTTAGATATTTAACTATTAATGGATGTTCCAATCTTTTAAAATCGTATCTTTGGCATCTTGAAAGAATGGTAGGTAAAAGTTTGTTAGGTTCTGTAGTTGCAAGTATAAAATAAACATGAGATGGTGGTTCTTCCAAAGATTTTAACAAAGCATTAGAAGCTTCTCTGGTAAGCATATGTGCTTCATCTATTATATAAACTTTTACTTTTCCTTTAACTGGAGCAAATTTTAAATTTTCAATAAGTTCTCTTATTTGATCAATTCCCCTATTTGAAGCTGCATCAATTTCTATAACATCTACAAATATTCCTTTGCTAATTTCTAAGCAATTAGAACACTCATTACAGGGTTCGTAATTATCTATAAGATTTTGACAATTTAAAGCTTTAGCAATAATTCTTGCTACTGTAGTTTTCCCAGTTCCTTTTATACCTGAAAATAAAAGGGCATGAGAAAGTTTTTGATGTTTAAGTGCATTGGTTAAAGTTTTTATCACATGATTTTGTCCTATTACTTCTTTAAAACTTTGTGGACGATAACGACGTGCTAAAACTAAATATGACATGGGTATATTTTAAAACCTTTTTAAAACTTGACAACTTTCTTTATTTGCTTGACAAGAATTTTTTTAAAGTTAATTTATTAAGTAAAAGTTAACGGGGCGTAGCTCAGTCTGGTAGAGCTCCGGCTTCGGGAGCCGGGTGTCGCAGGTTCAAATCCTGTCGCCCCGATTTAAAAAAGCCGGGGTGGCGGAATTGGTAGACGCGCTGGATTCAGGATCCAGTGGGAGTTAATCCCATGCGGGTTCAAATCCCGCCCCCGGCATTTAATTAAGGTTTAATAAAAATTATGAAAAAAAATCAAAAACTTCCTTCTGAAGAGCTTCTTAAAACTACCTTTATTGCAGATTTACACATTCATTCTAAATACAGTCGTGCCTGTAGTAAATTTATGGAAATTCCTTTTTTAGCTGAAACAGGAAAATTAAAGGGGCTTCAAGTTATAGGAACTGGTGATTTTACTCATCCTATGTGGTTAAAAGAATTAAAAGAGAATTTAGAATATGACACAAAATCAGGGCTCTATTTTTTTAATAAACTCCCTGATGGACCTAAATTTATTCTTACTTCTGAAATATCACTCATTTTTTCTAAAAATAATAAATCAAATAGAAGGGTGCATCTTATTATAATAGCCCCGGATTTTGAAACTGTAGAAGAAATAAATCTCTATTTATCAAAACTCGGAAATCTCCTTATAGATGGAAGACCTACCTTTGGAATAGATTGTGAAAAACTAACTTTAGACCTGATTAAAATCTCTGAAAAAATTTTAATTATACCTGCACATGCTTGGACTCCTTGGTATTCAGTTTTTGGTGCATTTTCAGGTTTTGATTCCTTAGAAGAAGCCTTTGGAGAAGCTACTCCTTACATTTATGCTATAGAAACCGGTCTTTCATCTGACCCGGAAATGAATTGGAGAATTTCTAAACTTGATAATATCACTTTAATATCTTGTTCAGATGCCCATTCTCCTTCTAAATTAGGAAGAGAAGCAACAGCCTTTTTTTATCCTTTAACTTATGACAATATTTATCAATCTATTAAAACTGGAAATATTGCTTTCACTATAGAATTTTATCCTGAGGAAGGAAAATACCATTACGATGGACATAGAGCTTGTAAGGTATGTCTTTCTCCTAAAGAAACAAAAGCTATAGGATATAAATGCCCAAAATGCGGTAATCCTTTAACCATAGGAGTACTTCATAGAATAGAAACTTTAGCTGATAGAGAAGAAGGATATATTCCTTCTGGTAAACCTCTCTCTATTCATTTGGTGCCTTTTGTAGAAATAATAGCTGAAGTTTTTAATCTTAATAAAATGAGCCCATCTGTAGAAAAATTATATAAACAATATACTTCTCTTATAGGAACCGAATTCGACCTACTTCTAAAAATGGATCTAAAAGAGCTTGAAAAGGTTTTTCCTTCTAAGTTATTAGAAGGAATTAAAAGAGTAAGAGAGGGGGAAATATTTGCTAAGCCTGGTTATGACGGTGAATATGGAATTATAAAAATATTTGAACCTCCTGAAGAATCAAGTCCTCAAGGTCTAAAACAACAAAGCCTTTTTTCTTTGCAATAATTGCAATAACCTTGAAATTTCTGCATTCTTTAAATTAACCAAAGCTTGCTTATTCTTTCATAAATTTTAGGCATGATTTTTGAAATTATTTATTCAGCATTTTAAAATAGGAGGTGAGAGAATGAGAAACCTTAAGTTTTTAATCTTAACTTTTATTTGGATTTGTTTTTTAACTCCTTTTAATTTTAAATCTTCTTATGGAAAGGATATAGATATAGGAGTTTCTATAAATGACGGAAAGCTTTCACATTTCTATTTTTCGGTGGGAGATTATTATAGAGTTCCCGTAGAAAAAATAATTATTATTAAAAAGAGATATCCATTTATCTTAGAAGAGGAGATACCTATAATCTTTTTAATCCACGAATATCGCGGGATAGAACCAGATATAATTATACAAATGAGAAAGAAAGGATGCTCTTGGTATGATATAATGATTTATTTTGGATTATATCCAGATACTTTATTTAGAAAATATGTGGTAGTTTATGGACCCCCTTATGGTAAGGCTTGGGGATATTATAAGAAACATAAGAGAGAAAAAATCGTTATTTATGATGATAGAGACATTATAGAATTAGCAAATATCAAATTTTTAACCGAATATTATCATGAAGATCCAAAAGTAATTATTGAATACAAAAAGAAATATCCAAAATATATAGAAATTAATGAAGAACTTTTCAAAAAGCACAAACTACATAAAAATAAATAATTATTAAAATAAAGGTCTCCTCCCTTAAATAGGAGGAGACCTTTAAAAATATAAAATCAAGACTTAAAAATTATTTCTTTTCAGCAGGTTTTTCAGCAGGTTTTTCAGGAGCTGGTGCACCTGTTACATTTCCTGTTACATTTCCAGCTGGTGCAGGAGCTTCTACTTTGGGAGCTTCTGTCTTAGGTGCTTCTTCTTTTTTCTTGCATCCAGCAGTTAAACCTACCATACCTACTAAAGCTAAACTCAGTACGAAAGACACTAACTTCTTCATGGCTTACCCCCTCCTTTTAATAATTTTAGATTTTTAAAATTTTAAAATAAATTATTAACACTTTCAGAATTTTTGTCAAGGGAAATTTTTTAATGAAATTAAATTTTTTACCTAATTATGAAAAAAAATATTTAAATTTTTAAACAAATTCTTTTTGAATTAATAAAGATTTATATAACCCAACTTTTAGATATTTGTATATTTTTTCTGGCTCTATATTAAGATTTTTTAATAAATTTTCAGGAACTCTATAATTAAACACATCTACTCCTCCACCTATCCCAAGCATATTTGCCAAAATATTTGAAAGCGCTACAATACTTGCTATATCACTTTGAAGCATAAGATCACTATCGTGATGAGCTCTTATAGCAAAGGAAATATATTTGGGAAAATCCCACCTTTCTAATAAATGGGCTCCTACAAGTCCATGATCCACTCCTAAAACTAACCACTCTATCTGAATAAAATCCCAATCTATCTTTTCCCTTGCAATTTTTTGGAATTCTTTAATTTCTAATTTAGTATATAGATCAAGTACTATTTTACCTATATCATGTAAAATTGAGGCTATATATACTGTTTCTATTTTTGCTGGTGAAAAACCAATATCAAAAGCTATCTCTTCAGCTATAATTCCACAAGTAAGTGAATGAAACCATATATCTTCTACACTAATTCCATAGCCTATTAAATCTTTACTAAAATATTTTTTTGCAACTGAGGCTACAACAATAAATTTAATTTGATTAATTCCTAAAAACATAAAAGCTTTAAATAAAGAATCTATTTTCTGGGGTAAACCAAAGGCTGGTGAATTTATAATTTTTAAAAAATTTGCAGTAATTCCTGGGTCACTTTTTATTATTCTTTCAAGTTCTCTAAAATCTACATCTTCCTTTTTTAATAATTCAAGTGCTTGAAAAGCTACCTTAGGAAAAGCAGGAATAGTATCTACTTTATCAAAAATTCTTTCTAAAATTTGCCTTTTCATAACACTTCTTCCTCTCCATTTAAATTTATTTTTAAAATCTTTTCCTTTAAGTTAACTTCTAAAAAACTCTGACAATTAAAACCAACTCTAAGTATAACATTTTTAGGATTAATAGGATATTTAATTAAAAAGCTCTGAAGTACTTTAAAATTTATTTCTCCTATGTTGAGAGCCTCAGGAGAACTTTTATATTTACTACCTCCTGCAATAGCTATTTTAGCAGATGAAAAATTAAAGCCCTTTTTTTCTAACTCTTCAAAAAATAAAGGTAATAAACTCTGTCCAGATAAAATTAACTCTCCTGCTTCAATTTCTAAATCACCTTCTTTATAGGGCAAAACAAAATAACATAATCCTGCTATCTCATTTTCTTTATCAATCATCCCAAGAGCTATACCACTTCCTAAAAAATCTGTCTTTAATATTACTCCTCTTTTTTCAACTATTTCATAATGTCCTTTAGAAACCTTTATTACCATTTTAAACCCCTTTTATTACAAAATTCTAAATTTTTTAGTAGGAGCGGTAACTACATCAAGTTTATCTATTTCTTGTAAGGCTTTAATTACATTTTTTTCTTTAGTTTCATGAGTAAGCATAACCACAGGTACAGAACCTTTCTTTTTTTGCCTTCCTATCTGAACTACTGAAGCTATGCTTATATTATTTTTACCCAAGATGCCAGAAATTTTAGATAAAACACCAGGTTTATCTATGGCTGAAAATCTAAAATAATATTTAAACTCTACTTCTTCTATAGGTCTTATATTAAAAAAATTATTATTTTTTGTCAATGGATATTTTATAAAGGGTTTTTTCCCAAAATAAGAATACTCTATTGCATCAATTATATCGCTTACCACTGCACTTGCAGTAGGCTCTTTGCCTGCTCCTAATCCATAAAGTAAAATATCACCTACAAAATCCCCTGTAATGTAAAGGGCATTGTAATTCAAACGGACTGAAGTTAATACATGATTCTCAGGAATAAGAGTAGGGTGAACTCTTACTTCAATTTTTCCTTTTCTTTTTAAAGCAAAAGCTAATAATTTAACTACGTATCCAAAATCTTTAGCAAATTTTAAATCCATTAAATCTATTTGATCTATTCCTTCTATATAAACTTTTGAAACTGGTATGTAAAATCCAAATGCAAGAGAAGCTAAAATTGAAATTTTGTGAGCTGAATCAATCCCCTTTATATCAAGAGTTGGGTCAGCCTCTGCATATCCTTTTGCTTGAGCTGCTTTTAATGCATCTTTAAAACTAAGATTATTTTCAAGCATTTTGGTTAAAATATAATTAGTAGTACCATTTATAATGCCTATTATAGACTTTATGTTATTCCCAATTAAAGCCTCTTTTAAAGTCTTTATTATAGGTATCCCACCACCAACTGAAGCTTCAAAACCCAAAAATCTTTTTCTTTTTCTTGCTTCTTCCCAAATTTCATCTCCATGTTGAGCTAAAATCGCTTTATTTGCTGTAACTACTTCCTTTCCTTCTTTTAAAGCTTTTAAAACATATTCTTTAGCTGGCTCTATACCACCCATCAATTCACAAACAATGGAAATTTCAGGATCCTTTAAAATTTCTTCTACATTAGTGGTTAAAAGATTTTTATCTACTTCTATTTCTCTTTTCTTTTTTAAATCTTTCACCAAAATTTTTTTTATTATTGGTTTTATTCCTATTTTTTCTTTTATAAGATCGGAATTTTTAATTAATAATTCATAGACTCCCGTTCCAACTGTTCCAAATCCAAGTAAGGCTATATTTACTTCCTTCATTTTAACTCCACACCTTAAATTAAAGAAAAACTGCAAATAGGACAAGAAGATTCTCTTTCTTCTGAACCTCCTATATAAATCACTTGCTCTCCTTTAGAACCATACCTAAATACAGTAACCCCCTTTAACCCTAATTTATAAGCTTTTAAATAAATATTTTTAACATCCTCTACAGTTGCTTCCTTAGGTAAATTAATTGTTTTAGATACTGCATTATGTGTATATTTTTGAAAAGCGGATTGAATGGCTAAGTGTTGCTCTGGTGCTATTTCATAAGTTGTTACAAAAAGTCTTTTTATCTTTTCAGGCAATTTCATATCCCTTAAAATCCCTTTCTCTTTAACTTCTTCTAAAATGCTTTCTATTTCATTTTCGGAAAAATTTTCTCTCTCTAAAATTTCAATAAAAAGTGGATGAAATTCTTTTATAAAAACATTTTCAAGGGTTTTTCTCTCATAATAAATTCCAAAAAGAGGTTCTATACCTGAAGAAACTCCAGCAATTAAAGAAATACTTCCTGTAGGAGCTATGGTAGTAGTTGTTGCATTTCTCATAAAAGGTGTTTCAGGATTGTCCCAAATACTTCCTGGATAGGCAGGAAAGTTTCCCCTCTCTTTAGCAAGCTCACAAGAGGCTTTTATAGATTCTTCATTAATAAATTTCATAATTTTTTTAGCTATCTCTATAGCAGAAGGTTCAGAATAAGAAATATTAAGTTTTATAAGAAAATCAGCAAAACCCATTACTCCAAGGCCTATTTTTCTTGTAAGTCTGGTAATTTTATCTATTTGAGGAACAGGAAATCTATTAATTTCTATTACATCATCAAGAAATCTTACAGCTAAATGAATCGTTTCTTTAAGTAACTCCCAATCGATTTTACCATCTTTAACAAAATTGGTTAAATTAATTGAACCTAAATTACAGGATTCAAAAGGAAGAAGAGGTTGCTCACCGCAGGGATTTGTAGCTTCTATTTCTCCTAAATGGGGTGTAGGGTTATACTTATTTATAGTATCTATAAAGATAACTCCCGGGTCACCAGTTTCCCAAGCAGATTCAGCTATTAAGAAAAAAATTTCTTCAGGATCTACATATCTTACCACCTTTTTATTTCTGGGATTTATTAAAGGAAATTTTTCTTTTTTCTCTAAAGCAGACATAAACTGATCAGTAATAGCTACAGATAAATTAAAGTTTGTAAGGGTATTTTCGTTTCTTTTAGCCAATATAAATTCTTCTATATCAGGATGATCAATTCTTAAAATTCCCATATTAGCACCACGTCTTTTCCCACCTTGTTTAATAGCTTCTGTAGCGCTATCGAATACCTTTATAAAAGAAAGAGGACCACTTGCTACTCCTTGAGTAGAAGCAACTATATCCCCCTTAGGTCTAATTTTTGAGAAGGAAAAACCTGTTCCTCCTCCAGATTTATGTATAAGGGCTGTATATTTTAAAGTTTCAAAAATTGAATCCAAGGAATCCTCAATAGGTAGAACGAAACAAGCAGAAAGCTGTCCTAAAGGACATCCTGCATTCATTAAGGTAGGAGAATTGGGTAAAAAATCAAGATTTGCCATCATTTCATAAAATTTTTCAGCATATTTTTCACAAATATAAGGATCCTTAGAGAAATTTGCCTCAGCGCTGGCTACAGCCTTAGCAACTCTTTCAAAAAGTTCTTCAGGAGTTTCGATAATTTCGTTTTTATCGTTTTTTAAAAGATATCTTTGTCTTAGTATAATAAGAGCTGATTCTCTTAAATTTATTCTTTTACGGTGCTTCATATCTCTTTTAGGCTTTAAGATCTATAAGTATAAGAGTCTGATACTTAGGATCTGGAGGTTCACTAAGATCTACATATTTAAATTCATCTTCAAATTTTTTAATTGTAAAATTTAAAAAAGAGTATAGCAATTCCTTTTCTAAATACCACTTATTTTTTGCAAAATTTTCAAAATTTTTGAACAACTCCTCCTTTAACTCTTTTCTTAAGTAACATACCCCCTCTTTTTCCTCTATTAATTTATTTATCACTTCTTTCCATGCGCTTTTAGGAAGTGCCTCAAAAACAAACTCTCCTCTATAGAGATATTGAGAGAGTGCAGTAAGAATTAAAGAGCTCCAAGTAAGAAAATTAGTATCAAAATTTCTTCCAGGTTTATTTATTTCATTTATCCAAGAAAGAGGAGGGCCAAATATTTTTTCTATAAGTGGTGCCATATAACCTATCTCTTCAATATATCTCCTTACCATTTTTATTTCACTTAATTTTCTAAAAATGGTATATTCCTTTTCTGTTCCTATTTTATCAGGTTGAAATAATGCTATTTCATTTATTTTTTTAGCTAAAACCCCTTTTAAAAAACCATGATAAGGTTGGTCAAGATAATTGAGAATAGAAGAGTCAAAATCTTTATTTTTGGTAAGGTTAAGTGCAAATCTTCTTAATTCCTTTAAAACATTTTGAGCAACTTTAAAAATATCTTCTAAAAAGTACTCTTCTAAAAATCTTTTTGCTATTTCTAAATTTCCCATAGAAACATACTCAAGTCCTATATTTAAAGAACCCCATACTTTATCTAAACTCCTTTTAATTTGATCTATTTCATCAATAACCACATTATCCACAATAATCACCTTATTTGCTATCCAGGCAAGTTCTCTTTTTATCCTTTCAATTTGACTTAAATCATCTAAAATCTTAAGAACTTTAAAGATAAAAAGTTCTTCTAAGCCTGTATAAACCATGATATTAATAGATGGTTGACTTTCTTCACTTATAGGCAAATATTTAGGATCTATTTTTCTTAAATTTTTAAGCGGAATATAAGAGTAAATATCAAGAGCTTCAAAATACTCAGGTATCCCCTCATCTGCAAGTCTACCATTTCTCCATTTATAAGCTCTTTCTTCGACTTCTGCAGGTATTTCCCATATTACAGATTCCATAAGAGCAAAATATGTATCTGGCATCTCTTCCCTTAGAATTTCAATCATTCTTCTAAAATAAAATTCAAGAGAGGATACTTTAAAGTCTATAAAATAAAAATCATCAAGAGTATAGGGAGGAAGAAAATCCATCGCCTCTATAAGTTCCATATCATCAGGTTTTTTATAAACTTTTATAAATTTTTGAAGTATAGCTATTAGAAAGTCCCAATCTGCAACCCTTAACCATTCTAAAACTTTATCTTCTCCTGCATTAAAAAGAAGAATTATCCAAGAAGCAACCCTTTCTGTTTTTATTCTATCCTTATACCAAGCATCTATATCAAACATAAATTGGATTTGACTTCCCTTAGCATAAGAAAGAAGTTCAACAGCTAAATCAAGAGAAGAGGCTTTTAAAGTAAGAAACAGTTCTTGAGGAGGAAGATTTTTAACAATGCCTTCTGGATAAGGAGAATAAAGAATTAATTTTGCCCTTTCCTCCCAAGGTGTACTTAAAACTAAATCATAAATTTCATAAAATTTTAGATTTGTTAAAGCTTTTTCTATCTCGCTTTCAGAGAGCTTAAGAAGATTTTCTAAATTAATACCGGGTAAAATCTCTTTCTTTGTAAAAAGCAGATTCATAATGAATAATCTCCCCCTTTCTTATTCTTAATACTATAACATCAAATCTTATTTCCTTTATTTTACTTAATTTTTGAAAATTTTTAAGAAGAAAATACTCTGCCACCTTTAAAATTTTTTCCCTTTTTCTAAAATCTACTTTTTCTTCAGCCAGAAACTCATCCTCACCAAATTCACTTTTTACCTCTATAAAAATTAAAATATTCTTTTTCTTAGCAATAATGTCTATTTCTCCAAAAGAGGTTTTATAATTTTTTTCTAAAATTTCAAATCCTTTGGAGATAAGATATTCTAATGCTAATTCTTCAGCTTTTTTACCTTTTTCTTTTGAAGTGAGTTTTTGAAAAAACTCTTTAATTTTCATTTTTGGAAGCATTTATAATAAATTCTGTGAAGTGGAGAAGGGCCATATTTTTTGATTTTTTCGAAATGAAGTTTTGTTGCATATCCTTTATGTTGGGAAAAAGCATATTGAGGATAAAGTTTTTCCATTTCTTTCATATATTTATCTCTTGCCACCTTTGCAAGAATGGAAGCTGCTGAAATGGAAAGACAGAATTTATCTCCATCAACTATGGCTTTTTGTAATCCTTTATACTCAGGAATAATCCAAGGTCCATCTATTAAAACGAGCTGTGGTTTGATTTTTAATTTTTTTAAAGCTTTAAGCATAGCTTTGAAAGTAGCTTGAAAAATACCCAATTGATTAATTTCTTCAACATCCACATAGGCTATAGAATAATCAAGAGCAACTTTACAAATATAATCAAAAAGTTCCTCTCTTTTTTGAGGGGAAAGAAGTTTAGAGTCTTTTATTTCTAAGTTTTCAATTTCAGAGGGTAATATTACTGCAGCTGCAAAAACAGGACCAGCAAGGGCACCACGACCAGCTTCATCTACTCCTGCAATTAAAGAATAACCTAATTTTTTGAATTGAGCTTCTAAATTCAGACTGCTCGGAAGATTAAATAATGTATTTTTCAAATTTTCAAAAAATTATTCCATAATTTTATTATCGAATCTTTCTTTTATACGAGCAGCTTTCCCAGAACGCTCTCTAAGATAGTAAAGTCTTGCTCTTCTAACCTTTCCTCTTTTAACAATTTCTATTTTTTCAATCCTAGGTGAATGAAGAGGAAAGGTTCTTTCAACACCTACTCCAAAAGAAACTTTTCTTACAGTAAAAGTGGCGTTAATTCCGGAACCTCTTCTTCTAACTACTACACCCTCAAAAACTTGAACTCTTTCTTTTTCTTCTCCTTCTTTCAGTCTAAAATAAACTTTAACAGTATCTCCTGGATTAAATTTAGGAAGATCAGAACGCATATATTTTTTTTCAACTTCTCTTATTACAGGAAGCATAAATAAAACCTCCTTAGTTAAAATTACAAAAAGCTTAAAACAATTATATCATATAAAAATAATATTTGCAAATTTAGAAAGAATTATTTGAATGGGGAGGCCGACGGGACTCGAACCCGCAACACCCGGGGCCACAGCCCGGTGCTCTACCATTGAGCTACGGCCTCCATAAAGACTATTTTTTAAAAATAAATTTAATATATTTTATCAAAAAAACAACTGATCAAAAATATTCTCAATTTTTATTTATACCTTGAATAATTAATCGAGAGTCTTAAATTTTTATGAAAAATTTTTAAATTAAAATTATGAGAGAAGAATTAGAACTACAGATTCCAGAGGTTTCAGAAGGAGAAATTATAGACGTTCCAGAAATATTGCCTTTAATGGCAATAAGGGATATTGTGCTCTTTCCTTCTATGGTGGTCCCTCTTTTTGTAGGAAGACCAAAATCTCTTAAAACTATAGAAGAAGCATTAAATAAAAATAAACTTATAGTTCTTTCTACACAAAAAAATTCTCGTATTGAAAATCCCAAACCTGAAGATCTTTATAAATTAGGAACTATAGCTTTAATAATCAAAACTTTAAATCTTACAGAAAATAGATTAAAGGTTGTAGTTCAAGTTTTGTCAAGGGTTGAAATAAAAGAGTTTTTACAAACTGATCCTTATTTTAAAGTTAAAATTGAGCCTTGTAAAGAGATTGAACCTGAAAGTATTACCCCAGAAATTGAAGCCTTAATGAGATCTGTTAAGGAGAATACTGAAAAACTTTTGTCATTGAAAGGGATTTTAAATCCTGAAATTTCAACAGTATTACAATCTATAGAAGAACCTGGAAGGCTGGCAGATCTTATTACAGCTTATTTGAAACTTAAAACTAAAACAGCCCAAGACCTTCTTGAAACCCTTGATGGAGTTGAAAGGTTGAGAAAAGTTTCAGAAATACTTATTCAAGAAATAGAGATAACTACTCTCCAAAATAAAATACAAGCAGAAGCTCAAGAAGAAATAGGTAGATCACAAAGAGAATACTTTTTAAGAGAACAATTAAGAGCAATTAAGAGAGAACTTGGAGAATTGGAAGATATAGAAAGTGATATAGAAGAATTAAGAAAAAAAATCAAAAAAGCAAAAATGCCTAAGAATGTTGAAAAAGAAGCTTTAAAACAGTTAAAACGTCTTGAATTTATGCATCCCGATTCCTCAGAGGCAGCAGTTATAAGAAATTATTTAGAATGGTTAATAGAACTGCCTTGGAACAAATCTACCAAAGATAATTTAAATCTGAAACATGTAAAGAAAATTTTAGATAAAGACCATTATAATCTTGAAAAAGTGAAAGATAGAATTCTTGAATTTTTAGCAGTAAAAAAGATAAATCCAAAAGCAAAGGGAGCTATTATCTGTTTTGTTGGACCACCTGGTGTTGGAAAAACAAGTCTTGGAAAATCTATAGCTACTGCCTTAGGAAGAAAATTTGTAAGGGTATCCTTAGGTGGTGTGAGAGATGAAGCTGAAATAAGAGGACACAGAAGAACTTATGTAGGGGCTTTACCTGGAAGAATTATTCAAGGTATAAAACAAGCTGGAACAAATAATCCTGTCTTTATGCTTGATGAGATTGACAAACTTTGTGTTGATTTCCATGGAGACCCTGCTGCAGCATTACTCGAAGTTCTTGATCCTGAACAAAATAAGGAGTTTGTTGATCATTTTTTAGATGTCCCCTTTGATCTTTCTAAGGTATTATTTATTGCAACTGCAAATATGACTGAAACCATCCCTAAGGTTCTTCTTGATCGTATGGAAGTTATATATATCTCTGGCTATACTTTTAAAGAAAAACTTGAAATTGCAAAAAGACATCTTTTACCCAAACTTTTAAAGGAACATGGTCTTACTAAAAAGGATATAGTTATTCCAGATGAAGTAATTTTAAAAATAATAGAAGAATATACTTCTGAATCTGGAGTAAGAGAGTTGGAAAGGAAATTAGCTGCCATTTGTAGAAAGATTACTAGAAAATTGGCAGAAGGTGAAAAGGGTCCTTTTGAAATTACAGAAGAAAATTTAGTAAAATATCTTGGACCTCCTGAATATGTGGAAGAATTAAAACAAGAAAAGGATGAAATAGGAGTAGCAACAGGTCTTGCATGGACTCCTTATGGAGGAGAAGTTCTTTATGTAGAGGCGGTAACTATGCCTGGTAAAGGAAATCTTATTTTAACAGGACAATTAGGAGATATAATGAAAGAAAGTGCACAAGCAGCTTTATCCTATATAAGATCAAAATACAAAGAACTTAATATTGATCCTAAATTTCACACTAAATATGATATACATGTTCATGTTCCTTCTGGAGCTATACCCAAAGATGGTCCCAGTGCTGGAGTAACTATTGCTGTAGCCTTAATTTCAGCTTTAACCAAAAAACCAGTCTCTAAAGATTATGCTATGACAGGTGAAATCACTTTAAGAGGAGCCATACTTCCTGTAGGAGGTATAAAGGAAAAAAGTCTTGCTGCTTTAAGAAAGGGAATTAAAAAAGTTCTTCTGCCCTTTAAAAATAAAAAAGATTTAGAAGAAATTCCTAAAGATTTAAGAGATCAAATAGAATTTATTTTTGTTTCCCATTTGGACGAAGTAGTAAATTTAGTGATAAAAAATAATTAGGTCTTTTCAAATTTAAATTTTTTGGTAATAATAAATTCAAATCTTTTAATTTAATCTTTTAAATTAAATGCACGAAAAAATCAAAAAAAGAGGAAGAAAGCCTAAGGAGACCCCAGAGGGAAGAAAAAGAGAAATTTTAGAAATTGTTGATAAAAATTGTGAACCTGTTAGTATTTTTAATAGGGAAAGTATTCATAAAAAGGGGCTTTTTCATAAAGTTGTTCATGTGTTTCTTTTTAATGAAAAAGGAGAAATATATCTTCAAAAAAAATCTCCCCTTGTAGATGAAAATCCTGGTCTTTGGACCTCTTCAGCTTCTGGACATGTATTAGCTGGAGAAGGTGCTTTAATTTCAGCACAAAGAGAATTAAGAGAAGAACTTTCTCTTAAAGTAAAACTTAAAAAAGTTTTAAAATTACCTCCTTCAGAAGAAACAAATATGCAGTGTATTTCTCTATTTGTAGGATATACTAAAAAAATACCTAAACCTAATCCTCTTGAAATTGAAGAGGGGGGATTTTTTACTATTGAAAAAGTAGAAAATCTTCTTCAAACTAATCCTGAAATTTTTTCTCCTACTTTTCGTTTTCTTTGGAAAAAATATTGGGAAAATGTTTCTCAAAAATCTCAGTCGGAAAAGTAAGTCCCTCTTTTTCAATTAAAACTTTTAATAATTTAAAATCTCTATATTTGATATAGCGAGGAATAGGAGCTAAAGCAAGTTTTTGAAGTTTTTCTTCTTTTTCCTCTGGAGAAAGATTTAAATTTAGAATTTGTTTTCTTAAATCTTTCATAAGCTCCACATAAAGCACGTACTCTTCTCCTATTATTTCTTCTAAAGTTTCTCTTAATCTTCTTGCTACAGCAGGACTTACTCCCGAGGTAGAAATAGCAATAGTTAAAAGACCTCTTCTAATAGTTGAAGGTACTATAAAACTACATAGTTCAGGAACATCAACTACATTACAAAAAATGCGTTTTTCTTCTGCTTCTTTAAATATTTCTTTTTGTATTTCTGGATTATCTGTTGCTGCAATCACTAACCAAGCTGAGTCAAGGTCTCCTTTTTTATATACTCTTCTTTCCCATTCAATTTTTCCCTCTTCAGCTAATTTTTTAAGTTTTAAAGTTACCTCTGGAGAAATTACTTTTACTTTTGCTTGAGATGTAAGAAGATTTTCTACCTTTCTTTCTGCAACTTTTCCCCCACCTATTACAATACAAAGTTTATTTTTAAGATTTAAAAACACTGGGAAAAATTCATTAATCAATTTCTCCCCACCCCTCTAATTTAGACTTCCAAAATTGGGTTGCCTTTGGATATATTTTAGAAAATTCTACACAAAAATATCCATTTTTCCATTCTGTTTTTTTAACTTCTATACTCACTTTAGCTATACGAAAATGTGCAAGCATAGCATGAAAATTGCTTTCCTTTTTAAATCTTACTCTAAAAGTTTCTTGCAAAAGTCTTTCTGTTTTAAAATTTTCTAAAGTTTCTTCAAATAAATTTTTTCCTAAAACACTATAAACTTCTTCTTTAAATTCTTCAAACTCATAAAGATTTAGTGCAAGTCTTATCAATCTTAAAGATACAAAATAGGGATCTATCTCTCCGAGATAGGGAAAAACTACCCTTAAATCCTCAAGATTAGAAAAGGGGGTTACATATTTAACTCTATTTCCTTCATAATCTGGTTTAAAAACTACACCTTCTCTTTTTTCTAAATGATACCTTTTGAGAAGTTCTTTTATTTTTTGGTAATCTTTCTCTGGATCAAAGGGTCCTTGTATTTCAGGAGAATTTAATCTATATTTTTTTAAAAGCTCTAATTTTTTAGATACATTTAAAAATTCCCCTTCCCCCTTCTTCATAAAATCAAATACAAAAAAGTTAATATCCTCTTTTATATAAGATGGATACTCACTTACAAAGGGATTTTCAGGTCCTGCAACTTCTGCACAAACTACTAAATCAGGATTTTCCTCAAAAAACCTTGGAAGCTCAGGTAAAAAATCTTCCCATCTATCAGTAGCAAAAGCACATACATATCCTCTTCTTGTAAAAGCAAGGATTTCATCATCAACCTTTACTAACCTAACATTATATCCTTCAATTTTTTCTTCAGCATAAAAGGGATATTTCAGATATCTTTTAAGCCCAGTTTTTAATACATAAATTCTTGGGATATGTGGATAGCCGAGAACTAAAATTTTTTCATTAAAAAAAGTCCCCAGGGGATAAAACTTTAAGTCTTTATTGAGTCTAAAGAAATTTTTATTTTTCCAACTAAAAAATAAAACCTTTCCTTTGTAATAGGCATCTTCCCAATCTTTTAAAGGATATTTTCTTAAATAGACATTTTTCTCCCAACAGTATTTCAAATATCCTAATATTTCTTTTTCCTCTTCTTTCAATTTTTACCTCACTTAATTTTCTTTCTTTATAAAACCTCAATATCAAAGGGATTATCAAGGGCTTTTATAAAGAATGTAATAAGTTTTTGAAGGTTCTTTTTCTTCCCTAAATTCTATAAATTGATATCCCCTTTCTAAAAGACTTTTAGTTTCTGGGGTAAGATCTTTTCTAATTAAAAGAATTTGGCAATTTTTATCCTCGGAAAAAGGTTCAATTTTTTTTGAAATTTGAGCATAAAAATAAACATTAGCAACTGGCTTATTTATTTCACAAATAAGAGCTTGAGGGATTTTATAAGAAAGTTTAGCTAAAAATTCTCCTGCATCTTTTTCAGAACTCTTAGAATAATAAGGTATAAGTATAGCATAAACTAACCATTCAACTACTAAAAACTGGAAAATAAAGCCAAAGAATCTTTCTTTCTTAAAAAAGAGAAAAACTAAAATTTGTAAGAAAAAACTTAAAATCAAAACTGTAGCTACTATAGGAGAAATCTTTAATTGTAGATAAGGAAAAATTAAAAAAAGCCCTAAAGTCAAAATTATCAATAGAAAGCTTATCAAGTTATAAACTTTAAGTAAAAATTCATCTAAGTGGTTTTTCATATAATAGGTAATTAAAATCACTGAAAAAGGAAGGATAGGTAGAATATAATAGCCTCTTCTTGCTTTAGCTAAAGTAAAAAGCAAAAATATGGCAAGAGAAGTTAAGAAAAAAAGCTTTTCTTCATTAGAAATTTGCTTAAGCTTTTTAGCAAACTTTAATATAGCTCCAAATAAAAAAAACGACCAAGGAGCTAACCATAAAGGCCAATATAAGAAATAAATATAAAAAGGTCTAAGATTATCATAAGGCTCCACTGCTTGCTTTAGGTTTTCTTTAAACCAAAGATAAAAAGGAAGTTCACTTCGTAGCTCATAAGCAGTTAAGTAATAGGGAAGAAAATAAAATCCCAAGACAAAAATTCCAGTAATAATGGATTTCCAATTTAAATGATAAAATCTTTTTTCTATAAGTGCATCAATTAGAGGAAGAATAAAAAGTACTGCAAAAGAAGTAATGCCCTTTGATAGTCCACCAAAAACCATACCAGTAAAAAAACCTAAATACCCTAAGAAATTTTTTTGATCTCTGAAATAAATATAAAAGGTAAGACTCACTATTATTCCAAAAAGTTGATAAATTTCAGACTGAGCAAGACGAGAAAATTCTACAAAACCTAAGGAAGTAAGAAAAATCCCTGTAGAAATAAGGTTCCAAGGATAGGAAAAAAGCTTAGTTACAGCTTTATAAAAGCACCATAAACTTAAAAAGGCAAGTAAAGCTCCTGGAAGTCTTACGGTAAATTCATTAAACTTTTGAAAAATCATTCCAGAGATCTTTATCAACCAAAAGGGTATTAAAGGTTTAGTTACATGAGGTTCAAAGTTGATAGTTGGTACAAACCAAGATCCTCTAAGTACCATTTCTCTTGCAGCCTCCCCCCATCTCCCTTCTACTCCAAAAAGTGGTCTCTTTCCTAAATTCCAAAAAATTAAAAAACCTGCACATATTAGTAAAATCCAAAAATATAATTTCTCTTTTTTCATAAAAAACCTTAATTTAATAAGCTAATTTTGACCTCACCTGGATTCCCTTCTTTTCCTAAAACCTCAATATTAATCTCTTTCATAAATTGAGGAATAACCCAAGCTTGTGTAAGAAGATGCTTAGTAATTTTCGAAGTTTTATAAATAAAAATTTTTTCACGATTTTTTATTATAGCAAAAGTTAAAGGAAGCAAAATTTGATCCCCAAGATATTCTTCAAATTGAGCTTCTGTTTTTAAAAATTCCAAGAATTGAATAGCTGAATTTTCTCCTACTTTTTCTGCGGGATATCCCTTTTTACCGAGTTCGAAAAAACCAACCCTTTTTATCTTATCTTTATCTATAGAATAAATAAAAAGCATAGTCCCGGGAGAATCGCTTTTAACTTTTTCAAATATTTCCTTTGGTGATTTTAATTGAGCAGTTAAAAGTTTTTTCTTAGCTGAAATTGCTTGTCTTTCTAAAATGTGAGAAGGCAAATCTTCTGAAATAAGACTTATTATAAAAATCTCATCTGGATCAAATTTTTTACTTATATTTGGTAATTTAAATTCTTTCCAAGGAAAAATTTTAGCTCTTATTTTACCACCTCCCTTTGGATAAAACCCTGCTTTTTCTAAATAAATTTCAGCTTTTAAACCTAAAAAATTTACTATAGGTAAAAACACATATTTTAAATAATGAAAAGAAGGGCTAAAAGGAACATGGGTTCCTCCTTTTAAAATTAATTCTCCCCCTTCTGATAAGGCTAAAGGGTAAAGTAGGGTTTGAAAAAGTAAAGAGGTTGAGCCTGCGGTTTTTATATCAAAAAAGTAAGTTTTATTAATTGATTTTTCTTTAGGAATAAATATAAGCTCTTTAGAATTAAGTTCTGCTCCTTCAAGTTCTGCTTTTGAAATTTCAGCGCATGCTTTTACACAGGCAAGATGTTGAGGTTGAAGTCCTGGTTTGGGTCTACCTGCTCTTATTTTAAATATTTTAAAAGGTTTTCCTAAAACAACTGAAAGAGAAAGACAGGTTCTCAAGATTTGTCCTCCCCCTTCTCCATAAGATCCATCTATTAAAATCATACTCCTTCCTCTTCCAAAGTTTTAATTTCTTTAATTAAAATTTCTGTTAATTTTTCTGCAAGAATTTTTCCTTTTTCTGCTGAAGCTTTTAAAGGATTCCCCCATATTCCAGAAGACCAATATTTTTCTTTATCTTCAACAATTCTAAATTTTGGAAACTTAGGATAATCTTCAAAAGCTCCCTCTTTCACAAGTTCTGGCTTAAAATGAAGTATAAGGGATGTTTCCCATTCTCCTGCATGAGAATCACTCTCGGGAGTATTTAATTCTTCTAAAACTGGCTTTAAAAGTTGAAAAATATCTGCTACAAAAATTTTAGTATTTTTATAAAAGTCAATAAAAGCTTCTGCAGTATCCACTAAATAAGCTATGTGTGTACCTCCAGCATGCCCGGAAAGAATAAAAAAATTTTTAAAACCCTGGCGATAAAATTCAGAAAGAAGATTAAAAACAAGAGCTTTTAAAACCTCACCTTTTAGACTTAAAGTTCCAGGAAGTGGTTTTGTACTTCTACATAAACCATAATATAAAGGCGGAGCTACAAGAACTTTTATTTTTTTAGCTATAAGTTTACAAATTTCATATATTGTATAAAGGTCTGTTGCTAAGGGTAGATGAGGACCGTGAGCTTCGATAGATCCAATCGGTATTATTACTGTTTTGGTATCCTTTTTTAATTCTTCAAATTCTTTAGAAGTAATATTTTCCATTAACATGCCAATCCTCCTTAATTTGAAAAATATTTTTAAGTGAATTATATTTATTTTTGCTATGAAAAAAAGGGTTTATATAAAAACTTTCGGTTGCCAGATGAATGAAAATGATACGGAGAAAATGTATATTTTGCTCTCAGATGAATATGAGCCAACTTCTAATCCTGAAGAAGCAGATTTAATTTTAATTAATACCTGTTCTGTAAGAGAAAAACCTCAATTTAAAGCTTTTAGTGAAGTAGGAAGATATAAATACCTCAAAAAAAAGAAACCAGATCTTATTATTGGAGTTACAGGTTGTGTAGCTCAACAAGAAGGCGAGAAATTAATTCAACGACTTCCTTATATAGATTTAGTTTTAGGAACACAAGGATTTTATTTTATTAAAGAAGCTTTAGAAACACTCAAAAAAAATAAAAAACCTGTTGTTTTTACAGAGCTTAAACCTGACTTTAAACCTCCATTAATACTTGATAAAGAAAATAAACTCTCTCTTGAAAATAAAAAAGTTACTGCTTACGTAACAATAATGCAGGGTTGTGACAATTTTTGTTCCTATTGTATTGTACCTTATGTTAGAGGAAGAGAAATAAGTAGAAACCCTGAAGATATTCTTAAAGAGGTTGAGAAGTTAGTTAAAAATGGAGTTAGAGAGGTTACTCTTTTAGGACAAAATGTAAATTCCTATGGAATTAAAGAAAAGAACTATCCTGATTTCCCTGAACTTTTAAATATGATTTCTCAAATAGAAAATCTTTGGAGAATAAGATTTACTACAAGTCATCCAAAAGATCTTTCTGATAAATTAATTAAGGTTATAGCTGAAAATCCAAAAGTATGTAAACATATTCATCTACCTTTACAAGCTGGTTCAAATAAAATTCTCAAAAAAATGAACAGAAAATACACAAAGGAAGAATATCTTGAAAAGGTGGAGAAGTTAAAAAATGCAGTGCCTGATATTGCTATCACTACTGATATAATTGTAGGTTTCCCCGGAGAAAGTGAAGAAGATTTTAAAGAAACTTTAGAAATGCTTGAAAAAGTAAGATATCATGAAATCTTTTCTTTTAAGTATTCAGATAGACCTTTTACTCTCGCTCAGAAATTAGAAAATAAAATTCCAGAGGAGGAAAAAGAAAGAAGGCTTAAAATAGTTCATCAGATTCAAGCTAAAATAACTAAAGAAATTTATGAATCCTATTTAGGAAAAGAGGTAGAGGTATTAGTTGAAGGACCAAGTGCTAAAGACCCAAATATGTTAATGGGAAGAACCACAACCAATGTAATTGTCAATTTTAATACTCCTCGTTTAGATTTAAAAGGTGCTTTAGTAAAGGTTCTTATAAAAGAAGCTGGTAAACATTCTCTTAAGGGAGAATATTTGGAAACTTTAAAACTATAATCTTTGCAAAATCTGCATAAAATTGCAATTTTTATAAAGTTTAAAAAAATCTTTAAGTCTTTTTATCTTTTAAAATTCAGAAAAATTTTCAGGCACAATTTTTGATTTTAATATTTTAAAACTTAAACTTAGAGGAGGTGTAAGATGTTTAAAAAACTGAGTAAAGCTTTAGCTATTTTAGGAACTATGGGGGTTTTAGTAGCTGGAACTGTTTTAGCTCAAAATGAAACCACACCCCAACAAGGTCCAACAAGATTTAAGCCTCACCATGGTCCGATGATGCGTCAAAACATGCCTCAAGTAGATCCGCAAAAGGCTCAAGCATTTTGTAAAGAAATAAGTCCTCAATGGCAAAAAATGTGGCAAATTAAAAATGAACTGCGTGGATTATGGAGTAAAACCCCACCTGATTGGACAGCCATTGAGAAAAAAGAAATAGAATTTATTAAAACTAAGCTTGAGATTGATAAAAAGGCTTACGAAATGGGTTTGCCTTATGGTCCAAGAGGCTTAAGATTAAGACAAATTTGTGGTTGGTAATTTAAAAATTTTTAGGAGCGGAAAAACTTCCGCTCCTAAAAATTTTTAGTTATAATTTAAAAAAGGATATGAAATATTTGATCCTTCTAATTTCTTTTTGGTTATTTTTCTTTTTTCCTTTTTCGGTTAAAGCTGACAAACTTTTTCATTACCAATTTTTTGAAAGATACGATCCTAACACAGAAATTTTTATAAAGGGGAAAATTAAAAGAGTTTGGGTTTTGCCTAAGCATGAACTTGTAATTTTAGATGTAGAAAGAGAAAGAAAAATTTACAATGTAATTGTTGGTCCTTTGTGGTTTGTGAATGAAGAAAACATTAGAATTGAACCTGGAGAGGAAGTATTTATAAAGGGTTCTAAATTTTTTTCAGAGGAAGGAGAGATCTTTATTCTTACTAAATCTTTATATCTTGTAAATAAAAACCAAGTTTATCATTTTAGAGATAAAGATTTTAAACCTTTGTGGAAAAAGAAAAAATTAAAGGGCTTCTAAGTTATATTCTTTAATTTTATAATAGAGAGTTCTTAAGGAAATTCCAAGTAATTCAGCTGCTTTTTTCTTATTACCTCCTGCTTTTTTCAAAGCCTCTAAAATTGCTTTTTTCTCCATTTCTTTTAAACTTCCTGATATTTCTTTATCTTCATAAACTCTTTTTATATCAATAAATTCTAATTCAATATTAAGCTCTTTTCCTTTTGCTAAAATTAAATTTCTTTCCAGTATATTTTCGAGTTCTCTTATATTACCAGGCCAGGGATAATTTTTTAAAATTTCTTTTGATTTTTTACTTAATTTTAAAGGCTCCTTTCCCATTTTTTGGGAAAGCTTATTTATAATATATTCAGCAATTTTTAAAATAGCTTCTTTTCTTTCCCTTAAAGGTGGAATAATTATAGGAAATACGTTAATTCTAAAATAAAGATCTTCTCTAAATTTACCCTGTTTTACTAACTCTAAAAGATCTTTATTAGTTGCTACTATAAATCTTGCATTTGTTTTTATAGGAGTAAGTCCTCCCAGTCTTTCAAAAGTTTTGTCTTGTAAAACCCTTAAAAATTTTGCTTGTATTGTTAAATTCATTTCTGCTATTTCATCAAGAAAAAGTGTTCCATCTTTTGCCATTTCTATTTTTCCAGATTTAGACTTAATTGCTCCTGTAAAGGCTCCTTTTTCATATCCAAAAAGTTCAGATTCTATAAGGGTTTCAGGAATGGCTGCACAATTTATTTCTACAAAATTACCCTTTCTTCCACTTAAAAGATGTATAGCTTTTGCAATAGCAGATTTTCCTGTTCCTGTCTCTCCATAAAGAATAACTGTTGTTTCTGTAGGAGCAACTTGTAAAATTTTTTCGTAAATATCTTCAATTCCAGCAAATAAAATTTCAAAAGGAGGAATTTCAAAAGGTTTTTCAATAATTTCGGTTTTTTTAGTAGTAGATAATAATTTTTTAATTAAAAATAAAAAATCTTCCGGACTTGATAAAGGTTTAGTTATATAATCAGCTGCTCCTTTTTTCATAGCTTCTACTGCTGAGGGAATAGTTCCATACGCTGTAATTACTATAAAGGGAATATTTGGAAAAATATTTTTGGCTTTTTCTAAAAAGGCTATACCATCCATTTTAGGCATCTTTAAATCTGTGATAACCAGTTGAGGATTAAAGTCAGGCAGTTTCTTTAGGGCAATTTCTGGATCATCATAAATCTCTACTTTATATCCTCCCTCTTCTAAAATAGTTTTTAAAAATAGGGCAAAAGAGTTATCATCTTCAACTATAGCAATTCTGGGATAATTAGACATACTCTTGTTCCTTCCCCCTCTTTACTTTCTATCTTAAACTTTATATTTAGGGCTTCACATAGTTTTTCTACTATTGCTAAACCAAGTCCAGAACCTTTAGGTTTTGTAGAAAAGAAAGGTTCTGTTGCCTTAAGTAAAGTTTTTTCATCCATTCCTGTACCATTATCTATAATTTCAAATTTAATTTTATCCTCCTTTTTTTCTATATTTAATTCTATATTTTTCTGATTTTTAGAACTCTCCAATACTGCATCTACTGCATTTTGTAAAATATTAGTAACTATTTCTTTTAACTTATCTTTATCACTTTTTATCTTTATTTCTTGATTAAGATTTAGCTTAAAAATTATTTGTGGATAATTATTTTTAAATCCCATTAAAATTTCTTCAACCAATTCTTTTAAAGAAAATTCGGTAGGATAAATTTTAACAGGATTGGTATAAAGAAGCAGTTCATCTGTAAGCCTTTCAATTCTTAAAGCTTCATTAATTATTATTTTAATAGGATCTTTCAATTTATCTTCTACCTTATTCATTAAATATTGAGAAAATCCTTTGATACTTCCAAGAGGATTTCTTATTTCATGAGCAAGAATTTTGGTCATAAGAGATATACTTTCTAACTCTTTAAATTTTATTTGCATTTCTTCAACTTTTCTAATAATTAAAGTTCCTAAGACTCCAAACAAAATAAGTCCAAAGGAAGCTAATATTTTTATTCCTACAAAAATTTTAGCTTTCCTTACTATTACTTGAGCAGGATAAGTATGTAAAGCTACTCTTAAAATATAATAAATTCCGTGGGGAAAATTGATTTTAAAATCACCTACAAAAACTTTTTCTAAGGTTTCAAGAGTTAGATAATAATAATAGGGATAAGAAGTAAATTTTTTAAGTTCAATTTTTTTACCTATAAGCTCTGGATTGGAATGCAAAATAATGTATCCTTTTTCATCATAAAGACTTATGAAAGCAATTCCTTCCCATTTTTCATTAAGTATTATTTCAGAAAAAATTCCATAATCCAAATCTTTTAATTCATCAATTTCTATGGATTGTAAAAAACTTTGAATAGTTATAGCTATTCCCATAGCTTGCATTTTTAAAGCATTTTCTGCTGCTATTTTTGTATTTTTATAAGTAAAAAAGGCACTTATAATTAGAACTGCAGAAGATACTAAAACTACAGTCCACAAAATGAATATGGACCAGAGATTTCTATATTTAGAAAAAAATTTATATATTTTTTGGCTTTTCATAAAATTTCCTTTTATCCTTGCTAAAACTAAAAAATATTTTATATTATTTTTAAGCTATTTTAAGATGCGCCCGTAGCTCAATCGGATAGAGCATTGGACTACGAATCCAAAGGTTGCAGGTTCGAGTCCTGCCGGGCGCGTATTTTGTTGTTATTCCGGGACATATTCTCCTAAATAAAGAAATTGGCTGATATTTTGAGGATCACTCAATTGAGGTGTTATAGAATCTGTTATACGTTCCATCTTTCTTTTTGCATATAGAAACGCCTCTTTAATAGAAACATAACCGTTTCTATCTCCCAGTTTTATATCAGCAAAGAGGTAGCTTTCCGGTTCTTCAAAGGCTTTAAAAAATTCCCTGGTTGGATGATGAGGTATTGAGGTTTGATTTTCACTGCTTGAGGTAAAAATTACTCTGGGAGATTTTCCACTTTTTAAAAATTTAATAGCTGAACCAGAATAGCAGGCATGAATTCCTATTATTATTGCCCTTGCATGAATTTCATCCAGCCATTTATTAAGTTTTTCATAACTCAGGCTTTCTCTATAAAGAAAAATTTTACCTTTTTCCCCATGAGAAATAAAGAAAAGAAAAACAAAATCATTTTTATTTGCTTTTCTTGCTATTTTAAAAAGAGCCTCCTTAAAATTATAAATGGTTGCTTTATTTCCCTCTAATTTTGTTATGTTTTCAGAGGGTATTTTTTCTTTTAAATTTAAAAATTTTGCTATTTTTGATACTGGAGTTTCATAAATTTTCAATTTTTGTTTTTTAAAAATTGGAATATGTAGTGGATCAATTAGTATAACATATCGATAATTCGGTATTCTGGGATCAGTTAAAGATATGTGTTCTTCAAAATAATCACTCAATCCATCACCATCTTTATCTGTTTTAAATTCTTGTTCCCTGCCAAGTTCTCCTTTTACATTTTCAAAAAAAGAAAAAAGAAATGCATAAATGAATAATATAAAAAGCAATTCCAAGATAAAAATTTTATTTACTTTTATTTTATCAAATAATTTTTCCATTCCTTTTTATAAATTTCTTTTCTTTTTTCATAAGGGATAAATCTGACGCCAAGTATTTCAAAGATTTCTTTTTCTTTAGTAGTTATTAATTCTCCTGTATCTCGATTAAAAAGCCCATATTGATTTAATAAAAAGTTTTTTCTTTTTGCTATTCCGCGAAGCCATACATTAAATTTCCCTGAACCAACAAGATAAAGAGCAAAACTTTCCCAAGAATCTTTATATTCTTCAGGTAAATAATAAATTTCAAGTCTTTCATAAAAGGGAAAATTTTTTAAAATATTTTTAGTTTTTTCGTAATCCCTTTCGTTTACTAAGATATCAATATCTCCTATAGTGTTTTCTTTTCTTATATAGGAACCATAAATTCCAAATTTAATATTTTCCTTTTTTAAAATCTTTTCTATTTGTTCAACTATTTTTTGAGACTCTGAAAAGGTAATCCTTTCTTTTATTTTAGCCATTTTTTAAAAATTTTAATCTAATTTATAAAGAACTAAAAGCCAAAACTCAGAAGGTTTAAATCTAAAGTAAATTTGACTAACTTTTAAATTAGAGGTATTATTTTTAAAAATGCGGATTCTCCTTTTTGAGGTAAATCCCTTTTCACCTCTCACACTTCCCATTTCTCTCGGCTACCTTGCAGCTTTTCTCATAAAACATGGTTTTAAAGTTAAAATCATTAACCTTTCTCAAAAGGGAGAATATTCTATTAAGGAATTAGAAAAGGTTATTAAAGAGTTTTCTCCCCAATTGGTAGGTTTTAGTACTTATCAAAGAAATATCTTGTATGTTTTAGGAATTGCTAAATTCATTAAAGAAATAAATAAAAACATAAAAATAATCTTAGGTGGTCCGCAAATTACTTTTATGCCAAGTTTAGCGCTAAAAAATATGCCTATGATTGATTATCTTTGTAGGAGTGAAGGTGAGTTAACTCTCTTGGAGATTGCTAAAGCTATTGAAAGTGGCAATCCCTTTAATGGAATAAAAGGGGTTACCTATCAAATTAATGGAGAAATAGTTGAGACAGAAAGAATTGAAGGGTATGAAGAACTTGATAACTATCCTTCTCCTCATTTAATGGGGATATTTGATTACTCAAAAATAGATGAAGTTATTCTCTTAACCTCAAGAGGATGTCCTTTTGATTGCATTTTCTGTTACACTCCAGTTGCTTCAAAACATAAAATAAGATTTCACTCTGTTGAAAGGGTGCTTGAAGAAATAAAATGGGTAGTTAAAAAGGGAAAAAATCGAATTTGGTTTGCAGATCCTAATTTTTCATTTAAAAAGGAAAGAATCTATCAAATATTAGAAGGAATTTTAAAGGAAGGACTTAAAGTAAATATATGGTTAGAAACAAGAGCAGATTTAATAGATGAGGAAATGCTTAAGTTGATGAAAAAGGCAGGGGTTCATACCATTGCTTATGGACTTGAATCTGCTTCTGAAAAAGTTTTAAAGATGGTAAGAAAAAGACTTTCTCTTGAGCAATTAAAAAGAGCTATTTATTTGACACAAAAATATGGAATTGAAGTGGAAGTATTTTCCCAATATGCCTTACCTGGAGAGACTTTTGAAGAGGCTTTAAGAACTTTAGAATTTGTTAAATCGCATGGAATTAAAATTCAAGGTAATTCTAATGCTCAGCAAATGCAACTCTATTTTGGTGCACCAGTTACAGAAGATTACAAAAGATTTGGTATAAAACCCTTTCCCGAAAAAAGACCATCTTATATATCTATAGGAGATAGATATGAAACTGAAACAATGAATAGAAAGGAAATTGAAATTATAAAATCACTTTGGATTAAAAATTCACTTGATAAAGGAAGGAGAATTGTTTCTTAATGGAAATATATATAAAACTTAATAAAAAGTTTGATTTTAATAAATTTGTTTCTAAACTTCCTGAAATAAATATTTTTAGCGATATATATGTATTTTTAAATAATTTCAAATATTTCGAGCTCCTTTTTAATTTATTAAAGGAGTTAATAAAGTTTTTAAATACCTACCCTTTTTTATATCTTCGCTTGCATATTATTCACCCTTACAAAGAAAACTTAGAGTCCTTTTATTTAAGAGTTTACCAATTAGTTAGTCCCTTTTATTTAGAAGGTTATAATCATCAGATTTTGCCAAGACTTATGGTCTTTCCAATTTTTTTATTTACCTTACCGAGAAATTTAAAAGATTTTTTAGAAACCTATTTTTTCCCTCCTGGTATAATTTTAGATAAAAAAACACAAAACCATACTTTGGAAAGGGTTTTTATAAATTCTCATAAAGACCCTCTTCTCTCTATTGGTTATCAAAATATTTTATTAAACCTTTTAGAAAACATTCAATCTTCTAAAATGAATTGGAAAGTCTGCAATCCTATGATGATTTTTGAAGAAGAAAAAATTTTCCCTTGTATTTATGCTTATGAAAGGAAACTCTCTTATATTCATGAAGAGCTTTGTAATAGATGTCTTTATAGATTATTAAAAAAATTTTCTCCTTTGGGTCTAATAAATCCTCAAGAATTAGCAACTCTTCATTTTAGATTGGCGCTTGATTTATTTGAAAATAAAAATATAGAAATGGCTTTAAAACATTTTTATGAAACTTTAAGGTTTACCTCCTCAGATGAAAAAGAAGAAATTTATTATTACTTAGGTATAGGCAAAGCTCAACTTGGTGATTATGCTTCAGCTATTAAATATTTAAAAAAAGCAAAAATTGATCATAATACCTATTTTTATTTGGGTTTTTCTTTTTTTCAAAAAAATAACTTTTTGAAAGCAAAAGAAAATTTAGAAAAGGCATTAAACTTTAATTTACCCTTGGAGGAAAAAATACCTATAGTTATTTATCTTGGACATACTTATAAAAATCTTGGATTATATGAAAAAGCTATAAATCTCTGTGAAGAAATAGCTAAGTATGTTGAGCTTGAACAGATATTTAATCTAATGGGAACTTGTTATTTTAAATTAAAAGTTTATGATAAAGCAGTTGAATGTTTTAAAAAGGCTATTTTAATTGATCCCTTTTGTGCAATTGATTATGCCAATTTATGCTTAAGTTTAAAGGAGTTAAATAAAAGGGAAGAAGCTATATATTATGGAGAAAAAGCATTAGAGCTTAATCCAGAACTTGAATTCATAAAGAAAATCTTAAGGGAGATTAAAAATGATTAGTGAAAAGGATCTAAAGGAAATTAATTTAGAAAATTTAAAATTTTTTCTTATAAGAAATGAAGAACCAAATCAAGTTTTTTCAAGGTTTGAAGAATTTTTAAATAATTTAAAAGGGCATTTCTCTTTAAATTTAGAAATTAAAGAAGAAGAACTCCCTGACTATCCAGCTTTAAAAGTAACAGATAAGGAAGAAAAGGTTCAAATTTATTATATGGCAATTCCTGAAGGATTAGAAAGGCAACCCTTTTTAAATGCACTAAAAGCCATTTCAAAGGGAGAAAGTTTTTTAAATAAGGAAGAATTTGAAAGGATTAAAACTATCAAAAATCCTGTTGAAATTAAGATTTTCATTACTCCTTTCTGTCCCTTTTGTCCTTTTGTAGTAGATAAGGCAAACCAAGTAGCTATTGCTCAGAATTTAATAAGAGTATTTATTATTGATGCAACCCTTTTTGTCCAACTCTCCCAAAAATATAAAGTTACTGCCTCTCCCACAGTGGTAATAAATGAAGATTTTGTTCTTGTTGGAAATGAAGCTAAGGAAGGATTATTGAATTTTATAGAAAAGGCAGGGGAAACTCTATATGATAAAGAAGTTTTAAAAAATTTGCTTAAACAAGCTCAGGCAGAAAGGGTTATAGAACTTTGTGAAAAGGATGAAAAGTGTCTTTATACACTTATTGAGCTTTTGAAAGCACCAGAACTTTTTACAAGGATTGGGACTATGTATGTATTAGAAGAGATGGCTGAAAGAGGAAAAATTAAAAATAAAGCTAAAATCTTGTCCTATCTTATAGAAACTTTAAAAACCGTTAAAGATGAAAGAGACAAAGGGGATATTCTTTATTTATTGGGTTTGATAGGCACTCCAGAGATTGCATCAAAAATTGAAGAAGCAACAAAAGATGAACCACCTCTTATAAAAGAAATTGCTTATGAGGCAATAGAAAATATAAAAAAGCGGGAAACCTTTCATTAAGTTAATTAAGATAGATTTTTTGAAGTTTTCAAGTAAACCTTGGTATTTTTATATACATATATTGCAATTGATAAGTTAAATTATAAAATTGAGATATGAAAAATTCACATACTCTTTTATTAATTGAAGAAGCTTTTGAAAGAATTCAAAGATTTAATTATGAAAGATATATAAAAGAACTCGAAAATATCTCTTATTCAAAGAAAAAACCAAGCAGAAGAAAACATATAGTTAATCGAATTTTAGAAAAATTTGGTTTTCATTTAATGCGGGAAACTACTTTTGAAGAATTTGAAAAATATAACAAAATGGGCAAATGGAGCTCGGTGGGAACATTCCAACTTGCTCTTAAGATCCCGGAAAAATTTGATGAAGTTTATAATTTATTCATTGACAAAGAATCAAGATTGACATTTGATTGGTTTATTCAATTTAGAATTGCTTATGCATTTTTGGGTGAAATAGCAAAATTTATATTTCCGCCAAGGATTTCTAGCGACGAATTTAAAAAATATAAACATAAAAAAAGAAACATCAAAAAATTATATCGTAATGGTTTTATAAAGCTTGAAAGTTATAGATTTTTATCTGATCCATCAGAAGTTGCGGGTTTGTGGGTGTTTGAACGGTATAACTTAAAAGGATTATGTGAAGTTTCTTCAGGAGATTTTGTTGTTGATGGTGGAGCATTTAAAGGAGAAACTTCATTTTGGTTTCTTTCAAAGGGAGCTAAAAAAGTTTACGCTTTTGAAGGAGACATTCAGAATTTTGGGGTCTTACTTAAAAATATAAAATTAAACAAAGTTGAAGATAAAATTATTCCAGTAAATAAATTACTTTTAGATAAAAATGGAATATCTAAAATTAAAATAACAGGCTCGACATCAAGTTCAATTTTAAGTGAAGAAGGAACAGAGATTGAGTGCATTACGCTTGACTCTTTTGTTACTCAAAATAATATCGAGCGTGTCGATTTTATTAAACTTGATGTTGAGGGAGCTGAAATTAATGTTCTTAAAGGCGCAATTGAAACAATTAAAAAATTTAAACCAAAGATGGCTATTTCAGTTTATCATAAACCAGATGACATTATCACCATTCCTACATTTATTCATAGATTATTACCCGAAGCAAAATTTTATTTAAGGCATTTTAGCAATGGTATTAGTGAAACTATACTTTTTGTAAATCCAAGAAATGAAGAAAGAAATGATAAATAACAAAGCCTCTAATCAACCTTTAGTTAGTGTAATTCTCCCTACTTATAATAGAGCACATATTGTAAGTAAATCTCTTCAAAGTGTGCTAGCTCAAACTTATCGTAATTTTGAAGTTATTGTTATTGATGACGGTTCAACTGATAATACAAAAGAGATTATTACAAATATTGCATGTAAAGATCCGAGAGTGAAATATTTTAGAAACAATGAAAATAAAGGACCAGCAGGGGCTAGAAATGTAGGAATAAACTTAGCAAAGGGAGAACTTATAGCTTTCATAGATGATGATGATGAATGGTTTCCTAACAAACTTGAAAGACAAGTTAATTTATTACAAACTCTGCCAGAAAATTATGCTGTTGTATATTCAGGATCTTATAAAATTATTGGTACAGGTACAAAAAGATATGGACCTTCAAAAAATATTTATCCAAAAGAGGGAGATATTCTTAATTCTTTACTCAAAAGGAACTTTGTTGATACCCCTTCAATGTTAGTAAGAAAAAATGCACTTTTTGATGTTGGACTATTCGATGAAAAATTACCAATAATGGAAGATTGGGAATTAGCGATTAGATTATCAAAGAAATACAAGTTTAAATTTATAAATGAACCTCTGTATATTTCCCATGACACTCCAAATAGTTTAAGTAAACAAAAAGGTGTTATCCGTGCACGTGCATTAGAATACATTTTAGAAAAACATATGGATGATTTTAAAAAGGATAAAAAAGCTTTAGCAAATTTTTATTTCAAATGCGGAAAAAATTATATTCTTGATAATCAGAAAAAGTCTGCTCTTAAATATTTTAAATTAGCATTAAAAAATGATCCGTTTCGAATTAAATTTTTAATTGCTTTCATAAAATACTATATTTTAAATTTCTTTTAATTTCTTTTAAAAGATAAGTATGTATATGAAAGAAGAATTAGAAAGAGCAATTAATAGTTCCCTTTCTAAACTTGCCTTTTCAGGAAAGTCTAAAAATACAATCTCTTCTTATAGCTTTACTTGGCTAAATTTAAAGACCAGTTACAAAGATCTCCGACAATTTTAAATCTTACTAAAGTTCAAAAGTAATAGCTTCAGTTTTTTAAAGATTTTGAATTAAAGAAAACAATTCTTTGGCTTTAGATTTGGCACCGATAGATCTGTAAAGTTTATAGGATTTTACAAAATATTCTTTAGCAAGTTCCTTATTTTCAAGATTTAAATATAAAACCCCGAGATTTTCATAAGCAGTAGCTTTCCAAATATCCTCATCTGTTTCTAAAATTCTTTTTAATCCTTCCTTTAAATACACTTCAGCCTCTGGGAAATTTTTTAAATTTAAATATACTCTCCCAAGTTTAATCATACATATACCAGTTGATTGAAGATCTTTTATTTTTTCACCAATTTCAATTCCCTTTTTCAAATATTCAATTCCTTCTGAATAATCCTCTTTTTTAATATAAATTTCACCAATATAACTATTAATAAGCGCTTTGTCTTTTTCATCAATTGATGTCTTTAAAGCTTCTGTATAATATTCAAGGGCTTTATTTAAATCCTCTTTTTGTTCATAAATTTTTGCCATATTAGTAAGAATAAAGGATCCCCATCTTTTATCTTTTATTTCCTGACTTATGGAAAGTGCTTCCTTGTAATATTCTAAAGCTTCTTCAAATTTCCCCTTATTTTCATAAATTTTTGCATAGGTAACAAGTATAAGTATTTCTCTGGAGGAAGGGCAATGTTCAAACTCAGCCCAGAGAAAAGAGATATTTATGAAAATTAGAAAGAAAATTAAACTTAAAAATAGAAAATAATTACCTTTAAGTATAAGAAAAAATTTAATGGAGGTGCCGGGGCCCGGAATCGAACCAGGGACACGCGGATTTTCAGTCCGCTGCTCTACCAACTGAGCTACCCCGGCAACCAAATATTAAAAATATAATATTTTTGTCTTTTGTCAAGATTTTGCTATTTTAAGCAACTTATAATATGTCCTAATTTTTCTTTTTTAGCTTTTAAATAATTATAATTTTCAGGTCTTGGTGGTATCTCAAGAGGAATCCTTTCTACTACTTTCATACCATATCCTTCAAGACCCACAATTTTTCTGGGATTATTTGTCATAAGTCTCATCTGCCTTACTCCTAAATCCCTTAATATTTGTGCACCAATTCCATAATCTCTTAAATCAGGCTTAAAACCAAGGGCTAAATTAGCTTCAACTGTATCTTTACCTTCTTCTTGTAATTTATAAGCTTTAAGTTTATTCAAAAGCCCAATACCTCTTCCTTCTTGTCTAAGATAAAGAAGTACACCCTTACCTTCTTTAGAAATTAATTCCATAGCTTTCTTTAACTGGGCTCCACAATCACATCTTAAGGAACCAAAAACATCTCCTGTTAAGCATTCAGAATGCACCCTTACCAATACAGGATTTTCATCTATTTCTCCCATTACTAAAGCTATATGAGTTGCGTTATCAATAAAATTTGAATAGGCAACAAGCTTAAACATTCCATATTGAGTAGGAAGATAGGTTTCCACTTCTCTTTTTACTAAGCTTTCTTTTTTAATTCTATAGGCTATGAGATCTCTTATAGTGATAATTTTTAAATTATGTTCTTCTGCAAACTTTTCCAAATCTGGGAGGCGAGCCATAGTTCCGTCATCTTTCATAATTTCACAAATTACACCTGCTGGTTTTAAGCCAGCAAGACGGGCAAGATCAACCGCTGCCTCTGTATGACCTGCTCTAACAAGAACCCCTCCCTTTCTTGCTATAATCGGAAAAACATGTCCAGGAGTTATAAAATCTTGAGGCCTACTATTTTCATCAATTACAAGTTTAATGGTATAAGCTCTGTCATAAGCTGAAATACCTGTAGTAATACCATGTTTAGCATCTATAGAGACTGTGAAAGCTGTTCCAAAAGGATCAATTCCTCTTCTTGGTTGTAAAGGAAGTTCTAATCTTTCTGCTATTTCAGGAGTTATAGCCAAACATATAAGACCTCTTCCATACTTTGCCATAAAATTTATTGCTTCAGGAGTTACTTTTTCTGCTGGCAATACTAAATCTCCTTCATTTTCTCTATCTTCATCATCAACAACAATAATCATTCTCCCTTTTTTAATATCCTCTAAAGCCTCTTCAATAGTACTAATAGGCATAAATTTTCCTCCCAATTGAAAGGTTGGTTAAAAAGTTAGATATGTTAATATAATAAATCTATTAATCTTTTTGCCAAGGGTGATAATGAAAAAAATTGAGAGTATAACCCATTCAGCTACTTCAGTAACCATTGCGGTTTTCATAAGTAGAATTCTTGGACTTGTAAGGGAACAAGTGCTTGCTTATTTTTTTGGAGCAGGAAAAAGTATGGATGCCTTTGTAGTGGGTTATCGAATTCCCAATCTCTTAAGAGACCTTTTTGCAGAGGGTGCTCTTGGTTCAGCTTTTGTAAAAATTTTTAGCTCAGGACTTGAAAAAGAAGGAGTAGAAAAAAGCTTTAAAATAGCTCAGATACTCATTTCAAACTTTTTAGTTATCCTTATAGTCATAGTGCTCTTAGGAATAATTTTTGCAGATTTTATAGTTTCAATTATTGCACCAGAATTTAAAAAAGATCTTTATAAGTTTATCCTTACTACAAGACTTACTCAAATAATGATGCCTTTTCTTTTATTTATAAGCTTAGCTTCTATTTTAGCAGGTATGCTAAATTCCTTTAGAATATTTTTTCTTCCTGCTTTATCTTCAGGACTTTTTAATTTAGCTTCTATTATTATAGGGGTTATAGGCTATTATTTTTTGATAAATATGGCTATAGATCCAATTTATGCTATGGCAATTGGAGTTACCCTTGGAGGATTGTTTCAAGTTATTTTTCAATATCCCTTAGTTAAAAATAAGGGTTTTTCTTTTTCCTTTTCTCCAGATTTTAAAAATGAGTATTTTAAAGAAGTTCTAAAACTTATGTTTCCTATTATTTTAGGACTATCTGTAGTTCAGATAAATATATTTATCAATACCTTTTTTGCTACCTCCTGCGGAGAAGGGGCAGTTTCTTGGTATTCTTATGCTTTTAGAATTATGTATGTCCCCCTTGGACTTTTTGGAGTAGGTCTTTCTCAAGCACTTTTACCAGAACTTTCTCGCCAGATTGCAAGAAAAGATTTTACAATGGCTAAAGACACCTTTTCCAGAGCCCTTATTGTTTCTTTAAGTTTATCTATACCTTCTGCTATAGGTCTTTTTATGCTCTCACATCCTTTAATAGGAGTCCTTTTCGAGAGAGGAAAATTTACATTTTATGATACCTCAAAAACTTCTCAAATTTTACAAATTCTTTCTTTGGGGCTTCCTTTTTATGGACTTTCAAAAACAGCAGTCCCCCTATTTTATTCCTTAGGTAAAACTATCATCCCTGCCTTCGGAAGCATAATAGCAGTAATTACAAATGTAGTAGTCATTCTTTTAACTATCAAAAAATTAGGGATAAATGGTGTAGCATTAGGAACAAGTTTGTCTCTTGTTTTCCAATCTTTATTTTTACTTGCTATGGCTATTTATAAATTGGGGGTTTTGGATTTTAAGTTTATATTAAGAAGTCTTCTAACTTTAATCCTTGCAAGCTTAGGTTTAATTGGAATATTAGAGATTCTAAATATATTTATTTTTGAAAAAATATTTAAAATTATTTTGAGCATTCCCTTAGGGGCTATAATTTTTATAATAATTTGTAAAATTTTAGGCCCTGAAGAAACTTATCTGTTTTTTGAAAAATTTTTAAAAACCTTTTTAAGGAGTAAGTAAAATTAATATAGTTTTAGATTTTGCTATACCTGAAAAAATACAGCTTTTGAAAATTTTGTATGATTATGTAGAGACCACCTATAAAGCCTATCCTCTTGCTTGTAAACCAGGATGTAGTCTTTGTTGTACTCAAAAGGTTTTTGCAACTTCAATTGAGGCTTATTATATACTTGATATCCTTTCAGAAAAAGACTTGGAAAAGTTTTTTCAAATAGAGAATTATCTCCGTCCTAAACTTACTCATAATCAAATTTTACTCTCCTATAAAGAGGATTCAGAGCCCCACATAGAGGAAATCCCTGAATCTTTAGAGCCTTGCCCCTTTTTAACTGAAGAAAAATTATGCAAAATTTATGAAAGAAGACCTCTAATGTGTCGTCTTACTGCATCTACTATATCTTGTGAAAAAGGATTTACTGAACTTCCGCCTTTTCTTTTTCAAATAAGTACAATAGCCTTACAACTTGTTGAAAATATAGATCTTGGGGGTCTTTACGGAAATATTCTTGATTTATTAAAATTTCTTTATCAACACAAAAAGGGATTAGTAGAAGAAATTCCAGATTATCTTTTAAATACAGTTGATGTAGATGAACTTCCCATCTTACCCGAAGAAAAAGATTTAAGAAAATGGGTGGGCAATTTATATAGAATACCTGTAAAAGATGAATTCACTTTTAGAGAGCTTTTGCAAAAACTGAGATCTGATTTTAAAAATTATGAGGCTTTAAGTTTCTTAAAGGAAATTTTTTAGTTATGTATAAAGGAAAAGTTGTTTTAAATAAAAGGGAAGCAAAAAACATATATTTATTGGGAATTGAAGTATCCAAGGAAATTTTAAAAAGTTTTAACCCTGGACAATTTTTAAAAATAAAAATTAATGAAAGAATGGATCCTCTCATTCCAAGACCCTTTAGTATTCATGCAGTAGATAAAAATGTAGTTTATATTCTCTATCAGGTAGTAGGAAAAGGGACAAAAGCTTTGAGTGAAATTAAAAAAGGAGAAATTCTTGAATTTTTAGGTCCTTTAGGAAAGCCTTTCCCGAGACTAAAAAATTATATAATTTGTGCTGGAGGAATAGGAATTGCTGGATTTGGATTCCTTTTACAAAAAGCTATCAAAAAAAGAAGTTTTTATCCTCCTGAAAAAATCTTTTATGGAGCAAAAACAAAAGATGAATTAGTAAGACTTTCTTTTTTAAAAAGTTTTGGTATATCTGTAGAGATATCTACAGATGATGGATCAAAAGGATATAAGGGATTTATTACAGATTTAGTAGAAAGGGAGCTTAGAGAAAAACCAAAAATAATTTTAGCCTGTGGTCCAAAGTTGATGCTTAAAAAAATAAAAGAACTGGGAGAAAAATACAAGATAAAAACCTATTTGGTTATGGAAACCTTTTTAGCCTGTGGAATAGGTTTTTGTATGGGATGTGTTATTCCCTTAAAAGGAGGAAATTACTTACATCTTTGTATAGATGGTCCAACTTTTTTGGCAGAGGAGATAGATATTGGATTTTTCAGTTAAAATAAAAAATCTAAAACTTAAAACACCATTAATGCTTGCTTCTGGTACTTGGGGCTTGGGAGAAAATTTAGATAAATTCTTTTCCTCTGAAGAAATCAAAAAAAATATTGGTGCTTTGGTAACTAAAGGCATTTCTATTAAAGAAAGAAAAGGGAATCCACCTCCAAGACTTTTTGAAACTCCCTGTGGACTTATAAATTCTATAGGAATTGAAAACCCAGGCATAAAAGAATTCAAAAAAAATTATCTTCCTAAAATTATAAATTATGGAGTTCCTGTTATTGTAAATCTTTATGGAGAAAGAATAGAGGATTTTGTGGAGCTTGCTTCTGAATTAAAAGAAGAAAAAGTAGATGGGATAGAACTTAATATTTCATGTCCAAATGTTGAAAAAGGTGGACTTTATTTTTCCTATGATCCAAAATCGGTTTCAGAATTAATAAAAGAAGTAAGAAGGGTTTGGGAGAAATTTTTGGCAGTAAAACTTTCTCCTGTAGGTTCAGTTTTTGAAATAGCTGAAATATGTGAAAAATGTTTTGCAGATGCTTTAGTTGTTGCTAATACTTATCCAGCTTTAGCTGTAATAAGTATAAACCCTTTTAAAATTCTACAAGGTGGTTTATCAGGTCCAGCTATAAAACCTCTCACTCTACGTTTAGTATATGAAATAGCAAAAAGGGTAAAAATTCCTGTTATAGGATGTGGAGGAATAATATCTGGGAAGGATGCTTTAGAATATTTACTTTGTGGAGCAAAGGCTTTTCAAGTAGGAACTGCTAATTTAATAGACCCTAAATCAGCTATAAGGATAATGCAGGAACTAAGGAATTTTAAAGATGGCTTACGTAATAAAAGCAATCCCTGTTGATAAAAATTTTAGAATCTTTGCTGTTGAATGTAAAGATATAGTTGAAACTGCAAGAAAACTTCAAGGATTAAGTCCCATTGCTTCAGCAGCTCTTGGAAGAGCTCTTGCTGGAATTGCTCTTCTTTCGGCAGATCTTAAAACTGGAAAAATGCTTCTTCAGATAAGTGGAAATGGACCTTTAGGAGAAATATTAGCTGAAGGAAATTATAAAGGGGAATTAAGAGGTACAGTAAGAAATCCTAACGTATATTTAGAAATTAAAGATAAAAAATTGCCTGTTGGCGAAGCAGTAGGTAAAAATGGTTTTATTTCTGTAGTTAAAGATTTAGGACTAAAAGAAGTTTATCAAAGTTCAACCAAATTAATCTCTGGAGAAATTGCAGAAGATCTTGCCTATTATCTTACAGTATCAGAACAAATTCCTTCAGCAGTCTCTCTGGGAGTACTTGTAGGAACTGATGGAAAAATCCTTGCAGCAGGAGGTTTTTTAATTCAAAAATTACCTGAAGCAAAAGATGAGGAAATTGCAGAACTTGAGGAGAAATTAAGAAATTTTCCACCTATCACTACCCTTTTATCTCAAGGAAAAACTCCAGAAGAAATTTTAGCTATGCTTTTCCCAAATATAAAAATTCTTGAAAAACGAAAATTGAAATATAAATGTACCTGTAGTCAAAAAAGGGTAGAAAATATGCTTATTGCTTTAGGAGAAAAGGAATTAGAAGAGTTTATAGAAAAAAAAGAACCTATAGAAGTAACCTGTAATTTCTGTAGAAGAAAATATATAGTTCCTTTAGAAAGAGTAAAAGAACTTTTGAAAGAACTGAAAAATAAAAAAGGAGGTGAAATATGAAGAGATGGAAATTTTTTTATTGACTTGTGGTCTTCTCTCTTTACCCTCTTTAAGTTTTTCAGCAACAGATGAAGAAGTGTATAAGCTTTTGAAACAATTAATGAATGAAGTGCAAGAATTAAAGCAGGAAAATCAATATTTAAAGAAAGAAATTGAAAGGCTCAAAAGTCAACAAGAAAAAGAAATTAAAGAAGTTAAAACTGAAATTGCTAAAAATACAAAAAAGGAAGAAAGTGGCATTTCTTCTGGATTTTTTTCTAAAGGGGCTTATGGAGCAGGAAAATCAAAGGTTGATTTTTATGGATTTATTAAAGGCGACTTAATCTGGCAAGATTCAACTTCTGTAGGTACAGTTTATTTACTCTGGACTTTACCAAAAAAACAAGGAGGACATGATTCTACTTCAACCATTACATTTAGGCATAGTAGATTTGGTTTTGATCTAACTAAACCTTATAATGAAAATTTTACTATCAAAGGAAAATTTGAAATGGATTTTTATACCCAAAGCAATAGTGCTGATTATAAACCTTGGAATCCTCAACATGCACCTTTAAGAGCTCGACTTGCCTATCTTGAAATTTTAAAAAATTCTTGGGAATTAAGAGCAGGGCATGACTGGATGACAATAGCTCAACTTTATCCTCACCTTTCAAACTTCCCAGCTGGATCCTATATGGGTAATTTAGCTTATAGATTAACTCAAATTAGACTTACCAAAAACTTTAAACTGTTTGATGATGATCTCTTAAAGGTCCAGGTTGCTCTTGATAAACCTTTTAATTTTGGAAAATTAAATAGTGGTTTAGCTTCTTTTATGGATTATGAACCTGATGTGGATTTTGGATATCCTGGTCTTGAGCCAAGAATAGCTTATCATACTAAACTTTTTGAAAAACCTGCTCTATTTGCCTTATTTGGACACTATTCAGGACAGGAATATAAAGAAGATTATAAAACCTTAAGCGGAGATAAGAAAACAACAAGTTTTTCTACAGGTTTAGAATTGAGTTTACCTATACCCTTTTTTAAAAAATATAATCCTACTTTATCTGGAGAATTTTGGTATGGACAAGGATTGGGAGGTTATTATACTGCAGGTATAGATCAAACAGCAAGAATTAAATATTGGGATAATAGTGAAAAGAAATATGTGTACGCTACCACTTTAAGTAATTTTGATAAAAATGAGGATAAAATAATCTCTATTACTCCTGTTCATGCTATTGGGGGATGGGTAGAACTTGGATTTAACCCCGTACCTAAACTTCAAACTTGGGTTGGATGGGGAATAGATAATCCACTCAATTCAGATTTGAAAGGAGTTAAAGGAGCAAGACTACAACAACAAATGTACTATGCACATTTCTTATATAGATTAGTATCTGAATTTGGAGTAGGACTGGAATATCTACGTGCTATTACAGATTATAGAAAAGAAGATGGAGATGATGGGGTGGTTAATCGTTTTATGCTAAGTTTTTATTATTTCTTCTAAAAACTTTTTAGAAGTGACTTTTTGTTTGCTATTAATTATTTAAAAATTTTGAGGAGGAAAAAATATGTTTATTAGACTGATCTTATGGATCATTATTATTCTTTTTATAGTATTTTTTGTAATTTTTAATGTGGAACCTAAAGTCAATATTCATCTATTTCCGGGAGTTATTTTAGAGAATATTCCTCTTGCTTTAGTAATATTTATTAGTTTTATTTTAGGGTTGCTTTCAGGAATAATTTTATCCCTTGGGCAAATTATCAAATATCAATTAGAAATAAGAAAAGCAAAGAAAAAATCTCATATAGAGCAAAAACAGATTGAAGGAGGGGAATATGAAGATAAACCCTGAAAAGGAGGTTGTAGAATCCTTAGCTAAAGAAATCTTAGTTGCAGCGAGAACTGCTCCAAAAGCAAAAGGCATAGATGATCTTATTTTTGGGCTTATAACTGAAGATGAAGAAAAGGAAAAACTTGCTCAAGAGATGGAAAGGATAGCAGAAGAAAAAGGATCTGCCTTTAAATTTTTCAAAAGGGATGCTGATAATGTAAGAAATTCTGAAGCTATAATTTTAATTTCTGTTAATTTTTCAAAACCCTTAGGTCTAAACTGTGGAGCCTGCGGTTTTAGTTGTGATACTATTTTAAAACAACCTAAACCAAATTTAGATTTAGATGGTCCTGTCTGTGCAATGAAACTTTTAGATATGGGAATAGCTATAGGTTCTGCAGTTGCTAAAGCTAAGGATTTATGCATTGATAATAGAGTAATGTATACCATAGGAGTTGCAGCTAAAAAACTAAATCTCTTGCCTGGTCAGATAATAATAGGTATACCTCTGAGTGTAAAAGGAAAAAATATCTATTTTGATAGAAAAACATAAAATTAAATGGTTAAAATTAAAATTTGCGGGCTTAAGGAAGAAGAGGATATTATGTTTTTAAATGATTTTCCATTAGACTATATGGGTTTTATTATGTATCCAAAATCTCCGAGATATGTAAGTGATAAGTTAAAAAAGCTCCTTTTTTTAGTAAAAAAAGCTAAAAAAGTAGTTGTTTTTGTAAATCCCTCTTATGAAGAGGTTAAAAATGCCCTTGATTTAGGAGCAGACCTAATTCAACTTCATGGAGAGGAAACACCCCAATTTGGAAAAAAGATAGGATTAGAAAGAATAATAAAAGTTTTCAAAATAAAGGATAATCTCTTTAATTTTAAAGAATTGTCCCTTTGGAAAAATGCCTATGCTGTATTACTTGATACTTATATAAAAGGACTACCAGGTGGAACTGGGAGGACTTTTAATTGGGATATAGCAAAAAAAGTAGTTTCTTTAGGTTATAAAGTTTTTTTAGCTGGTGGAATAAATCCTGATAACGTTTTATTTGCAATAAAAGAGGTTTCTCCTTACGCAATTGATATAGCAAGTGGGGTAGAGCTATATCCAGGAAAAAAAGACCCAGAAAAAATAAAAAAACTTTTTGACAATTTAAAAATGATATCCTGCTGAAACTACAGAAACTACAGAACCTTGACCAAAGGGAATAGCTTCTTGATAAAAAATTTGGTATTCTCCTTTAATGTTTGCTTTGTTTAAAAGTAAATTTAATAAATAGAGACAGGAAAGACCACATATCTTTAAAGGAGCAAGTTTTTTAGTTTCATTTAAAAATTCTTCAGAATTTCCATTAAAGGTAAGTTCTAATAATCTTTTATCTGTTTCTAATATTTTCTTTATATGAGTCTCTGAGACTTCAAAGGGATCTCCATATCTTAGACCTAAATGACAAAAATCTATTCCTAAAACGATATAAGTTCTATCATCTATCAATTCAGATAGTGCTTCTATAAACTTTTCTAATAATTCTTTAGTTTTTTCTTCAAAAAAGACTATCAGAGGTCCTATTAAAAAAGGAAGGACAACAAATTCATCCTTTAGCAAATGATGTAAAAAGAGAACCTGAAATTCAATAGAATGCTCCAGTTTATGAGCTATATGATTAGGAAATAGTTCAATTTTTTTAGAATTACTAAGATATAATAAACCTCCTCTATCGTTTTTAACTACTCCAAATGGAGTTGCTACATCTTTAGTAAGGACAGACCAAGGAAGATCTAAATGGTGTCCTACACCTAAAATAATTACTCTTGAACCAGAAGGTATTTTAAATCTGCTATAACTTTCTGCAAAGGCTTTTGCTCCGGCTCTTATATCAATATGTGGAGCAATTAAAATTTTAGGAGGTTTTGAAGAATCAGAATTACATAACTTTAAAATATCCTCTATAAAAAATTTAGCTTCTGAAGCTGAGAGAGGATAGGCTTGGTTAGCATGAGCCATAGGTCTTAAAGGTAAAGATAGCCATTTTTCATAAGCTTTACTTTTTATTTCTTCAAAGTTCTTACTCCATAAAAATCCTTTTTCATCAAGAAAATTAACAATCTTAATTATTTCTTCTAAAGGCACAATTTCTCCAAATCTTTTTGTGGCTTCAACTTGAAGATCTCTAAGATCATGTTTGCCATCCATCAAAGGTAGCAAAAAGACTACATTTTGGGGAACAACAACAATTTCTTCAATTATACCTACAGGATCTCTTAATAAGAATACAGGTTTTCCTTCGTGTTTGGCTGGAATAACATCTACATATCTTAAAATGGGTTTATAAGTAGCATCCATTAGACTGTCTCTTCTCCAAAATCTTCTGCAGTCAAACTCTGACAAGCTTCTTTTACCCTTTCTACTGCAGCGTAGAATTCTTCTTCAATAGTTCTTACTCTAACACCGTATGCTTTTTGTACTGCCTTTCTTACTATTTCTCCTTTCATTAATGCATTTTCCCATCCAAACTCAGCATATTTTTCATTTACAATCCTGTTTAAATCTATCAAAGCGGAAGCTCTTCTTTTTCTTTCTTCAGCAGCTGAACTCAAGGGCATAGCTAAAAAGTTATCAATTTTAGAAACAAAACTTTCATAAAAACTAGCAGGAAATTTAGGATCAAATTCTTCTATAGCAAATCCGAAAGTAATAAATATTGGGTCTTTAAAATAGGTAAAAAGGTCTTCTTCAATCATATTAGGATCTTCTTTTAATAAATCCTGATATAGTCTATAAGCCTGTTTAGATTTTTCTTTAACATTAGGTGGTTTTTCAGTATTGAATTCAAGGATGTAATGATAAAGACTTTCATCAACAACAATTCCAAGTATTTCTCTTGCTCCAAGATCTCTCATAGCCTCAAGTCTATGTAAACCATCAATTACATAATATTTACCATCCTTAGGTACAACTACTATAGGGGTTAGAAATCCAAGTTTTTCTATTGCCATTTCTAAGTGTTTTTTCAAACTTTCTGAAATATCTCTTTGGAAAGGAGGTCTTACTACTTCATCAATTTTAAAAAGTGCCAATTTTAAAGGCTGTTTTTTTACAGGGTCTTCAAAGGTGGCAATTTCAATCATATAACCACCCCCTTTAATCAGCGTTTCTTCTTAAAAAAGTTGGTATATCTAAAATTTCCTCATCGAAAATATTAAAACTACTTTGTTTTTGCTTTTCACTTTTTTTCTTTAAACTTTCATCCATGGATATAACTTTTTCTTTTTCTTTTTCTTTTTTTTCTTCAGATTTTTCAAGTCCTGTAGCTATTACAGTAACTCTCAAAGAATCATCCAGATTTTCGTCAAAAACAACTCCCCAATAAACTTTAGCATCTGGATGCAACTCTTTAGCAATTGTCCCTGTAATTACCTGTGTTTCATGAATAGTCAAAGTATCAGGATGAACACTTATGTTAAGCAACAGCCCTTTAGCTCCTGAAATAGAAATATCTTCTAAAAGCGGACTATAAATAGCCATTTGGGTTGCTATTTCAGCTCTTCCTTCACCCTTTGCTTCTCCCATACCCATCAAAGCTGTTCCTCCACTTTCTACCATTAATGCTTTAACATCCGCAAAATCAAGGTTTATATATCCAGGAGAAAAAATTAAATCAGAAATTCCTCTTACTGCATAATATAATACATCATCTGCTTTTTTAAACATATCTGCAAGTCTTTCTTGAGGTGAACCTAAAGTAAGAAGTTTATCATTGGGGATAGTAATAAGGGTATCTACATATTTTTTTAATTCTTCTAATCCCTGGTCTGCCACTTTCAATCTAAATTTACCTTCAAAAGAAAAAGGTTTAGTAACTACAGCTACCGTCAAAATACCTAAATCTTTACAAATATTTGCTATTACAGGAGCTGCCCCTGTTCCTGTTCCCCCTCCCATTCCTGCTGTGATAAAAACCATATCAGCATCCTTTAACACATCTCTTATTTCCTTTTCACTTTCTTCAGCTGCCTGTCTACCAATTTCAGGCTTTCCACCCGCACCTAAACCTTTAGTTAATTTTTTACCTAATTGTATTTTAAGAGGGGCTGGATTTAGCTCTAAGACTTTAAAATCTGTATTTGCTACTATAAATTCCACTCCCTGTAATTTATTTTTTATCATATTAGCTACTGCATTTCCTCCTGCACCTCCAACACCTATTACTTTTATATTAGGCTGCACTTTAGTTTCTTCATCTAATAGTTCAAAAGAAATACCCATTATTTTATCCCCCCTTTATAAATTTAAATAAACTTTTTCTTATCTTTTCAATAATTCCCTCTTTTTTTTCTTCTTTTACTTTTTCTTTTAAATTGTACACATACCAAAGCATACCTACTGAGGTAGCAAATTGAGGATGATAAATCTCTTCTGAAAGCCCTGGAAGTTGCAAAGGATAACCAATTCTTGCTGGTAAGTCTAATAATTGTTCAGTTAAATAAATCATTCCAGGAAGAAGGGCTGACCCACCAGTTATTACTACTCCACTTCCTAATTTTGATTTAATATCTAAGGTCTCTTCACTTGCAAATACCCTTTCACGCAATTCTTTTTCAATTAATTCAAAAAGTTCTTTTATTCTCAATTCCAGTATTTCTGCAAGAATTTTCTTACTTATTTTTCTTGAAGGACGATTTCCTATTCCAAGGACCTCAACAAATTCTTCTTCATCTACTAATTCTTTTACACAAACTCCATGTTCAATCTTTATCTTTTCTGCCTCTTTCCTTGAGGTTCTTAATCCTACAGCTAAATCATTAGTGAGAAGCTCCCCTCCAACAGGAAGAGAAAAGACAAACCTTAAAACATTATCCCAATAAATCACTACATCAGTTGTCCCTCCACCAAAATCGATAAGGACAACGCCTAACTCCTTTTCTTCAGGAGTTAAAACTCCTTCTCCTGAAGCTAATCCTTGAAAAATAACCCCATCTACTTCTAAATTTAAATTTTCAAAACATCTTAATAAATTTTGAAGATTAGACCTATTACATGTAATTAGCTGAACATGAGCCTCAAGTCTCACCCCTGACATCCCTATAGGTTGGAGTATCCCTCTTGTTTGATCAACTATAAATTCTTGGGGAATAACATGTAAAATCACTCTATCTTGAGGGAGTTCTATTGTTTGCGCAGAATAAAGTACTTCTTCAACCTCAGAAGGCGTTACTATTTTTTCTTTTAAAGCAACCACACCTGAACTAAAAATCGTTTTTATATGACTTCCAGCGATACTTACATAAATATTTTCTATAGGAACCTTTGCTTGAGTTTGGGCTTTTTCTATAGCATTTTTAATACTTTGAGTAGCTTCATCTATATTTATTATGGCTCCTTTTTTAAGACCCTTTGAAGGAGCCAATCCCATTCCTGTAACCCATAATTTTTCTTCCTTTTCTTCACCAATAAGTGCGCATATTTTGGTAGTACCCACATCAACAACTAAAATACCCTTCTCTTTCCCCATAAATTAACCTCTAAATTTTATTAATGCCGAACCCAATGGATAATCAAATCTTATAAGTTCTACTTTTTCAACCAATTCTTTTTCATATAAATAAGCCATTATTTTGTCTAAATTTTTGTAAAAATAGGTCCAATCTTTTTCAGAAATAAGAGGAAAATAGATTTTTATACCATTTTTAGTAACAAAAATAAGCTTATCTTCTTCTAAAGTAACTGTAGCTAAATTCTCATAAACTGGTAAATAATTTTTTTGATTTTTTAACCAAACTAAAAAATTTAAAAATTTTTCTTTAAATTCTTCGTTTTTAATTTCCACAACCGGATAAAATTGATAATCTTCAGGTAAAATTGGCTCTATAATAACTCCCTTTTTATCTATAAGATAGCCTTTATTATTTTGGGTAATAATTGCAAGAGGCTCTTTTTCTTTTACTTTTATTTCAAGTGCACAGGGAAGATGTCTAACTATAACAACCTCCTCAATCTTAGGATTAAGAAGGATTCTTTCTTTTATTTTATTTATAGGGATAGAAAAAAGCCTTTCCCCGCCTTTTAAACCAGTTAATTCTATAATTTCTCTTTCTGTAACTTTTTTATTGTTTAATACCTTGATTTCTTTTAACACAAAAAGATCTGTAAAATAAAGTAAATATACAATTCCAGCAAATGCGGAAATTGTACTTAAAATGAACCAAAAATGCTTATTTTTAACTAAATTTTTTATTGAAGAGAGCATCCTAAAAAATTTACCTCCGGCTCAAGTTTTATTCCAAATTTTAAAAATACTTTTTCTTGAGCTAATTTCATAAGTTGTAAAATTTCTGAAGCCTTTGCATTTCCGAGGTTAACTATAAAATTGGCATGTTTTTCAGAAATTTTAGCTGATCCTATCTGATAACCCTTTAAATTACAAGCTTCTATTAATGCACCAGCATAAAGAGAGGGAGGATTTTTAAAAACAGAACCAAAGGTTTTTTCAAAAAGAGGCTGACTTTCTTTTCTTTTCTCTAAATACTTTTTAAGAAGATTTATTATTTTAACCTTTTCCATTTTCTTTAATTCAAGCTCTGCACTAATAACTATGCCATCTTCTTTAAATTTTCTATATTCCCAAAGATCTTCTTTAGCTTCAATGGTTTTTATCTCTCTATTTTTAAAGATTTTTATGCTTTTTACCAGTTGAGAAATAGTATTTCCAAAGGCTCCTGCATTCATTTTTATAGCCCCACCCAAAGTTGCAGGAATGCCTCCTAAAAATTCAATGCCTCCAAATCCCTCTTTTATTCCCATTCCTATAATTTCATTAATCCTTGTACCTGCAAGTATTTCTAAAATGATATTTTCTTTGCTTTCTTTAACTATTTGTATTCCTTTAAACTTACTAAGATTAATTACTACTCCGTCAAACCCCTCATCAGATACAAGAAGTTTACTCCCCCCACCAAGTATAAAAAAGGGAATTTCTTTTTCTTCAAGAAATTTTAAAATAGCTAATAAATATTCTTCTTTCTCTGGAAAAATCATTCTTCTACAGGGACCACCAACTTTAATACTTGTATAAGGAGCTAAAGGTTCATCAATTTTAAAAATTACATTCAATTCCCTTAATCCTTCGTCTAATTCTTTAAACCACATTTTTTGATCTTTCTTCATTTTCTTGTTCAAGAAGCATTTTATGCAATTTATAAATATTCCCTGCTCCCATAGTTAAAATTATTTGATTTTCTCCTGCTATTTTTTCAAGGAGTGCAAAAATTTCTTCGAAAGTTTCTCCATAAAAGGTAGGATTAGGAGTCCTTATGTTTTTAATACTTTCAAAAAAGGTAAAACCAGAAATTCCAGGAATTGGTTTTTCACTGGCAGGATAAATATCAGTTAAAATTAATATTTCAGGTTCTTTTAAAACAAGCAAAAATTCATCCCATAAAGCTTTCATTCTGGTATAACGATGAGGTTGAAAGACAAGCACCAGTTTTTTATTTGGATAAACTTCTTTAATCGTAGAAAGGGTGGCTTTAATTTCTGTAGGATGATGGGCATAATCATCCAATAAAATTGCTCCCCTCCAAATACCTTTAAAATCAAGTCTTCTTTCAACACCTTTAAAATTTTCTAATATCTTTATTACTTCAGAAATGGGAAGGTTCAATATTAGAGAAACTCCTATGGCTGCTAAAGCATTCAAAGCATTATGTTTTCCTGGAACAGAAAGTTTAAAAGAGGAAAGAGGTTTATCTAAATAGTAAACTTCAACTTTTGGATAGGCAGAATCTTCAATAATTTTCCCTACAAGATGGTTTTCCTTGGAAAATCCATAAAGTAAAAATGGACCTGAAATTTCTTTTAAAATTTCCTTCACCCCAAGATCATCTCCACACAAAATTACTTTTCCTTCTGGAGAACATCTTTTTATAAAATTTATAAAAGCTTTTTTAATTGCGTTAAAATCTGCATAAAAATCAAGATGCTCTTTATCAATATTTGTAATAACTTCTATATAGGGATTATAACAAAGAAAGGAACCATCACTTTCATCTGCTTCAGCAACTAAAAATTCTCTCTCACCAAGAAGGGAATGAGTTTTAAAATTATTTATTATTCCTCCCACTACTACAGTAGGATTTTTCCCAAGTTTAATTAAGATTTCAGCAATCATGGAAGTTGTGGTTGTTTTACCATGTGATCCTGCTACCACAATATTTTTAGGATAAAGATTCATTACCTCTGATAACATCTGAGCTCTTGGAATTACCCATATTCCTAATTCTTTTGCTTTTAAAAGTTCAGGATTATCTTGAGAAATAGCTGAAGAATAAACTACAATATCAACTGAATCTAAATGAGAAGGGGAGTGTTGATAATATACCTTAATTCCTCTTTTTTCTAATAATTTTGTATATTTGCTTTTTGCAATGTCACACCCATCTACCTCATATCCTAAGGAATGCATTATTAAGGCAAGACCACTCATTCCAACTCCACCAATACCGATAAAGTGAATTTTCTTTTTATGAGACATTTTTCACTAACCCCTCCATCTCTTCTATAATTATTTTCCTTGAATCTTTAACAAAAAAACTTTTCATAATTTGAGACATTTTTTTCAATTTTTCTTCATTCTCAAGTAAAGATTTTATCTCTTTTAAAACTCTTTCAGGAGTAGCCTCCTTTTGTTTTATTAAAATTGCTCCGCCTTTTTCTTCAAGAATTTTTGCATTTTTTTCTTGGTGATTCTTTGTAGCATAAGGAAAAGGAATAAAAATAGCAGGAAGTCCAACTGCAAAAAGTTCAGCAAGAGTGGTTGCTCCACATCTTCCTAAGAACAAATCAACTTGACCATAAACCCAGCTCATATCTTCTATAAAAGGAAAAACCTTTAAACGGAATTTATTTTCTTCTTTTATCAAATTTTTATATTCTTCTTTAATTCTTTCAAAGTCATCTAAACCGGTTTGATGAATAATTAAGAGGTTTTTATATTCATCCAAAAGTATAGGCACTATCTTTAAAGATAGCTCATTTATAAACCTTGCTCCTAAGCTACCCCCTAAAATTAATAAACCTTTTCCAGAATGTTCTCTTGGTTTCAAATTTAATAAGTCTTCTCTTACAGGGTTTCCTGAAAAGACTACTTTTTTCTCAGAAAAATATTTTTTGCTTTCTTCTATACTTACAAAAATCTTATCTACCATATAGCTTAGGATTTTGTTGGCTAATCCTGGTTCTATATTTTGCTCATGAAGCCCAATTTTTTTGTTTTTAAGTTTTCCTGCTACCACAACCGGAAAGGAAATATAACCTCCTGTAGCAAAAATAATATGGGGATTAAAATCCTTGATAAGCTTATATGCAGATCCCGTAGCTTTAATCATCTTTATAAAAGCTCTTATTTTATCTTTTAAGGATCTTCCTATAAAACCTTCTACATCTAATCTATAAACTTTAAAGGGTTTATTTCTTAAAATTACTTCTTCTATTTTCCTTGTGCCAGAAACAAAAGCTATTTCTCTTTTCATTTTTAATAATTCTTGAGCAATAGCCACTCCAGGGATTATATGCCCTCCTGTTCCACCAGCAACAATAAGCCACTTCAATGAAGTATCACCTCTTTCTTTTCTTTAAAATAAAAGGAAGCTACTTCTAAAACTATTTTTCTAAAAACTTCTCCCCTTTCTTTATAATCATTAAATTGATCAAAACTTGAACAGGCGGGAGAAAGAAGCACTGTATCTCCTGGTTTAGCAAATTTTATAGCTAAAAGGGTTGCAGAACTTAGGGTTTCACTTAAGTATGTTTCAGTAATTCCATTTAATTCTTCAGCCATAATAAAACGAGATTCACCCATTAAAATCAAAATCCTTACCTTTTCTTTTATATAAGGGATTAAAGGAGCATAGGAAGCACCTTTGTGTTTTCCTCCAAGAATAAGGATTATAGGTCCTGGAAGGCTTTTTAAGGCTTGTAAAGTTGCATCAACATTAGTTGCTTTAGAATCATTTATAAAATAAACCCCTCCAAATTCTCCTATATATTCAAGTCTGTGAGGAAAGCCTCTAAATTCTTTTATCAATCTTTCTATACTTTCTTTAGTTGCAGAAAGAAGCCTTGCTCCTAAACTTGCTACCATAAAATTTATTTTGTTATGAATTCCAAGAAGCCTAAAACCAGAAAAGGAATAAAATTCCTTATTTTCCAGATTGATAATAAAGAGGTCTTCAGAGGAAATATTACTTAATTTGAGATAAGCTGTAACTTTCTCATTTTCTTTTTCATCAAAAAAGAGAATTCTACTTTTTATTAATTTATCAAACCTTTCAAACCAAGGTTCATTAAAAGGCAAAATGGCATAGTTATCTTCTTTTTGAAATTCAAAAAGTCTATATTTATAGTAGGCATATTCTTCATAGGAATTATATCTTTCTAAATGATCAGGACTAATATTTAAAAGGATTCCTACCTTAGGAGAAAAGGTATAAATATTTTCTAATTGGAAACTTGAAACCTCAAGCACGATCTTATCTACCAAAACATTTGAAACTGCAAGTTCAGATAAAGGAATTCCGTAATTTCCACCTGTAAAAACTTTGTATCCCGAAAGTTTAAGAAGTTCTGAAACTATAGCAGTAGTTGTTGTTTTTCCATTAGTACCAGTTATAGCAATAGTTTCTTCTTTATTTTTTAAAAATTGCCAAGCAATTTCAAGCTCACTCAACACTGGTATATCCTTTTTAAGACAATCTTTATATATTTCTCTTGGAACCCCGGGACTTGTTATAATAAGATCTGCTGAAAGGAGAGTATTCTTTTTGTGTCCCCCTAATTCAAAATAAACTCCCTGTGCTTTAAAAGATTCTAAAATTTCTGAAGGAAACTCTTCTAATTTTCTTACTTCAGAAACTATAACCTCAGCTCCTTCTTTTAAAAGAAGCTTAGTTACTGCTTTTCCACTTTTTCCAAAACCTAAAACTACTACCCTTTTACTTTTTAATTCCATAGGTTCTACCTTATCTTTAAAGTACTTAAAGCTATAAGTCCAAAAATTATAGATACAATCCAAAATCTAACTACTACTTTATTTTCTGGCCAACCCTTTAGCTCAAAATGATGATGTAAAGGAGCCATCTTAAAAATTCTTTTTCCCTTAGTAATTTTAAAATAGGCAACTTGTAATATAACTGATAATGCCTCAAGGACAAATAAACCTCCAGCTATGACCAAAAGAAATTCTTGTTTTATTATAATAGCAATAGCCCCTAAGGTTGCTCCTAAAGCAAGAGAACCTACATCTCCCATGAAAATTTCAGCAGGATGAGAATTATACCACAAAAACCCTAATCCAGCTCCCACCAAAATAGCACATAAAATAGCTAATTCTCCAGCATTAGGTACATAGGGAAGATATAAATAACTTGAAAATTTTATATGCCCAGCTACATAGCTTAAAATACTATAAACTCCAGCAACCACTATAAAGGGCACTATAGCAAGTCCATCAAGTCCATCAGTCAAATTCATAGCATTGGAACTACCAATTATTACTAACATGCTAAAAATTAAATAAAGGATACCAATATCAATAATTAATTTTTTAAAAAAGGGAAAATTAAGAGTTGTAGAGAAATTTAAAAATTTAAATAAAACTAAATAAAATATGCTTACTATTATAATTTGAGCTAAAAATTTCTCCCTTGCCCTTAATCCCAAATTTTTTTTCCTTTTTATTTTTAAAAAATCATCTAAAAACCCTACAAATCCAAAGCTTAAAAGAATAAATAAAACTATCCAAATTAAATAATTGGTAAGATTACACCACAAAAGAGCAGAAATCATAATAGAGGTAACTATAATGACACCTCCCATGGTAGGGGTACCCGTTTTAGCTTTATGATGAGAGGGACCTTCTTCTCTTACAATCTGTCCAAATTGTTTTTGTTTCATAAATCTTATAAAATAGGGCATAAAAATGTACACCAAAATAAAAGCAGTCAGAGCTCCACAAATCATTCTAAAGGTTATATATTTAAAAACATTAAATATAATAGAGATATCTTTTAAAGAATAAAGAAGATGATAAAGCATTAGTTTAGCTCCTCATATAGCTTTTCTACTACCCTTTCCATTCTTAGAGCTCTTGAACCCTTTACTAAAATATTTGTTTTCGCCTTTTCTTCTTTAAATTTCTTAAAGGGAATTTTTTCTAAAAATTCTTCAACACTATTAAAAATTTCACAATTTTTATTTTGGGTTTCTCTTTTAAAACCCTCTTCATAACTTTTTGCCATCTCACCTATAAAGATAGCGAAATCAGCAACCTTAGCCACAAGACTCCCTATTTCTTTATGAAATTTCTCTGAGTCTTTTCCCAATTCTTTCATATCTCCTAAAATAACTATCTTTTTTTCGTAGTCTTTTGAAATTTCTTTTAAAAATTCTAAAGCTGCTTTAACAGAGCCAGGATTAGCATTATAAGTATCATCTATAACGAGAAAGTTTTCTTTCTCAAAAATTTTAAATCTTTTATAAAGAGGAATTTCTTTTCCTATGAGAGGAACAATTTCTTTTAAATCAAGTTTTAAGGAAATAGCTACACAAAGACTGGCTAAAAGATTTAAAAGATTGTATTTTCCTATATTTTCTATCTCCAAAGGATAAGAGCTTTTTTTAAAAATTATTTCACCTTGTATTTTGTTTTCAGAAAAAACTAAATTTTTTATAGATAAGTCTGCATTTTCATCAAATCCAAAGGAGAGCTTATTTTGTGAAAAGGTTTCTACCCTTTTTCTTAAAATTTCTTGATCAAAATTATAAATAAGAATCCCATCTTTATAGGTATTTTTAAATAAACTTATTTTTTCTTCTAAAACTCCTTCAATAGAATTTAATCCCTCTAAATGGGCAGGATAAATGGAGGTTATAACTGAAATATGAGGTTTTACAATCTGAGAAAGCCTTTCTATTTCTCCCTTTTGATTAGTTCCAAGTTCAAGTATAACTACTTCTGTATCTTCTTTTATAGAGAGAAGTGTAAGAGGTACACCTATTAAATTATTATAATTAGCTTGGTTTTTAGAAGTTTTGAAAAACTTAGAAATTATATTATAGCTTAATTCTTTAGTAGTGGTTTTTCCACATGAACCTGTTATAGCTACAAAAATGGAATTAAGTTTACCTCTCCAGAAACTTGCCAAATCTCCTAAAGCTTTAAGAGTATCCTTTACCAAAATTATAGAAATAGTCTTAGGAATTTCCTCAATTTTGAACCCTTTTGGGAAACGAGAAATGACTAAACCCTTAGCCCCTTTTTCTATGGCATCTTTGTAAAATTCATGTCCATCAAATTTTTCACCTTTTAAAGCAAAGAAAAGATAACCTGGTTTAATAACTCTTGTATCTGTTGAAATTCCTTTAAACCCTATGCCCATATCTCCGTTTATAAGAACACCTGAAGTAGCTTTTATTATATCTTCTGTAGATAGATTAATTTCTACATTCATTTTAAGTCTAAGGTACTTATAATTTTTAAAATTTCTTCCTGATCAGAAAAAGGATATCTTTTACCTTCTATCTCTTGATAAGTTTCGTGCCCCTTTCCGGCAACTAAAAGAACATCGCCCTCTTGTAAATTTTTAATAGCAAATTCTAAAGCAGATCTTCTGTCAGGAATAATTTTATAAGGCTTTGACGAATTAATACCTTTTTCAATATCTTCAATAATTTTTAATGGATCTTCAAATCTTGGATTATCTGAAGTTAAAATTATTCCATCAGCAAGCATACTTGCGACCTTACCCATAAGAGGTCTTTTACCTTTGTCTCTATTTCCACCACAACCAAAAAGCACAATTAGTCTATTTTCTTTAATCGAACTTAAACTTTTTAAAGCTTCAGCTAATGCCTCTGGTGTATGTGCATAATCTACGAATATTTTAGCACCTTTATATTCAGCTACCAATTCCAGTCTTCCAACGGGATTTTTAAGTTTTTTAATGGGTTCTAAGAGGTCTTCAATTTTATATCCCATAGCTAAAAGAATTCCTAAAGTGGTGGTAAGATTTTTAGCTTGATAATCTCCTAAAAGTTGTGTTGAAATTTCATATTCTTTGTCTTTAACTATAATCTTAAGGCTTAATTTGTTTTTTTTCCTTAATATTTCACTTTTAATTTCTTCATTGTTAACTAAAAGCGGAGAAAAATCTTTTAACTCTTCAGCTAATCTTTTACCATATTCGCTTTCTAAGGAAATAACTATTTTAGAATTTTCTTTTAAATATTCTTTAAAAAGTTTTTTCTTTGCTTGATAATAATCTTCCATATCTTTATGATAATCTAAATGATCTCTTGAAAGATTAGTAAAGGCTGCTATGTCAAAGAAAAGCCCCAAAAGTCTATCTTGATGTAAAGCATGTGAGGAAACTTCAATTACACAAGCTTTAAAATTTTTATCTACCATTTCTTTTAATAGACTAGAAATTTTTAAAATGGAGGGTGTAGTTTCAAGAGCAGGAGTAATTTTATCTGTTTCGTAAAAAAGAGTTCCTATATATCCACATTTAACACCTAAAAAATTTAAAATGTTTTTAGTGAAATAACTTACTGAAGTTTTTCCATTTGTTCCTGTAACACCAATTAAAAATATTTTTTCTTGAGGATTTTCAAAAAAATTCAAAGAAAGGGTAGATAAGGCTTTTTTAATATCTTTAACTTGAATCTGAATAGTTCCTGGGTAAGTCTCCTTAGAATTAATATCACTTTCTCTAATAATTATCAAAGCTCCATTATTAATAGCCTCTTCTATAAAAGCTTCTCCATTAAAATTAGTTCCCTTTCTTGCAACAAAGATAAATCCATCTTCAATCTCTTTAGAATTTTCAGAAATTCCCCTTATTTTTAAATATTTATATGGTACAAAATTTTCTATAGGTTGGCTTCCATAATAAGCCTTTATAATTTCTAAATTTTTAATAAGTTCTCCTAAAGGTTTCATAACATAGAAATTAAATAATTTATTGTTGTTTTATTTTTATTTAGTAAATCTTTTTCTTGGGGATCAAAAACAAACAAAGAAAGAGCCATTTTATCTTCCTTAAAGGCAACTGTAACAAAACCATTACCTAAATTATAAATGTATTCCTTATCTTTAAAGATTTCCGATTTTGGTTCACAAATTTTTGTTTCTCTACGCAAAACAGTAGGCTCAACAGATTTATTGCAAACTTTATCCATATACCATTTAGCAATATGCCAAATATTTATTTTTATAGAATCTTTTTCTTTAAGTGCTAAATTTTCTCCTAAAACCCATTTAAAATCTTTTATTTCAGATGGTGGAATGTTAAATAAGTTTAAAGGATAATAACTACCAAAAGGTCTTAGGTTTTCACTTTCTAAATAACAAAGCAATTCACCAGTTTTAAGATCAAAAATAGCTATCCCAAAGGATAAAAGATTTAATCTACTAATAATATTGTAAACCTTTTTTTCTAAATTTAAATCGATAGACAAAATAAGAGAATTCCCCATACTTAGGTGTTCATTAAAAATTTTTTCTAATCCTGAAACTCCATATTCATTAAAAGTTTCTCCTATGAGAGATTTTAAATAGGGTTGTAAAATTTTTCTCTTATAGGTTTTTTCAATTATTACATTTTTTTCTTTTTTCAAATTTTCAACCTCTTCCAAGCTAAGATCTTCTGAGAGAAGAACAACCCCTTTTTTAGATAAATTTATAGTAGAACCTAAATATTTTTTAAGAAGTTTAATATCTGGGGAACTGAAAAGATTATCATTTTTAAGTAAATAATAGGCTTTATAATTTTCTAAGGATATAGCAAGAGGATTTAAGTTTCTATCAAAAATGTAGCCTCTTTTAACTCTATATTCAGTAGGTTTTCCAGTTACTCTTTCTGCTGAAAAATTAACTATTAAAACTACTAAAACTGAAAGGATACTTAAAAATAACAAAAAATTTTGCTTTTTTCCCATTTACTCTAACCTAAGTATATCTTCTTTTTGGGGTGGATAAAGTCCAAGAGTTTTTGCCTTTCTTAAGACAACATCTCTTGAGGTTAAAAATTGATATTCTCTTTTTAAAGCTTGATTTTCTTTAAGTAAAGAAACTTTTTCTACTTTTAGTTTTATAAGAAGATAAGTATTATAAGCATTAGCTATACTTAAAACAAAAACCAAGATTCCAAGGAAAAAAATCACAATATCAGTTACAAATTCTTTTATCCATTCCTTTAAAGGAATAGCTTCTTCTTTATTTCTATCCTTTTTATTTTTATAGTTATACTCTATAGTTGGTCTGTAAATCATAGCTTTGTTATTCATATTTTTTCCCCTACCCTCATTTTTGCACTTCTTGCTCTTGGATTTCTTTTTATTTCTTCTTCCGAAGGAGTAATAGGTTTTTTAGTAAGAACCTTGATTCTGGGATCATTTTTAAAAGAAGTCTTTACAATTCTATCTTCTAAAGAGTGAAAAGAGATAACTACAATTCTTCCAGAGGATTTTAAAACATCTGGAAGTTTTTGAAGAGCAATTTCTAAGTTTTCAAGCTCTTTATTAACTTCTATTCTTAAACTTTGAAAAATAACTGCTAATAAATCTTTTTTAGAAGTTTTATAAAATTCTTTTATAGCTTTTACTAAATCTTGTGTTGTTTCGAAGGGTTTTTTCTTTCTTTTTTCACAAATAAATTTGGCAAACTTATCTGCCTTAGGAACTTCTCCTCTTTTAAAAACATTGCTTAAACTTACAAAATCATAATTATTTAAAATATCCTTAGCGGTAAGATTTATAGAAAGATTTATTCTCATATCCAATGGTTCATCTTTTTGAAAGGAAAATCCTCTTTTACTTCCTTCTAAAAGAAAGGATGAAATTCCAAGGTCTAAAAGGATTCCATCTGCTAAAACACCTTCTTTTTGAAGAATCTCTTTTATAAAAACGAAATTTTTATTAAAAAGTTTTACTCTTTCTCCATATTTTTTTAGTCTTTCTTGAGCTATTTTAAAGGAATCCTCATTCCATTCAAAGCCATATAAAATACCTGATGGTTTGGAAGCTTCTAAAATTGCAGAACTATGCCCTCCTAATCCAACAGTTCCATCTACATAAATTTTATTTTCCTTCACATTTAGCCACTCCAATACTTCTTTTAATAATACAGGCTCATGGTGATAAATTTTTTGCTCCTGTAAGATAAGGATTTATAATTTGCATAACCTTACTAAAGTTTTCTTTAGTTTCTTTAAATTTAGATTCCAGATACTTAGGATTCCAAATTTCAAAATGGGTTAGCATTCCTAAAAGAATTACCTCTCTTTCCAATTTTATTTCTTCTCTTAAGGATTGAGAAAGAAGGATTCTCCCTTGTTTATCGGGTTGATATTCTTCAGCAGCGCCTAAAAAATATCTTACATATTGTCTTACTTCTGGAATGTCCCAAGGAAGGGATAATAATTTATTTTCTATCTTTTGCCATTCTTCTAAAGGATAAGCAACCAAACAGTCTGGATAATTGGTAACTACTAAATTTTCACTTCCATATTTAACTCTTAAGACTTCTCTAAATTTAGCAGGTAAGCTAAATCTTCCTTTTTCATCAAGAGTATGCTTGAACTTGCCTCTAAACATTTTATTCCACTTTATTCCACTTTATACCACTAAGATTATTTAAAAAAAAATAAAAAGTCAAGACCTATTTTACAAATTTAACCAATTTTTATTTTATAATTATTTTACCTTATCCCACTTCGTAAGTGGGATAAATTAGAATTATTTTAAGTTATCTCACTTCGTAAGTGCGAAAAGGTAAAAAAGGTTTGAAAAATTTTTAAAATGTTTTTAAAATAAGTTTGTGATTTTAGAATTAAAAATTAGTAATCTTGTACTTATAGAAAATATTCATTTAGATTTAGATAAAGGATTTGTTGTCTTTACTGGAGAAACAGGAGCAGGAAAATCTCTTCTTATAAAAGCTGTGAAACTCCTTTTAGGAGAAAAAGGAGGTGCTAATTATATAAGACCCGGAGCTAAAGAAGGAGAGATCGAGGCTATTATTTGGGGAGGAGAAAGGCTTTCTCAAAAATTACAAGAAGCAGGATATACCCCCCAGGAAGAAATACATATTAGAAGAATTTTTTCCCCTAATAGACAAAAAATTTATATAAATGGTTCCCCAGTAACCCTTACTGAACTTTCTAAACTCACAAAAGATTTTATCTTACTTACAAGCCAACACGAATTTTATACTCTTTTATCTTCAGAAAAACAACTTGAATTTTTAGATCACTTTTTAGAACTTACCCCTTATTTAAAAGAATATCAAGAACTTTATTATAAATACAAAAGCTTGGTATCTCAAATAAAAGAATTAGAAGAAAAAATAACTTCCTCTCAGCTAAAAAAAGATTTTTTACTTTTCCAAATTAGAGAAATTGAAGAACTAAAACCTGATCCGGAAGAGGAAGAAAGTCTTCAAAAAGAAAGAGAAAAATTAAAAAATCTTTCCCTTTTAAAAGAAAAAACCCAATTTCTTCTTTCAAACCTTGAAGAAATTGAAAAAAACTTTTATCAGATCGTTTCTTCTTTTGAAAGCTTAAGCAAAATTGAGCATAAATTTAAAGATCACTATTCTAAAGTTTTTTCTATGTATTATGAGCTAAAAGAAATAGCAAGAGATCTATTTGATTACTCAAGCCATCTTCCTGAAGATGATACAGCATTAAATGAAATAGAAGAAAGGCTTTCTAAATACGAAAAACTCAAAAGAAAATATAAAAAAGACACCCAAGGACTGATAAAACTTTTAGAAGAATTAAAAGAGGAAATAGGTCTTTTGGAAGTAGGAGAAGAAAATTATGAAAATTTATTAAAGGAAGAAGAAACACTAAAAAAAAGATTAATAGAGTCTGCTTTAAAATTAAGTGAAGAAAGATTAAAGGGGATCCCTAAACTCCAGAGCCTTTTAAAAAAAGAATTAAAAGATTTGGGAATGGAAAAAGCTGATTTTAAAATAGAGCTAATACTTAGAGAACCTAAAATTGAAAATCTCGGTCCCTTAGGGCTTGATGAGATAACATTTCTGTTTTCTTCTAATCCTGGGGTTCCTTTAAAGCCCCTTGAAAAAGTTGCCTCAGGAGGAGAACTTTCTCGTATTTTTCTTGCTTGTAAATCCGTTTTAAAAGAAAAAACTGAAGCAGGTAGTTTAATATTTGATGAAGTGGATGTTGGAATTGGGGGTACTACTGCTAAAAAAATTGCTCAGAAATTAAAAGATCTTTCTCAAAATTACCAAGTTTTATGTGTCACCCATCTTCCTCAAATTGCTGTTTTAGCTGATATTCACTATGTAGTAGAAAAGGAAATAAAAGAAAAAGAAACTAAAACCAAGATTAAAAAAGTAGAAGGAGAAGAAAGATTGAAAGAAATTGCAAGGATGCTTGGCGATCCTCAAAATTTAGAATTAGCAAAAAGCTTCTTAGAAGCTCAAGTCTAACTTAAAATGCTTACAGCCCTTCTTCTTTTCTCAGAAGGACTTGATAGTCATTTAGCAGGATTAATACTTAAAGAACAAGGCATAAAAATAATAGCTATAAAATTTATTACTCCCTTTTTTGGATGGAAATATAAAGAAAATCCTTCTCCTTTTTATGAAAAAATAAAGACTCTTAATTTTGATGAGGGACTTATAATAGATATAACCGAAGAATATATAGAAATTCTTAAAAAACCTGAATATGGATATGGAGATTATGCTAATCCCTGTATAGATTGTAAAATTTTTATGTTAAAAAAAGCCAAAGAGCTAATGGAAAAATATAAGGCAGATTTTATTGCTACAGGAGAAGTTTTAGGGCAAAGACCTATGAGCCAAAACAAAAATACTTTAGAATTAATAGAAGAAAAGGCCGGAGTTAAAGGGATTTTATTAAGACCCCTTTCAGCTAAACTTCTTTCTATAACAGAAGTAGAAAAAAAAGGACTTGTAAATAGGGGAAAACTTTATAGTATTTCTGGTAGAAAAAGGACCTTTCAATTAGAATTGGCAAAAAAATTTAATCTAAAAGAAATCCCTACCCCAGCAGGTGGATGCTTACTTACAGATCCACAAATTGGAGAAAGGGTCTTAAAAATTATAAAAGAAAAAAGATCTCTTAATTACAAAACTTGCCAACTTTTAGTATTAGGAAGACATTTCTTAGAAGAAGGACTTTGGATAGTTCTTGGAAGAAATAAAGAAGAAAACGAAAAAATAAAAAGGATAGTTGAAAACAAATATAAAACCTATACTTTAAATGTCCCCGCACCCACAGCTGTAGTGATAGAAGGAGATCCACCACAAAACTTTATTAAGGATTTACTTATAAAATATTCTAAAAAAGCAAAAGATAAAATTTCAAAAGGAGAAGAAGTTTTTCTTATATCCCAAAATGTTTAAGATAGTTGCATTGCTTACTGATTTTGGAATAGAAGACCATTATGTTGGTGTAATTAAAGGAAGAATTTTAAAAGAACTAAAAAAGCCTTTAAATGTAAATTTTATTGATATAACCCATAAAATACCTCCTCAAGATGTAAGGAAGGGAGCACTTAGTCTTTATTTTTCTTATAAATACTTTCCTGAAGGAACAATTTTTCTAACTATAGTTGACCCAGGAGTAGGAACAGAAAGAAAAGCATTAGTAATCAAAACTAATAAATTTATTTTTGTTGGTCCAGATAACGGAATATTCTCTTTAATTTATTCAGAAAATCCAGATTTTATCCCTTTTGAAATAATAGAAAGCAAAGTTTTAAAACCACCTTATAGCTCAACTTTTCACGGAAGAGATTTATTTGCTCCTGCTGTAGCCTATATTTTAGATGAGACCCCCTTTGAAGAATTTTTAAAACCTATTCCTAAGGATAAGCTTAAAGTCTTAGATTTTCCCCTTCCTGAAAAAACTTTAAATGGATATAAGCTTTCAATTTGGTATGTAGATAGTTTTGGAAATATTATTACCAATTTTCACAAAGATATAGTAAAAGGAATTTTTAAAGTTCTGGTTAATAAAAAAGAGGTGCCTTTAGTTAAATCTTATGGATATGCTAAAAAAGGGGAATTAATAGCTCTTTTTGGAAGTGAAGGACTTCTTGAAATTGCAATAAGAGAAGGTTCTGCTTTTAAAGTCCTTTTAAATCCAGAAATAGAAGTTATCTTGGAGGAGGAAAAATGAAAGTTTATTTAATTGGAATTGGTGGAATAGGGATGTGTGGGGTTGCAGGTATTTTAAAGGAATCTGGTTTTAAGGTTTTTGGGTCAGAAAAGGGAAAGCTTTATCCTCCCTCATCTCAAGTTCTAAAAAAATTATCTATTCCTATATATGAGCCAAATCCCCAAAATATTGAAAAAATTAAACCAGATGCTGTTATAGTGGGAAATATTGCTAAAAAAGATGATGTAGAGGTTTTAGCTTCTCAAAAATTAGGAATCCCTCTTTACTCCTTTCCCTCTTTTTTAAACCAATTTATTTTTAAAGATAAAAAAGTTTTAGTTTGTGCAGGAACTCACGGAAAAACAACTGTTACAGCTCTTTTAAGTTACACCCTTGAATACCTTGGATTAGACCCTACCTATCTTGTAGGAGGTGTTTTAAGACATACTGAACTTAATTTTAGAAAGGGAGATGGTTCTTTTGCTGTGGTTGAAGGAGATGAATATCCTGCTTCCTTTTTTGATAAAGAGCCTAAATTTTTGTATTATAAACCTTTCTCACTTATATTGACAAATTTAGAATATGATCATGCTGATGTCTATCCGGATATTGAAAGTCTTAAAGAGGTTTTTAAAAAACTAATAAGTCTTGTCTCAGAAGAAGGAGTCATAGTTTATAATTTTGAGGATAAAAATTTAGCAAAAATTATAAAAAACACCTCTTCTAAAGCTAAGATAATCTCTTATGGTAAAAATCTTAAAGCTGATTTTGTTTTATTAAAAAGTGAAACCCAATTTAAAAATAAATCTTTTTTAAACTATATTGTTGTAAATACTCCTTTTGAAAAGAATTTAAAATTTTATCTTTCTCTCCCAGGAGAGCACAATGCTCTTAATGCTTTATGTGTGCTTTCTTTGCTTTATGGTTTAAATTTATTAAATATTAATTGGAGAGAGGCTTTTAAAACCTCCCCAGGAGTTAAAAGGAGACAGGAAATTTTATATACAGACAAAAACTTAGTGATAATTGATGATTTTGCTCATCATCCAACCGAGGTAAGAGTTACCTTAGAAGAACTTAAAAAAGCTATTAAGCCTCAAAAAACAATAGTTATTTTTGAACCAAGAACCAATTCCAGTAAGAGAAAAGTTTTTCAAGAAGATTATGTAAAAAGTTTAAGTCTTGCAGATGAGATCTATTTAAAAATTCCTCCAAATTTAGAAAAAATCCCAGAAGAGGAAAGGCTTGACTTGCATTATTTATCACAAGCTCTTAAAAATATAGGAAAAAAAGTTTATCTTTTAAGAGAACTTATTGATTTTAATAAAGATTTTAATAAAAGCATGTTAGAAAGAACCCTTTTTGTATTTATGTCAAGTGCTTATTTTGAAGAAATATATAAATTAAATTTAGGAGGGGCAAATGGAATTAAAAATTCAAAGGGCTATAGTTAAGTTCGGAATGGAAGATCTTTATGAGTATAGTGATGTAGATGTACTTATTGTAGGTGCAGGTCCATCTGGTTTAACTTCAGCTAAATATTTAGCAGATAAAGGATTTAAAGTTCTTGTTTATGAAAAAAGGCTCTCCTTTGGTGGCGGTATAGGAGGCGGAGGAAATATGATTCCAAAAATAGTTGTTCAAGAAGAGGCTCTTCCTATTCTAAAAGATTTTAAAATAAAATATAAAGAAGCTGAAAAAAATCTTTACACCATTGATCCTGCAGAACTTATAGCAAAACTTGCAGTTGGAGCACTTGATGCAGGGGCTAAAATAATTCTGGGAGTTCATGTAGAAGATGTTATAGTAAGGGATAATCCTCCAAGAGTTACAGGAGTTTTATGGAGATGGACAGCAATTGAAATTTCTGGGCTTCACGTAGATCCCCTCTATACTCAATCAAAGGCACTTATTGATGCTTCAGGACATGGAGCTGAGATTGTTCAAATTGCAGCAGAGAAAAACCCTGAATTAAATATAATTATAAAAGGGGAAAAATCTAATTGGAGTGAGGTTTCTGAAAAATTGGTAGTTGATTATACTGGAAAGGTGGCAGAGGGGCTTTATGTTACAGGAATAGCAGTTTGTGAAGTTTTTGGGCTTCCAAGAATGGGTCCCATTTTTGGTGGGATGCTTATGAGCGGAAAAAAAATAGCAGAAATTATTGAAAAGGATTTAAGAGGTTAAAAGTTTTATCTTACTCCCCAAAATTCAGCCTCCCCTGCACTTTTAAGACGTTTTAAAGCCTCTTCCTTTTCTTTTTCATATCTTTCCGTTACAGTCTTAAAGGCTTCAGGATCTTTAGGTTTCCACATTCCGATCTTAACTCCTTCAATAATCAAATCATGAACAGCCTTTTCAATAGCTTCTTGCACTGCCATTTCAACTGGTTCATTTGAAGTAATTCCTGTTTCAATTTCAAGTAATCTATTTAATCTTACAAATCTAAAAAATCCACCTGAAAGTTCTTGAGAAAGAACCACTTTAGTTGCTTGAACTGTCTTAAGGATAGCTCCATTTTTTACTGAAACTGCTCTTAAATAAACAGTTACTCTATCAACTCTATACTGAACTGCACCACCTACTCCAAAATATCTTGCTCCAAACCCTCCAGTAACAATATTGGTATCATAACCAATAATTCCTCCTTCAAAAATGACACCAGCAAAAATCAAAGGTTGTAAAGTTTTAAGCGCTGTTTCTTTCAAGTGATCATCATTATATTGCTGACTCATTTGTAAAATTATTTTTCTTTCTTGCAAAAGATTAGCAAGGTTTTCCCTTTCTAAAGGAATAAACCAGCCATTATCTTCTAAAGCTTTAATAAGTATAGCTGTTGCACTTGAGTTATTGCAGTAGAAAAACTGGTAACAGTGGTTGAATATTTATACTGTCCAGTTTGATCTCTAAATTTATATACTGCAACTGGAATTTGTTTTTCAGGAGGAGGAAGACTTGTCAGGTCTTTATGAACAGAGGTAATGTATTCTGTTCCACTTATTGCTTTTTCATAAAATGGAGAATATAAAGGACCAGCACATCCGGTAAGAAAAAGGCTTAAACCAAAAAAAAGACTTCCATATTTTTTTATCTTCATCCTATCCTCCCATAAAATAGAAATTTACATAAACTTAGGCACTTGTATGGTGGTTGATTCCCCTGTTGAAAGATCTGTTATAGTAAAGGTATAATAATCACCTGAGGGATCATACTCAATTCTAAAATTCCCTATGGTATAAGTCATAGGGCTATTAGGTAAGGTATTATCCTCTCCAAAAAGCTGATCTAAAATATAATCAGACATTCGGTAAAGAAGTTGGCTTGTAAAACTATCTGTAAATCTCTCAATTAAAGATTTTGATTTAAACAAAGATTCTTTTTTTTCTTTGAAAATATTTTGCATTTGAGCACTCTGAAGATAATAAGAACCATAAAGAGGATTTCCTCCAAAAGAAGGATTAGTAAATTGAAAAATAAGTTCAGTAGCTTTAGAGGAGGAAATAAAACTCAAACTTAAAATAAGGCTAATAAAAAGGAATTTTATTATTTTCATTTTTTAACCCTCCTACATGAATTTTTCTTCTTCTAAATATTTTTGATACTTGAGATAATCCATAAGATAATTAAAAACTACCTGAACTGCTTCTTCTGCTTTTTGATCAATGTCTTCTGAACGAGGTTTTAATAAAGTATAATAAACTAAGGTATCCTCAACAAAAATTAGGATTTGACTTCCCCATCTTGGATCACTTTGTTCATCTATAACAATGTTAAGATGTTCTGTTCCAGGGGGAAATTCCCATAGACCTGAAAAATTTTCAAAAAAATCTCTTCCTATTTTAGATTTGGTTTTATCTAAAATGAAACCATAAAAAGTAGGCTCTTTTATAACCTCTTCAGCTTTTTTTTCTTCATTTTCCTGAGACCATAAGGGATTGCAAAGAAGGAAAAATAAAAAAATTAAAAAAATGTATTTCATACCAAATTCCCTGAAGTTATAGTTTTTTCAAAAATAAGATTCCCTTCTTTATTCCAAATTTTAATTTCTATAAAGTAAATGTCTTGAGGATTTATTTTTATAACCCCTATTGTGGGTTTTATTTTCTCTTTTGGCAAAATTTTTATGTTTTGTTTTTGTAAAATAGTTGCCTTTCCTTCAGCTCCATTTTTAACCATATTTAAGCCAACTTTAAAGCTAATAGGTTCTGAAGTGGGATTATAACATTTTAAATAAACCTTTAAAAGAGAATTTTCTCTTTCTATCTCTAAGTTTATTTCTGCAGGAAAATTTTCAATTTTTAAAGGTAAAACCACTAAAAGAAGCATTCCTAAGATTATTTCCTTCATTTCTTTACCTTAATTTTGAGTAATTATGTGTCCATTTCCATTTTGAATGATAATACCTTTAGCATATCCATATTGATTCTGATGAGCTTCGTTTCCATTTCCAATCTGGACTATTATACCAGTATTATAGTCGTTATACTGATTTTGATAAGCTTTATTTCCTGAGCCTCTTTGAACAATATAAGCCTCATTATGATCCCCCTCTTGCAACTGGTAAGCATAATTTGAAATTCCCTCTTGATAAATGAAAGCAGTGTTTGCTATTCCATTTTGTATTTGATAGGCTTTGTTTTGGTTTCCCATTTGGATAGTAACAGCTTTAGCATAATCGCTCGGTAAGTTTAAATTTACATCAACTGAAACATCAAGGTTTACATCCAAATTTAAGGCTACGTTTGGGTCAAGCTTTTGGAGGTCTATTGGCTGAGAAAAAGAAAAATTAGCTGAAAGGAAAAGGGTCAAGGAGAGGCTGAAAAGAAATTTTTTTATTTTTTTCATTGTTCACCTCAAAATGAGGATACGAGGAGGATAATCCCCCTCGTCTTTTAAAAACTTATTGACTAATAGAAGCTATGTTGGAGTTCCCCCACTGAATGGTGATAGCTGCTGCATTCGGCAAAGTTTGATTAATATATGCGGTGTTAAGATCTCCGTTCTGACCGATTGCTGCGTACTCGTTGTTCCCGGTCTGACTAATACCAGCTACGTTTCCTTCGCCAACTTGCAAGATACCAGTAAGCTGTGTGGTAGAACTCTGAGTAATATAAGCCTGGTTTTCGTCTCCATACTGACCGATAGAAGCTTGAGTGCTCCAGAAATCGTCGTTCATGTTTCCGGCATCGATGCAAACATCAACATCAAGCTTAAGATTCACGCCGAGATCAACCTCCATAGCGCCAGATACCTGACAAGCATCACCAGGACAACCACCGCCATGACCACCGCCGGGGAGATCAACAGCATAAGACATTGTTGTTGCACCGAGCAAAAGTCCTAAACAACCTAAACCAACTGCTAACTTTTTTAACATGGCACACCTCCTTTAAGTTTTTTTGTTTTTACAACAACCCAGCGCTAGGTATTTCCCTTTGTAATTTTTTTCATAAGATATTTATAGTTATGAATCCCTCAGAAGTAAATAAGTAATAAGAATTAATTTTGAGATAATTTAGGATTAAAAATTTAGATAATAAAAATTTAACTTTTGTTTATAAACTTTAGTAGTCGTTAATAGATTCAAAAAAGATGTTAATTAGCTGAGTTCTACTTGAAATGTTAAATTTTCTAAATATTTTGTGAAGGTGAGCTTTAACTGTTTGTTCACTAATATTTAATTTATCAGCAATTTCTTTATTTGATAAACCTTCACAAACCAGATAAATTATATCTTTTTCTTTAGAAGTTAAAGAAATTCCTTTAGGAGAAACTTTATCCATACCATTAAGTAAATGTTTGAGATATTTATTATCAAGCCAGATCTGCCCATCACTAATAACCCTTAAAGCTTTTTTAAAAAGATTTAAATCAGTATAAGGTGCTATTATTCCTGCTACTTTATATTGCATCAAAACCCTTAATAAAGACTTTACCCTTAATCCTGAATCAACAAGAACAAGCTTAGCTTTCGGAAATTTAGAAATGATCTCTTTATTTAGACTGAAATAATCAGTCAAAATAATATTTGGTTCCTTACATTCTCTTTCCTCAGGCAGACAAGGAATAACCTCTTCTATTTTTTTCAAAATCTCAAAAAAGCATAAGCCAAAAGTTTATTCTTAAAATGAATTAAAACTTCCATTGGTAATTTTATTTATCGACTAATTTTAAAATTTATTAAACTTTAGTTTAAAATTTTTTTTAAAAAAATAAAGTCTAAAGTAAATTTATTATACTTAAGTTTGAATTTGTTTTTGTAATTCCTTTTTTAAAGTTTTAGCAATTTTTAGATTAAAACCCGGAAGATTTGAGAGTTTTTCTAAAGGGGCATTCAAAATTTCTTCTAAATCTTTAAAATTTTCTAACAATATTTCTTTTCTCTTGGGACCAATTCCTTTTATTCTATCTAAAATACTTGTTAAAGTTTCTTTTTCTTTTGTTTTTTCTGCAAAGGTTTTAGCAAATCTATGGGCTTCACTCATAACCCTTCCAATAAAATGATATACTTCCTTATATTTTGGTAAAAAGAGGGGATTTTTTCTCCCGGGAATATAAAGTTTTTCAGGTTGTCTTTTCTCATTTTTTGCTATAGCTCTAAACTCAACTTCTTTTACTTCAAGGTCTTCCCCAGCTCTCAAAGCTGTTTCTAAATGCCCTTTTCCACCATCTATTAAAATAAGATCTGGTAAATTGTTTTCCTCTAAACCACGCTTTAATCTTCTATAAACTACTTCATATAACATAGCATAATCGTCTTTTCCTTCTCCTTTTATATGATAGTGTCTGTAGCGAGATTTTTCAGGCTCTCCTTCAAAAAAGCAAACTAATGCTCCAACCCTTGCAGTTCCATAGAATTGAGAAAGATCTATGGCTTCAATCCATCTTGGTTCACGAGAAAGCCTCAAAACCTCAACCAACTCCTCTGAAAGCCCAGCATACCATGGTTTTTCTCTCCTTTTTTCTGAAAGAATAAAATTCTCCAAATTTTTTAAGGCTAAGTCTCTTAAAATTTTTATCTTTCCATCTTGAAAACTTTCTAAGATTTTTATTTCCTTTCCAGAAAGTTCACTTAAAATACTTTCTAATTCTTCTTTTTCTTCAGGTTTTTCAGGTAAGAATATTTTCTCTGGAATTATTTTTCCTTCCATATAAAATTGTAAAATTACTTCTTTTAAAGCTGGCTTTTCTCCTAAAGGATTTTTTATTTGAAAAGTCTGAAATCCATAAAGATATCCATATCTTACAAAAAGAACGATAAAATATTCATTGGAATTTTCTTTTTTATATTCCCAAAGATCTAAATCTAAAGGTGTATCAAGCACTACTGCTTGAGTTTCGAGCACCTTTTTTAAATCTTCAATTCTATCTCTTAAGAAGGCAGCTCTTTCAAATTCTAAATTTTCAGCAAGATGATGCATTTCCTCTTCAAGTTTTTTTATAAGTTCTTTTCCTTTTCCCTGAAAGAATTCTATTACTCCGTCTACCATTTTTTTATATTCTTCCTCCGGTATAGGATTAACACAAGGAGCGAGGCATTTTTTGATTTGATAATAAATACAAGGGGTCTTTCTTCTTTTCATTTCAGCAAGACTACATTTTCTTAAGGGAAAGGTTTTAGAAAGGAGCTTTAAGATTTCTCTCAATCCTCTTGCTGAAGTAAAGGGACCAAAATAAAGTGCCTGATCCCCCTTTTTTCTTTTTCTTACAATTTGTAAACTTGGATATTTTTCTTTAATAGGGATTCTTAAAAGGGGGTAATTTTTGTCATCTTTTAGAAGCACATTATATTTAGGACGATATTTTTTAATAAGATTTGCCTCTAAAAGAAGAGCTGCTTTTTCTGTGTCAGTGAGAAAGTATTCAACACTTTCTGTATTTCTAAGAAGGTGCTCCAATTTAGGAGAGAGATAAGGTTCTCTTACATAGGCAGAAAGGCGAGCTCTTAAATCCTTAGCTTTACCTACATAAAGAACTTCGCCTCTTTTTGATTTAAAAAGATAAACCCCTGGTGCTTGGGGAATTTCTTTTAAGTTTAGATTAAGCACTTAAAGCTCAACACCCTCCTCCACATACTTAGCAACTAAATCCCCTACTTCACTGGTTGTATATCCCATTTTTCCTGCAGAGAGACTTTTGAGATGATCTCTACAAACCTTTATTACAGCTTTTTCTATGGCTTTAGCTGAACTTTCTTCCCCAAGCCACTCAAGCATCATCATTCCAGCACAGATCGCAGCCAAAGGATTAATAACATTTTTCCCAGTATATTTAGGTGCCGAACCCCCGATAGGCTCAAACATAGAAACTCCATTAGGATTTATATTTCCACCTGCAGCAATTCCCATCCCTCCCTGAATTATAGCTCCAAGATCTGTAATAATGTCTCCAAACATGTTATCAGTAACTATTACATCAAACCACTCAGGATTCTTTATAAACCACATACATACTGCATCAACATGGGCATAATCTTTTTCTATATCAGGATATTCCTTCCCTACCTCTTCAAATACTCTATACCAAAGATCCCAGGCATAAGTTAAAACATTAGTTTTTCCAACTAAGGTTACTTTTTTCTTCTTATTTCTTTTTCTGCAATATTCAAAGGCAAATCTTATACATCTTTCAACCCCATAACGAGTATTGATAGATTCTTGAATAGCCACTTCATAGGGAGTTCCTTTTCTTAAAAAACCACCTCCTCCTGCATAAAGACCTTCAGTATTTTCTCTTACTACTACAAAATCTATATCTTCAGGACCTTTGTCTTTAATGGGTGTCCAAACTCCAGGATAAAGTTTTACAGGTCTTAAGTTTATATATTGATCAAGTTCAAAGCGAATTCTTAAAAGTATTTCCTTTTCTAAAATTCCTGGTTTAACTTGAGGATGTCCAATTGCTCCAAGATAAATAGCATCGTGTTTTTTTAATTCTTCAATTCCACCTTCTGGAATTGTTTCTCCTGTTCTTAAATATCTTTCTCCTCCCCAGTCAAAAAAGGTAAAATTAAATTTTATATTAAATTTTCTCCCAACAGCTTCTAAAACCTTTATCCCTTCTCTTATTACTTCAGGACCTGTTCCATCTCCAGGAATAACCGCAATTTTGTAAGCTTTTTCCCCCATCTATAACTCCCTCCCTTTTATACTTTTGAAAATTTTTTAATTTATTCTAATATAAACCAATCTTTTACTTTACCAAGCCCGCGAACCGCATTACCAATATAAATTTTTGAAAAACCTTTTAAATCTTTAAGAAAAATTTCTTGCTCTAAAGCTATTTTCTTTCTTACTAAAAACTTTCTCAATACTCCATCAAGAATTTTAAGTTTTAATGGTGGGGTGTAAAGTTTATTTTCATTTTTTACAAAAAATGTAGATATAGACCCTTCAAGAATTCTTCCTTTTTCATCATAAAAAATTACTTCATCAAATCCTAATTCTTTTGCTTTTTTAAGAGCTCGGTCAAAATTTGACCTTACAGTAGTTTTATGGTAAAAAAGGTCTCCTAAATCAAAATCGCGTTTCATAAAAATTATTTTTAAATCTTTATTCCAGCCTTCATAAGGAAAAAAAGAAAGTTCTATTTTTCCTTCAGGATAAAGAAGAAATTTTACCTTGTATTTTCCTTGGTCTGGGGTTCTTTCACTAATAAATTGCTTAAAGGTAGAGAAGGTTTGTAAAACTTTAGGTATTTTAAACTTAAAGTATTTAGCAGAAAGAATTAACCTTTGATAATGAAGTTTTAGAAGGGGATTAATTTTTTTAAGATCAAACCAAAAGGTTTCTATTAATTGAAAATAAGGTAAAGGATTTAAGAAAAATTTAGCTTTAAGTAAACATTCTTCATATTCTTCTTCTATCTTGCTATCCCAAACAACACCGCTTCCGATCCCAGCTTCTCCATAGTAAGAATTTTGATTTTGTTTTAAAAATAGTAAAGTCCTTATAGCAACATTAAAAAGAAAATTTCCTTTGGGATTTATGTAACCTATTGCCCCTGTATAAACACCTCGAGGTTCTTTTTCAAGTTCGGCTATAATTTCCATTGCTCTTATTTTAGGTGCTCCAGTAACTGAGCCACAAGGAAAAAGTGCTTTCAGGATTTCTAACAAATCCTCTTTAATTAACCTTCCTTTTATAGTAGATATCATTTGATGAAGAGTAGGATAGGTCTCGATTTTAAAAAGATCCTTAACCCAAACCTCCCCCGGAAAACAAATTCTACCTAAGTCATTTCTCAGTAAATCTACTATCATTATGTTTTCTGCTCGATTTTTTTCATCAAGAAAAAAACTCTCTTTTTATTTTCTGGTCTTCACTAAATGAACTCCCCCTTTTTATTGTCCCTTTCATTGGTGAACTTAATAAAAAAAGCCTTCTTTTTTAAGAAAAAGTTCCGGAGATAAAGAAGTTACTAAAAAACTGTCTTCTTCTATATAACAACCGTATTTACAACGTTGAGAAAAAAGAAGAAAGTAAAATAAATCTAAAGGATGACCTTTAAAAATAAATTTAAGTTTAATAGTGTAATTAATTTGATAAACATCCCCTGAAGCAATATATTCTTTTATTTTTGTAAGATCTTCCAAATAAATATCTTTAGAAATATTTAAAGTAATTCCATCTACATCAAATTTATCTTTTTTTAACTCTAAAGGATTAAGAAAAAGGGAGGTAGGATTAGAATAAATAGCAAACCAAGCAAGCGGAAGGTCAGATTTTCTTAAAAGCTTTTTCAACCTATTTTCTAATAAATAACCCAGTTCAAAAGTTAAAAATCCACATGCATAAAATCCCCTTTTTATAAAATTTTGTAATTTATCAAAAAAGGAAGTTAACTGAGAAGGGGTCTCTAATTTTAAAACTTCTAACGGATTTTCAAAAACTAAAAGCTTATATGGAAAAGCTTTTGCATTTGCCCAGATAAATTTCATTACTAAAAGTTTATAACATAATATAATCTATTTTAAAATTTTTACCAAGTAAATAAAATTTGCTCTTGCTATACTAAACAACTTATATCTAATTCAGAGGAACAGGTATTATCTTATTTAAAACCTTTTTCAGAGAATAAAATTCTTAATCTATGCTGTGAATAAGAAATTTTTTTATTCAAACTCATATTTTTTAAAATATGAAAAAAATACACAAAATATAAGTAAAAAAAGAGAAATCAAAAGAAAAGAGGAAGTACTAAAAAAATTTTTAAAATTTTCAGAAATAGGTAAATAAGGAACGATTATATAAACACCTGCTATAATAAATTCTAAAAGCGAAAAGTTTCTTAAAAAATCAGCTAATCTTATTCTAAAACTCCACTTTTTGATAAGATCTTCTTTTAAAATTTTTAGAGTTTCTGCCTTTTCTTTACAAGAATTTATTTCAGAAATTAAGAGCGATAAAACATCTGAGGGGTCCTTTCTCTTTAATTTTACTTCAATTTTTTGCACAAGATCTGAGAAGATTTTTAATTCCTTCCCAAAATTTACGTCTTCATACTTATAAGGATATTTTCTCCAAAAAGAACTAAGATTTTTATAATCACTTTTAATTTTTTCAAAATCTTCTCTAAGATTTTTAATAATTCTGTAAATGTAGCCTTGTAATTCAAGATCTATTTCTAATGCCTTTGAATAACCACTTTCGATTAATCCTAATCCTCCTTTATGAATATTTTCTCTTATCTGAGATAATCTTTCTTCATATTCTTTTTTCTCAGAATCAGATAAAAAAATTTTTATTTTGTGATAGCGATCTTCTGTTTCTTTAAGTCTTTGAGAGGCTTGCTCCCTTTTTTCTGCAATTTTTTCATATAAAAATTCTTCTAATTCCCTCTGATCTTTTATAAAGAGAGGCTCTAAATAACTCCAATATAAAAGATAAGGATAATTAAAATAAACAAGGATTTCTGAAAGAGGAGAACCTTTTACATATTTTGCCAAGTTAAAATAATATAAAGCAGGCAAACAAGTAGAATCCTCTTCTAAAGCGGACTTATAAAATTCATCTGCTATAAAGCTCTCACCCATATATTCATGGAAATAACCCCTTAAAAAAAGTAGGTAACTTTTTAAAAAAGGTGTTTTTACTTGAAAAAGAGCCTTTTCTATATAATAGAGGGCACTTTTTAAATCTTTATTTATAATATTTATTAAAGAAAGCCCTATACTTGCTCTAAAATCATCTTCTATTTCAGAAAACTCTCTTTTTGCACTCTCAAAATTCTTTTTTATTAGATATTCCAATCCTAAACCGAGATTTCCTCCTCTAATAGGTGTTTCTATATCAAGTTTTAGATGACCCCAGGTTTCTATAGTATCGTATCTATAAAATACTACTTTTAAAAATTCAGGTAATAAATAAAAGTTTCTTATATAAAAATATTTAAGTTCATTAAAATCTAAATCTTTTTCGTATATCCCCTTCCAAAGAAGTTGAGAAATTTCTCTAAAATGAAAGTTTAAGGAAGACAAAAAGGTATTTCTTGGTTCTGAATCTAACAATGATGGGCAATTTAAAGAATCATGCCAAAGGGTTTTGCAAAAAAAACACGGTCCTTTGCTTCCATACCAAAAAATATCTTTATAAAAAAGTTCAATTTTGGGATCAACTGTAGAAGGTAAAATAAGTTCCCACAAGTTTTTCCAAGAATCTATTTTATAAAAGATATTACTATGCTTTAAAAAGGAATTTACTCCTTCTTTGATAGATGAGTCTTCCAAATAAATTTTCCCAGCTCTAAGAATTGTATCAGAGATCTTTTCTGTCTGAGATTTAGTTAACAGAAAAGAAAAAGGAATTGGTGCTGATTTTAAAAGAAGAGAAAATTCGGTTTTAAATTTTTCTAAAACCTTATCTAAATAAAGGATATCTTCAGGATTTAACTTATAAATATTTTTATTAACCACCACTAACCTTCTTGACAATAAATCTTTTAAAAATGTTTCTGCAGAAAAAGCCTGAGCTTGAAAAAGAAAATCCATTAGTTTTTGATGTTTTATTATTTTAAGATAATACATTTCGAATTTTTAAAGTTCTAAAAATCAATAAAAAAAGAGCTAAAGTAATGGCTATATCTGCTACATTGAAAACAGGCCAATGCAGATTTTTAATATGAAGATCTATAAAATCAAATACCTTTCCAAAAAAGATTCTATCTATTAAATTACCAAGTCCGCCTCCAAGTAACATTCCAAGTGATATCAAAGAGATTTTGTCTTCTTTATTCTGAAAATAAATCTTTTTTGCCCAAACATAGATAATTAGTAAAACAACTAAGGTTACAAAAATTAAAAGGATAGTATTAAGGATTCCAGTTTTAGAAAATAATCCAAAAGCTATTCCTTTATTCCACACTTTAACTATATTTAAAATCGGCAAAATTTCTATTTTCTCAAATTGAGCTTTAAGAATTAAATATTTACTAATTCTATCTAAAATAAAAATTAAACTTGCACTTAACCAAAATAGTCGCATATCTATTGTTTATTTATTTAAAGACTTTATTACCTCATAACAACGATTGCAAAGATCAGGAATTTCAAGTTTACCTACCTCTGGTTTTCTTTGCCAGCATCTTTCACATTTTTTATTTTCTGTAGGCTTTATTTTTATAACCAAATCCTCAATTTCGTCTGATTGATAAACCACTTCTGATTCATTACTCTTTTCAATTTTTTTAGTTAATTCAAATTTAGACACCATAAGAAAATATTCCCAGAAAGAGGAATTTTCTAAGTATGGTTTTAGCTCTTCTCCAGCTTTTACAAATACTTCTGCAGAAAGGAAGGTATCTATAATTTTATAATCTTTTCTTGCTCTTTCTAAAGCTCTTAAAATTTCTTCTCTTAATTTTAAGTATTTTTCCCATTTTTTGATATCACTTTCTGAAAGTTCAAAAGTATAAGAAGGAAAATCTGTTAAAAATACAGATATTTCTTCAGCTTTATAAGGTAAATTTTGCCATATCTCTTCGGCAGTAAACGAAAGAATAGGTGCCATCAATTTTACTAAACTATCAAGGGCATAATAAAATACTGTTTGAGTTGCTCTTCTTTTAAAGCTATCAGGGAGTTCACAATAAAGATAATCTCTGTTAATATCTATAATTAAAGAAGAAAGCTCTACTACACAAAATCTGTGAAGTTCATGATATACAATATGAAAATCAAATCTTTCATAAGCCTTTCTAACTTTCTCAATTAGTTTGCTAAGTCTATAAAGAATATATTTTTCAAATTCTGGAAGTTTTTCAAAGGGAATTAGGTCTTTTTTGGGATCAAAATCGTATAAATTCCCTATAAGAAATCTACAGGTATTTCTTATTTTTCTATAAGATTCAACCAAACGATCTAAAATTTCTTTAGAAATTTTAATATCGTCCCTATAATCTTCAGCAGAAACCCAAAGTCTTACAATTTCTGCTCCGTACTGTTTAATTAAATCTTGTGGATGAATAACATTTCCAAGACTTTTTGACATCTTTCTTCCTTGTCCATCAACTACAAAACCATGGGTCAATATAGTTTTATAAGGAGGGACTCCTCTTGTTCCTATAGAGCATAAAAGAGAGCTATGAAACCAACCTCTGTGTTGGTCAGAACCTTCTAAATATAAATCAGCAGGAAAAGAAAGTTCTTCATTCTTTTCAAGAACCCCTGCAAAAGAAACTCCCGAATCAAACCAAACATCAAGAATATCTTTTTCTTTTTCAAATTCTTTACTTCCGCATTTGGGACAAGTTGCGTCTTCTGGCAATAGTTCCTTAGGAGATCTTATAAACCAAGGATCACACCCTTCTTTTTCAAATAAAGAAATAACTTTTTCATAATACTTAAAATCTTTTAAAACTTCTTTACAGTTTTTACATTTGAAAACAGTTATAGGAACTCCCCAAACCCTTTGGCGAGAAATACACCAGTCTGGTCTTTTTTCAAGCATGGAATAAAGACGATTCCTTCCCCAGGAAGGAATAAAATTTACCTTTTCAAGACTTTTTAAGGCCTTTTCTCTTAATCCCTTAGCTGACATGGAAATAAACCATTGGTCTTCAGCTCTAAAAATAATAGGTTTTTTACATCTCCAGCAATGGGGATAACTATGCTCAATTGTAGTATGATATAAAAGGTTACCCTTTTCTTTAAGAACCGATAGAATAACTTCATTAGCTTCATAGATATTCATTCCCCCAATTAAAGAAATATGAGGATAAAATTTTCCTTCTTCATCTACAGGAACATAAACCTCAAGATTATATTTCAAACCTATTTGATAATCCTCTTCTCCATGTCCTGGTGCTATATGAACAATACCTGTTCCTGTCTCTAAGGTTACAAAGTCTGCTAAAATAATTAAACTTTCTTTTTCATAAAAGGGATGAAAAGCTTTTTTACCTTCAAGTTTTTTAGGATCAATTTTAGCAATTATTTTAGGGAGCTCTTTATCTAATTCAGCACACAAAGATGAAATCCTTCCTTCAGCAACAATATAAAATTCTTCATCCCATTCAATAATAAGATAGTCAAATTCTGGATTAAATGCTAAAGCAAGATTAGCAGGCAGTGTCCAAGGGGTTGTTGTCCAAATAAGAATAGAGATGGGTTTTGAAATTTTTATACTTAGATCTTTTTCTAAAAATTCTTTTGTCTCCTTAGTTAAAGGAAATTTAACATAAATGGAAGGGGATTTATGAGGTTCATATTCAACTTCTGCCTCTGCAAGGGCAGTAACACAATTAGGGCACCAAAAAACAGGTTTTTTTCTTTGATAAACTTGTTCACTTTCCAAAAATCTTAAAAATTCCCTTGCAATTGTAGCTTCATATTTAAAATCCATAGTAAGATAAGGAGAATCCCACTTAGCAAATACTCCAAGACGTTTAAATTCTTCTCTCTGAATGTTTATATATTTTTCTGCATATTTTCTACAGGCTTCTCTTATTACCAAAGGTGGAAGCTCACCCCTTTTAACATTTAATTCTTGTTCTACCTTAAGTTCTATAGGTAATCCATGACAATCCCAACCAGGAACAAAAGGTACTCTATATCCTAACATAGATTTACTTTTTACGATAATATCTTTTAAAATCTTATTTAAAGCAGTTCCTAAATGAATAGGTCCATTTGCATAAGGAGGACCGTCGTGCAAAATATATAAAGGTGCATTTGCCCTTTTTTCTAACATTTTTTCATATATCTTTTCTTTTTCCCAAAATTCTAAAAATAAGGGTTCTCTTTGAGTGAGATTGGCTTTCATAGGAAAATCAGTTTTTGGAAGATTTAAAGTCTCTTTCCAATCCATCAAGATCCCTCCTTTGAAAAATCTCAAATCAGATTTTCTATTTTATCACAACTTTATTAAAAAGATTATAGTAAGACTTTTTATAAAGAAAATATTGATTAAATTAAAGGACCGACCTAAGACTAAGTTAGGCCGGTCCTTAGAGGAATATGGAGGATTAGAGGATTAAGGAATAAATGGAACATTTAAGAGTTTTAATCCAAGATAAATTATACCTATAGCAGCAACTCTTTTAACCCAGACAGGACTCAATCTTTTAGCAATTCTTGGTCCTACAAAACCAGCTGCTACTGCACCTATAGCCATAACTATAAATAACAAAAGGTCAGTTTGTCCAAAAAAGAAATAACGTAAGCTCCCCATAAGGGTATTAAAAAAGATAGCTAAAAGTGAACTTCCTACTACTACATAAATTGGAAGACCCATGATAACTGTCATAAAGGGAACTACAAAGGGTCCTCCTCCGAAACCTCCTAAACTTGAGGCAACAGCGATTAAAAACCCTCCTATAGCACCAATTATCATATTAGCTTCAAACTCTTGTCCCCAAAATTCTACCTTAAGCTTCATATGTTTCACCTCCTATTTTGGATTTTCTTTCCTTAGCTTCCTTAGCACGTTTTAGATATTCTTGAAGAATAGCCCTTTCCTTCTTATTCTTTTCAATATAACCTGGGGTTGTCTGCCAGAGAAGAAGGGCTGCAAGTATTAAAAGTATAATTCCAAAGATAAACTTATATTCCTCTAAAGTAACAAACTGATTTAAAAGAGGACCTAAGAAACCACCGATTAACATAAAAATACCTACTCCGATTCCAAGTTTCCAATTGATAAATCCTATTTTTGAGTAATTGTAAATCCCTGAAGCCTGGCTAAAAAGTACGGTGGGCATTACTGAACCAGCAACCACACCATGAGGTAATCCATAAATAAGAATCAATAAAGGATTTAAAATAAAACCTCCACCTGCCCCCATTATTACTCCAAAAGTACAAATAAGAAAAGATAATATAAGAGGTCCAAACACATTAGTAGAAGTACCGGCTACAGGAAAATATACCTTAGGAAAAGAAATGTTATGAGTTAGTTGAATAGGGTCACTTTTTACTTCTTTATTAGCTACAGCTACCACTATAAACTCCCCTTTGGGAGCATTCTCAGGAAGTGTTATCTCTGTCTCAAAGGTTCCATCAGGATTGTTTTTAATTTTTGTAAGTACAAAAATTTTCTCAAATTCTTTAAACCTTGTTTGAATTAATCTGGCAGCTTCCTTACTTATGTCCTTTTTATCAGTAAGAGGTTCTAATTTAATACCTCTTGAGCCTATAATAGCCCTTAATACTGTAGTCTTCCACACATCAATTTGTTTAATTTCTTTAACAGGGGTGATAAAGGCTACATTAGCATTACTTTCCTTTAAAAATTCTCCTATTCTCCATTTTTTATCCTGTTTGTATTTTTGATAGATTTCTTTTACGGGTCTTTCTTCTACCGTTCCATTTTTATCTACCTTAGCTATATAATCATCGGCGATCCATATTTGATAAAAAGCTGGTATTTCTTTACTTAAATAAAATTTAAAATCCTTTCTATCCAATCTACTAACTTGTACTTTTTCCTTAGAAGTAACTTCTATAAAATTTACTCTGTAACCTTCAGGCACTTTTCCTGTAAGTTTGATTTTTTCACCACCTTTAAAGGATGTTTTATCAGCCTGTAGCTCAATTTTTAAAGATGGGGCTTCCTTAGCAGGTTCGGTAAGCTTAACCTGGGAATGTGCTAAAAGATGGTTAGAAAAAAGAATAAAAATAAATAATAGAAAGGAAATAAAATTAAATTTTAATTTGTACCGCATAACCCTCCCTCCTTTTGGTTTTTAAATGGTTTTTAAAAAGTATGAGCAAAGAATGTGCCTATTAAAAAATTTCCTAAATTTCTAAAATTCAAATCTTTTAGTTTTTTATTTTCGTTCCTCCATTGTCCCATTTGGAACAACCATTGTTCCCTTTCGGATAATATTTATTTTTTAAAATTTTTTAAAAATTAATAATTTCAATTAATTTAACATTATTAAATTTTGGCATCAACTTTGCTTTTTTCATAATTAAAAATTTCAGTAAAAAGCATTATGTGAAAAGATTTGCTTAAAAACATATTCATAACTATTTTTTCTATGACAATTATTTCTTGTGGAAGTGTAATAAAGGACGTATCTTTTGAAACTGGAGACTATTTAGGAACAGGATATGATGAAAAAGCAAAAGAAACAATTATAAATAAAGAAAAAAAATAGCAAAAAATAAACAAGTTACAGAACAAAAAGAAGAAAAACCACATAAGAAAAAATCTTTATTAGCTTCTATTATAGAAGCAATTCCTGAACCTTCAGAAGAGGAAGAAATGTCTAATGTATATGAAAAAGCAACCAGATGGTCTTATGAAGAACTGGATAAGTTCTTAAGAGCTGAACTTGAAAAAAAGAATTTTAAAATTTTCCATATATTAAAATTATTAGAAGAACAAGAAAATAAGGATTTATGGGGAAATATATGCATATATCTTATCTATAAAACACCTCAATATGCAAAAATAATAAAGCATAATCCACAGCTTATATCACAATTTCCCTTCAAAATATACGTATACGAAAAAAATGGAAGAATAATAGTGGGAACATTTAAACCAAGTACAGCGATTAGATATATGGGTAATTTAGACACCGAAAGTATAAAAGCTTTAAAAGAGTTGGATTTAGAAATTAAAGAAATAATAGACAAGATAGCAAAATAAAAGGAGGGGGGTGGATTATGAAAAAAATAGTAAAAAAATTAAAGAAAAAAGCTTTATTAACAGGGGTAGGATTGGCAAGTGCAATATTATTTACTACATCAACTAATGCTGCACCCACATTTACCTTTGGAGAAGGTCAAGAACTTGAAATCTTTTTCTGCAATCAACTCTGGGCTATTTATACAATGGATAGAGTAGAAAATGGTACAAAATATGACAATAGATGGGATTTTTTTCTCAGAAGATCAAGGCTTGGTTTCCAAGGAAAGATAAGTGAAAATTTGTCTTGGAGAGTTTGGTTTGCCTATGATAATGTAGGAATGGACCCACATACTGCTATTACTTATAATAACAATGTAGGTTTGGTAAATTACAATGTTAATAACCGAGAGTTTTATATTTGGGATGCCATGTTTACATATGCGCTTCATAAAAACTGGGCTAACATAACTATAGGATATTTTAGACCACAAGTAGGAAGAGAGAGCATCACAGCAGGTTTTGAAGTTCTTTCTTTGGAAAAAGCATTAGCAAATTTTTATCCAAGAATGCATTTAGTAGGTACAGGACCTGGACGTGAAACAGGTATTAATATAGGCGGTTTGTATAATGATGAAAAAAGAAAATGGGGAATAAACTATAATTTTGGTGTATTTAATGTAGATAAATTTAGTAGTGATAAAGGAGGAGACAATCTTCTTTATACTGGAAGAGTAGCTATCACTCTTGGTGATCCAGAAATGAAAAAATATACCTTAGGATATAAAGTAAATTATTTTGGAAAAAGAAATGGTATCACCTTTGCTATAAATTATGCTTATCAAGGAAGAGCAAAACCCACAATTTCTTATCCTTTAGCTGCTGATATTTGGTATACACTTGGAAATAGTACCAAATATTTTGATCCTAAAAATAGCAAATTACAAAAGCCATTTAAAAATAATCAAATGATAGGTTTTGATATACTTGCTAATTATAAAAACTTTACTTTCAATGCTGAATATGATGTGCTAAAAAGAGATTTTGATGAATCTGATTTTAACTATGAGGATAAAGTGTGGCATATAAGAATGGGTTATAATTTTGTTCTTCCAAATAAAACTATACTTGAGCCAGCAATAACTTACCAAAAATGGGAAGGAGATAAAAATAGTTTAAATGGTGACGGTGAATTAAGAGTTATAGATATAGGGTTAAATTGGTATATAAAAGAAAACAAATTGAAATTAAGTATTCATTATGTTGATCAAGATGGTTCAGCAAGGTCAGCTTATAATTCATATAATCCAAATATAAAAATGGAGAAAGGAGCAGCGGGAGATTATATTGGAGTAGGTTTACAGCTAATATTCTAAATATTTTTAAATTGTAAGGAGGAAACATGAAAAAGCAAGTTTTTTCAGTATGTGGTATGTGTTCTGCTCGCTGTCCTATAAGAGTGGAGGTTGAAGATGGAAAAATTACTTGGATAGAAGGAAATCCTTATGTAGCAGGATTAGAAGGAGCTCTTTGTGCAAGAGGCTCTGCTGCTATAGCTCATATATATGATAATGAACGTCCACAAGGACCAATGATAAGAACTGGAGAAAGAGGTTCTGGAAAATGGAAAAGGGTCTCCTGGGATGAGGCAATGAGTTATGTAGTTAATCGTCTTTTTGAAATTATTAATAAGTATGGAGCTAAATCAGTTGCTCTTTTAGATAGAGGTGCTGGTATTTTTGGAGAGATGCAAAGAGTTTTTATTAGAGCTATTGGATCCCCCAATTATTTCAACCATGACGATTTTTGCAGAAAGAATGTTGATCTTGCCTTACAAAGTTTAATAGGCATTCCAAGAAATCAAATAAGTTACGATTTTGCCAATACTAAACATATAGTTTCTTTTGGAAGGGCTTTTTTTGATGCATTATCTGTAAGAGAGGCTAATAACATACTTAAAGCTTTAGAAAATGGTGCTAAGTTTACTTATTTTGACCCAAGAGTAAATGTTACTGCAACTAAAGCAACAAAATATTTAAGAATAAGACCTGGAACAGATTACGCAGTTATATTAGCTCTTATACATCAAATTTTAAAGGAGGAACTTTATAATAGAGATTTTGTAGAAAAATATATAATGGGACTTTCTGAACTTGAAGAATTTATCAAACCCTACACACCTAAATGGGCTGAAAAAGAATCTGAAGTTCCTGAATCTGAAATTATAAATCTTGCAAGAGAACTTGGTGAAGCTAAACCTAAAGTAATTATCTATCCATATTGGTTTGGTGCAAGATATGTAGATTCTTTCTACTTTGCCAGGGCTGTTTGGATACTAAACTTTTTACTTGGAAATTTAGAGCAAAAAGGTGGCTTAATTTTAGCTAAATCTCCTAAGGAAGTAGGAGCAAATCCCTTAAAAAGTCTTTTAGACCCAATCCCAGCACCTCAGGATAAAAGGATTGAAGCAGAAATGGGAAAAGGTTTTTTGTATGACGGAGCCGGGCATATTTTACATCTTTTCAAAGCAATAAAAACAGAAGAACCTTATCCCATAAAAGCACTAATTGTCTATAGATACGATCCTTTTGCAGGAATACCTTTAGAAGACATAAAAGCAATTATCAAAAATCTTGATCTTTTAGTCCATATCCCAGTGGATTATGGAACTACTGGTTGGTTTGCTGATGTTATCCTCCCAGAATCAACTTTTCTTGAAAGAGATGATATTATAGGATTACAAAGAGGAGCTAAACCTGCATTTATAGTAAGAAAAAAAGCGATAGATCCTGTTTATGATACTAAACCCAGATGGTGGATCTTCACTGAATTATGTAAAAGGTTTGGTTTAGAAAAATATGTTCCCTATGAAACCATAGAAGACATTTGGAATTATCAATTAGAAGGGACAGGAATAAAAATAGAGGACTTTGATGAGAAAGGTTTTGTTCCTCTTTGTAAAGAACCTTTTCTTTATCCAAAAGATCAACTTAAGTTTAAAACCCCCTCTGGAAAGATAGAAATAGTCTCTTCAAAAATGCAAGAAAGAGAGGTACCTATTTTTTATTCCTATAAATCTCCAGAAAGACCTAAAATTGAAGAGGGTGAATTTAGACTCATTTTTGGGAGGATAGCTGTGCATACCCATTCAAGAACCCAGAACAATCCTTTGTTAAATGAAATTAAACCAGAAAACGAACTTTGGATAAACTCAGAGATAGCAGAAAGGCTGAATATAAAAGATGGAGATTTGATAGAAGTCTCCTCAGGAGATTATACTGGAAAAATTAAAGCTAAAGTAACTCCTTATATCCATCCTGAGGCTGTATTTATGGTGAGAGGTTATCAGAATGATATTCCTTGGCTTAGTAGAGTTTATGGTAAAGGTCTTAATGAGGGAAGGCTCCTTAAAGGAGTTCTTGATAAATTTGCATTTGGTAGCCATACTGGAGCACTTTTTGAGGTCTTTGTAAAAGTAAAAAAAGTTTAAGGAGGTTGATTTTATGGCAATTTATCGAATATTACAAAATCATAATCGATGTATCGGCTGTTTTGCCTGTATAGTTCATTGCAAAACCAACAAAGGATTAGCCCCTGGTCCAAGGCTTTGTAATATAATTCCTAAGGAAATAAAAATAGAAAATGGGCGAATAACTCAGCGATTTATTTTTATGACATGTTTTCATTGCAAAGATCCAGAATGTATGAAAGCCTGTCCTACAGGAGCAATACAAAAAAGATCAAAAGACGGCATAGTTTTTATAGATCAAGATCTTTGCATAGGATGTAAAGAATGTATCACAGCTTGTCCTTGGAATATACCACAATTTGATCCAGAAACTGGTAAAGTTGTTAAGTGTGATTATTGTAAAGATAGAATCGATCAAGGACTTCTTCCTGCTTGTGTATCAAAATGTACTACCCATGCTTTGAAATGGGAAATTATTAGGAAAAAAACAAAGGAAGCAGCAACTCAATAAATTTTTAAACGTGTTTTTTAATTATTTTGATTGCTTGAAATAGGAAGCAATCCATGATGTTTCATTTTAGTTCGAAGTTGTTTTCTTGAAATACCTAATAATTGAGCAGCTTTTGTTTGATTCCAGCCGGTTTCATTTAAAGCTTTTATAATAAGAGCTTTTTCCATCTCTAATAAATTTAAGGTATTTAAAGAAAAATCATTTGTTTCACTTTCTTTACCTAAAATTCTCTTAGGTAAGTGTTTGAGAGATATAACTCCAGAGGTAGAAAGAATAACTGCACGTTCGATTACATTTGCAAGCTCCCTTACATTCCCAGGCCAATCATAATTAAGAAGAACATCCAGTACTTCAGGTTCTATAGTAGGGATAGGACGGTTGTTTTCTTTAGCAAACTTCTGAACAAAATGTTGGACAAGAAGAGGGATATCTTCTTTTCTTTCTCTAAGAGGAGGTAAATGTATTCTTACTACATTTAGTCTCCAATAAAGATCTTCTCTAAAGATACCTTCTTTTACTGCTCTTTCAAGATCTCTGTTAGTTGCAGCAATAACTCTTACATCAACTTTAATTTTGTTGAGACTTCCTAATCTTTGTATTTCTCTTTCTTGTAGAAACCTGAGCAATTTTTTTTGTAAATTTAAAGAAAGATCTCCTATTTCATCTAAAAAAATTGTACCACTGTTTGCTAGCTCTATTAATCCAATTTTTCTTTCGGTAGCTCCTGTGAAAGCTCCTTTTTCGTATCCAAAAAGTTCAGACTCTAAAAGATTATCTGGTATAGTAGCACAATCAACCACTATAAAAGGGTTATTTTTTCTTTTTGAAAGTCGATGAATAGCTCGTGCTACTAATTCCTTACCTGTACCAGATTCTCCTGTTATAAGCACATTAGAGTTGCTATCTGCTACCATTTCTATAATATAAAAAATTTCTCGCATTGCCTGACTTTTAGCTATTATTTCTGGAAACTTATAAGAGATATCTTCCTGATGGCTTAAGATTTCGTGTTTAGAAATAGCTTCTTTAATGGTTTCAAGAAGAACTGTAGGATCTACAGGTTTTACTAAATAATGAAAAGCTCCTAATTTCATTGCTTCTACTGCTTTTTCTATAGTTCCATAAGCAGTAAGCATAATGACTGGAATGTTAATATTCTCCTTTTTTAACCATTTTAACATCTCTATTCCATCTTTCCCTGGGAGTCTGTAATCAAGAAGGAGACAGTGAGGTTTATGTTTTTGAAGTTGTGAGATACCCTCTTCAACTGTCTGGGCAGTAAATACAGTATAATTATGTTTTTTAAGAATAGCTGAGATAGTTTTTAAGCTATTTATTTCATCATCAATAAAAAGTATTTTATAACTCATATTTTATCGGAAGAAAAACCTTAAATTCTGTTCCTTCTCCTTTTTTACTAAAAACGGTAATCTTCCCACCATGTTCTCTAACAATTCTTTCTACACAAGCAAGACCTAACCCTGACCCTGTAACTTTAGTAGTAAAAAAGGGCTCAAAAATTTTGTCAAGAATTTCTTCTGGAATCCCCTCTCCAGTATCTTTTACAGAAATTACCACAAAATCTCCTTCTTTTTGAGTAATCACCCAAATTTTATCACCTTCTTTGGTAGCATCTTCTGCATTTACCAATAGATTTAGAATCATCTGTTTAATCTGGGATGGGTCAAAATAAAATTCTGGAATAGATTGATCTAAGTTCATTTCTATTATCTTCCCCTCTTCTTCAAATTCTGTTTTCATCAAATTTATTACATCTTTAATAATAGTATTGATATTGGCTTTTTCAAGTTTTAGGGAAATAGGCCTTGCATAAGTTAAGAAGCTGGTTATAAGTTCATTTAATCTTTGAGTCTCTTTATCTATAATTGAGAGAAACTCTTGAAATACTTTTCCTTTAAAATTAGCCTTCAAATACGAACAAGCAGCTTTAATAGAATTTAAAGGATTTTTAATTTCGTGCGCTACTACCATAGCCATTTCTGAAACTGCAGAAATCTTTTCAAGTTTAATTTTTTCTTGAGTAGCTCTGTGAAGTTCTTCCATATAAAATTTAAGGTCTACCATCATTTTATTAAAACTTTCTATTACATAACCCAATTCGTCTTTACAAGAATATCTATAAACATAGCAATCTTCACAATCTTTTTGTAATACCTCTTTACACCAATTTCTTGAGGTTTCATAAAGCCAACACCTTGTTTTACCATAAGCAGGACATTGAGTCTCTTGACATTGGTAAAAATCTTTACAAAGAATAAGGTTTTCATTCTCGCAAAGTTCAAATTCATTTATTTGAGCTTTCTTAATGCTTTCTTTAAGTTTAGCAAGCGGTTGAGTAAGAGTAATAGAAATAAAATAAGAAACAATTAAAGCTATTACTAAAAAAATTCCTGAAATAAAAATCATATAATTCTTGAGAGTTTTTATTGATTGATTTATAAATTCTTCAAGTTCTGCCTCTGAAACTCCTACTCTTACTGCACCTAAGTAAAAATCTTCTTTAAAAACCGGTAGATTAATATGCCTTATTTTATTTGAATCAACTATTTCCCAATTTCTAAAAGTAAAACTATTTATAGGTATAAAATTCCCTAATTGTGAAGCATTACTATGAGCTACTATTTTTCCTTTTTTATCAATTACCATTACATAAACTATTCCTGGAGTAGTTTTAAGAGAATTAACCTTTTCGTCAAGCTTTAATGGATCAAAAAAAAATTAACCCATCTACTAATTCTAAAGAAAAAATTTCTAAATTGTGCTTTAATCCTTGATAATATTGTTTTTTTAAAGATTTTTTTTGATAATTTATAATTAGAAAATTAACGCTAAAAATTAATAAAATTATAATAAACAAAAAAGAAAGAAACAGTCTGTTTCTGATACTGAATCTTCTTAAAAGTTTATAAAAAGAAGATAGAGGGTCTTTAAAAATTAACATATTTTTTAAGTAGTTCAAATTCTCTCTCATCAACAGGTCTAAATCCTTTTACTTTTAAATTTTTTAATATCGGGTCGGGCAAATTAATTATTGTTTCTTTAACCATTCTTTCAAGATCTTTATCTGCTTTAATTACTGCCCAAGGCCAATTAGGAAGAAATTCTGTAGGAGTTAAAATTTTTATTTGAGAAATATCTACCTCTTCACTAAATACTCCAAGAGCTGATTCTCTTATAAATCCAACGTCAGCCATTTTTTTATATACACCTATGATAACTTTTTCTTGTCTTTTGGCGTCAATTAGATGAAAATCTTTTTTTAATTTATACCCTCTTTTCTCTAAATAAATTTTTTGAGATAAAAAGCCCCCAGCAGAATAAGGGGATACTATTAAAATTTTTTTATTTTTCAAATCTTCTATATTTTTAATAGGACTGTCTTTTCTTACAATAATTACCCCTCTAAATTTATCTCCTCCACAGATTTCACTTGGGTTATCTGTACAATCTTCTCCCACTGTCAATGCTATTGCTTTAGCATACCCACCTTTTGACAAAATAGCATATACATAAGGATTTTGATAGCTGAAATGTACTTTCCCTTTTTTTACTATGTTAATAAACTCTTCAAAATCCTTAGGAATAACTATTTTAAATTCTCTTCCTGTCTTTTCTGAGAGATATCTCATTAGAGGGTCAAACCTTTTGTAAATGGTGAGTGGACTATAAAGAGGAAGTATGGCTACTTTAATAGTATCGGGTTTGTATTCTATTAAGTCTTTACCTTTAAATAATTTAATTAAAACCCTTATGTAGTCAAAATCTCTATCCTCAGCAGGAACAAATTTTTCAACCTTTAAAGAACTTAAAACTTCTTCAGGAAGAGAAGAAAAAATTTCTTTAAAAGATTCTTTTTCTTTTAAAGAATTTGTGGAAGCTATTAAATATACTGGTACTTTTTCGGATGCTTTTATTATTTTTAGGCCAGAGTTTAGATAAGTTTGGGCTACAATCTCACTTAGAGCCCCCACTTCATAATCTCCTAATAATACTGATAAAGCAATTCTTTTGTCTTTAATTAAAAAATCTACTTTCGAAAAATCATTCAAGGACAAATCTAAATCTTTTAACATAGAAAGAGGTATAAGGTAACTAAAAGAAGATCTTTTATCTCCTAAAGCAAGTTTTTTATTTACTGCGTCAAAAATTCTTTCTATACCAGAATTTTCTTTGGTTACAAAAACACTACTTGCTTCTCCCTGTCCTCCTTTAGGCTTTACTAATGGAAATATTTTTTCTGGATAAAGAGCTTTTAATTCACAATAAAAGGCTGGATCAATTATCAAGAGATGAAGCTTTTCTTCTTTAATTTTTTTAGCGATTTCATCAAAATCCGCAGATATATCTATAAAAACTGGTCTTTTAATCTTTTTTTCTAAGAAAGTTTTTAATGGATAAAGTTGTAAAAAAGTTTGTTGAGGAGAATCTACATTTAAAAGTCCTATTACTAAAGGAGAACCAGTTAGAATTGCATTAGTTTCAGCTTTAGATTCTATAGATTGTTTAGATTTATTTCTTGAACAACTTGTTATAAAAAAAAATAAAAGAAAAATAATTATAAAATTTAAAATTTTGAACTTATTTAACATATTTAAAATCTCTCTTATAAAGTAATTTTATTATATTAAAATGTAACAAATTTTAAAATAAACAAGATCTACTTTGAGAATTACAATTCTATGAAAATATGGAGGCTATTTTATAGGCTGTTACTATTACGATCAAGATGCCAAAAATTTGCTTTATTCTTCCACTTGGAACATAGAGACTGGTAGCCCTTGCACCAAGAAAAGAAAAGATAGCACCTATAATTACTAAAATAAAAGTTAAATTTAGATTCCAATGGGCTGTGCTTAAATGGGGGATAAGTGCTGAAAAAGAGGGAGGACATACTGCAAAGGCGTTAATTCCTGCAGCTTTTTTAGGATCAAAACCGCATAAAATAAGAGTTGGCATAAGTAAAAAGCCTGGACCTACTCCAAGAAGACCACTTAAAACAGATATAGGAATAGCAAGAATAGTAACTAATTTAAAATTTTCCTTAACAACTTTCCGCGCTTTAAAGGGCTTAAAAAGTCTATAAGCAAGATATAGAACTGCTAAAAAATAAATTACCCAGATTATATTTTGATTTATAAATTGAGCAATAAGTGCACCTATAGGAGCTGAAAGCGTAGTAATAAATGAGAGATAAATTGCTTTTTTCCAATCTACAAAGCCACTTTTAGCAAATCCTAAGGCACTAAGAAAAGCAGTTACTCCATTTAATAAAAGACTTAAAGGTTGGACTTGATGTACAAGGTCTTGCATAAATAGACCTAAAAAAGGAATAGCAGAAAAGGCAACCCCCAAACCAAGCATTCCTGAAATAAAAGAAAGAATAGCTAATCCTATAACTATTACTAAGTTTTCCATACCTATTTTCTCCTTGGTATATTCTTATTTATTATATCTGTGCGCTCTCCAAAAAGATCTATAGGAACAAATTGATAATTTTCCAATTTTTTAATTTCTAAAATTTCCGTAGGTGGTGTATTTAAAAGTTTTTTTATTAAATCCTCTGCCATTTTTTCAAGTCTATCTATATCTTCTGGATCAACACTTTTACCTTCAAATCTTAATTTTTTGATTTTTGCTTCAAGCTTACTCATTTCTTCTGGAAAGACACCAGGTTTTAGATGAACTTGATAGGTTTCCCCAGTTGATATTCTTTGGATAATAAATCCGTCTCCTATGGAATTATCTATTCTTAAAGTTTTAAAGTTTATTCTTGCTCCGGTCAAATAACTAACTGCATCAACCCAACAGGGACCATTTTTTGAAACCGCTCTTAAATCAGTTCTATCAACAATACCATCAGGAAAAAGAAGTTTTAAAACCTCCTTTATTTCTATATAAGCAATTACAAGCCCATCACAAAGATGCCCATGAAATTTAACCAGATCTTTAAGTCCTATTTCTTTATATTTTAATGCATATCTTCCTAAGGCACTTTCTGTATCAAGAACCTTGATAGGTGTATTATATTTTGCTTTAGCTACCCACTCAGGATAATACCAATCTGGTAAAAATTCATCACAGGCCTTAGATTCAAAATTTATTATAAAAACAAAAAGCAGTAGGATAAAAAATTTTCTCATGGTGTTCTTTTAAATAAATTTTCTTAAAATTTTTTTATTTTGCTATTTTTGACAAAATTTCTTTCAATTCTTCAACAGTAGGAACTTTACCAGAAACTACTACTTGTCCATTAATTACTACAGCAGGCGTAAGTATTATTCCTAATTTGGGAAATTCTTTTACATCGTAAAGATGAGTAATTTTAGCTTCTAATCCCAATTCTTCGCAAGCTTTCTTAACATTATTCTCAGTAGTTATACATCTTGGACAACCTGGTCCAGCAACTATTATTTCCATCTTAATCCCCCCTTTTAAAATAAAATTTTAAAATATAAAATTTCCAAAAAACCAACCCACTAAGGTCCCAAGTATTATGATAGTGGGAATGTAAACTAAAGCCTTTTTAACTCCGAAAACTTTTGCTATAGCTAACCAATTGGGAAGACTTATCCCTGGTCCAGTTAAAAGTAAGGCAAGAGCAGGTCCTTTCCCCATTCCTAACTTCATAAGAGTATCTACAAAAGGAGCCTCAGTCATAGTAGCAAAGTAACTTACAGCACCTATAAAAGTTGCAAAAAAAGAAGCTGATAAACTTTTCCCTCCAAGCCAAGTTTTTATCCATTCTTCAGGCAAAATTTTCCCAATTATCCCTACAATAAAAACTCCTAATAAAAGAAGAGGAAAAATAAGTCTTATAAACCACCATGTTTCTCTGAGCCAATCACTTATTTTTTCTTTAGGAATATTGATAATTGCATAAATAACCATTATAAATGTAAAAAAAGCCCATACTAAAACTTTATGCCAATAAGGTCCACTTCTCACTAAATAGTTTGGAGAAAGTAAAGACAAAAGTATTAAAATTATTAAAATTAAATATTTTTTAGGAATAATGCTTTTTTCTCCAAATTCAGCTTTTAACTCAGCTTTTAATAAAGATTCTTTAGGTTTCCTTTCAAAGACTAAAACCATTATCCAACCAACTATAAAAGCCATGAGGAGGGCTGAAACAATTCTTGATAATACCATTTTAGTTCCAAGAATTGCCCCTGTATAAATAAGAGCTAATATGTTAGCTGCAGGTGCAACCCAGAGAATAATAAAAGCAACTCCAATGCTTGCTCCTGTATAATAAAGCCCACTTGCAACAGGAATTACAGTACATGAACAGGCAGCTAATAAAAAACTTGAAATACTTGCTAAAGAAAAGGACCTAATTTTATTTGCCTCAGAACCTAAATACTTAATTATTACTGTTTTATCTATAAAGGTGACCATAGCACCAGCTAATAAAAAAGCAGGAATAAGACAAGTAATAACATGTTTAGCAATGTAGTCTTCTAAAGCCAAAAGCCCAGCCATTAACAATTCTTTAATCATCAAAGAATACCTCCTTCTAAATCTTTGGTAATTTCTTCATATCTATTTGGATTTTCCTTTTCAAAGGATTTTAATTTTTCAAGAACCGACAAAATTAAAAATCTTTTAAATAAATCAGAGTCATCAAGGCTATAAAAAATACGATTTCTTTCCCTTCTACTTTTTATTAACCCAGCATCTTTTAAAATACTTAAATGGAAAGAAACCTTTGGTTGATCCATATTTAGAAAAGAGACAATTTCACACACACAAAATTCTCCCTTTTCTAAAATCTTTAAAATTTTTAATCTTATTTCATCAGAAAGTGCTTTAAAAATCTTAACCAAATCTTTTAAATCCATATTTTAAAAAATATAAAAAATTTTTTATATATGTCAAGTTAAATTAGCTAAAAAAATTTTAGGATTATAAAAAGCAAATTTAAAAATTTTTATTAAAAAAATTTTTAGAATTTCTTTAATTTAGTGGAATAACAAAAAAATTATGCTAAAGTAATAAAAATTGTGAGAATCTTAAAGAGGGGAAAAATAATATGATTATTTATAAAGTTCTATTTATTGATGTAGGTTCTCTAAAATGGGAAATAAAAGAATATGAAATCCCTCCTTATTTAGGACCTGTTGATATTGGAGTTAAAATCCATTTAGAAGAAATTGAAAGCTGGAAGTATGAAATATTTAGCCCCCAAAATGTTTTATTCCTTGGAACAGGTCCTTTTGCTGGAAGCAAAATTTTTGGAACTCATAGATTGGTAGCAGTTTTTAGAAGTCCAGAAAGTTTAGGTCTTCATATTTCTGAAGCTGGAGGAGTTGCCTATAAGTTTATAGGCTCTGGTATAAATGGAGTGGTCATTTATGGTAAAAGTGAAGAACCTCTTCTTATTTTTGTTGAAGGAGAAGAAAAAACCAAAGTTGTTTTTGAAAAAATTAGTTTTGATAATTTAAACAGAATATATGAAGGTTATGGGAATTATTTTGGAGCTTATGCTTTAACAAAGTGGTTATTAGATATTTATAGTGACTTTTACATTGAAAATAATGCCAGAGCAGTAGTTGTTGGTCCTGGAGCATGGCAAACAAGATTTGGTTCCCTTGTTTCTATAGATGTAAATCCTGAGACAAAAGATTTAATTATAGGAAGTGAAGATTTTGCAGGCAGAGGAGGAGCAGGCTCAATTTTAGCTCAAGCACATAATGTGGCAGGAATAATTGCTGGTGGAAAAATAAAACCTCAGCTTCCTGAAATTTTAGTAAATATTAGAAACTTTAATGAATTTTTTAAAAAAATTACAGGAAGAGAATATTTTAATGCAGTTAATTTAGCAACTACTAAATATAGATTTGATCCTAAAACAGGAGCAGGAGGAACCTTTGGTTCCAATTATCCCTATTATAGGGAGTGGCTTCCTACTTTTGGTTATAATAGTATTTATTTAAAAAAAGAAATAAGAAGAAAAATCTCCGATATAGTTCTAAAAAATTACTGGGAACCTTTTAAGGAAGAAACCTTTGTAAAAACTAAAAATTGGAAAACCTGTGGAGAACCTTGCTCAGTTGCCTGTAAAAAGATCTGGAAAAGAAAAAAAGTAGATTATGAACCATTCCAAGGGGTTGGACCTTTAATAGGTGTTTTCGATCTAAAAGAAGCTTCACGAATAGTTGACCTTATAGATAATGCAGGTCTTGATGCCATTACTACAGGACATATAGTTTCTTTTCTTTTAGAGGCTGTAAATAGAGGGTTGCTAACTTGTGAAGAAGTAGGAATTTCTTCTCATCCCAATCTTGATCCCTTAATTTTAAATCCTGAAAAATGGCATATAAATGGGCTATTAGCTGAAGAAATTATTCAAAACCTACTTAATAAAAAAACCCCAGTTTTAAAAGATATTGCAGAAAAGGGGTTAAGAAAAACAATAAAAATTTTAGATCAAAAATATGAAGAAAGAATTGAAAAAGCAGGGACTTCTTTTAAAGATATAGCTCTTTATCAGCCCTATGGAGAGGATGGATATATGACTCCCAATTTTTATTGGACTCCTGGCTTCTTCATTCCCATTTTTGTTAATGGAAAATACTGGACTGAATATAGATTAATTTTTACCGAACCTGAAGAATTTGTAGAACTTGTTTATGAAAGAATAATTAAAGAACTTGCTATTTCTAATGCGGGATTTTGTAGATTTCATAGAGGTTGGGCTGAAAATTTTCTTGAAAAACTTTATGAAATTTTTGGGATAAAAAATTTAGAAGAAAAATTAAAAGATTTATACAAAAATATAGCTCTCTATAATATTAAGGCTGGTTCAATTCCTAAGCCCCTTGAGGGAGAAAAAGCCATAGATATATTTAGCACCTTAGCAGAAGAACTTCAAGTTCAAAGATGGAATATAAAATTTTCTAAAGACAAAAGAAGAGCTTATCAAGAATGGTTTGAAAGGTTTTTCATTTCCTATATTTATCATGTAGGATTAGATTTTTCTTTAATCAAATAATTTCATTCAAATTTTTAAAAAATAAAAAAAATTTAAAAAAAATTTAAAAAAAATTTTAAAAGTCTTAAAATACTATCTAATTTTGAAATTTTTTATTCTTGTCTTTTTCGTAAAACTTAATATAATAAGTATTACAAAATAAAACTAAAGGAGGTAAGGTATGCTTAATTTAAAAGAATTAAGTAGGCGTGATTTTCTTAAAATATGCACAATTGTAACAGCTACTATGGGACTTCCTTATTCAATGGTAGAGAAAGTAGAAGCTGCAATGAAAAAGGGTCCTAAACCTACTGTAATCTGGCTTCACTTTATGGAATGCACAGGTTGTACAGAATCACTCTTAAGGGCATCTCATCCTCCTATTGGTAGACTTGTTCTTGATATTATTAATTTAGAGTATCATGAAACTTTAATGCCTGCTGCTGGAAAACAGGCAGAAGAAGTTCTTCATCAGACTATGGAGAAGTATAAAGGAAAGTATATCTGTGTAGTAGAAGGTGCTGTCTCTACAAAGGATGGTGGAATTTATTGTAAAATAGCAGGAAAACCTGCTATTCAGATTTTAAAGGAAGTAGCTAAAGATGCTATGTTAGTTATTGCTATAGGATCTTGTGCCTCTTTTGGAGGTATTCAAGCAGCAGCTCCTAATCCCACAGGTGCAGTAGGAGTTAAAGATGTAATCGGAGTAGACAAACTTATAAATATTCCTGGATGTCCACCTAATCCTTATAATTTCCTTGCTACAGTTAGTTATATTTTAACTTTTGGTAAACTTCCTGAACTTGATAAGCTTAGAAGACCTAAATTTGCTTATGGAAGACTTATTCATGATCACTGTGAAAGAAGAGCTCATTTTGATGAAGGAAGATTTGCAGAAAAATTTGGAGATGAAGGACATAGAAAGGGATATTGTTTATATAAACTTGGTTGTAAAGGACCAGTTACTTATGCTAACTGTCCGGTTATAAGATTTTGTGATGTTGGAACATGGCCTGTAGGTTCTGGTCATCCTTGTATTGGTTGCACAGAGCCTAATTTCTGGGATGAGATGAGTCCATTTTATAAATCCTTAGGATAAAAATAAAAAAATTTAAAAAATAAGGAGGGGTAACTATGGGTAAGAAAATTACAGTCGATCCTATAACAAGGATTGAAGGACATTTAAGAATTGATGTAGAGGTAGATGGAGGAAAAATAGTAAATGCTTGGTCTTCTGTTCAGATGTGGAGAGGGTTTGAAGTGATTCTAAAAGGTAGAGACCCGAGAGATGCTTGGTTATTCACTCAAAGAATTTGTAATGTTTGCACAACAGTTCATGCTATTGCATCTGTTAGAGCTGTGGAAAATGCATTAGGTATGGAGATTCCTTTAAATGCTCAATTAGTTAGAAATATTATAATTGCTGCTCATGGTATTCATGACCATTTAGTTCATTTTTATCATCTTTCCGCCCTTGACTGGGTAGATATTGTTTCTGCTTTAAAGGCTGATCCTAAAAAGACTGCTGAACTTGCTCAGAGTCTTTCTGATTGGGAAGGAAATAGTGTAACCTATTTCAAGGCTGTTAAAGAAAAACTTAAAGCCTTTGTGGATAGTGGTCAGATTGGACCTTTTACTAATGGTTATTGGGGACATCCTCAGATGAAACTTTCTCCAGAAGCTAATTTAATGGCTGTTGCTCATTATCTTTCTGCTCTTGAATATCAATTCTTACCTAATAAAGCAGTAGCTATTTTTGGTGGAAAAACTCCTAATATTCAAACTTTAGCAGTAGGTGGTGTAGCTTTAGCTATTGATCCAAATGAAGAAGCAGCTTTAAATAAGGAAAGATTAGACCTTGCTCGTGAAGTATTATTACAGGTAAAAGATTTTGTTCAAAAAGTTTATCTTAATGATGTTATTGCAGTTGGTTGTCTTTATAAAGAATGGACTAAGATTGGAGGAGGTGTTCCCAATTACTTAGCTGTTCCTGATATGCCTCTTGATACAAAAGGAACTCAATTTGATCTTCCTGGTGGAACTATCTTTAATAGAGATCTTGGTACCTTTACACCGATTAAGAGCTTTGATGATCCATACTTTAGAGACAATGTAACAGAAGATGTTATACACTCATGGTATAAAGATACCGGACCAAGACATCCATGGCAGGGTGAAACAGTTCCTAACTATACTGATTTTAATCCTGATGGTAAATATAGCTGGTCTAAGGCTCCTCGTTTTAAAGGTGAACCTATGCAGGTGGGTCCTGTAGCTCAAGTATTAGCAGGCATTGCTTCTAAACATGAACCCACTATGAAGTGGGTAAATTATTCAGTTGAAAAAGCAAAGGCTCTCGGTGTCAATATAGATGTAAATGCTTTCCATTCTACTATTGGAAGACATTTAGCAAGAGCAATTAGAGCTGCAGTACTTTGTGACCTTGCTTTAAAGCATCTTGATCTTTTAGAAGCAAACATTGCTAAAGGAGATCTTTCTATTTGGAATGAACCTAAATTCCCAGCTGGAGAAATTAAAGGATTTGGTTTCCATGAAGCACCAAGAGGAACTCTTTCTCACTGGGTAGTCATTGAAAATGGAAAGATTAAAAATTATCAGTGTGTAGTTCCTTCTACCTGGAACGTAAGCCCAAGAGATGCTAAGGGTAAAATGGGACCTTATGAAGCAGCCTTAGTTGATAATCATCCAATTGTAGATCCTGAAAAACCCTTAGAAGTTTTAAGAACTATCCATTCCTTTGACCCATGTATGGCTTGTGCTGTTCATATCATTGATGCTAAGGGAAAAGAAATTAAGAGAATAAAAGTTCTCTAAAAGAAACAAAACTCTAAAATAAAAAGGGGGCGCTTTTAGCGCCCCCTTTTTTATTTTTGTAGATTTTTTCTATATTTGAAATAAGCCAAGCAAGCCCCTTCTGAAGAAACCATGCAAGGACCTATTGGATTTTGAGGAGTACAAACTTTTCCAAAAAGTCTACATTCTGGTGGTTTACTTAAACCTTTTATTACTTTTCCGCAAAGACATAAAGGATTTTCTTTTCCGGAATTAACAGAAACTTTGAAAAACTTTTCTCCATCCCATTTTTGATATTCCTCTTTTATTTCATAGGCACTATAAGGAATCTCTCCTAATCCTCTCCAAGGAAAGGATTTTCTAATATTAAATACTTCTTTTAAAAATTCCTTAGCTTTAATATTTCCCTCTGGAGTAACTGAACGGATATATTGAACTTCAACTTCACATCTACCTTCTCTCATTTGTTTAGCTATTAAATAAACAGCTTGAATAAGATCAAGAGGCTCAAAACCAGAAATTACTATAGGAGTTTGATATTTTTTTACTATAGGCTCATAGGCTTTACTTCCTGTAATGGTGCTTACATGTCCAGGTCCAATAAAGGCATCAATAAGAGGTTTTTCTTCGCTTTGAAGAAGATATTCTAATACAACTAAAGCTAAAATATGATTACAAACTACCCATAAATTTTTAACTCCTAATTCCTTTGCTTGTTTTATTAACACTGCTGTATGAGGTGAGGTAGTTTCAAATCCTATAGCAAAAAATATTACTTTCTTTTGAGGATTTTCCATAGCAAGTTTTAAAGCTTCAAGAGCTGAAGAAACAGGCTTTATTTCATATCCTTCAGCTCTTAATTTAAGAAGGCTTATTCTATTTGAACCAGGAACTCTCATTAAGTCTCCATAGGTACATAAAATTACCTGTGGTATCTTAGCAAGTTCTATAGCTAAATCTAATCTCTCTAAGGCAATTACACATACAGGACATCCTGGTCCATGAACAAAATTTATATAACCCTTAAGAAGTTCATCAAGACCATTTCTTAAAATAACATGAGTATGTCCTCCACAGAATTCCATTATATTTATAGATTTACCATATTTTTCTACTTCTTTTTTGATAAGTCTAACTAAGTTTTTGACCCTTTCAGGGTCTTTGAATTTATTCCAAAGAATATTGAGATTGTTTGAGTAATTCATCCCAGGCTCTTAAACTCTCCAAAGCTTCTTTCTCACTTAATTTTTGTATAGCAAACCCTACATGAACTAATACCCAATCTCCTTCTTTAACAGGCTCAGGCAGTAAATGTAATGAAATTTCAGTTTTTACTCCTTCTATTTCGGCAACTGCTGTCCATTCATTTTTTATTTCTATAATTTTATAAGGATAGGCTAAACACATTTTTAATTAACCCCCAGTTTTATATATTCGGTATACATGCATTATTCTTTGTAAAGCTGTAATATGAGTAAAAAGGGCAATAAATACTAAAATAGGAATACATACATCAAAAATTAAAGCAATTATTAAAAGGGTAACCCTTTCAAAACGTGTCAAAATTCCGACCTTACATTCAAAACCAACTCCTTCTGCCCTTGCTCTTGTATAACTAACCATTAAAGAACCTGTTATAGCTAAAAAACTCAAAATAACTCCAACAAAGGAATTTTGAATTAAAAAATAATAGGTAAAAGCAAGAAATAAAAAAATTTCTCCGTATCTATCAAGAACAGAATCTAAAAAGGCTCCAAAGGGAGTTACTTTTTTAGAATATCTTGCAAGTAAACCATCTATTGCATCAAGAGGAGCAAAAAGAAATAAAAAAATCCCGCCAAATAAAAGTTCTCCGTAGGCAATAAAAATAGAACTTATTATAAAACCTGCAAAACAAGTTATAGTTATAATATTAGGATGGATACCCAAATAAGCCAATATTTTAACTATAGGTAAAAGCAAAGGTAAAGATGCATTTCTTACAGTTTCATTAAAGGCTAATTTTCCCATAATGGTTTTTCTAAAATTCTATATTGTACAGCTTCTGCAATATGTTGTTTTAATATTATCTCAGATTCTTCTAAATCTGCAATAGTTCGAGATACTTTTAAAATTTTATGCAAAGCGCGAGCTGAAAAATTGAATTTATTAGCCACCTTTTCAAGAAAATCTTGTGCCTTTGGTTCTAAAATACAATATTTTTTAATTTCTTTAGGTTTAAGTCTTGCATTTACCTTTAAAGGAGATCCGTATCTTTTTTCTTGAATTTTTCTTGCTTTTATTACTCTTTCTTGAATAGTTTTAGAATCTAAAGAATTTTTAATAGGTTCTTTCATTAAATCTTTAAATTCTACAGGAGGAACCTCTAAATGAATATCAATTCTATCAATAATAGGTCCTGAAAGCTTGCTTCTATATTTTTTTATTTCCTGAAAGTTACATTGACAGGGTTTAGTGGGATGTCCATAATAACCACATCTACAAGGATTCATAGCACAAACAAGCATAAACTTTGCTGGATAGGTTATGGTAAAACTTGCTCTGGTAATAGTAACTTTACCATCTTCTAAAGGTTGTCTTAGGGCTTCAATGACATCTTTTCTGAATTCAGGAAATTCATCTAAGAATAAAACTCCATTATGAGCAAGACTTACTTCTCCTGGCTTAGGATATGTTCCCCCTCCTATCATTCCAGCTTCTGAAATTCCAAAATGGGGATTTCTAAAGGGACGATTTATAATAAAAGGTTTCTCAGGAGAAAGAAGTCCAGCTACTGAATAAATTTTAGTTGTTTCTAAAGCTTCTTCATAACTCATAGGAGGTAGAATGGTAGGAATTCTTTGAGCAAGCATAGTTTTTCCTGCTCCTGGGGGACCAATCATTAAAAGATTATGCCCTCCTGCTGCAGATATTTCAAAAGCTCGTTTAGCTAATTCTTGACCTAAAACTTCTGCAAAATCTATATCAAATTCAGACTCCATATCTTCTAAAACTTCAATATTTTCTTGCTGAGGATTAAAAATACCTTTTAAATAATCTGTAACCTCTCTTAAGTGTTTTATTCCTATAATTTTAAAATCTTTTACTAAGGAAGCTTCCTTAAGATTTTCATAAGGTATTATAATTTCATCTAAGCCTAATTCTTTAGCTTTTATTACTGCAGGAAGTATACCTTTTGTGCTTTTTATTCTTCCATCTAAAGCTAATTCTCCCAAAAATGCTTTTTTATTAAGTGCTTCTTTAGAAACTATTTCCATCCCAGATAAAAGAGCAACAGCTATAGCAAGATCAAAACCACTTCCTTCTTTTTTTAAATCTGCTGGGGCAAGATTGATAGTAATTTTTTTCATAGGAAATTGGAACCCTGAATTTTTAAGCGCAGATCTTATTCTTTCTCTACTTTCTTTAATAGAACTATCTGGTAAGCCTACAATAGTAATTCCCGGAAGTCCTAATCCAAAATCTACCTCTACTTCTACTGGAAAGGCTTCAATACCTAAAATAGTAAAACTTAAAGCTTTAGAAAGCATTTTTTAATTTAAGAAAAAAGGCCATAAGGTTTTTTTACCCTATGGCCTTTTAAAGATTTGATATTTTTAAATTTTCTTAACCACCAAGCCCTAAGGTAGTTAAAAATTTAGGAATAACAGGATTAGCATAGAGAAGAATTAGAGCAATAACTAAGGCATAAATAGTAAGAGATTCAATAAGAGCCAAACCTAAAATCATGGTAACTGTAATTCTACCAGCTACTTCAGGATTTCTTGCCACTCCTTCACAAGCCCCACGGATTCCATGACCCATACCAATACCACATCCAAGAGCAGCAAATCCTACACCTAATCCTGCAGCTAATACAATAGCAGAAAAGAAACCAAATCCAGTCACCATCTTATTAGCAGCTTCTTGAGCTAAAACTGGATTAGTAAAAAATAAAACAGCTAAACTTACAAGTCCCAAAATTAACCACTTCCTCATACCTCAACCTCCTTTTTAAAATTTTTAATTTTTAAAATAATATTTTTACCAGAAGGAAATACCCCCTGGTAAAAATTCTTTTTAATGATGCTCCTGAACAGCTCCAGCAAAATAAGCCATACTTAAAGTTATAAAAATTAACATTTGCACAAAGGAAACCAAAACACCCAAAACCATAACTGGTAAAGGTGCAAAAAACTTTCCTGCTAACATAGTTAATATTCCTAAAAGAATTTCTTTAGAGACTAAATTTCCAAAAAGACGGACAGAAAGAGAAATAATTCTTCCAATATGGGCAAATATTTCTGCAGGAGCCATTAAAGGGATTAGCCAAGGAATAGGGCCTAAGAAATCTTTAAAATATTTAAGTCCTTTGTATCTCAATCCTAATAAATGATAGTACACAATAGTTATTAAGGTAAGTCCAAGAGTTACATTAATATTAGCAGTAGGAGACATAAAACCAGGAATAAGACCTAAAAGGTTACAAAAAAGAATGTAAAGAGCAAAAAATACAATTAAAGGATAAACAAAAGGCACTATATTAGGAGTATGCCCTTCTCCATGAGGTACATTATCTTTAGTATAATTATAGAGAGTTTCCAAAGCAAATTCCCAAAAATTTTGAGCACCCTTAGGTATAAACTCTTTTTTTCTTGTTCCTAAGAGCGCTAGTATAATTAAAAGTAAACAAACAAAATAACTATGAACCATATGTGGTGCAAAAACTTTAGCTAAAATTCCATACTTATCTGCCTCTTCATAATAAATCCATCCAGAAGGAATACCAAGTTTTTCTAAAATTAGACATAAAAATAAAATAGGATGCTCCATTTTCCCCTCCTCTCTAAATAATTTCTAATTTTCTAAAATATAAATTTCTTAAGGCTAATATTATCAATTCAAGGTATACTAAAAATAGCCCTAATAATATAAAAATGGGATTTAATTTTACTATTTTTATAAAAAAGAAAAGAAGAATGCCAGTAGCAAAAAGTCTAAGATAAAATTTGCTCATATAGAGAAAAATACCTCTCTCTGGAGAAAGTCCATTTTTAACCCCTTCCAAGACCTTTATACCATCCTTTTTAGTAGATCGAAGATTAAGATAAGCAATCCCAATTCCTGCTATTAAAGAAAAAACATATTTTAAATCTCTTAAAATTAAAAAGGATAGAAAAATAAAGATAACAGAAAAAATAAAGATAGAAAATTCTAAATTTTTAATAAAAATTTTATGATCTATTTTGTTTTTCATCTTTAGAAACTTCTTTTAATCTCTTTTTACTATACCAAATAAGATTTTTTATCCCTCCTATAGCACCAAAAATAATAAATATAGTGGTAATCCATGGAAAATATTTTCCTTTAAATACCTTTTCATCTATTAACCAACCAATAATAGCCCCTGCTATAATAGAGGCAATAACTGCGATACCAATACTAAAACTTTCAACTAAAACACTAAATAAGAATTTAAAAGTACTATCTTTTTTCTTTTCCAAGTTAATTGTATTTAACTTGTTTTTTTATAAAAATCAACTATTAAAAATTTATAAAATCGGCTATATTATAGAATATTACGGCAAAAATATAATTTAATTTAAGTTTTTTTAAAATTTTGCTTTTTTACTATTAAAAAATTCTTTAACCTGTTCTACAAAGGCTTCAACCCTCATTTTGGTTCCTAAGGATTTCTGCCCATCACAAGGAATAGTTAAAGTCGGAAACCTTATACCTTCCTCTTCTTTTATTTTTTTAAGAACTGCAGTTACTACATTCCCTGGCATACAGGCAAAGGGAATGACATTTATTATACCTGATGCTCCATGACTTAAATATTCTACAGCTTTTCCTACTGAAAGAAGAACTTCCCCTCCTTCAAATTCTGGATGAACATATTTTTTAGTCAATTTCATAAGCTCTTCTACATCTAAATCTTCTGCCATATTAAGAACATCTTTGACAAGATTTATAAATTTCTTTTCTTCCCATTTAAGATATTGGGATTCTATTATATATCTTAAGACTGTTCTAAACCATCCCAATTTTTTAGCCCATCTTTTAGAAGTATAATTTATGAAATATATCCATTCAGTAATAGGAGGAAGCCATACTTCAAGTCCGAGGTCTTCTAAAAATCTATACAAATTTTCATTAGCAAATCTATTATTTCTAACATAAATTTCTCCTACCACTCCCACAACAGGTTTTTTTTCTTCTTTAACTTTTATATTTTTAAAGGCTTCCTTCATTTCTAAAAGTGTCTCTATCATATTCCCTTTTTCTTCTACTGTTTTTTCTATTTTTTTAAGAGATTCCCAGTAAAGTGCTTCAACTTCTTTTTTATTTAGGGCGTAGGGTCTTGTTTCTCTAAAAAGCTTATCTAAAATGTCTACAGCTACAATACCTTGCCAAGCAATTTTCATAAAAGTCCTTCCCAAAATATCTAAATCTTCATAAAATTTCATATCCTGTTGTAAAGAATAAACTGGCATATTTATACCAAGATCTTTAAGAATTTTTTTATGAAGTCTATTATATTGACCAAATCTGCAAGGTCCTCCGCTATCAGGCATAAAGAAAATGCTTTTTTCAGGATTAAAATCTGGAGAATTAATAAGTTTTATAAGATCACCTGTAGTTAAAATTGTAGGATAACACTCTTTACCAGAGGTAAATTTTCTTCCCAATTCTAAACTTTCTTCATCTGGTTCTGGTAAAACTTGTGCATTTACTCCACAGGCTCTAAAAGCTGCAGCAAAAGCTACAGCATGATCACACATGTAAGGAATATATACAGTTCTGTTATTTGAAGGATAAGCTTTTAAAATATCAAAGGGTTTATAAAAATCGTAATATTTAACTTTATTCTTGATACTATCTACAAAGGCTTCAAGTCTTGTGACTACTCCTGCTTCGGCACTATGCTCATCAACTTCTATTTCAATAAAAGGTTTTTCACCCAAAAGATCTTCAAAGAAATGTTCAATAAAAGAATCTGGACCGCAGGAAAAGTTGGTAAAGTATATAGGAAATAAATTGGGTGTTTTTCTAATTATATGAGCTGCAAGTAAAAATCTTTGTCCATATTCCCAATACATTCCCTCTAAGAAAGAAAGATTCTCTACTTCTTCTAAAGGTAACATATCTACGGGTAGCCCTACTAATCCTAATTTTCTTATTTTATAATGGATTCCAAGATTGGCACCTGTATCAAAGGCATTATAAGGTCTCCCAACTATAACTAAAATTATTTGGTCTTTAAAGTTTTCAAGAATTTCTTTCCCTCTTTGTTTTAGAAAATGATGAAAATCTTTTTGAGCTTCTTCTCCTGATTTCCAAGCTTTTTTGACTTTTTCAATAGGCTCTCCTAAAAGATTAGCTAAATTTTTAATTTCTTCATTTAAGACAATACCTCTCCTCCCAAGGTGTAGAACTGGATTAATAAGATTAACTTTTAATTCTGAAAATTTAAAAGCTGCAGGACTTATCCAGGGAACGCTTTGTACATAGGGACAAACTTTACCTACTTCAAGAGCTGGATGTTCAGGTGGAAGATCTGTTATTTGAGGTAAAAAAATGTTTTTTACTCCTAACTCTAAAAGAGCATTTAAATGTCCTATAGCAATTTTTATTGGAAAACAGGGTTCAGCTGGTGTTAATTCGCAACCTTTTTTGATAATTTGTTTAGATGTGGGAGGAGACAAAATTACCTTATATCCTAATTCTTGAAAGAAAGTAGCAAAAAGAGGTAGCCATTCATAAAATTGCAAAATTCTTGGGATCCCTATAACTTTACCTTCGGAAAAATCACTCTCTACAGGTTTAACATAAGATAAAAGCTTTTCTTCTCTCTCTAAGGTCAAGTTAGGAATATGGGAAGGTGCTTTTCTATAGTCTAATTCATATTTTTCACATCTTCCTCCATAATAATAGGGCTTCCCTCCTTCTATACTAACCTGATGTATCTCACATTGATTTGGACATCCTTTACATTCAAAAGCTTTAATATGATATTTAACCTTTACTAAATCAAATCCTTTAAACCTGGTTTCACCTTTAACTTCTTCTTTTGCTAAAAGAGCTGCCCCAATTGCTCCCGTAACTTCATGATGAGGAGGCACAATAACTGGTTTACCAAGAACCTTTTCAAATGCAGCAACTACACCTTTATTAAAGGCAACAGCTCCTTGGAAAAAGATTTTATTACCTATCTTCCTATCTTCTACAACTTTATTTAGATAGTTATAAACAATAGCGTAACAAAGACCTGCTATAAGATCTTCCTTAGGTAGTCCCTGTTGTTGATAATGGAGAAGATCTGATTGCATAAAAACAGTACATCTTTCTCCGAGTTTAAGAGGGGAATTGCTTTTTAAAGCTATATCACCAAATTCCTCAATAGGTATTCCTAATTTTACTGCCTGTTCTTGTAAAAAGGAACCTGTTCCTGCTGCACAAGCTTTATTCATAGCAAAATTGGAAATAGTTCCTTTGTCAAGATAAATATACTTAGAATCTTGTCCTCCTATTTCAAAAATAGTATCAACCTCAGGATCAATAAAAAGTGCACCATAAGCCTGAGCTGTTATTTCATTTCTTATTACATCTGCACCTACAAAATCACCAGTTAAATATCTTCCTGAACCAGTAGTTCCTACACCCTTAACTTTAACCTTAGGATGTAATTTTTCTCTTAATTCAAGAAGTCCTTGCTTTATACTCTCTAAAGGCTTTCCATGATGAAGCATGTATACCTTTGCAAGAAAATTTCCTTTTTCATCGATAGCAACAAGTTTTGTACTAACAGATCCTACATCAATTCCTAAATAAACCTCAAATTCTTCCTGCGGTATTTCTATGTAAACTCTTTTTTCATATTTTTCAGCTAATTTCTCGGATATTTCTAAGGATTTGAAAGGAACCAAAACAGGATGTCTTGGAGGATTAAAGACTCTTTCTTTTAAATAGGCTCTAAGAATTTCAGAACCTTTATACTCAGAAAATGCTTTTCCTTCTAATCCATAAAGAGCTGCCCCAATTGCTCCCATTATTCTATAATGTTCCGGTATTATTAATTCTTCATCTTTGAGTCCAAAAATTTCCTTTACAGCTTTTCTTACTCCTAAATTTGCAGCTACTCCTCCTTGGAATACAAGAGGAGGCAAAATTTCTTTTCCCTTAGCAAGATTACTTTTAAGGTTCCTGATAATTGCATAGCATAATCCTGCTACTATTTCTTCATCAGGAACAGCTGCTTGTTGAAGATGTATCATATCTGATTTAGCAAAAACTGTACATCTTCCGGCAATTCTTGGAATATTTTTAGCTTTCAAAGCGATTTGAGAAAATTCTTCTATAGTATAACCGAGTCTTGCTGCTTGTTGCTCTAAGAAAGAGCCTGTTCCTGCTGCACAAAGAGTATTTAAGGCAAAATCTTCAATTTCTGGAATTCCCCTTTCATGAGTTATAAAGATTAATTTAGAGTCTTCTCCACCTATATCTATGATAGTTTTAATTTGGGGATAGAAAAAAGTTGCAGCTTTAGCATGAGCCATTACTTCATTTACAAAGGCACATCCGAGTATTTGAGATATAGTCTTTCCTGCAGTTCCTGTACAAGTTATACCAGAAAGCTCGTAATTAAATTCTTTTTCTACCAAAGATAAAAATCTTTCAGCAGTTTCTATGGGTTGTCCATTCGTTCTTTCATATTTCCAAAATAAAATATTTTTATTTTCATCAAGAACAGCAATTTTTGCTGTTCCTGAACCAACATCAAGACCTACATATTTCATAAATTAGACCCCTTTTGATATTTTTGATATTTTAAAAAAAATTAAGTATTTATAATTTAATTTTAATTAACAGGAAAGAAAAATTCAAGAGAATAAAGAAAAAATCTATTACTTGGCAAAAATTTAACTAAAATTATATTTTAAGAGCTATGCAAAAAGTCATAAAGGTTGAAAAAATTATTTTTGGTGGAAATGGACTTGCCCGTCTTCCAGATGGTAAAATAGTTTTTATTCCTTATGTTCTACCTGAAGAAATTTTACAAATAAGAATAAAAAAAGATTACGGAGATTATGTAGAAGCTGAGGTAGAAAAGATTTTGGAAGCTTCTCCTCATAGAAGAGAGGCGCCTTGTATTTATTATGGAACCTGCGGAGGTTGTCAACTTCAGCACGTTATTTATCCTCTCCAAATTGAAATAAAAAAAGAAATGCTTTTTGATGTCTTTAAAAGACTCGGTTGGAAAGAAGAAATACCTTTAGAAAGGGTTGTTCCTTCTTCTAAGGAATTTTATTATAGAAACCGTTTAAGATTTCATGTGGAAAATGAAAATTTTAAAATGGGATTTGTGAAAAGAAAAACTCATGAGGTTTTAAAAATTGAAAAATGTTTATTAGGTGAAGAAATACTTAACAAAGTTCTTTCTCAGCTTTATGAAACTCCTTCTTGGATAAAGCTTTCTTATTATAGCAAAAGAGTAAAAATTGAAACTTCCCCAGAGGAAAATAAAGTTACTTTAATTTTTTGGACCACACTAAAACCTCAGAAAGAAGATTTAGAAGGAATGTTAAAAATAAAAGAATTAAAAGCGATTTTTTATTGGATGAAAGGAAGACGTCCTGACGGACCTTTTCCAGAAGATAGTTCTTACGGTGGAAGAAGGGTGTTCAAAAATATAGATGAGATCCTTTATTATGTTCAACCTGGGGTTTTTGTTCAAGCAAATTGGGAAATTAATTGTGCTATTATGGAAACTTTAAGGTCTTGGGATCTTTCCTTTGAAAAAGTACTTGATCTTCATGCAGGAATGGGAAACTTCCTTTTTCCTTTTGTATTAAAAAGAGAAGCTAAAAAACTTTTAGGAGTTGATACAGATTTGAGAGCAATAGAAGATGGTCTTTATACAGCTGAAAAAGCAAAGCTAAATGGAAGACTTGATTTAAGAAATATGAGTGCTATAGAAGCACTCTATTCCGCTGTAAAAGAGGGAGAAGAATTTGATTTGGTACTTCTTGATCCCCCAAGAGGAGGATGTAAAGAATTGATGAGACTACTTCCTGAGGTTGCTAAAAAATATATTATATATATTTCTTGTGATGCTCCAACTTTAGTAAGAGACTTGTTAATTTTAAAAAATCTTAATTATCAACTTATCAAACTTTGTCTTTTTGATATGTTTCCTCAGACCTATCATTTTGAAGTGGTTGCTCTTTTGGAAAAGAAAGATTAAGTTTTTTACCTAATGCCCAAAGAAGCTTCCTACAAAATCCTTGTATAATTTTCACTTCTCTTGAAGTAAGCTCAAGTCTTGAAAGAAATCTTTTTATATTGGTAAACCATAAAATTTTATTATTATGAGGTATATAATCTATGGACTCCAATGTTTTTTCAATTATAGCATACATAATATTTAATTCTTCAAAAGTTGCGAGTTGTGGTTTAGGGATTTTTGGAATACTTGCAGCTTGAAAAATTTCATAAAGAATTATAACTACTGCTTGAGAAACATTTAAAGATGCCTTTTCTGTAGTAGGTATAGTAATAACATCATCACAATAAGATAATTCTTCATTAGAAAGACCAAATCTTTCATTTCCAAAAAGGAGAGCAATTTTGTTATTTATTGAAAGTTCACATATATAAGGAGCTATTTCTTTGGGAGTGTGATAAACCAATCTGTGTTTCCCAAGTCTTGCTGTAGTTCCAATCACATAATTGAAATTTTTCAAAGCTGTTGGGAGATCCTTAAAAATTTTCATTTTTTCTAAAATGGGAATGCCTGATTTAGTTGCCATAGCCTTCATTTTTTCTTCTTCTAAAGGTTCTGGGTTAACAAGAATAAGATCAGAAATCCCAAAGTTTGCACAAGCTCTTGCAGTAGAACCAATATTTTCACTATAAATAGGATTGACAAGAACAACTGCTATATTTGAAAGATTTGCCTTGACAGGCTCAGCAACAGGACGAACTTGCATTTATTATTTAAATTACTATATCTTTAATTCCTTGTCAATTTTTTGATTTTTTAAAAAACTTGACAATTAAAAAGATTAATTTTAAAAATTATTTAAAGAGGACATAAAAATGAGTTCAGAACTTCCTGAAATTACTATAAATTACAGAGAGGATTTGCATAATTTAGAGTATCTTAATGAAGCAGATCTTATTCTATTTATGGCAGGTAATCAATTTATGGTGATGGAAGAACTTCTTTCAGCTTTTCAAAAAAGATATCCTGAGATAAAAAAGATTTTTTATGAAACTCTTCCACCTGGACTTGAGCTTAGACAAATTCTTGCTGGAGGAGCACGTTTTGGAAATATGGAAATAAGAGTTACTCCTGATATTTATACTGCAGTTAGCAATGAGGCAATGCAGGAACTTTTAAAAAGGGGATTGATTAAAAAATATTTTGTCTATCTTCATAATAGAATTGTATTAATGGTCCGAAAAGGTAATCCGTTAGGAATAAAAGATGTAAAGGATCTTGCCAGAGATGAGGTGAGAATTTCTCAACCTGGTTCTCTTGAGGATATAACCCGTTATATTATAGAAATGTACAAAAAAGCTGGTGGAGAAGAGTTTGTTCATAGAATTATGGAAGAAAAAAGAGCAGAAGGAACAACTATTTTTACTTTGGTTCATCATAGAGAAACACCTTTAAGAATTATTAAAGGTACTGCTGATGTAGGTCCAGTTTGGGCAACTGAAGTAATACATGCTAAAAATCAAGGATTACCCGTTGACATGGTTGAGGTTGGAGAAGAATTTGATCAAAGAGATAAGGTAAATTACTACATTACTATTCTTAATAATGCTCCTCATCCAGAAAATGCTAAAAAATTTTTAGAATTTATTAGATCTTCTGAAGCTCAAGAAATTTATACTAAATATGGATTTGTTCCTCACAAAGAATGAGAAAAAAAGCAAAAATAGTTAATTTGCTTATTTTTATTCTAATAATTTTAATTTCTGGTTGCGCACCCACTATAAAAGAAATTCCGCAAATTCCAAAAGAAGTAATAGAAGCAGAAAGACTTAAGCAAAGAAAAATAGCCCTTTTTACTTATTTTGAAAGAAAAGAAAGACTTAATAATATCTGGTATAATCTTATAACTGGAGCAACCCCACTTTGTAAAAAAACTGTAAGACCAGTTTATGGATTTGAGATACATGATAAGGAAATGTATAAAGAGGAAGATATAAAAATATTAACAGAAAAATTTGTTTTAGATAACAAACCAACTGTATGGTATATACATCAAAATTCTCCTGCTTTCAAAGCTGGTTTAAAAGTAAATGATAAAATTTTAAAAATAAATGATAAGGAAGTAAAAGATACCCGATCTGCAAAAGAAATTATGAAAAATTCTAAAAATTTGAAATTACTTATAGAAAGAAATGGAGAAACAATTGAGCTAAGTATGGATTCTGTCGAGGGTTGTGATTATGAGGTTGAACTTGTTTTTCATGAATCTATCAATGCTTGGGCTGCACCAGAAGGAAAAGTTTATGTTACTACTGGATTAATGAGATTTATTCAATCAGATGAAGAACTTGCTTTAGTATTAGGTCATGAGCTTGCTCATCATGTTATGGGACATATTACTAAAAAAATGGGAAATGTTATTTTAGGCTCTCTTATAGATATTTTAATTGCAGTAACCACAGGAGTTGATACACAGGGCACATTTCAACAATTAGGAGCTCTTGTTTATTCTAAAGAATTTGAAAAAGAAGCAGATTATGTAGGAACTTATATTGCTGCAAGAGGAGGATATAATATAGATAATGCTGTAGATATTTGGAGACGTATGGCAGTAGAATTCCCCAGTGCAATAAGTGATGTTTTCCTTGCCACCCATCCTAGCTCCCCTGAAAGATTTCTTCTTATTGAAAAAACTGTAAAAGAAATTGGAGAAAAGAAATTAAAAGGAGAACCTTTACTCCCCTCTTCAGAATATTTCAAAGAAAAAAAAGAATGAATAAAATTTTTAAGAGGAATTTTTTATCTCATTGAGAATCTTTCTTAATTTATTAAGTTTTTCTTTATTAAAAGGCTTATCCTTATAATAGTTTTCCTCAAAAATTTTAACAAAATTCAAGGCAAAAGCTTTCAATTTATCCTCTTTTATCTTTAAAACAAATTCCTCAAGACCTTCTGTTTCATTCTTTTTATAGCCCTTAGCTTCTAAAATTTTCAAAAACTCTCTAATTAATTTTTCTTCCTCTTTGAGTTTTTTAAAAAACCTTAAATTTTTAGCTAAAATAAATCCTACAAAACCTGCTATCAAAATAAAACCTGAAAATAAAAGTAAGAGTTTTTTATTAAATTCAGGTTTTGGTATTTTAGTAAGGTTTGAGATACTTCTAAGCAGAGCTACTTGCTTTTTAAAATCGTAATTTAAGACAAAATTTATGTAATAATAATTGATAGTTTCCAATATAAGCCTAAGTTTAGAAAAGGTATTCTTTTCTTTTAAGGGAGCACTTAAGGACGGAGTAGGATCATATCTTACCCAACCTTTGTCTTTTATAAAAGCTTCAACCCATACATGTGCATCGCTTTCTCTAACCAAATAATATCCACCTATTTCATTATAAATACCGCCTTTATATCCGGCAATAAGTCTTGCTGGTATGCCATTTAATCTTAATAAAATAGCCATAGAAGAGGCAAAATATTCACAATTACCATATTTATATTTAAACAAAAAATCCTCTAAAGGATTTGCTGAAATAGGAAGATCTTTAAGAGAGTATCTATAATTTCCATATTTTAAAAATTTAAGAATTTTAATTGCAGTATCTTCATCATTTTTACCTTTGAGAGATAAAGCAAGATTTTGCATTTTTGAAGAAATATTTTGAGGAATTTGTAAATAAATTTCTTTATTAATATCTTTTTCAGGAATTACTTCGGTTAAAATTGAGACTACTTTATATTTTATTCTTGAAAAAATAGGATTAGGCAAATAAAAAGTAAAATCGCTTAATTGAGAGGGTCTTGTAAAGCCATACTGATAATCAATACTATAGGGTTTATCTAAACCAAATAAATATTTATCTCCGTAGGGCTCTAAATAAATTATCTGGACCACAGGTAATCCTTTTAAAATAACCTCATTCTGAATTTTTTTAGGTTTAATAGATATCCAAGTTTTTCCATCAAAAAAATTAAGAGTAATTCCTCTCCAATATAAAAACTCATCTTTTAATTTTTTTGTTTTTGCCCTGAAAATTACACTATTATTTTCTTGAATTTCAGATATTTCTCCCAATCTTATATTTTCTGAAAAACCTGTTTTAGCCTTAGCGGATTTATCTAATAATCCAAAAATAGGAAAATCTGTTCTTGGTAAAATAATGAAAAAGAACGCTGTAAAGGGTATAGCTAAAAGTGGTATAAAACTTGTTTTTAAAAATATTTTTACCAGCACCTTTTCTGATAAGTCAATTTCTCTATCTTGAGAAGAGTAAGTCAAAAGGATTATGGAAATGTTTAAAATAAGGATATAAAGAAATAAATAAATTAAGAAAATGATATCAAAGGAAATTAAGGTACTCCCTGCAAGAATAAGTACAGAAATAAGATAAATCTGCATATAATCTCTAAACTTTTTTTCTTCGAGAAATTTGAGAGAAAGTAAAAAAAGTAAAACTTCAAGAGAGCGATAAAGAACTGTTTCTAAGTTTACATCATAAAATTTAAGTATTACCAATAAAATAGCAGATATATTAATAAATGCCCTTTTTATATGAATTTTTTGATATTCCAGATAAATGGATATTAAAAAGAGAAAGAAAGAAAAAAAATAAAAAGGAAAAGAAATTTTCCCAAAAAGAATAACAAAAGAAAGAAGTCCTGTAGAATAAGTAAATATTTTAACTGCGCTTTCTACTTTATAAATTTTTTCTTTTTTATTCATATAAAGCAAGTTCAGTAAGAAGAGCTACCTTATGGTTATAAGAAAGACTTGGTTTATAAAATTTATCTTTTATTTTTAATCCTATAGGTACTCCCTTTTTCATCATCTCAAGTATTAAATAGGTTATACAACTTAATTTTAGCTCTTTTTCAGGAAGATTTATTTTTTCAAAATCTATTATTACAGGTTGATTTTTTAATTCTGAAAATTCTTTTACTTTCAGCTTGTCTGTTTTAGCGGTTGCCTTCCAGTGAATGTATTTTACAGGTGTTCCTTCTATATAATCTTTAATAGATAAAAGATCTCCTTCCCAGCCTGATTTATTAGTTTCCATTTCTCCTTTATTTTTTCTATATTGGTAAAAAAGGAACTCACAATTTTTAGGCTCTGGAAAAACTGTAAAAGAAAAGATTTTATTAATTTTTTTCCATCTTATAAAAAAATTAAAGGGAAAAACAGAAGCAATATAAATTTCCTTTAAAGTTTGAATTCCCCTTTTGTTAGGTTTTATTTTCAAGATAGAATTTGCTTCTCTTTCAAAATAGGGAAATAGATAGGAAATATCAAAATCCTTTATTAATATCCTTATTAAAAAAGCGGGAAAAAATTTTTTCTTATTTATAATTTTTACATTTATAAAAGCCTCCTTATTAGCATAAATTTCCTCTGGAAAGGATATTTCTACATCCAAAGCTTCTACATTTCTTTTTCCAAAAACCCCTGCAAGTAGCATAAAACTTAGGAAAGCCGAAGTAATTAAATAAAGAAGGTTATTTCCTGTATTTACAGAAGCAACCCCAAGAGCTAAGGTAACAAAAATATACAACCAACCTGCTTTAGTTAGTTTAATTAAACTGGTGTTTTTATACTTTCTACTAAAGATCTTATTATCTCCCTTTTGTTTCCTTCATATTCTTCTTTAAATATAACTCTATGAGTTATAACAAATTCTGCAAGTTCTTTTATATCTTCTGGAATTACATAATCTCTTTTATTAAGATAAGCATTTGCTTTAGCAGTGGCAACTATTGCAAGTGCACCTCTTGTAGAAAGCCCTGCATAAAGATACTCATTCTTTCTTGTTGCCTCAATAATATCCAAAATGTAATCAATAATTTTATCAGAGAGATAAACCTCTTTTACTTCTTTTTGTATAGAAATAAGTTCGTCCTTAGAAAAAAAAGGTTTAATCTCGTGTAGCTCTTCCCTTTTACTTCCCCCTTTTAAAATTTCCTTTTCTGCAAATCTGGGAGGATATCCTATAGATATTTTCATAATAAATCTATCAAGCTGAGCTTCAGGAAGAGGAAAGGTTCCATAAAGCTCTATTGGATTTTGAGTGGCAATAACAAAAAAGGGCTGAGGAAGTTTATAGGTTCTTCCCTCCACTGTAACTTGTTTTTCTCCCATAGCTTCTAAAAGGGCACTTTGTGTTTTTGGAGTAGCTCTATTTATTTCATCTACAAGAACAATATTATTAAAAATCGGTCCTTTATGAAATTCAAATTCTCCAGTATTTTTATTATAAATAGATACCCCTGTAATATCAGAAGGAAGAAGGTCAGAAGTTGCTTGAATTCTTGCAAAATCAAGCCCAAAGCATCTTGCAAGAGCAATAGCAAGGGTTGTTTTACCTATACCAGGAAGATCTTCAATAAGAAGGTGTCCATCTGCCAAAAGAGCAATAATAGAAAGTTTTAAAGCCTTCGCCTTTCCATGCAAATAATGAGATAGAGAATTTAATATTTTGTCTATATCTAATTTAAAATCCATACAATTTATTTTAATTCTTCTTTTCGGATTTTAAATGTTTTAAATGATTTAATTTAAAATTAAAAAACTTTTCAACTTGAAATAATTTAAATTGATAATATATTAAATATAAAACCTAAAGGAGGAGGTTAAAAATGGGAGAAATGAAAAAGGAAATTAAGCTTTATTTTGATCGGGATTCTTTATCAGCTTTATTGAACCAAATTTCAATGGATATGAAAAGTGGATATATGAGTGTCGGTGACTTAAAAATTGAAGCTCCCAGTGATGTGGAAGTCGAAATTGAATACAAAGAAAAAGAAGAAGCTGATGGAAGAATTAAATGTATTATGGAATGGGAATTGAAATGGTATAAAAAATAATTAATAATTTAGGAACTTTAAAATTTCTTCTAAATTATTTATTACAGGTATTCTCAATTCAACTTTATGTTGATTTCTGTTTATTAAAAACGCATTTATACCGATCTCTTTCGGATTTAAATAATCAAAAACCAGATGATCCCCTATATGAATAACTTCTTCAGGTTTAACTTTAAGAAGTTCACAGATCTTTCCATAAAATTCTTTCGATTTTTTCACCTCTCTAAAATCTGATGTTGCAGAAAATATATGATGAAAATGATGTAAAATAGGCTTTAATTGAAATAAAATAAAATCTTTTTCTGCGTTAGAACAAATTATAATTTTATAGTATTTTTTAAGTAGTTTTATAATTGGCTCAACATCTTCATAAATTTTTACCTTGTGTTTATATTTATTAAACAATTCTTCTTTCGTTGTATCAAGATCAAATCGTTTTATCCAGTAATCCAGATAATACCATTCTATTCTATGATCTCCTACTTCATTATAAGCTTGAGTTACTATTTGATAAGCCTCATCAAAACTTATTTTATGTTTTTGAGCATAAAGAGAGGGTATACCTTCGAGCCATACTGCATCAACAAATCCAGTTGGCACAAGAGTTCCATCTACATCAAAAGAGATTACCTTTACCTTTGGAATTTTTATCATAAAATAAATTATAATTCAAATTAAAGGGATTTAAATATAAATATGATCCGTCCTTGTGAAGAAAAAGATTATGATGCTGTTTGTGAAATTATCAATGATGCAGCTAAGCTTTATAAAGGTGTTATTCCTGAAGAATTATATAAAGAGCCTTATATGACAATAGATAAATTAAAAAAGGAGATAGAAGATGGGGTTAATTTTTGGATATATGAGGAAAATGATCAGCCTATAGGTGTAATGGGAATTCAGCATGTAAAGGATGTAACTTTAATAAGACATGCTTACGTTCTTAGAGAAAAGCAAAAACAAGGAATAGGCACAAAATTACTGAATCACTTAATAAACCTTACTGACAAACCCATTCTTATTGGGACATGGGCTAAGGCTTATTGGGCAATCCATTTTTATCAAAAAAATGGTTTTAAATTAGTTTCTCAAGAAGAAAAAGATGAGTTATTAAAAAAATATTGGTCTCTTCCTGATTTACAAATTCAGACTTCTGTTGTTCTTGCAAATAAAGACTGGTTTCAACTTAAAGAAAAAGCCCAAAAATAATTTTAAAATTTATCTATTCTGTTTCTTTCAGTGTTTCAAGATATTGAGTTTTTAATGGTTCTGGAAAAAGTTTGGCAATTTCTTTAGCTTGAACAACACCTTCTTGTGTTTTTAAGCAAGAGATTAAAGCTTTTTCTAATCCTTCAATTTTTTTAGGTTCCGGTAAAACATCAATTATTCTCTTAACTTCAAAAATCCATCCGTTTTCAGCACACTTTACCAAAACTTTTTCCAATCCCTCAATTCTTTTTAATTCCAGAAAATAGGCTATTATCCTTTTAGCTTTATAAATCCATCCTCCCTCCACACACCTTATTAATATTTTTTCTAATTCCTCTATTGTTAACTTTCTTCCCATTAATTTTGCTACCCTTTCTGCTTCATCAATCCATCCATTTTCTACACATTTTTTTAACATATTTTCTAATTCCTCTATAGAGAGTCCTCTTTGAAGTAATTTTGACATTTCTTCTGCTTCAAAAATCCATCCCTCTTTAACACATTTTTCCAAAATTTTTTCTAACTTATTAGTCCTTTCAGGTTCTGGGAACATTTCAGCTATTTCTTTTGCTTTATGAATCCACCCCTCATCAATACATTTTTTTAATATCATCTCTAAACCTTTTGTTCTATTAGGCTCTGGAAGAAGTTGAGCAGTTTGTTTCGCTTGCAAAATCCATCCCTCATTAATACACCTTATGAGTATTTTCTCCAAACCTTCTGTTCTATTAGGTTCTGGAAGAAGTTCTACAACTTTTCTTATTTTTGGAATAAAATCCCCTTCAAAACATTTCGCTAATGCCTTTTCTAACCATTCGGTGGTTAATAAAATTTTTTCCAACCAATTCCTTTTTTTGTCCTCAGGAAGAAGTTCTGCAATTTCTTTTAATTCAGAAGCCCAAGCCTCTTCAACACTTTTTCTAACTATTTTTTCAATCCATTCCTGCTGGGTTAAAATCCTTTCCAATAATTCTATTCTTTTAAATTCTGGAAGAAGTTCTATTATTCTTCTAACCTTAGGAATCCATCCTTCCTCAATACATTTTATCAACATTCTTTCTAAATCTTCTACAGTTAACTCTTTATGAAGCATATTTGCTAATCTTTCTGCCTCATCAATTAATCCCATTCCTATGCATCTTTCGCATATTTTTTCTAAACCTTCTTTCTTTTTTGAATCTGGAAGCATTTCTAATATCATTTTAGCTTTATAAAGTAACCCATCTTCGACACACTTATTAAATATTTTTTCTAACATCTCAATTCTTTCAGACTCTTCTAAAAAACTTGTTCCTTTAAGTGCTTTTTTAATCCATCCCATTTCTAACAAAACTTCAATTAATTCTTTGTTCATCTTCATCCCTCTTTATTTTTAGCTATATTTTAGATAAAAATTTACCAAGATAAAATTTATATACAAGTAAAGCTGAGAAAACTTTAAAGTTGAGCTAATACTTCTTGAATTTCAATATATTTGATAGTTCCTTTTTTAATTTCTTCATCTAAAATTTCCTTTACTTCTCCTTTTGCAGAAAAATAAATGATTTGCCATCCCAATTTGGAAATCTTCTTTAACATTTCAATTTGTTTTCTTAATCTATATGGATCAGACTTTATAAAAGGATCATCCAAAATAAAAAAACCTTTATTTTCTTTTAAAAGCTTTTTCCCAAGAGCAAGACGAATAGAAAAATATAACTGATCATAAGCACCACCTGATAATTTTTCAGGCTCCAATAAAGTGCCTTCCTTAAGCTTAACCTTAATTTTTTTTGTTTCTTCATCAAAAATGACCTCTTCATACTTTCCTTCTGTAATCTCAGCAAAATATTTAGATATATCACTATCTCTTCCAAAAAGTTCAGAAAATTTTTGAATTTCTTCATTTTCTATTTCTTCAAGAATTTTTTTAACTTCTAACACAATAGTTCGTCTATTTTCATTATCTTCTACAAATTCTTTTAACCTTTCTTTAAGCTTTTTTAAGTCTACTAAAGTATTGCAATACAAATATTCATCAAAATTTAAAACTTTATTAACTTCTTTCTCTATTTCTTTCATTTTTTCTTTAAAATTTTCTAATTTATTAGTCAATTCTTTCGCTTTTTCTTCAAGCTCTCTTTTTTTGTTTTTTAAAGCTTCTTCCTCAGTTTCATTGTATTTTACATTTACTTCTTTATCTGCATATTTTTCAAGTTTTTTTATTTCCTCTTCCCAATATACAGTATTATCTTCTAATTTCTTAAACTTTTCTCCAAAATGGGTCCTCAATATACTTTTTTCTTCTCCTATAAAATTTTCAAGCTTTTTTTTCAATTCAAGGTTTTCTTGATATTTTTCTAAAGTCTCATCCTTTGATTTCTTTTTTATTTCTTCAATATTTTCTTTTGCTTTTTGAATTTTTTTCTCTATTTCTGGAATTTTTATCTCTTTCAAATTTTTTATTTCCTCATCAATTTTTCTTTTTTCTATTTCCAATTCTCTAAGTTTTTCGCTTATTTTTTTATAATCTTCTTCAATTTTTTTTAGATTAATAAATATTTTCTCCATATTCTCTGCTTCCATACCCAATTCTAAAAAGGAAAATCTAATTTTTTCGAATTTTTCTGCAAGTTGGGCTTTGTTTTTAATAAATTGAAACTTAAAAAATCCTGAAATTAATGCTATAATCAAAAAATTAAAAATCAAAACATAAAACAATAATGATGGATTAAAAACAATTCCAATCAAAGCTATAATTAATAAAACTATGGAAAATATTCCTAAATAGGTAAAGAATTTATCTTTCACTTTTTGTTGGATAATTTTTTCACTTTCGTGTCGGTAATTTATCAGCTCAGGTAAGACCTGACTATCTATTTTCTTCTTTTTTTCTTCAAGAATCCTAAAATCTCTTTCTATTGCATTCAATTCTTCATTTATCTCTTTTTGTTCAATCTCTTTTTCTTTAAGTTTCTTTAATTCATCCTCTTTTTGAGATACATATTCCTTTATTCCCTTTTCACAATCTTTCCATAATTCCCAATCCTTATCATTGTAATTTTCTAAATCCTTTAATTTTTCAAGAGATTCTTTCAATTTCTCAAGTGCTTTTTTCCCAATCTCATATTTTTCTCTTTTTCTTGCAATTTCTAAAATCTCAAGTTTTTTATCAATCTTTTCTATTTCCTCTTTTAACTTTATTAAATCTTTTTCTAATTGATCAAATCTGTTTTCTTGAATTTTATTTTCCAATTGCAGGATTTTTTCTAACAACTCTCGTGCTTCTTTTAATTTTGATTTCAATTTTTCAGGTTTATCATCTTTGAATTCACCGCTTGGTGTTAAGTTACCTATCTCAAGCAACTTATTTTTTATTTTGCAAATTTCATTGGTTCTTAAACCTGTAAGTCTACCAGTTATATTGGTATAAAATTCGCTTTCCTTAGAAATAGAGAGGTCACTGTTTCTTATTATAAAAATGTTGCGAAATTCTTGAGAAGTCAAATTGGTAAATTGAAGTAAATTAGACTTTTTCTTTTTTTCTGGAAATTTAATTTCTTTACCACTTGAATCTTTTATAATTACATACCCTTCTGGTTTTTCTTCTATTCTGTTTATATTTTCAAAATTTTTAATATCCTCTCCTATCAATAATTTGATGAGTGCCTCTATGGTAAGTGTTTTCCCTTCTTCATTTTTTCCCCATATTAAATTGAAATTATCTAATAAAATTGGTTCTTTAAATTTTAAAGGACCGTAGCGATTTATTAAGAATTCTTTTATTTTCACAATTCTGCCTCTAATATTGCTCTTATTAAAAATTCACACATTTGTTTCTTTTTTTCTTCTTCATAAGGAAACTTTTCAAGCTTTTCTATAAATTTTATAAAAAGGTCTTTTTCAAAAATCTTATAAAGGTCTTTAAATTCTATTTTAAGCTCTTCAACTAAATATTTATTTTTTACAAATCTTTTTATTTCTTCTGTGAGTTCTAATTCGCTTTTTTTAATTTTTCTACTATTAATGTACCCCTTAATGGTTAAAATAATTTTTGCCTGAGGATGAACATTTACAAGGCTTTCGTTTATTATTTCTAAAGGGTCCCTTTCTAAAAATGGATCAAGTTTTATGGTTATTTCTTCAAAATGGGGTGTATCAAGAGAGTATTCCTTAGGTGATCCCCCAATTTCAAAAAGATTAACCTTTCTTCTTCCAATTTCTTTTTTTGTTATTGAAATAGGAGAGCCTGGATAAATAAAATACCCTCCATTTTCTAATTGCCAAACTTCAAATCTTGAATGAAAATGCCCAGCAAGTACATATTTAATATTTAAATCATTAAAATAAGAAAGTTTCACTGGCATATATTTTTCTTCTCCTTCTTCTCCAAAATCTTTTCTTGAAAAAGATGCATCTAGTAACTCTCCATGATAAAGCAAAATGTTGATCTTATTTGAAGCTAATTTATCAGTTAATGAATTAAGCTTAGCTAAAACTTTTTCCCCTTCTATAGGTTCAAAGGGCAATCCCCATATTACTACATTTTTATATTCAAAAGGTTCATTGAGATTATTTAAAAGGATTACATCTTCCCCGAAATAAAAACCACTTTCATACACTTCTTTATCGTGATTTCCTGGAAGTAATAGAATTTTAAAATTATTGTCTGAAAAAATTTCTCTTATCTTAGATCGCAAAAGCTCAGCTTTAAACTCTTTATCAAAGAGATCTCCACATATTACAAAAAGATCAACTTTTTCTTTCTTTGCAACATCAATCAATTTTTGAAGTGTTTTCCAACGTTCATCTCCATATTCTTTTAAATGAAGATCTGCTGTGTGAAGTATTTTCATATTTTAAATGTCAAGTAATAATTCTCTTGGATATGGCTCAAGATAGCTTTGAAAAAGAAAATAATCTTTTTCAAAACGAATAGCCCAACTTTTTAATAATTCAAGTAGAGTAATTAGTTCTATAAGCCCTTTCTCAAACTTTTTTAGTAATTCCAAAAAATGTCTTTTTTCTTTAAGAGTAAGTCCTTTAGAAAGGTATCCAAAAATATGTTGCAAAGTGTTGATATGCCTTTGCACATTAGTCTTTCTCTGAAAGGCTTTATAAAAATATTCTTTATAAAGCAACAATTTTTCTTGAAAAGAATTAGGAGAGGCTACAATTTGTCCCAGTTTTTTAAGAATTGATTGATTATAACTCATAAGAAGATATTTATATCGGGTATGAAAGCTAACCAATTTAGAAGGGCTGGGATCTTGGAGTAGCTCTCTTAATTCAGCAAAAGCAAAAATACGGGTCAAAAAATGGTCTCTAATTTTGAAATCTTTTAAACGACCCTCATCTTCTAATGGTAAATAAGGGAAGTTTTTTTCTACAAGTCTTGCAAAAAATCCGCTTGTTTTCCCAATAACTTTATCATTTTGATAAAGCTTAGTAGACTTAACTCCGCAAGAGGGTGATTTAGCTTTAAGTAAAAAACCATCTACTTCTTTAAACTCAGTTAAAGCTGACTTACAAACCTTTATCATATCTTCTGTTAAATCTCTTCCAGTCTCAGGTTGTATAAGTCTTTCTGTATCTTCTATTTTAACAATTAAAATTCGGGGGCGAGGAATTCCTAATCCTAAAACCACTTCTGGACAAAAAGTAATAGGCTCAATGTAGTTTTTTAATTTATCTACAAAAGGATCTGATATAATTCCTCCGTCATAACGAACTGGTTCAAAAAAGCATTTACTAATTAATATTTTGGGTTTAGGATGCATAACCCAAAAGCATTTTTAAATGATCTATTCTTCTCTGAATATCTTCCCTATCAACAAAAAGTTTAGTAACCATTCCTGGGAAGAGATCATATTGAAGAGCAAGTAGGAGCTGTTTTCCATAACCTCTCTGAAAACATATAAAATCAACTTCCTCATAGGTTAATATCATGCCTCTATTTAAAGCAAGTGCCTCTGAGAATCCATAAGCAATAGCTCCTTCTGTTACATAATTATCCACATTATAAATCACTGACATTATATAAGTATTTTCTGGACTTTTATAAATTAGATCTGGCTCAAATCCCATTATCCTTTCAAATTCATCTCTTTTTATAATCCAAGAAGGTGAATATAAATGTAATTGATAATACATGCTTAAAAAAGGTACTTTGTCTTCAATTTGATCAAAATGTAAATTGGCATAAGGTTTAAGTAAAGATACTGAGTCTTTAACCTCTGGAAAACTTTCCCTAACCTTAAGAAATAGAGATAGTATTTTTTTTTCTGGGGAAAGAACTTCTTGAAATAAATCCTGAAAAATTTGATGAGTTTCACATACTTTTAGCCAATCACAATCGTAACAATATCTTTCATACCATTGAGAAAATACTTCAGGAAGTTTATTTTTTATTTCTTCCCATTTAACTATTTCACCTTCTTTTATCTTCAACAATTCTAATGCAACTTTATCTTGCTCTCTTATTTTCTCTTCAGCTCCTTCTTTATACTGGCATTTATCATCTTTAAGATAGGGACAGCTTTTACAAACATCATCAAAACCTTCTACAACTTTTATATCTTCTTTTTCCATTTTATCTAAAATTTCTTTTAAATTTTTTATAAATACATCATCGTATCCTTCTCCCTTAAAGAAATTTAAACATATAAGATGATGCCCTCTTAAATTGAGCATCTTATCCCCTCCCCTTATGCCTAAATTTAATTTTATATTATAATTATACCTAAAACTTATTTAAGAAGAATCTACATAGCAGTATTATTAAAATTTTTAAAAAATAGCCGATAAATTCAAATACAAATAAAATTTTGAACATAAATTTAAATGTGTAAATATAAATGAATAACATTTTTAATAGTTCTCAGCAAAATTTAGAAAATTTACAAAGAAAACTAAAACATTTTGAAAAATTTGAACTAAATAAAATTTTTATCCCTTCTGAAGAGGTAATAAAATTACTTTCAACCATTAATATTGAAGAGACAACTTTTGAAGAAATAGCAAGGTTAGTAGAAAAAGACAAAAATCTTTGTATAAGAATTTTAAAGATTGCCAATTCTCCTGTTTTTGGCTTTTCCGGTAGAATAACTTCAATAGAACAAGCTTTGCTTTTATTAGGAGTAAAGGTTTTAAGGGCAGTTATTCTCACACTTCCTATATTAAGGAAAAGTAGACAATTTATTCCTCATCTTGAGGATCATTCTTTTAAAGTAGGAACTGGTGCAAGGATCCTTGCTGAAATAGGTGAACTTAAAAATATTTCTGAAGTTGCTACTGCTGGAATAGTGCATGACCTTGGTAAAACAGTTATTGCGGAATTTCTTGTAAGAGAAGGAGAGTTTGGAAAAAAAATGCTGAAACATTTATATATTGATAAAATAGGAAAGGCAGGGCTACAAAAAGAACGCGAAATCCTTGGAATTGATCATGTAGAAATAGGAGAAAAACTTGCAAAAACATGGTCATTTCCTGAAAGGCTCATTAAACTTATAAGCTCTCATCATAATCCGATAACAAGTGAAAACAATAGTAGAGAAACAAAATGCATATATATTGCCAATCTTCTTTCCTATTTTAACTCCCCTGAAGAATTTGATAAAAGAAAACCGGAAATCCTCCCAGAAGAAGATTTAGAAATATTAAATCTTTTTGAAATTTCCTCTTCAGAAATGAAAAGAATAATAGAAGATATAAATAAAGAGTGGTTAACACTTAAGGAACTTTTTCTTTAATTAATTTAATTGACAAAAATCTAATTTATAATTAATTAGATAATATGGAAAAAGAAGAAACATTACGAATTGACAATTACTGTTTTGTTTGCGGTAAAGAAAATCCTAAAGGTTTAAAAGCAAAATTTATTTCTTCTAATGGGAAAGCAAAAGCAGAAATGATCCTTTATAAAGAATACCAAGGTTATAGTGGAATTATTCATGGGGGTATTATTGCAGCACTTCTTGATGAGGCTTGTGCTTATGCAGGTATTTCTTTAGGATATTATACTGTTACTGCGGAGATGAAAATAAGGTATAGAAAAACTTTGAAAGTAGGAGAAAAAATTATAATAGAGGCATCTGCAGAACAAATAAAATCAAAATTAATTCAAGCGAAAGCTCAAATAAAAGATTCCAAAGATACTATAATAGCTGAAGCAGAAGGGAAACTTATAATTAAGGAAAAAATTGAAAAATCTTAAAGATATGGAGATCTCTCCTATCTTTCCTATGCAACCTATTCCTTATTTTGGGGAAGAATTGGAGGGTGAGTGGATTTTTGAACCCAAAATAGATGGATGGAGACTGCAAATAATAAAATATAAAGACGAAAGAGTTGAATTTTGGGGAAGAAGATTAGAAAAAAATCCTAATTGGACAAAAAACCTTTTCTATTTAATTCCTTATTTAAAAGAAATCCCCCCAGGAACATTACTTGATAGCGAACTTTATTCTACGAAAGGAAGAAGAGGTATCCCCTCTGTAATGACAAGAACAAACTTGGCAAAACCTATAATTTACGTATTCGACATAGTGTTTTTAAATGGTGTTTTTATTGGAGATAAACCATTAAGAGAAAGAAAATTGCTTTTAAGGGATTTAATATTAAAACCGCCTTTTTATTTTTTAGAGTATAAACCTTTAGAAGATTGGGAAATTGCTTTAAGAGAAACTCTAAAAATGGGGTTTGAAGGTATAGTAATTAAAAATCTTGATTCTCCTTATCTAATTTCTAAATCTGCTCCCATAGCAACTCATCATTGGAGAAAAATAAAAGGATAAGAAAATGATAGGAAGATTTCAAGTAATGGCAACTTTACAAGCTGCAAGAGCATATGTTTTAGGTTATTCTTTAGAGGAAGCAAAAAGTTTTGGTTTAAATAGAGCTATTTTTTACGCTGCAGCAAAAAGGGGATTTAAATCCATGAAAGGAGTAAGAGGAGAAATAAAGCTTCCTAAATGGAAGCTTATTCGCAAGTTTCCAAAAGAAGAAATTGAAAAAATAGAAAAGAATATTTTTGTAGAAAGATTAGGAGATGAGATGGCTTACTGTGTAAAATTAGGAGATAGAAAGTATTTCTTAATAGGAGATGATTTACAAACTCCTGAGGATTTTAAAAAACAAATTGAAGATAGATTTAAAGGGAAATTTGAAGAAGCTTGGAAAGAGGCAATAGAAATCGTAAAAAGTTATGATAAAGGGGTTTTGCTTTCACAAAGATATTTTTATGAAGCTGTATATAAACCTCGTAGAGATGAACTCGCTGAAAAGTGGTCACAATTAGCAAGATCTCCTTAATTAAATTTGTCACACTCCAAATTCTATGACAGTTTATTTCAAGCTATTGTTTTTTAATTTTGAGATTATATTTTATTCTTTTTAAAAAATTTATTAAGGCTTAAAAATGAAAATTTTAAAAACCTTAATTGCTATTTTATTTTTGATTATTTTTCTGTATACCTTTATCTATCCTATGTTAATCCCTATTTCCTATTTGAAAAAGGAAAACCCTAAAATGACAGCTATGATGAAATATCGTTTAAAGCAATGGGAAAGGGAAGGAAAAAAAGTAAAAATTAAACAAATTTGGGTTCCTTTAAATAAAATTTCTCCTTATTTAAAAAAGGCAGTGCTTATTGCAGAAGATGACAAATTTTATTATCATGAAGGATTTGATCTTGATGCCATTATGCTTGCTGTAGAAAAAAACATAAAAGCAGGAAAGCTAAAATATGGAGGAAGTACTATTTCTCAACAACTTGCTAAAAATCTATTTTTAAGCCCCTCAAAAAATCCAATAAGAAAAATTCAAGAAGCTATAATTACTTTTCGCTTAGAAAAAACTCTCCCTAAAAATCGCATTCTTGAATTGTATCTTAATGTTGCTGAATGGGGAGAAGGCATTTTTGGAATTGAAGCTGCAAGTAGGCATTATTTTGGTAAACCATCTTTAGAACTTAATCCTTGGGAATCTGCTCTTTTAGCTGCAATTTTACCTAATCCAATAAAGTATAATCCTTTAAACCCAAGCTCCTATGTTCAAAAAAGGGCTAAACTTATTTATTTTATAATGAAAAAGAGAGGAATAATCAAAGAAGAATATAAAGAGGTAACAGAAGAAGCTGAAACCCAACCCTCAGAAGAAAATAAAACTGAAGAAATATCTCCACAAGAGCAAATTTTTCAAGAAAATAAAACTCTTTCTGAAAATCAAACTACTCTATAAAAGCTCTATAAAAATAAAAAATTTAATGTTAATATTTAAAAAATTCTAAAAATTTCTTAGAGGAGGGGTTATGAAATTTTATAGAACTTTACATCCAAGACCTGTTGTTATTATAGGTAGCGGAAAGGTAAAAAATAATGAAATTAATTTTATGGCTTGTTCTTGGATAACCCCTATTGCAGAAGATATACCAGCATTAGGTTTTGCTTGTGATAAAGAGCATTTTACCCACAAACTTATTCAGAAATACAAGGAATTTTCTGTAAATATAACAGAAGATATTGATCTTATATGGAAAGTAGGTACCACAAGCGGAGAAAATGTTAATAAAGTTGAAGCCTTTGATATAAAAATTAAACCAGGTAAAGTTTTAAATGTTCCTTTAATTGAGAATGCCCTTGCCAATCTTGAATGTAAGGTAATAAAAGAGATTGAAGTAGGTGAAGTTATGTTTTATATAGGGGAAGTTAAACATTGGGAGGCTTCAGATTTTGATGAATATGGATATAAGGAATTTTGGAGACTTCCTCTTCATAAAGGTGGTAAGGCTTTTACCTTTTCCTCAAAAAAACTTTATTTCCCAAAATAAATTTTAAATGATTATTTATACTCTTGGAACTTCTAATAGAAGTAAGGAAGAGTTTCTTGAAATTTTAAAATTTTATCAAATTAAAGCTATAGCTGATGTAAGAAGATGGCCAACCTCTCAAAGATTTCCTCATTTTAAAAAAGAAAATTTAATAAAAATTTTATCTGAAAATAACATTCTCTATTATCATCTGGAAGACCTTGGAGGCTACAGAATAGAAAATTATGAGAATTATATGAAGACTTCTACTTTTAAAAGTACTTTAGAAAAATTAATAGAAATTGCTAAAAATGATTTAACCTGTATTATATGTGCAGAAAAGTTTCCCTGGAGATGTCACAGAAGGTTTATAGCAAAAGCATTAGAAGAAAAGGGAATTGAAGTTTTACATATTATTGAAAAAGGTAAAATCTGGAAACCAAAAACTATTTTAATTCCTTTAATTAACTTCCAAAAATAGTAGGTGGGGTATAAGGATGGGTTCCTTCAATAACCTCTACCCCTGCTTTTTCCTTAATAGCAGCTATAAGGTCATCCTTTCTTTTACAGAATTTCATAATACATGTTCCTATGTGAACTACATCCGGTTTTTCATTAAATGCAGCTAACTGAAGTTTTAAAAGGGCTAAACTACAAACAACTCTATTTGCATTTCCTTCACATCCTCCGCAATCCATAATCCCAATAATATGGGCATCATCATTTTTATATCTCTCAAATTCACCTTCTTTACGCATAAAAGCAACAAAACACCTTGCATCACCTGGACATAAATTTTGACTACTAATCATATTACATTTGACTAATACAATTTTTTTCATAAAGCACCTCCTCTTTAAAATTCAAATGTCTTAGTTTATATTACCTAATTTTACTCAATTAGTCAATATTTGAGTTATGAAGTTTATAGGAGATGGGAATTTTTATTTTAACATCAAGCGGAGGAAGGGGAAAATATTTTGAAACTTTTTTAATTGTGTCTATAGCATTTTCATCAAGTACTTTGTATCCTGAAGATTTTTCTACAGTTAAAAAACTAATTTTACCGTCTTTTGTAAGAACAAAAGATATTAAAACCTTTCCTTCCCAACCCATCTTACGAGCAATATAAGGATAGGTAATATTATTTTGAATAATCTGAGAAATAAAAGAAAGTTTTTCTATTAAAAACTTTTCCCTTAGCTTCCCTAATTCATCTAAATTTCCTTTTCCTCCGTCGCTACCTTCAACATTTCTATTATTAGACTCACCTACATAACCACTTCCACCACCTTTAATCATACTAATATTTTTAATCTCTTTTTCTCTTCCAAATCCTCCCTCATCAACCCCTTTATTTGCTATTTCATTTATCTCTTTTACTTCTTTTATTTCCTTATTTTCAGAAAAAGAACTCTCTTTAACTTCTTTAGCAGGGCTTTTAAACTCTTCAGGAGGAGCTAAGGAAGAAATATTTTTTGTTTGGGCTTTAGTTTGTAACTTCTCCTCTAATTTAGTATCAGATCTTTTATCAACTTTAAAAGTTTCCTCTGAAAGCTTAGCAAGATTTATAAAAGATAAATCTATTTCAACATATTTTGCTGAAGACTCCCCATTTAACCTAAATAAAACTACAAAGCTTAAAAGAAAAAAGAAATGAATAAAAAGGGAAATAAAAAATTCTTTTAGCTTAATCATTTTATAAGTTCTGTCTTTATAGTTGCTTTCTTAAAATCATATTTTTTTAATATATCAAGCACAGATATTAAACTTTGAACTTTGGCAGATTTGTCAGCAAAGATGGAAATCTGAGAATCTTTATCTACGTTTTTAATAACACTTTCCAGCTCTTCAAGCCCTATTTTTCTATTTTCAAAAAAAATTTCCCCATCTTTATTAATAGTTATTTGAAAACTTCTTATATTTTTGAGTTCAGCATATTTAGCTGAAGGAAGCTTAACAGGGATACTTCCTTGAACAATAAATGTAGCAGTAACAAGAACAATAGTTAAAAGAACAAGCATTATATCAACAAGAGGAATTACATTAATATAATCAAATTCCTTTTCTTCCATTCTTTACTTCCCAAAGGGCAATTTTTTCTTTTACCCTTCTTAAAAGATAATTATAAAGAGCAACAGAAGGAATAGCTACAAAAAGCCCTACTGCAGTAGCTTTAAGGGCAAGAGCAAGCCCTACCATTATTTTTTTACTATCAATAAGTCCTTCTTGTCCTATAGTATAGAAGGTAAGCATAATTCCAAGAACAGTTCCAAGAAGTCCAATATAAGGAGCATTAGCCCCAATAGTTGCAATAATATAAAGCCCCTTTGTTAAATCTGCTTCTAATTCCTTAGGACTTGAAAACTTAAGAACATCAACCTTTCTATAATACCCTATTCTTTCTATAGCTATAGCAACAGAAACAACACTAAGAAATAAAAGAAATCCTATAATTCCATAGTCAATTATAAGTTTTAAATATTCCATATTTTTTCACCTATTTTTACAAAAAATATTAAAATTGTAGCATTTTTAGAACTAATTAATACAAAAATAGACTTTTGTCAAGAACCTTTCTTATCTATCTACCACTTCCGAAGTGGTAAGTTTAGGCTCCGTATTTTTTTAGTTTTCCTGCATGAGCTAAAAGAAGGGGCATAAGTTTATAAGCGTAAAATATTCCAAGCTCTCCTTTAAGGGCTTCTCTTTCTGTAAATCTTTCTGAAGTCTCTCCAAGCACATAAGGAGAGTAAATAAGAACTGGAACTGGATGCCAAGAATGGGCTTTTAAAATACAAGGTGTTGAATGATCCCCAGTTATGCAAAGAACTGAGGGATTAAGAGCTAAAATTTCAGGTAAAAGGCTATCAAATTCCTCTATTATTTTTGTTTTTAATTCAAAATTCCCGTCTTCTCCTGCTGAATCAGTTTTTTTAATATGTAAAAAGAAAAAGTCAAAATTTTGCCATTCCCTTTTTAAAGTTTCTATTTCATCTTTAATAGTTTCTCCTTCAAAATCAATTATTTTCATTCCCACAAGGCTTGCAAGACCTCTATACATCGGATAAGTAGCAATACAGCAGGCTTTTAATCCAAATTTTTCTTCAAAGGTTTCAAGATCAGGTCTAACTGAAAAACCTCTTAATAAGGCATAATTTGCTTTGAGCTCATTTTTTAATAGTTCTGCTACTTTTTGAGAAAAGGTTTCTGCAATTCTTGAAACTTTTTCAGCTATTTCTCCTTTTCCTTCAGGTTTTAAAGGGGGTTTCCCAATAGTTTGAGGATCTGTATCATTTATAGTTTCTACTTCAGAAGATACTTTATAGGGAAATCTAAAAACTACTACAAATCTATGTTCTCTGCCGGATTGAAGAATTACTTGAGCATCTTCTATTTTTGAAATATGAGAGGAAAGATAATTTATAAGCCTTTTATTTTCCTCTGTAGGGATTCTTCCTGCCCTTCTATCTACTACAATAGGGATTCCATTTTCATATTTAACTGTAGCAAAATTTCCCCTTATAGCTACATCTGTTTCTCTAAGCTCAATCCCCACTCCTAAAGCTTCAAGCACTCCTCTTCCTATGTTTATTTTTAGAGGATCGTATCCAAAAATACCAAGATGCCCTGGACCACTTCCTGGAGTAATTCCATAATCAACAGGGATATGAAGCCCAAGGGCTGATTTTTTAGCCAAAAAATCTAAATTAGGAGTTTTAGCAGTCTCAAGAGGGGTTTTGCCATTTTTAAGAGGAAGATCACCTATTCCGTCAAGGACAATTAAAAGAATTTTAGAATCACTTTTTTTAAGAAGGCTTTTTAAAATATTCATTGAGCACCCTTTAGTTAGAAAATTTTTTTATCTTTCCAAAGCTCTTCAAGTTTTTCTGTTTCTTCGTCTTTTTTCTTTATTTCCTCTTCCCAATCAATTTGTTTTTCAAATTGTTTTACTTCATGTTTAAGAAGCCTTTCTTTAAAATCAGGATGGGAAAGATAAGGAAGAGCTGCTTTTAGAAAATTTTCTTTTATATTTGAATATATGGTTGAAACTGAATCTTCAGGAACAAAGTGCCTTTCTTTTCTATAACGATAATAAACTTTTCCATCAGTTTTTTCTAAAAATTTCTGATAATAATCGGAATTAGAAAAATCTTTTTCAGAAGGAGTAATCCCAATTTGAGCAAGAAATCCAACTAACCATCTATCTCCAGCAATTTTCCTTGAATAATTCCAGATTTCTAAAATTAAACCATTTTCTAAAGGTATTTTTTCTACCATTATACCCTCCCAAAGTGGTTTATGTGTCTTTGATGGTGGCAACCATTTATAAGCCATAGCCTTTTGAAATTAGTTTAAATTACAATCCAAATTATGCAACCACAAAAACTACCACTTCGGAAGTGGTAATTTTCTACCACTTCCGAAGTGGTAGGAGGGTTAAAGTTTTGGGAAGTTTTGCCGATATTAAATAAATAAAATTGGTATATAGGTTTAGTATGTAAAAATTTGGTTTTTTATGCAAAGGGAAATTTTAAAGAAATTTAGAAGAAAAAGAAATAAGATAAGAGTAATTTTAAGGGTAAGAAAAGTAAATTATCAGGGAAAGGAAGAAGAGCTAATTGAATCTATTGGAAATCAGAAATTAAGAGAGGCTATTCTTTTTAGATGGAAGGTCATTAGTTTTCATGAAAAATATGGAACTAAATTAACCATGAATACCTTTAAGATTTCAAAGGCTACTATTTATAGATGGAAAAAGAAGTGGAAAGAAAGTGGAGGAGATTTAGAGGCTTTAATTCCTAAAATCTTTTTGGTAAAAAGAAAGAAAAAATGGCATCCTGAGATAATAAATTTCATTTTGGAATATAGAAAAGCCCATCCCCATGCTGGAAAAGATATCCTTAAAACCCTTTGTGATAGGTTTTGTAAAGAAAAAAATTTAAATCCTCCTTCTGCTTCAACCATTGGAAGAATTATAAGGTATTTAAAGGAAAGGGGACAGTTAAAGGAAAATATTTTAAAAGTCTCAAATTGTTGAACCTGAATACTTGACTTTTTAATAAATTTAAGGTAAAAATAAATTTTGCCTAATTAAAAGTAAATAAAAAAGGGGGTGATAAATGGGGAAAATGAAAGATGGAAAAAAGGTAACAAAATTTAATAAAATTAATAAAAAGGAGGTGTAATTTATGAGAAAAAAAGGATTTACTTTAGTTGAGTTAATGGTTGTTATCGCTATCATTGCCATCTTAGCAGCTATCGCCTTAACAGCTTATAGAGCCTACATTAGAAAGGCTCAGGCAAAAGAACTTATGACCTTTGCAAGGGCATGTATCATGGAAGCAGTAGCCCAATGTCAAACAGATAATAGTACTAACCCTTCTGACCTTGATGCATGCCAAAACCCACCTGATACTAAATATATTACTAATATAAGTTTTGCTACCAAACCAGCCTGTAATGATTTTTCTGCTACTATACAGGGAAGTGTAGGAGGAGAAACTTATATAGTAGAATGCAAATATGAAACTACTACCGATGATGTAGTCTGTTCAGCTCCAAGAAAACAATAATACCCAATAAAACGGGGCTTTTGCCCCGTTTTTATTTATGCATAAATCTGGACTTACCCTCATTGAGTTAATTATGGTTATAGCTATTCTTGCTATCCTTGCTGGAATGACTATTGTTCCTTATACTTATTATTTGAGAAAGGCTAAAGCAAAGGAATTAATAACTCTTTCAAGAGCTTGTCTTAATGAAGCTATAACTCATTGTATGGAAAATTCAAATTTTAATGATTTTTCAAATCTTCCCTCTTGCACTTATAGAGGAGAAACCTCTCATATTGAAAATATCCAAATTAGTATAAGTGGCTCCTGCGAGAGTAAAATAAGTGCTACTGCAACAGGAACCCCTAAAGGAAGTGATATTACCTTTAATGCTACCTGTACTTATGAAAAAGAAACAGATAGTATTTTCTGCACCACACCTATGTAAAATCTATTCACAATTTACACTTCCTGCTTCAAAACTTGTGCTTTCGGTAGTAAGAATACAAGTGCTTCCAGATATTATGCCCGTCCCAGAACAGGTGCACTGATATATCTCTTCACTTAGTTGATTTACACTACAACTTTGTGTATAACGGGAAATTCTACTTGTGCAATTGGTAAAATCAGGACTCCCACCTGTTAAGGCAATTCTTGCTAATTCTGCTGAAACACAGGTTATGCAGTTTCTTGTGTCTGTTTGTAGAGCTGAACGAGCTGCCTTTCTTACATACCCTCTATAAACTGAAACAACAATTGCTGCCATTATAGCCATAACAGCAAGTGCAATCATAAGCTCTGTAAGGGTAAAGGCTTTCTTTTTCATAAGCTCTCTCCTTCTTTTTTCTTAAAATTTAAAAATATCCCAACCCTAAAAATTATGCAACCCTAAAATTACCACTTCCGATGTGGTAATTTAAAAAAGGGTATTTAAAAGGTGGTAGAAGGCAAGTTCTTGGTTTACATAAAAATCTAAGGCATTCTTTACCTCATAAATAGTTCTTATTGCTAAATAGGGATCTCCTTTAAAGGTTTCTTCAGGAAAAGCCTGAGGATAGGGATAATCTATTTTCTCTTTAAGATAGGATCTCCAAACCCAAATGCTAAGAACATAAAAAAATTCATCCAAAACCTCTGGTAAAAAACTTGAAAATTTTTCAGCTACCTTAAACCTTTTTAAAGGACTATTTGAAAAACCTGCTTTAACAAAACTATTTAATTCTTCTAAAATACCCTTTTCAGCAATAGTAACAGCTTTTCCAATGCTTCCAAAGGATATTTCAGCAAGGGTTTCTGCCACTTTTTCCTCAAAAAGAAATTTCTTTTTTAAAAATTCTTTTATAACTTCAGTAGGAAGGCTTCTAAATCTAACAATCTGGGAACGAGAAACTATTGTGGGTAAAAGCTTGCTAAAGTTTTCAGAAATTAAAATAAAAATTGCATAAGGTGGGGGCTCCTCTAAAGACTTAAGCAAAGCATTTCCTGCCTCTAAATTTATTTTATCTGCCTCTTTTATGAGAATAATCTTATATTCAGCCTCCAAAGGTCTATATCTTAAAAAATGTATAGTTTCTCTAATTTGCCCAATGGTAATTTCTTTTTTTTCAGGATAAAGAATACGTATATCAGGATGAATTTCTTTTTCTATTTTTTTACAGGCTTTGCATTCTCCACAGGGATTTTCTTTATCTTTTTCGCAAAAAAGATGAAACAAAAAAGCCCAAGCTGTAGTTTCTTTCCCAACTCCTTTTGGACCTGTAAAAAGATAGGCATGGGAAAGTCTATTTTTTTGAAGAGAAAGTTTTAAGAGATTAACTGCAGGTTCTTGCTTTAAAATTTCTCTTAAATTTTTAACTTTCATCTTCCTCCACTTTTATATCAGCTCCAAGGGAAAGAAGTTTTTCCACAAAATTTTCGTATCCCCTTTCTATGAATTCTACATTATAGATAGTGGTTGTGTTTTCAGCCATAAGCCCTGCTAAAACAAGAGCTGCTCCTGCTCTCAAATCTGTTGCCTTAACAGGAGAACCCATTAAAGGAGTAGGACCTTTTATAATAGCTGTTCTATTTTCTACTTCTATTTCTGCACCCATCCTTTTTAATTCATATACATAGAGAAATCTATTTTCAAAAATATTTTCAGTTATAAAGGATATTCCTTCAGCTTGGGTTAAAAGTATGGCAAAAAAGGGCTGTAAATCTGTAGGGAAGCCAGGATAAGGAGCAGTAATTATTTTTACAGGATTTAAAACCCTTCCTCTTTTTACTCTAAGCACATCTTTACCAACATCTTCTAAGGTTATTCCAATTTCTTCAAGTTTAAGAATTGGAGTTTTTAAATGTTCCTTTTTTATATTTTTTACTACAACCTCATTTTCTTCCATAAGGGCACCTAAAACAAGATAGGTTCCAGCTTCAATTCTATCAGGAATAATTTCTATATTAACAGGCTTAAGTTTCTTTTTTCCTTTAATATAAATAGTATCTTCTCCAAGCCCCTTTATTTCTGCTCCCATTTTCTTTAACATTTCTCCAAGAAAGATAACCTCTGGTTCTTTAGCTGAATTTTTAATAATGGTTTCTCCTTCTGCAAGGCATGCTGCCATCATTAAATTTTCTGTAGCTGTAACTGAGGGAAAATCTAAAACTATTTGAGTGCCTTTAAGTTTTTTTGCAGAAACAACTAAATTACCCTTTTCAAGTTGTATATTTCCTCCAAGTTGGGAAATCCCTTTTATATGAAAATCAACAGGTCTTTTTCCTATGGCACATCCTCCAGGCATAGGAACTATAGCAGATTTAAAACCTCCAACTAAAGCACCAAGAAATAAAATAGAGGCTCTCATCTGACTTGCAAGCTCATAGGGAATAAAAACACTTTCAACTTTTTCTGTATTTATTTCCACATGATCTTTTTTAAACTCATAAGTCGCTCCAAGAGACTCCATAATCTTTAGCATATTAAAAACATCTCTAACCTTAGGAACATTTTTAAGTTTATAAACTCCGGGAGCTAAAAGAGTTGCACAAATTGCAGGAAGAGAAGCATTTTTTGCTCCGCTTACCTCTATCTCACCCTTTAGAGGCTTTCTACCTTTGATAATGTATTTTCTTTCCATGCTACAACTACCCTCTCGTAATTTTTCAAATCTTTATAAATTTTGTAATTCCATTTATAAAGATCTAAAAGCTCTCTTATTCTTTTTCCCTGATTATATCCTATTTCAAAAATTAAAAAACCACCTTTTAAAAGATATTTATCAGCAAATTTTAAGAGTTTTTCTTGAAATTCTGTACCCTTCTTTCCTGAAACAAGGGCAGATTTTGGTTCATAAAGCTTCACCTCTTCCTCAAGGGTTTCCCATTCTTCAAAAGAGATATAGGGTGGATTTGAGACTATAGCATTAAAAAGAGGTTTTTCTAAAAATGGACTAAACCAATCTCCTTTAATTAAAAAAAGTCTCTTTTCCACTTTATAGGTTTTAGCATTTTTCTTAGTTATTTTTAAAGCCTTAGGCTCTATATCTACAGCAAAAATTTTTAATTCTTTTCTTTCAAGAAGAAGAGTTATAGAAATTATGCCTGCCCCAACTCCAAGTTCAAGAACTTTTCCTTTTTCTAAGGGTAATTCTAAAAAAGCTGAAATTAAAATTTCTGTATCCTGTCTGGGAATTAAAACACCTTCCTCTATATAAAACTTTCTTCCCCAAAAATAGGTGGTTTTTAAAATATAGGGCAAAGGCTTTTTCTTTTTTCTTTCTTCAAGAATTTTTAAAAAACTTTTTTGAGGAATTTCTTTATCAAGATATAAATAAACATTAAGTGGAGGAACATTTAAGAGATGGGAAAGAATAAGAAGGGCTTCCCATTTTGCATATTCCTCATTTTCTATTTCTGAAAGGACTTCCTTTGCATATTTAAGAGCAGATAAAACCTTCATTTAATTTTTAAAAGCTTATTTAAAATTATTTCCACAGCTTCTCCATTACTTTTAAGTCTTCTTATACTTGTTAAAACTTTAAAATATTTTTGCGCTTCATATAAAAAGGGAATTAAGACCCTTTTTCTTTCTGAGGGATGGGATAAAATTACTTCTCCTTCATCTTCAAGATAGTTTTTAAAAAGTTCAATTAATGGTTCAAAAAGGCTTTTTCTAAATACTATTTCTGAGCCTATTATTAAATCAAATTTTTGAGAAAGATCGGGATTTCTCCAATCTAAGATTTTTGTTTTAACCTTTAGATTATTTTCCTTAGCTGAAAGTTTTATGAATTCAAGGGGAAGTTCTTCATAATCTGTGGCAAGAACATCATGTCCAAACTTTGCAGCTACAAGGCTTGGAACTCCGAGTCCTGCTCCAAGTTCTAAAATTTTTTTGGGAGGCTCAAGGGTTGCTACATAATCAGCAAGAACAAGACTTGCTTCCCAAATCTTTGCCCAAAAGGGGAATTTTTCTACTTCTAAAAAGGGGTCTCCTTGAAAGATTTCTTCCAATTTTGCAGGAAGAAAAATTTTTAGAGTTTCCCCTCTTATAGAAATTTCTTCTGTTTCTAAGGTAAGGTTTTTAATCTCAGCCATTATTTGCTACTCCCAAAGTAAAATATTATAAGCAAGCCTAACAGAATTCTGTAAATTACAAAGGGGTAAAGGGAGTAACGCTTTAAAAAGGGGATTAAAAAAGCTATAGCTAAAAAGCTAAAAACCCCTGAAGAAAAAAAACTTACTAAAGCAAGGTCTAAAGGCATAAAGGAAGATTTAAAGAGCTTTATACCTTCATAAAGTCCTGCTCCAAGAATAAGAGGTGCCCCTGCCAAAAAGGAGTATTGGGCAGAAACTTCTCTTTTAAGTCCTAACAAAAGCCCAGCTGAAATAGTTATCCCACTTCTTGATGTTCCTGGAATAAGAGCTAAAGCTTGAAAAACCCCTATAATAAAAGCTTTTAAAAAATTAAGCTCTTTAATTTCAGAGCTCTTTTTCCCCATAATCTCCCCTAAGATCATGGGAATACTCATAATTATTAATCCTAACCCTACTATAAAAGGTGTTCTTAAATAGGTTTCTACTATGTGTTCTAAAGTAAAACCTGCAATTGCACCAGGGAAGGCTGAGACTAAAATAAACCATTTATAATTCCAAATTTCTCTTAGGTCTTTCCAAAAATAACTAACTATCGCAAAAAATGAACCAAGATGAATAAAAGCATCAAAGGAAAGAGAAGAAAAGGCATTAAAAAATTTTTCTATCAAAATAAGGTGCCCTGTGCTTGAAATAGGAAGAAATTCTGTTAATCCTTGAATTAGACCAAAAAAAAATGCCTCAAAAAGGTCCATTTTAATAAACCCTGTTTAAAGATATCTTTTTTTGTGAAGGACAAAGAAAACAAAGAAACATAAAATAAAGGTCAAAATATTAACAAAAATGAAGGCATAAGGAGAACCTTTAAAAGGTGGTAATTCTTGAAAAGGTAAGGGAATATTCATTCCATACATACTGTAAATAATATTAGGGATGGCAAGAATTATAGCAATACTTGCTAAAAATTTCATAATTAAGTTAAGATTGTTATTAATAATTGAGGCATAGGCATCCATTGTATTTGCCATAATATTTAGAAAAACCTTTGTCATTTCTATAGCTTGTCTATTCTCAATCTGAACATCTTCTAAAAGCTCAATTTCTTCCTCTGTTAAACGAAGATATCTTCCACTTTGAATCTTAATAAGAACTGTGTCATTTCCTTGAAGGGAGGTATTAAAATAGGTAAGTGTTTTTTCAATACTTAACATTTTTATAATTTCCTCATTTTCAATAGCCCTAAAAACTTCCTCTTCATATTCTTCAAGAGTTCTATTAATTTGACGCAAAAGTTTAATATAAAGAGAGGTCACAGCTAAGATGAAATTTAAAATAAAATAAACTGGTTTTGCTAAATCAAAAGCTTTACTTTTATTGGCAATAGCTATAAATTCTTCAAATATATGATGATCCTTTAAACAAACTGTGATTATATTTTCTTCGGTTAAAATGATACCAAGAGGAATAGTTTCGTATCTTATAAAAAGACCCTTTGAAACTACATCAGGAATTCTTAATATGATTAAAATCTGTTGTTCTTCCTTTTCTATGCGAGGTCTTTCTTCTTCATCCAAGGGATATCTTAAAAATTCAGGAAGGATTTTGAATTTTTGTTCTATATAAGAAATTTCCTCTTCTGAGGGATTAAAAAGACAAACCCACGTATGAGGCGAGGGTTTATCTGCAGGAACAAGCAAACCATTTTCAGATTTGTAGATTCTAAACATTCACCCATTTCCTATCTAACGAATTATTTCATTCCTCCTATTACTTCTCCAAGTTTGAAAATAGGCAAATATAGAGAAATTAAAATACCACCTATTACAATTCCAAGAAATACTATAAGTATAGGCTCTATAAGGGTTGACAAGGTATTAACCATTCTATCCACTTCTTCTTCAAAAAAGTCAGCTACTCTATTTAACATATCTTCTAATCTACCAGTAAGTTCTCCAACTCTAACCATTTCTACCAAAAGATAAGGAAATACCCCTGTATAAAACATAGGATCTGCAAGGGATTGACCTGCAGATACATTTATTCTTACTTCCTCCATAGCCTTCTCTAAAACTTTATTTCCTGAAGTTTCACCTGCTATGGTTAAGGCTGGCAACAAAGGAACTCCTCCCCCTATAAGATTTGCAAGAGTACGAGCCATTCTTGCAACAGCAGCTTTTTTAAAAAGTTCTCCTAAAAGGGGGAGACTAAAAATTATTTTATCTGTATTATATCTTCCTATTTCTGTATTTCGGTAATATCTAATTCCTATGATTAGTCCTGCTAATAAAATAATAAAAACTATAAGAATTTTCCCAAAATTATTGCTAATATTGATTAAAATTTGGGTTGGTAAAGGAAGAGCTTGTCCTGCACTTCCATAAATTTCTGCAAACTTAGGAATAACAAATAGCATAATAATTGAGATTACAGCTATAGTAACTATTACTATAACTGAGGGATAAACCATAGCATGTTTTACTTTTGATTTTAAACTTAATATTCTCTCTAAATAGCCTGCTAATCTTTTTAACACCACATCAAGATTTCCGCTTGATTCCCCAGATTTCACCATATGAACATAAAGACTATCAAATACTTTGGGATATTCTGCCATAGCATCACTTAAGGTACTCCCTGTTTCTACTTTTAATTTAATTTCTTTGAGGACATTTTTAAAATATGGATTTTTCTGTTGTTCTGCAAGAACTTCAAGGCTTTTTACAATTGGAAGCCCTGCCTCTAATACTACTGCAAATTGACGTGTAAAAGTAGTAAGTTCTTTTCCTGATACAGATTTTCTTCTAAAAAGAGCAAAAGTAGTTTCTTTTTTAGGTTTGATTTTGATAGGAATTATGTTTAAACGTCTTAAATAGACCTCAACAAGTTGTTGATTAGGAGCATCTAAAACACCACTTCTTATTTCTCCTGTAACTGATTTTCCTTGCCATTCAAATAAGGGCATTTTATTTCCCTACCCAGTAATTGGGTGCTTCTTTTAAAATACTAACACTGTGTACATGGCTTTCTCTATAACCTGCTTGTGTTATCTTTATAAATTTCGCTTTCTTTCTCAATTCTTCAATATTTCTGCATCCACAATATCCCATTCCTGACTTAAGCCCACCTACAAGCTGATAAATCATGTTAGAAACTGGTCCTCTATAAGGAACTTTTCCTTCTACTCCCTCTGGAACAAATTTAGATATATCTTCAGCTTCTTGTCCATATCTTTCCCTTCCACCAGATTTAAACATAGCAGAAAGAGAACCCATACCTCTATAAAATTTATAAGTCCTACCTTCATAGAGTATAGTCTCCCCTGGGGCTTCTTCAGTTCCTGCAAAAAGATTTCCTATCATTACTGCATGAGCACCTGCAGCGATGGCTTTGGTAATATCTCCTGAAAATCTTATTCCTCCATCAGCTATTACAGGAATTCCGTATTTATCAGCAACTACAGCACAATTATGGATAGCCGTAATTTGAGGAACCCCTGCACCTGCAACAATTCTTGTAGTACAAATAGACCCAGGTCCAACACCTACTTTTATTCCATCAGCTCCTGCTTTAATAAGTGCTTCTGCTCCTTCAGCAGTTGCTACATTCCCTGCTACCAATTGGCAATCGGGAAAATGATATTTTATTTCAATAATAGTTTCTATAACATTTTTAGTATGTCCATGGGCAGAATCAATAAAAAGTACATCACAGCCTGCTTTTAAAAGTGCCTCTGCATGCTCAAGTCTATTTTTCCCAACTCCTATAGCTGCACCAACTCTTAGTCTACCAAATTCATCTTTACAAGCATTAGGGTATTTTTTAATCTTTTCTATATCCTTTATAGTAATAAGACCTTTTAAACAAAAGTTGTCATCTACAATTAAGAGTTTTTCAATTTTGTAGTGATGTAATATCTTGACTGCTTCATCTAAGGTAATTCCAGGCTTTGCAGTAATAAGATTTTCTTTAGTCATTACCTCTTTAACTGGTCTCTCAAAATTGGTTTCAAATCTTAAATCTCTATTAGTAACAATTCCTACAAGTTTTCTTTCTGGTCCCTCAACAACAGGTATTCCAGAGATTCTAAATTCTTCCATCAATTTTAAAACTTCCTTTATTGGAGTATCTGGATTTACTACTACAGGGTCATATATCATTCCGCTTTCAGACTTTTTAACCTTTTCTACTTCTTTTACTTGTTCCTCTATACTCATATTTCTATGAATAACTCCTAATCCTCCCTCTCTTGCAATACTTATCGCCATTCTGCTTTCTGTAACAGTATCCATAGCAGCAGAAAGTATGGGAATATTAAGTTTGATTTTAGGGGTAATATAAGTGGATACATCTACATCTTTTGGTAAAACCTCAGAATAAGCGGGAACTAATAATACATCATCAAAAGTATAAGCCTCATAAAGAATTTCAAGCATAGGTAAACCCTTTAATTAAAATTGATTTTTTATAATTTTGCTAAATTATAATCCTCAATTAAAGAAAGTAAAGTTCCCTCTAAAATTCCATATTCATTAAGGAGCATACTTTCTTTGTTAAAATGTTCTAATATTTCTAAATAAATTAAAGCCCCAGGAAGCACTATATCTTCCCTTCCTTCTTCCATTCCTCTTACTCTTCTTAATCTTTCTAAATCAAAATTGGAAAGTTTTTTTATTAATTTTTCTAAATTTTCTTTGGTAATCCTATGTCCATGTAATTTTTCGGGAATATATTGATTAAGCTTAAGATCAAGCCCACCAAGGAGAGAGGCTGTCCCTCCTGTAATAATTATTTCTTCAGGATGGTCTGTAGGAACTGAAGAAAGTTTTTCTTTTATATACTCCCTAAGCGATTTTAAAACTTTTACATTTAAAGGATACTTTAAATTAAAAATTTCTTTTAAAACTACAGCACCAAGATCAATACTTTTGCTCCATTTTCTTTCTCCATCATTAATATAAGCAATTTCTGAAGAACCCCCACCAACATCAACAGTAACAAAATTTTTAATTTCTCTGGGAAGTATTTTTAATCCCCAAATAATTCCTTTCAATGATAATTCTACCTCCTTCTCAGGAGAAATTACTTCAATTTCAAAACCGGTTTCTTCTTTAGCTTTATCTATAAACTCTTTAGCATTTTTAGCTTTTCTAAAAACTTCTGTGCCTATTGCTTTATAATTCTCAATTTCATATTTAGAAAGCTCCTCTCTAAATTTTTTTAAACATTCTAAACCTCTAACAAAGGCTGAAGGAGAAATTATACCCTCTATACCTAAACCTTCTCCTAATCTAACATTTTCTCTTTTTTTCATTAAAAACAGTGCATCTCCATTAAATTTTTTACCTATACAAAGCCTGAAGGTTTGAGTCCCAAGATCTAAAGAAGCTAAAAAAGGAGTATTTAATCTTTTTTTAAATTCTTTGCCAATTTTAAATAAAATTCTATATTTTTCTTTAACATAATACCTTTGGTTATTTTTGGGATTTTGAAAAATTGTACCTTTGGTCTTTTTTAAGGTAAAAATTCCAAAGTCTCTAAGTTCTACTCTATTCCCTTTCTTTAACTCCTCTTTTATAATTTCAAAAAAAAGCTCCACAATATATTCAAGATCTTCTTTATCAATATCTGAAAATTTATAGCTTAATTTTTCAGCAAGTTCTTTTTTGGTCATAATTAATTTACCGCTATATACCAGGGTTTAAGAAAAATAGATTCTAAAATTGAAGAACCCTTTTCTTCTAAAATTTTAGAAAGAAAGCCTTTTTTCTTAGGTAAAAAAACAAGTTTTGCTTCGGTAATTTTAGCCAATTTTTTTGCTTCATTTATTGCATCCCAAAAATTACCAAGTTCATCTATTAATCCTAAGGATAAAGCCTCTTCTCCAGTAAAAATTCTCCCATCAGCAAATTCTTTAACCTTTTCTATGGGAATTTTTCTTTCCTCTGAGATAGCTTTTATAAATTGATCATGAATAAGTTTCACTTTTTCTCTTAAATATTCTTTTTCTTCAGGAGTTAAAGGTCTATAAATTGAACCTGTATCCTTATAAGCTCCACTTTTTATAGTTTCTGTCTCAACCCCAACTTTTTTTAAAAGTTTTTCTATATTGGGTATTTCTAAAACAACACCGATACTTCCTGTAACTGTTCCTGGAGAAGCAAAAATTTTAGTTCCTCCAAGGGATACATAAAGACCTCCTGAAGCTGCTACACTTCCCATAGAAACTATAACAGGTTTTTTCATTCTTGTTTTCTTTAATTCTTCAAAAATCTCCTGAGAAGCTCCAACTGATCCTCCAGGGGAGTCTATCCTTACTACTATTGCCTTAATGTTTCTATCTTTTGCCATTACATTAATAGCCATAAGATATTCTTCTGCATCTGAAATAACCCCTTTTATTTCAAGTACTCCAATTTGGGGTTTCCCAAAATCTTTTTCTTTGAAAAACATTATAAAAGAGAGAAGAAAGCTAAGTAAAACAAGAAAAACAACCAATCCTCCAATAAAAGCAAGTCCATAAACAAGCCAAGGTCTTTTCATTTCTTTCCTCTTTTTAATTAATTTTTTTCTTAAAAATTTCTCCTAAAGTTATAAAAGTAGTTTCTTTAGCCTGCATCTTATAATCTTCTATTTCTTTATTTTCCAAATCTTCTAAATATTTTAAATAGGAAATTTGAATTTTTCTCTTTTCTTCATCAATATTAATGATTTTTCCTTTTATTTTATCTCCCACTTTAAAGCCCTCAAATTCTGTAAGCTCTTTTTTATATTTATATGCTTTTAGATCTTTTAAAAACTCTTTTAAAGGCATAAATGCTGTAAGTTCTGGAGTTAAATCTATTAATAATCCATTAGGTAAAAACTTTTCTATTACTCCTTCTACAATTTCTCCTAATTTATAGTTCTTGCTTGCAGAAATCCAAGGATCAGGTTGGAGCTTTATTAAACTTAATAATATTTTTCTTTCAGAAGGCTTTATTTCTAAAATTAAAGCAGAAACTTCATCTCCTTTTTCAAGTATTTCATCAATTTTAACCTTTTTATTCCAAGTTATTTCTTTTACAGGAATAAATCCTTCTATTCCTGGCTCAAGTTCCATAAAGGCTCCAAAATCAAAAATTTGGGTAACTTTTCCCTTTACAATATCTCCTTCTTTATATTTTTGGGAAATACTTTCCCAAGGATCAGGAAGAAGGGCTTTAATGCTTAATTTTAATTTCTCTTTAATTGGATCGTAATTTAAAGCCTTAACTTTAATTTTTTCACCTATTTTTAAATACTCAGAGGGATTATCAATTCTTTTCCAATCTAATTCTTTATAAGGTAAATAACCTGTTAAAACCTCTTCTATTTCAATTAAAAATCCACCCTCTACTTTCTTTTTTACTATCCCTTCTATTGGCTCTCCAGCTTTAATCTTATTAATCAGAGCGTCTTTTTTTCTTTGATATTCTTTTTCTAAAAATTTTTTTCTTGAAACGATGAAACTTTCGTTTTTTATTTCTAAAATTTCAACCTTTATCTTTTTTTCAATCAAAGAGTCTAGATTTTCAGGTTTATCTCTAAAAAAGGCTTGAGAATAAGGCATAAAGCCTTTTAGAAGAAAGCCAAATTCTACTTCATAACCACCTTTATTTAAAGCCAAAACCTTTACTTCAATAGGTCTTCTTTCTTTGTAAGCTTCTTTTATTTTTTCCCATAATTTTTTTTCTCTTAATCTTTTAAAAGATAAAATATAAAATCCTTCTTGAGGTTCTTTTCCAATAACTAAAGCTTCTATTTCATCTCCTTCACTCAAAATAAATTCTCCTTCCTTATTCCTTATTTCCTCTATGGGTAAAAAAGCTTCCTTTTTTAACCCTATATCAACAAAAGCAAAATTTTCAGAAATTTTGATTATCTTTCCTGAAATAATAGATCCAGGTTTTATTTCTTTTAAACTTTCATGAAAATGCTTTTCTAATTCCTGAATCCAGTCGTTCATTGAAAAAGGGTTTTTTAAATTATTTGGTAAATTTTAATTTAATTTTTAGATTTGTTCAAGAGAAATTGAATTACCAAATTTTTTTCATCTTCTTTATTTTTTATTTTTCCTTCTATTTTTTCTTTTCTAATCAATTCAAGCAAAGCTCCTATTTCTTTTCCCTCTTTAACACCAAGTTTTATTAATTCCTCTCCTGTAAGCTCAGGTTTTACTTTTCTATACTCTTTAAAAAAATTTATTAGATCCTTTTTTATTTTAGGAAAATAAATTCCCAGGGGCAAAAGATAAATAGAAGGTATTTTTTCAAAGAGTTTTATTTTTTCCCAGAGAGATAGCTTTTCCCAATTGGATAAATTTTCTTCAATTAATTTTTTGTATCTTATTAACTCTTTTATTTCTGAATCTGGAAATCCTAATCTATAAAGACTTTCTAAAAATCGAGAATCAACAAGCCCAAATAGAAAAATTTTTTCTTTTTCCCTTTCAGATATTTCTCCCTTTAATTCTTTTAAAAGACCTATTAAAGAATTAAAATTTTTCTTATTAATTTTAAGCTCTGCCTCTTCAAAAAGTTTTAACTCACAGGTTGTCATTAAAAGATTTTTTAAGTTCTTCTCTGGTTCCTTGGTTAAATAAAGTTTCAATTCATTTGTCAATCTTGTTCCAGAAAGTTTTTTTAAGGCAGATTTTTCAAAACATTTCTGTAGTGCCAGAAAAAAATCCTCAGAAAAATTGAATCCAAATCTAACCTTATATCTAATTCCTCTAAAAATCCTCGTAGGATCATCTACAAAAGAATTTAGATAAAGAGGTTTTATTAAACCCTTCTTAAGATCTTCTTCCCCTTCAACTAAATCAATTAAGACTCCTTCATAAGGTGGAGAAAGACCTATTATAAGTGCATTTATAGTAAAGTCCCTTCGTAAAATATCATCTTCAAAATGGGAGGCAAAAACTTTGGGAAGCTTGGCAATATTTTCATAAACTTCCTTTCTTGCAGTTATAAAATCTATTAAAAATTCTTTCCCATTTAAGTTTATCTTTACTTTATAAGTCAAAAATTGAGATTCAAAAAGGATTTCCCCTTTTACCTTTTCTAAGAGTTCTTTCAAAAAACTTTTTAAGTTTCCCTGCAACACTAAATCTAAATCCTTAGGTTTGGGTATTCTCTTTTTGTAAAGCCTTTTAAGAAGATAATCTCTTACTACTCCTCCTGCAAAATATAAAAATTCTCCTCTTTTTTTAGAAATATCTCGGGCTAAAGACAAAAATTTGAAAAGTTTTTGATCAGGCAAAATAGTTTTCAAAAAGTCTTCAAGATCAATTTTAGTTTTTTTCATTAGTTATTTTTAAGCTCTGGGATGGTGTTTTTCATAGACCTCTTTTAATTTTTTATAATCAAGATGGGTATAGATTTGGGTTGTACTTAAACTACTATGACCAAGCATCATTTGTAAAGCTCTAAGATCTGCACCTCCTTGTAAAAGATGTGTTGCAAAGGAATGTCTTATTACATGAGGAGTGACTTTATCCTCAAGTCCACATTTTTTGGCATAATCTTTTATTATCTGCCAAAATCTTTGTCTCGTAATAGGAGCTCCTCTTCTATTTAAAAAAACAAAATTTTTACTTTTTTCATTTGCCAACTGGGGGCGCACATTTTCTAAATAGGTTTTTAAAAACTTCAAAGCATAATCTCCGAGAGGGACAAGTCTTTCCTTAGAACCCTTTCCTAAAACTCTAATTAAACCAAGCTCAAGATTTAAATTCTCAAATTTAAGATTTACCAATTCTGAAACCCTTAATCCTGTAGCATAAAGCACTTCAAGCATGGTTCTATCTCTATATCCAAGAGGATTATTTATATCAGGAGAAATTAAAAGTTTTTCAATCTCTTCTAAACTTAATACCTTAGGGAGTCTGAAAGGTAATTTGGGAGATTCTAAAAATAGAAGAAAACTTATATTAAATCCCTTTTCTGCTTCTAAAAATTTGAAAAAACTTCTTAAACTTGAAATCTTTCTTGCTATGCTAAAAGGATTATATCCTTTCTTTTTTAAATTTTCTAAATATCCTCTTAGTTTTTGAAAAGCTTCTTCTTCTGAGGGCAAAGAACCACAAAAATCTGCAAAATCTTTTAAATCAGCTTGATAAGCCAGTAAAGTATTATAAGAATAATTTTTAACACCCGCAAGATAACTTAGAAATTCTTCTATAAGTTCTTTCATTAAAGAGTTAGTTCCTTTAAGACTTTTTCAACTTCAAATCCTATAATCTCATCTTTAGAAGTTAAAGCAAGAGTTTTTAGTTTAGAAAGTATACCTTGCTTTTCAGAAATATTTCTATTAGGAAAATCTTCTTTAAGCTTTTCTAAAGCCGAAAGCACAAGTGTTCTGTCATCGAGATCAAGAAAAAGGAGAAGGGTTCTCCAGTCATCAGGAATACCATATTTTTCTATAAACTCCTTAGCAAGTTTTTTAAAATTTTTGGTTCCATAATTTTTATGAAGATTTTCAATAAAATTTTGCTTTTCAAGTGTCTCTTTATCTACAAAAAGTTTTTCGAGTTCTTTCAAATATTTTTCTTTGGATTTATAATCATTTTTAGGCAAGTTTCTTTCAGCTCTTTCAAGTTTTTTTCTTATTTTACTAAATCCACTCTTATCCCTTAGTTTATCAATCTCTCTCCAGGAAAGTCTTTTTCTCTCATCGTCTTTACTCATATTATCTCACCTCCACAATCAATTTGATATATTTTTTTTGATGGAAGTTCAATAGCAGTAAGTTTGCCACCATATACACATCCTGTATCAATTCCAATTCTATCATCTAAAATTAGAGGAATAGGAAAAGGAGTATGCCCAAAAACTATAGTTTTAGGAAATTTATATTCGGAAAAATAAAAACTTTCTCTTATCCAGAGGAGATCTTCTTCATTTTGTTCCTCTAATTTTTTCCCTGGTCTTAATCCTGCATGAACAAATATATAATCCTCTGTTTCATAATAAAGCTTAAGCTCTTTAAGAAAATTAAAATGCTCTTCTGGAATTTTAAGCTCTCCGTTTTTATAATAGCTTTTTAAGGTTGCTCCTCCACCATTATATAAAAATATGTCTACATCTATTCCTTTTAAAAATCTTTCAAACATCCACTCGTGATTTCCTTTAAGAGGAATAATTTTATCTCCGTAAAGTTCTTTAAGTTCTAACACTTTTTCAATTACTCCCTTAGGATCTGGGCCTCTATCAATGTAGTCTCCTAAGAATATAACCAAATCCTTACCCCAATTTACAGGAAGAATATTGAGCAATTTTTCTAAACTCCACAAACAACCGTGAATATCTCCGATAGCAAAAATTTTATAATCTTTATTAGTCCCAGAAACGTGCTCTTCTGTCATCAAGTCTTGTGAGACCATATTTATAAGCTAATTTTAATGCCCTTTCCCACTCTTCTTTAGTGATTTTTCTATCAAGAGGTGGATATTTCCAGGCATCTCCACAGGGTCTATACTGATCCATAAGATTAAAATAGGTATGTGGAGAAATTTCTTCTTTTATAAATTTAATCACTTCTTCTGTTTGGGAAAGGTCTCCTGGTAAAACTAAATGTCTTATAATTAATCCTCTTTTAGCAATTCCATTTTCTATAATTAAATCACCTACTTGTCTATGCATTTCTTTAACCGCAGCCTTAACAACCTTTGAATAATTCTTTACTTTTGAAAGTTTTAAAGCTACACTATCATCCATATATTTAATATCTGGCATGTAAATATCTATTATTCCATCAAGAAGCTTTAAAGTTTCTATAGATTCATACCCTCCACAATTATATACAATAGGTAAAACTAATCCCTTTTCAGCAGCTATTTTTATTGCCTTTACAATAAAAGGAACTTGATGAGTTGGGGTAACAAGGTTTATGTTATGACATCCCCATACCTGTAAAATTAACATAATTTTTGCAAGATCTTCTTCATCAATTATATCTCCTTCTCCTAAATGGCTTATTTCCCAATTTTGACAATAAACGCAAGATAAATTACAATAAGTAAAAAATATAGCTCCGGAACCATTTTTTCCAACAAGGGGTCTTTCTTCACCAAAATGAGGGCCATAACTTGAAACCATAGGTTTATTAGTAACTTTACAAATACCTTTTTCTCCTTCCAAACGATTCACTTTACATTCATTTGGACAAAGGGTGCAAGAAGAAAGTTTTTCATAAAATACCTCTATTCTTTTATCAAGTTCCCCTGAATCAAGCAAATTTAAATAGGATGGATACTTATTCATAAAAGTTCTAACCAGTGAAGAATAAGCGGTGGCTTTTTTAAAAGCGCATTAAAATTTAGATAACATCCTGTGCAAAAAGTAGCTAAAATCTCTATATTTTCTAAATTCTTAACCCACAAACTTTTGTTTTCCTTTTGAAAATTTTTAAGCCAGAGAAAAAATTTTGCTGAGCCACAACAAAAATCTCTTGTTTCTATTTTATTTTTTACCAAATTAAAATCTTCTGTCAAGTGGCAAGGGAGATGAAAAAGAATATTTTCTCTTAATTTTTTCTCCTCCAAAATTTTAAGCTCGTCTTCTGCTTTTAAAGAAAGATAGTTATAAGCTGAAATAGCCCTTTTAGAAAGTTCTATAAAGCCTTTTTCATATTTAGTATCTTTAAAAACTTGAGGATAAATTTTTTTAAACATCCACAAACAGGTAGCACAAAATATTACAAGGTAGCCCTTTGTTTTTTCTAATATTTCTAAATTTTTAAGCGCATTTTCTTTTAAATTTGAAATAAGCCCGAGATTTAAAAATATTGCTCCACAGCAAACTAATCCTTTGGGTACCCCTGTAGATATCCCTCTCTTTTTGAGAATCTCTTCAAATCTTTCCAAAGCTGAAGGATAAAGATACTTTAAACCACAGGAATAATACACTATAATATCTCCTTCTTCTTTCATAATTTTAGTAGGCAATTCTTTTTTTAAATTTATTAAATTAATAAAATTGTTAAGATTTAAAAAAGTTAATAAGGGGTTTTCTTTTTCTTTTAACTTTTCAAGATAAAAGGTAGGGAAACCTATATGGTGAGGGCAAATTCTTTCACATCTTTCACAAAAAAGACAAAACTCAAAACTTTTATGTTCTATTTCGTGGGAAAGTAAAAATAATCTTCCTCTGGGAGAAAAGGATTCTTTTTTATAAACCCTATAAGATGGGCATACAGAAACACATTTACCACAAAGATTGCATAAATTAAGAATCTTTTCTTTGATTTTTTCTTTCATTATTTTTAACAAAATATTCTAACCACCAAGAACACCATTCTACTTTTAAAATGGCTTTAACTAATTTTTTAGCTTCTTCTGTAATAAGTTTTCTTTTAGCATATTCGATCCATTTGTCTGCATAGGGATTATTTAAGTCTTTTTGCTCTTTAAGTTGTATTATTAAATCAATCACATCTGCATCATGAACCAATTTTGCTTCTAAACTTTTTAAACCTCTATATTCTTCCCAGAGAGATAGGATTTCTTCCTTCATTGGGGTATTAGAGAAGGCATCCTCTAAAGCCCTCTTTTCATCAGCTTTATTATATATTTTATTAACTGCATTGAAATCTCCTATTCTTGTTTCTGCTAAATCATGAATTAATGCCATTTTAAAAAGTTTTTCTTTATTAAGTTCTTTTTCACAAATCTCTGAAAGTATCCAAGCACAAAAAATTACTCCAAAAGAGTGAGAAGCTACATTTTCTCCTCCAGTTCCAAGATAAGCAAATCCAGTTCTTTGTATTCTTTTTAACAAAGCTGATTCAAAAAGAAGTTTAGCGTATTTTTCAAAGAGTTTCATATTTTTTTGCTAAATAAGAGGAAATTTTAAAAATTATTTTTGCTGCTAAATATTCTGTAATAGCATTTCCTAAGTTAGGCTTTACTTCAACTATATCCATTCCAACTAAATTATATCTAACCACTAATTTAAGAATTTGCAAAAATTCATACCAGCTTATTCCTCCAGGTTCGGGAGTTCCTACTCCAGGAGCAAAAGAGGGATCAAAAACATCCATATCTAAAGAAAGATAAATATCACCCTCTTTAATAAACTCTTCTATAATTCTTAAACTTTTCTCCCAATTTTCTCTAAGATCTTTCATCCACAAAAGAGGAAAATTAACTTCCTTTATAAATTCATATTCTTCTTTACAAAGTGTTCTTACCCCTACACTTAAAATAGGAATTCCCATTTCATATATTCTTCTTATTACAGTTGCATGAGAAATTTTACATCCTAAATATTCATCCCTTAAATCTAAATGTGCATCAAGATGAAGGATTTTTAAATTTTCATAAAATTCTTTTAAAGCTTTTATACTTCCTAAGGTAACTGTATGTTCTCCTCCTATTATTATAGGAAATCTCTTTTCTATTAAAGTTTCTCTCACTTTTTTTGAAATTTCTTCAAGAGCTGTATCTATGTCAAAAGGTAGTTCAGGTACTGGATAAGTAAAAAAACCGAGTACTTCTTGAGGTTCAATTTCTGTTTCTTCATCAAAGAATTCTAAATTGGGACTAACTTTGAGAATCTCTATAGGTGCTTCTTTTGTGCCTTTTTGCCAAGATGTAGTAATTTCTAAAGGAGCAGGAATTAGGGCTACCCTTGCTTGGGGATGGTCAGGTAGCCCCAAAAAAGTAAGTTTCATTTTTTATATTATTAAATCCTTCCTTTCCATACGAATAAAGTTTTCAACTGCTCTGATAGAACGAGGAAATTCTAAGCCTCTATCAAAAAACTTTATTTCGCTTTTTTTAATTTCAAAAATTTCTATAATGTCTTTTATAGCTTTATCTACATCAAAGGGCTTACAAGAAAATACATCTACACTTAAATATAATTTTTCTGGAAAGGTATGAATACTTATATGACTTTCAGCAATAATTACAAATCCAGAAATTCCCCAATCTTCAGGAACAGGAGCGTAATATTTAAAAACATAAGGAGGCATTATTTTGGTCATTTGAATTTCTTCTGGATATTTACTTAAAAAATTATATATAAAATCAAGATCCATAAGTTTTTCACGATTAGCTCCATATCCATCAATAATAAGATGCTGACCAAAACCATATTCAAATTTTTCTATGTTTTTTGTGCTTTTCATTTTTATCCCCCCTTTAAAATTACTAATGTGAGACCGCTCTAAAAATATATCATAAAAAATATTTGTCAAGTTTTTTAAAAAAATTTCTGAAAAATTTTTTTATAATTTATAAGTATCCTGAATTAAACTAAAATATTTCTTGAATACATCATTTTTTGAGATTTTTCTTTTTTATTTATAGGAACATAACTTTAAAATTTTATTTCTAAATTAGTACCTATCCATTGAGGAGGTGCCTTGACCTCTCCTATCTCTTTATAATCCTCATCCAAAAGATTTTTTATCCAAAAAGAATAAGTTATATTTTTGTCAAATTTTTTCTTTATTTTTAAATCTACCAAAAATACTTTATCTCTTTTGTAGTATTCTCTATAATTTAAACTTCCAAAAAATTCCCAATCCCAAGGGAGGTTATATATTACTCCTAAAATAAAATTGTGTCTTAAATAACTTCCAGAATAACGGGCACTTGGTAAATTTTCAGCTATTTGATTTAAATAGGTATAACTTATAATGGGTCTAAAATTTTTAAAGATCATGTTACTATCTAAGGTAAATCCAATAGTTTTCAAAGTCTCTATATTTTGGGCCTGAATTATATTTTCTTTTTTAATCCAGTCTATAATATCCTTTCCATATCTATAAAAAGCTGTTCCGGAAAAATTGATTTTATTTTTGTAATAGTCAAATCCAACGGAAATATTATAAGCTTTCTCAGGTGATAAAGAGGGATTTCCTTTAATGGTAGGTGAATCATAATAAAATTCTGTAAAACTTGGTATTCTATAAGAAAAATTAAAAGAACTTCTTAATTTTAGGTCATCCTTTAAGAGGTAGGCAAATCCAAAATTATAAGAAAAAATATCTTTATTTTGGGTTATAACATCATAACGAATCCCAAAGCTTGGAAAAAATCGTAAACTTATTTTAGGATATAACCAAAAATAAAATCCTGTAGATTGCCTTAAATGATCACCGAGTCTTGAACTCTCAAGTGTCTCATAGGAAACTTCTACCCCCAAAAGATAATCTATATAAGTTCTTTCATATCTTAAAGGAAAATTAAGGCGAAAAACCTGAGATTTATGAGTATTTTTATAAAAATCTGGATTTTTTCTATCTAAAAGATATAAATCGTAGTTAATTCTATAAAGTAAAGTAGGCTCTAAAAACCAGTCATTTTTGTACATATTTTTCTTAACTAAAAATAAGTGAGTTTTTGTACTTTCCCATTCTGTATTCCATTTTGTAGTATAAAAATTTCTTGCTCCAAAATCTTTTTCTTGAAATCCATAAAAAATAGTTTTTTTGTCATCTTTGCTATACAGATTAAAAGTTCTAATATCAAAGTCTCTATTCCATATAAATCCACTTGATTTTTTTTGAGAAAAAACTAAGTTAAATGGAAATTCAAAAACAGAAAAACCAAAATTTCCAAATATATGTTGATAATCATAACTTCCGTATTCAGCTAAAATTTTATATCCTTTAGTAGATGGTTCTAAATTAAAATTTATAGCACCTCCAAAACCTCCAGGTCCATAAATGGCACTTGCCCCTCCAGAAAGAATTTCTAAACTTTCTAAAATGTCTTCTTCTAAAGGCAGATTCATTAAATGATGCCCTGTTTGGGGATCAGAAATTCTTATACCTTCAAGGACAACCAAATTTTGTTCAAAACTTGTTCCTTTAATAGAAAGATCAGCTTGGACCCCAAAGGTACCTCTTTCTTTAAGTTCAAGCGCTGAAAAAACCTTTTCTAAACCAAATTCTGAAAGTTCTTCTTTTTTTACCACTTTTACTTCTTGACTTATTTTTTCAAGATCAGCACCTTTTGCTGGAGAAACAACCTTTACTTCTTCCAAAGTATAAAAAGGTTCTTCAGAAGAAAAAGCACTTTGATGAGTACAAATTAAAAACAAAATTAGAAAAAGAACACTATATTTTCTTTTAAGCAATCTCCACCCTAACGGTAAGATTGAAGCTGCCAAAAGCAATTTAAGGATGTCACCAATTATAAAAGGATAAAGACCAAAAGCTAATACTTTTCCCCAACCAACAAATCTTGTCAACCATAAAAGCCCTGGTACGTAGATTAAGATGTTCCCAACAAGCATTGCCAAAATTGCAGTTGTAATTCTTCTATCAAAACCTCTTTCGCACAAAAACCCAACTACAAAGCAGCTAAAACAAAACCAATAATGTAGCCAAAAGATGGACTAACCAAAAAAGAAATTCCTCCTCCACCAGCAAACCAAGGAATTCCAGCTAACCCTCCTAATAAATAAAAAAATTGAGATTAAAAACCTCTTTTTGCTCCAAGCAAAGCTCCACAAAGTAACACTGCAAAAGTTTGACCTGTAATTGGAACCGGACCAATCTCAATTTTTAACTGAGCAGAAATTGCGGTTAATAAAGTAAAACTTAAAACTAAGAAAATGTTTCTTAATAAAACAAAAGTTTTATTTTCAATTTTGGGCAAAATAAAATCTACTAATGCTAATCTTTTAATTTCTGCTTCCATAACTAAACCCCCTTACAAATTTTGTTAACCAATTTTAATTTTAAAGGTTAACGTTAACATGTTAATTTTTTTTTGTCAACCCTTTTTAGGGCTGTTCAAAAATTTCAGTTAAGAATTAAAGATAGTCCAAGCCAATGTGAGGCTTACAGTTGTTATATTAGTAGATGAGAAAAGAATTAATTTTTACAAAGCAGAAAAAACTTAACCTTGTTTTTTATTTTGGAAGATGCATTTTTCCCTTTTTAAGGAATTAAGTAAAAAAATATAGATCAGTTGAATAATTGTAGGTTCCTATGATAATAAAAACTTTACTTTAAAGAAAGATTGAGATATTAGCAGAACACGGTCTAGTTGTAATAGCATTTTTAACATCGATGCTATTTGGAGCAAATCGTTTACCTGAAACAGGAGAGGTACTTAGTAAAGATATAAGGACTTTTAAACAAGCTCTTAATTCTACCAATTTAGAAAAAAAATTAATTAGAATAAAGCGCCGAATTTTTTTATAAATTTTGATTTTACAAATTGAGCTAAAGTTAAATATGTTATTATTGTTGGTATTAATACTGCTATAAAATATATTAAAGGTAAGGGGGTCATGCTGAGTTTTTGCCCTAATAGAGTATATGGAAGAATTGTTCCAAAAAGTATACCTCCTGCTGTTAAGAAAAGAAAAGGCCATGCAGGCAAGCTTTGTATAAAAGGTATTTTTTCTGTTCTTAGCATATACACAACCATGGTCTGTGTCCATAAACTTTCTACAAACCAACCTGTTTGAAAAAGAGAAACAAAATGAGCTTTTAATTCAGCAGGTAACAAGAAATAAGAAGATCCTATAGTTATTGGGCAAATTATAAAAAACATTAAAATGTAAGTTGTTATATCAAAAATAGAACTAATAGGTCCGAACCAAATCATAAAATATTTTAATTTTGAAGCATCCCATATTGTAGGCCTTTTAACGTATTTTTCATCCACCTTATCCCAAGGTATTAAAGTCATTGAAAGATCATAAATTAAGTTTAAAGTCAGGAATTGTAGCGGTGTCATCGGCAAAAAAGGTAAAAAAGCACTAGCTACAAGTACTGAAAAAACATTACCAAAATTGGAGCTTGCAGTAATTGCAATATATTTTAGAGTATTTGCAAAACTTTTTCGTCCCTCTTCTACTCCGTCTTTTAAAACTAATAAACTTTTTTCTAAAAGGATGATATCAGCAGATTCTTTAGCAATATCCACAGCATTATCAACAGATATTGCCACATCTGCTTCTTTCATGGCAGGAGCATCATTTATTCCATCACCTAAAAATCCTACTCTATATCCTTTATTCCTTAATACTTTAATTATCCTGACCTTTTGCATAGGGGTAAGCTTTGCAAAAATAGTCGTTTTTTCTGCTAATTTTGCAAGTTCATCATCTGTCATACTATCTATTTCTTCACCTAAAAGAATATTTTGTACAGGTATTCCCACTTCCTTACAAATTTTTTTGGTTACTATATCGTTATCGCCTGTTAAAATTTTTATTTCAATCCCTAATTCTCTTAAAGCCTTTATAGCATAATAAGCCGTTTCTTTAGGAGGGTCAAGAAAGGCTAAAAAGCCCATCAATACCATTTTACTTTCATCTGCTACACTAAATATACCTTCCGGAGGAACTTCATTTTTTTGGGCTACTGCAATTACTCTCATACCATCTTCATTAAGTTTTTTGACCAATTTTAAAGCTTCTTTTTTAAGCTCTTCTGTTAAAGGTACAACCATGCCTTTATACTCAACCCAATCACAAATAGAAAGCACTTCTTCTACAGCGCCTTTGGTAACCAATTGTCTTTTTTTACCACCTTCTCCATTTTCACTTTCTAAAACCACAGACATTCTTTTTCTTACAAAATCAAAGGGTATCTCATCAATTTTTTTATAATTTTTTACAAGTTCATTTATATTTAGTCCCTTCTCTTCACTATATTCTAATATGGCTACATCAAGAAGATTTCTTAACCCTGTTTGATAGTAACTATTTAAAAAAGCATGTCTTAATACTCTTTCACTTTCGTTTCCGTGCACATCTAAAGAATTTATTAAAACTATCTTATTTAAGGTTAAAGTTCCAGTTTTGTCTGTACAAAGGATATTTTTTGTTCCGAAGTTTATTATTGAATTAAGTCTTTTTACAATAGTTTTACGTTTTGCCATTGAAACAGCACCTTTAGCAAGATTTACAGTAACAACCATTGGAAGCATTTCAGGTGTCAATCCCACTGCTACTGCCATTGCAAATAATAAGGCATCTAACCAATTACCTTTTGTTAAACCATTAATTAAGAAGACTGTGGGAAACATAATAAGCATAAATTTAATAAAAAGTCTGGTTACTGCATCAATGCCCTTTTCAAAACTTGTTTTAGGTTTCTGTCGAACCAACTTTTTGGCTATAGAACCTAAGTAAGTACGTTCCCCTGTCAGGAGCACAACACCAACTGCAGAACCACTAACTACACTTGTTCCCATTAAACATATATTTTCTAAATCCAATACAGATAAACTTTCTACGTTCTTTTTTTCTTCTTTTAGATTTGGATATTTTTCTACAGGTTCAGATTCTCCAGTTAAAGTTGCTTGGTTTACAAACAGATCTTTTGAAGCAATAATTCTTAAATCTGCAGGTATCATATCTCCTGCTGAAAGATATACTATGTCTCCTGGAACTATTTCTTTTATTTTTATTTCTTTTATATTAGTTTCTTTTCTTTTAACAGCTGCGGTAGTATGAACCATAGCTTTTAGTTTCTCAGCCTCTTTGTTAGACCGATATTCCTGAATAAAACGTAAAAGTGCACTAACTAAAATCATTATAGAAATTATTATTATATTAGTCCAATTTCTCTCTTCAGGTGTAACAAATAAGACATCAGTAAAAAGAGATACAATGGCTATAAATGCGAGAATCCCTATAAATGGATTTATGAAAGATTCAAGAAAAAAAATATACCAAGGGATAGGTTTTTCATGAGTTACTTCATTTGGACCGTAGACTTTAAGTCTTTTTTCAGCTTCTTCTATTGTTAGACCATCCTTATCAGTTCTTAAACTCCTAAGCACGTCATCAATGTCTTTCTTTGCATAATCTATCAACTGTATAAGAACTGAATAACCTAATTCGTTTTTTTTAATTTTTATCATTTTTTACCTCGTTAAATATACTTATTTAAAACTCGTTTCAAAATACTTTATTAACTATTATTTTAAGAGAAAGACCAGGAAGTAATTCTTAAAATTTATAAACTCATCTAATTTAAAATGTTAAAATAAAAAGTCAAGAAACTTTTGGGGCTGTTCAAAAATTTCAGTTAAGGATTAAATTGTCAAATTATAAGGAGAAGTGTTTTAACTTTGAAACATTTATATATAGTTTTGCGAAGTTCTATTTTCAGAGGATTGAAAACATAGAACTTGTTAAGAAGCGTAGAAGGCCTAAACTTTTGAAGACGCATTTATTCTTACTCTATGGCTATATCAAACACTTTATAAACTCTCAGAGAGAGTTGTACTTGAAGTTGCTAAACATGAAAGTTTTCATGTGCCAGTCCTTGGTGGTTATCATTATAGGGTTAAAAAACTTGATGAAGGGCTTTTAAAGAAAATTTTGAATGAAAGTACTAAACAATTTTTTCGAACAAAATAGGGTTTAGATATTTAATAGTGGATGGGACTGGTTTTGGAAGTAAATATATACTCAATTGGATGAGAGGTACTCAAATAAGAGTTTAGTGACAGTGGATGAGAGAGGGAGGGCTATAATTCTTGGATGTGAGGTAGGAAAACCTTACACTTCAGAAGTGAATATGCTAAGGAAAATTCTTGAAACTTTAGAAGATCTTCCGAGAATACCCTTTATAGCTGATAAAGGATACGATGCGGTTTGTAAGGTTGACAAGTATTTATAAAATAATATCTTAAAATTATAATGAAGGGTGAAATTTGGATTTTAGATGATGAAAAAGGTATTCTTGAAATCCTGGAAGATCTTCTCAAAGATGAAAATTTTCAAGTAAGAAGTTTTCTTTGGGGTAGGGAGCTTTTAAAAGAGATAAATTTTAAACAACCCAAAGTTGTTCTTCTTGATCTGTGGTTAAAAGATATAGATGGATTTGAGGTTTTAGAAAAAATCAAAAAAACCTATCCGGAGGTTCAAATTATAGTAATTTCAGGGCATGGAAATATTGAGACAGCAGTAAAAGCAATCAAAATGGGGGCTTTTGATTTTATTGAAAAACCCTTTTCTTATGAAAGAGTTATTGTAACTGTAGAAAATGCTTTAAAGTTAGCTCTCTTAGAAGAAGAAAACAAAAGATTAAGAGAAAATATTTTTGGAGAAGTAAAACTTTCTGGAGTATCTCCTGCTATCCAAAAAATAAGAGAACTTATTTTAAAAGCAGCTCCTACAGATACCACTGTTTTAATTCAGGGAGAATCTGGGGTTGGTAAAGAGATAGTGGCAAAGTTAATTCATTTATATTCAAAAAGAGCAAAAGAAGCTTTTATAGAAATAAATTGTGCAGCTATTCCTGAAACCCTTATAGAATCTGAACTTTTTGGATATGAAAAAGGAGCTTTCACAGGAGCTCAAAGTTTTAAAAAAGGAAAGCTTGAATTAGCGCATAAGGGAACCCTTTTTTTGGATGAAATAGGAGATTTAAGCCTTGATGCCCAAGCAAAATTATTAAGAGTTTTACAAGAAAAAAGATTTGAACGTTTAGGAAGTAATAAATCTATAGAAATTGATGTAAGAATAATTTCAGCCACTAATAAGGATTTATTAAAAGAAATCCAAAAAGGAAAATTTAGAGAAGATCTCTTTTTTAGAATAAACGTCTTCCCCATCTTTATTCCTCCTTTAAGAGAAAGAAAAGAAGATATTCCTATATTAGTAGAAGAATTTTTAGAAGAATTTAGTTATAAGATAGGTTGTGAGAAGAAAATTATTAAAAGTGATGCCTTAGAAGCTTTAATGGAATATGATTGGCCAGGAAATGTAAGGGAGCTTAAAAATTTTATAGAAAGATTAGTAATAATATCTTCATCTTCTGAAATCAGTTATAAAGATTTACCCTCTGATTTTAAAAATTTAATAAAAAAGAAAGAAAGCTTGCAAGAAAATACAGAGCCATGGTTTAAAGAAAAAAATTACAGATTAGCTAAACTCCTTTTTGAAAAAGAATTTTTAAAAAGAAAGCTTCTTGAATACGGAGGAAATATTTCTAAAACAGCAAGAGAAATAGGTTTGGAAAGAGCTTATTTACAGAAAAAAATAAAGGAATTTAATCTTAAGGCTGAATCTGAAAATTAAATTTTAAACTTCTTAAAGATTGATCTTGCATAGGGTTCCTTTTCTAAAGTATCATAAAGCCCGTTTTTCCATTTGTAATATCCCACTATTCCCACCATAGCAGCATTATCAGTGCAAAATTCTGGAGAAGGAAAATAAACCTCAAACCCCTTTTTTTGAGCCTTTTCAGCAAAAAATTCTCTTAATCTTTGATTGGAAGCTACTCCTCCTACAACTACAATTCTTGAAATATTTAGTCTTTTACTTGCCCTTAGGGTTTTTTCTATTAGAACTTCACAAACTGCCTCTTCAAAACTTGCACATACATCCTCAATTTTATACTGGGGATTTGTTTTTAAATAATTTAAGACAGCTGTTTTAAGCCCTGAAAAACTAAAATCAAAAGTATCTTCTTCTAAAAGTGGTCTGGGGAAGGAAATAGCATTTCTATTCCCCTTTTCTGCAAGTTTACTTATAATAGGACCTCCCGGATAAGAAAGATTAAGGAGTTTAGCTACTTTATCAAAGGCTTCTCCAGCTGCATCATCTCTTGTATGTCCTAAAAGTCTATAATCCTCCCAAGAATTTACTAAAAAAAGAGCTGTATGCCCACCAGAAACAAGAAGTCCTATGTAGGGGAATTTTACTTCCCTTTCTAAAAATATAGAAAAGAGATGGGCTTGTAAATGATCAACTGCGAAGAGAGGAATTTTAAGAGCAAAACACAATGCCTTTGCTAACGAAACACCTACCAAAATTGAACCTATAAGCCCAGGACCAAAGGTTACACATACTCCCTTAATTTCTTGAATAGAAATTTTTGTTTCTTCTAACAATTTTTTTATAAGAGGAGAAAGAACCTCTAATTGTTTACGTGAAGCAATTTCAGGAACTATACCTCCAAAAGGAGAATGAAGAGCTACTTGGGAATAAAGAAGATGTTTTATTAAATTTCCTTTTTCAGAAAAAAGGGCAACTCCTGTTTCATCACAAGAAGTTTCTATAGCAAGAAGCATCTTTATTGAGAAAAAATAATTTCTTCTAAAAGTTCAGAAAAGATATGTAAAAATAAAAGATGCCCTTCTTGAATACGAGGTGTTTCAAAACTTGGGACTAAAATAAGATAATCACATACATCTTTCATTAATCCTCCATCTCCTCCACTTAAGCCTACTGTATATAAACCTATTTCCTTAGCCACCTCTAAAGCAGATATTACATTAGAAGATTTTCCACTGGTACTAATTCCAAGAGCCATATCTCCTTTTTTACCTAAGGCTAAAATTTGTTTAGAAAAAATTTGAGAAAAATCATAATCATTTGCTATAGCAGTTAAAATTGAAGTATCTGTAGTTAAAGCAATTGCTGGTAAAGGAGCTCTTTCTTTTTTAAAACGATTAACAAGCTCAGCAGCTAAATGCTGAGCATCTGCTGCACTTCCTCCATTCCCAAAAATAAGAATTTTTCCATTTCTTGAAATAACTTTTTTAGCAAGAAGAACCACTTCTATAATCTTTTCTTTTTCAAGCTCTATAAATTTCTTTTGAACTTCTCTTGAAGTTTCTAAAATATTAGAAATTTTCTTTTTTAAATCTATCTTTTTCATTTGAATTTCTCCAAAATAAAATATTTCATTTTGTAAAATCCTAAAGCTAAGTATTCATGAGTTGCTCTGTTAGTTAAATCAATATATAAATCATTAGGTAAAAATTTCCAAATACTAAAAGAGGGCTTACAAAGTTTATAATTATAATTAGTGGGATAAGGAATAGGATTTAAACCTTCTTTTTTAAAAAGATAGTAAGCTCTTGGAAGATGATAAGCAGAAGTTAAAAGTAAGAAGGGGGAATTCACATTTTTTTCATTTTTTAATAAATATTCTTTTAAAATTTTTGCACTGGTAATAGTATCAAGCGGTACATCAAGGGCTTCAACTTCAAAACCAAAATTTTCAGCTAACATTTTTAAATAGGATGCTCCTTTATTATTTTTATCCTCATAAGAACCACCTAAAAGTATGACTTTTTTATCAGGATATTGTTTTTTTAATTCTAAAGCCTTCAAAAATCTTACTAAGGTTTCTCTGGAAAATCTTTCCTCAGGACCAAGAGTTTCTTCTCCGTATATTCTTCCAGTAAGAACTACTACATTTTTAACCTTTGCTATTTCTTCTTTTGGAGGGATAGAATAATTCTTTTCCAATTGTTTTAAAAGAAAATAAGGCAAAAAAGGAGTAGAAGAAAAATAATAAAGGAAAATAGCTAAAAAGAGTAAAAATCTTCTCCTACCCTTTCTTTTATCAAGAATTACATAGATAGAAATTAGAAGGAAAAAAATGAGGATTAAACTTGAGGGATAAAAGAGAAAAAGAAAAAATTTTTTAAGGGAAAAAGTAAAATTTGCCATATAGAAAAAAATAAAAAGCGGGGCTGACGGGACTTGAACCCGCGACCTCCTGCGTGACAGGCAGGCGCTCTAACCGTGCTGAGCTACAGCCCCGAACTTACTTTTAAAAAATTATATAAAATTTTTAAAAATTTTCAAGAACTTCTAAATAATTTGAAAAATTTAAATAAAGAATGGGCGGAAGAGGATTTGAACCTCTGACCCCCGGCTTGTAAGGCCGATGCTCTCCCCCTGAGCTATCCGCCCACATTATTTATTAATACCTCAAAATTTACTTTTGTCAATAAAATTTTATAAAACAAATTCTGGATAAAGAGTCCAACAAATTATCCAATTACCTTTATCATCTCTTTCAAGGGCTACAACCCCTCCCTGCCTAAATTTAATAATAGGCTTTTCTGGATTATTGATCACTAATAAAGAGCAAAGTTTTTGAAGATGAGGTAAATGTCCAACTAACATTATATCATCTTTTAAAACAGATAATTTTTCAGCCCATATCTCTGGAGAATCAAGGGGATTTAGTCCCTCTGCCTCAGTTATACCTTCCAAAGGATTTAGATAATCTCCCATAATTTCTGCTGTTTGTTTAGCTCTTAGTTTTCCTGAGTGAAAAATTTTTGAAACCTTTATTCCTAATTTTTTGAGAACTTGAGCAACCTTTTCAACTTCTACTTTGCCAATTTCAGAAAGAGATTTTTGAGGATCCTCACTTTCTGGCTTTGGTATACCATGTTGAACCAAATAAACTCTCATCCCCTCACCCCCCTTTATTTTAAATTTGACAATTTTAATCCTTTATATATAATTATAACTATTTATGAGGATTATTACATTTCTAATTCTTTTATTTTTTACTTTTTTTATAAATTCCTGTACCACATCTAACTCTAATAAACCTTTTTTCACTCTTATTCCAGAAGAAAAAGAAATAGAATTAGGAAAACTTTATACCCCCTCCTCAATCGATGAATTTGAAGGACTTTATCCTGAAGAAGAAATTCAAAACTATGTAAATAATGTAGGTCTAAAAATTGCTAAAGTTGCAGAAAGAAAGGTTCCTTACAAATTCTATGTAGTAAATTCAGGTATTATAAATGCTTTTGCACTTCCTGGTGGACCAGTAGTTATTACAAGAGGACTACTTTTGCAACTTGATAATGAAAGCCAATTAGCTGGAGTCCTTGCTCATGAATTAGGACACATTAATGCAAGACATCATGTAAAATTCTTAGAAAAACAGTTAGCTTTAAGTATGCTTTTACAAATAGGAAGTTTACTTGTTCCTCAAGACCTAACCGGAGAAATATTGCTTCAGCTTGGTCAAGTTTCAGCTTCTCTTTTAACTCTTAAATTTAGTAGAGATCAAGAAAGAGAAGCAGATAAATATGGATTCCTTTATGCTTTTGAAGCTGGTTATTCACCTCAAGGAATGATAGAAGTTTTTGAGAAATTTAAAAAAATGGAGAAAAAAAGACCACCTGAATGGCTCTCCACCCACCCTCTACCAGAATCAAGAATTAAAGAAGTTAAAGAATATATAGCAATTTTTAGACCAACAGGTATTCTTATAAAGGATACTCAAAAGTTTCAAGAAATTAGAAAGCTTATCCTTCAAACTAAAGAATCTTATGATTATGTAGAAAATGGGAAAAAAGCTTATAAAGACGAAAGAAAAGAAGAAGCTAAAAATCTTTTTGAAAGAGCCTTAAAGCTTTACCCAAAAAATACAGTTGCTTTGATTTATTTAGCAAAACTGGAGATGGAAGAAGGAAATTTAAATAAAGCTAAGGAATATTCAGAATACTCCCTTAAATATGACCCCAATTTTTTTACTGCAAATATAATTTCTGGAATAATTAATTTTAAACTTAAAAATTATGAGAGTGCCTTAAAATTTTTTGAAAAAGGAAAATCTTTAATTCCTTTTAACGGAATTTCCTATTATTATGCAGGAAGAACATATGAAGAAAAAGGAAATTTAAATCTAGCTTTAAAAAATTATGAAAAGGCTTTAGAATTAGGACCTAAAAATGAACCTTGGTATAGAGATTGTTATTATAGATATAATAAACTAAGGAGGTAATATAATGAATTTACCTTTTGTCTATACCTTTCCTATTTCTGGTGTAACTACTTCTATTTTAATACCCCCTCTGGTTAGTTTTTTAATATCCCTTTTATGTGCTTCTGGTGGAATAAGTGGTGCTTTTTTACTTCTTCCTTTTCAAGTAAGTATTCTTGGATTTACTACCCCATCTGTAAGTGCTACCAATCACCTCTATAACGTATTTGCCATTCCTTTTGGAGTTTATAGATACTGGAAAGAAAAAAGATTTTATTATCCTCTAACTTTAATAATTATCTTAGGAACTTTCCCAGGAGTAATTATAGGTTATCTCTTAAGAATTTCCTTTTTTGAAGAGTTGAAAAGATTTAAATTATTAGTTGGTCTTGTGCTCTTAACTATTGCTATAAGATTAATATATGAATTTTTTGCAGTTAAAAGGGAAACTAAATTTTCCCCAGAACCTCCAAAAACATTAACTTTTAATTGGAGAAAAATAGAATTTATTTATTCTCAAGAGAACTTTAAATTAAATTCTCTTATTATTTCTTCTCTTGCTTTTTTTATTGGAATAATTGGAGGAATTTATGGAATTGGTGGAGGAGCGTTAATGGCTCCTATTTTACTTGCTTTTTTTAGAATACCAGCTTATGTTTTTGCAGGAGCAACCCTTGCTGGAACTTGTATCACCTCTATAGTAGGAGTTATAGTTTTTGCTTTGGGTGGACATCCTCCTGATTGGCTATTGGGACTACTTTTAGGAATAGGAGGAGCTTTTGGTCTTTCCTTAGGAGCAAGAATTCAAAAATATATGCCTCAAAGATTAATAAGAATAATAATTACAGGAGCAGTTCTTTTTATCTCTATCAATTATGTGATTTCCTTTTTTAAATAGAATTTTATTCTAACTCATAAAACAGCTTTAATCTTATTTTTTTTAATTCTTTTACGGTTTCAAGCATAATAAAGTTTTTAATACCATATTTTTGGGCAAGAAGTAGTATTTTTTCTTTTTCTTTTTTTTCTTTAAAATGGCACATGGTATAAAGATTATATTTCCAATTGGGATAGGTCTTTCTTTCATAACAATGGGTTATAAAAAGTTCTTTAGAAAGTTTTTCAATAAGAAAATCTATCTTATCCCTTTTTGTTTCCCAAGCCACCATTACATTTACTTTAAATCCCAATTTGTTGTGTTTCAAAAGTGCTCCAAACCTTCTTAAAGCACCCTTTTCTTTCATTTCTCTAATCCATAAAAATAAATCTTCCTCTTTAATACCAAGAAATTTTGCTATTTCTTTAAAAGGGGTTTTAACTAAAGGTAGAGGTTCTTGTAATATCTTTACCAAAATTTTGTCTTTTTCTGTAATATTTTTATTAGTTTCAACAGTTGTTTCTATATCTATAATTTCTTCTTTATCAAAATCAGAAATTTTATCTCCAAAAACTGTAGAAATTTTAAAAGTTCTTAAAGCAGGTAAATATAAATAATCCTCCACTTCACAAAGTTTAGCTAATTTTTCAGCTTCATCTAAAGGGTCTTTCTCTGGCAAACTAACTAAAATAAACCAAAGATTATAATCATGATTTCTCAAATAATTATGGCTTATTCCTGGATGTTTGTTAATAATTGAAATTGCTTTATCAAGTTTTTCTGGAGGAACTTTAAAGGCAAAAAGCGAAGATCTGTGACCAAAAAACCAAGGATTAAATATAGCTGAAATTTGCCTTAAAATCCTCTTTTTTTTGAGATATTCTAAATATTTAATTACTTCTTCTTCTTTTATATTTAGCCTTTCTCCTATTTTTAAAAAAGGGCGTTTTTCTAAAGGAAATTCTTTTTGAATTATACTTAAAAGTTCTTTTTCAATCGTAGGAGAAATATTAAGAACCATAAATTAAAAAGTTTTTCAATAATTTAATTCTGTTGGGATGTTTAAGTTTTCGCAAAGCCATGCTTTCAATTTGTCTAACTCTTTCTTTAGTAACACCAAATTTATTACCTACTTCTTCTAAAGTATAGGCTTCCCTTTCTCCTATTCCAAATCTTAATCTAATAATTTTTTCTTCTCTTGGGGAGAGGGTTTTTAAAAGTTCTCTAATTTTTTCTGAAAGTGCAGTATTAAATGTTGCTTCATCAGGTTTAATTGTATTTTGATCCTCTATAAAATCTCTCAAGGTTGTATCTTCATCCTCTCCAATGGTAGTCTCAAGAGAAATGGGCTGTTTCATAACTTTAAAAATATAGTTTAATTTTTCAATAGAATGACCTGTTTCTTTAGCTAATTCATCAAGAGTAGGATCTCTTCCATATTCTTGATAAAATTTAGTAGAGATGATTTTACTTATTTTATAAATAGTCTCAATTATATGAACAGGTACCCTTATAGTTCTTGTATTCTCAGCTAAGTATCTGGTTATACTTTGCCTTATCCACCAAGTAGCGTAAGTACTAAACTTAAACCCCTTTCTATAATCAAATTTTTCTATAGCTTTTAATAATCCAATATTTCCTTCTTGAATAAGATCATTTAAAAACATCCCCTTAGGAGAATATTTGCGAGCAAGAGAAATTATTAATCTAAGATTAGCTTTTACTAATTCCTCTTTATTCTTTTTGATCTCTCTAAAGGCTTTACAAATTTTTTCTCCGCTTTTATAAATTTTTTCTAAAGGCTCTCCAAAATAGTCATTAGTTTTCTTTATAAAATTATTGAATTCGTTAATGTTCTTTTTAATTTTTTCTATATCTAAATTTTCTAAAGGTGTCTTTTTAAAGTATTTTTCAATATTTTCGTGTTTTCCATTTAGAGAAAAAATCTTTTTAAAGGTCCTTTCATTCAAAAAATAATCTTTTTGAAGTTTTTCTTTAAACTTATAAAATTCCTTGATTTTTTCATAACTTTCAAGTATTTCACAAGCAAGTTCATCAAGTAAAAACTTAGTAGGTCTTGTTTCATAGATCAAATCTATAACTTTATCTATTAATTTTTCCTTTTTACCCTTTCCAAAATTTTCTACTAATTTATTAATATTGGTTTTTATCTCCTCTAACCATTTTTTTGCTTTTTCGCTATTTCTTGAAAGTTCTTCATAGTCTTTAAAGAGTAAATGAAGATTTTTGCTTCTTTCTGCCTTAATTAATAGATGGTAAAATTTTATAAGTTGAGAATAATAATTCAAAACTTCTCTTAAAATCTCTTTTTCATTTTTTTCAATAGTCTGTCCTATCCTTATCTCATCTTCTCGAGTCAAAAGTTTATGAGAAAAAACCTCTTTAAAATAAATTTTAATCGGGTCCTCGGTGTCTTTCTTTTTAGAAACCTTTAATTTTTCTCCTTCTTCATCTAACCAATCATCTTTTTCTTCTTCCAATATTTCTTCAAAATCTACATCATCTTTAAATAAACAAAATTTTTTATCCTTTTGGAGGCTCATATCTCCTCCTTTGTTAAAATTTATTTTCTCTTATAAGTTTTCCTGTTACCGAATTTTTTAAAATCAAAAGGTATCTTTCTATTTCTTCTTTTGAGCCTTTTACTTGAAGGAGTTTTAAATTTTCTGTAACTTTTCTTATTTCTTTTTTAGCAAGCTCTCTTTTTATGTAAATTTTAATATGATTAAGAGCTTCTTCTTTATTCTCAAAAGGTGGTTCTAAAAGAAGATCGCTTAAAACTTCTTGGAATTCTAAATCAGGAATGTAATCAATTTCTTTATTTCCTCTTTTAAATTCTTCTATGAGATGTTTTAAGAATCTACCATAAAGAGTGTCTGGATAAAATTCAAGAAGTCTAGAAAGTCCTGAAGATTCAAGTTCAAGATAATATTCTGGATAATTTATTAAAAATTGAGCAATGTTTCTTAACCCCGGAACATCTTCCTTAGCTTTTTCTATAGGCTTTCCTGGTATTTCTTCTGTATAAACATCTTTTACAAAATATTTTAAAATTTCATTTTCTGGAATTCCTAAATAAAAACTGAGTTCTCTTGCTATATGATTTCTTAAAAAAGGATCCTCTGTAGATTTAAAAACCTCCATAATTTCTTTAAATGCTTTAGATGAATTAATTTTATATTCTTCATCATAAAAATTAATAACAAAGGAAATGGCATCTACAGTAAGTTTTTCTATTTTTCTTTTTAAAGTTTCTCCTTCTAATCCTTCTTTTCTTGCCCAAGAATCTGGATCATCTTCCTCTGAAAGTATTACACATTTCGGTAAAATTCCTTCTTTCAAAAAGAGAGAAATAGCTCTAAGAGTAGCTTTTTTACCTGCTAAATCACCATCATAAAAGATTATCCAATTTTCTGTTAAAGTTTTCATAAGTTTAACATGATTTTCTGTTAATGCTGTTCCACAAGTAGCAACTACATTTTTAATATCTCTTTCCCATAGACTGAGAAAATCAAAATAACCTTCAACTAATATACCAAAATTTTCTTTTTTAATAGCTTCTTTTGATTGATAAAGCCCATAAAGATTTTCACTTTTTTTAAAGATTTTTGATTCCGGAGTATTTAAATACTTGGGTTCTGCATCTTTATCTAAGGCTCTTGCCCCAAATCCTACACATTCTCCCTTTAAATTAAAAATAGGAAAAATTATTCTTCCCCTAAAAAGGTCTATGTAAGAACCATCAGAAGTTCTCTTTATTAAGCCAAGTTCTTCTCCTTTAGCTAAATCTTCAGAAGTATTTCTAAGATAGCCTGCTAATACTCTACCATCTTGTGGAGCAAAACCTAAAAGAAAGTTTTTAATAGTTTCTTCCTTAATACCTCTTTGTTCTAAATATTCTCGAGCCAATTTTGAAGAACTATGAAAATATAAAAGATGATGATAGAATTTAGCAATTTTATAATTAAACTCGGCTAACCCTTTCTCTTTTTTCTTTTCAACAAAAAAATTTTTCTCTACTGAGATGCCTGCTTTTTCAGCAAGTTCTAAAAGTGCCTCTTTAAAAGTTAATCCTTTAATTTTGGTATAAAAGGTAACCACATCCCCAGCAGCCCCACATCCAAAACACTTAAAAATCTGCTTTTCAGGACTTACTACAAAAGAAGGGGTCTTTTCTGAATGAAAAGGACAAAAACCTACAAAATTTTTTCCTACCTTTTTAAGTCTAACATAAGAAGAAATCACATCTACAATATCATAAGAATTTTTTATTTCTTCAAAAAGGTCTTCGAAAGACATATTTTAAATAATTTTTAGTTAAAAATTAATTTTAAAAATCAGTAAACTTACTTAACCTTTTAACAGGAGCAAGAAAAAATCTTGATAAGTAAAAGACTTTTAAAATTAGCCTCATCGAGTATTTGGTCAAATGAATATGAAAAATTTTTATATTTTCTAACATAGTTTTTAAAAAGTTCAAGAGTTACTTACAAATTTTATCTCTTTAATTTTTTTCTTCCAAATAAACAATAGTGACTCCTGTTCCACCTTCCATTAAATCAGCAAATTTGAAATTTTTAACCAGGGGATGATTTTTAAGATATTCTTTGATATTTTCTTTTAATCTACCCGTCCCGTGTCCATGAACTAAATAGACTTTTGGAATTCCTTCTAAAAAAGCTTTATTTAAGGTCTTTTCAATTTCTTCTAATGCTTCCTCAACGGTTAATCCCAAAAGTTTTAAAATTTCTTTTTTCTCGATCTTTTCGTGAGATTTCTGAAAATTTTCTAAATCCTTAGGTTTGTAATATTTAAAAGAAGGTGGTTTTATTTCTGAATAATCTTTTATTATATTTCCTTTAGGAACCTCTATCCTAAAATTCCCAAGTTTTACCTCCACCAATTTATCTTTTACTTTTAAAACCTCCCCTTCCCTTTTAAAAGGTAACACAAGCACTTTATCCCCTTCTTTTATTTCTTCTTCTCTTGTTGAACTTTTTAAAAATTTATTCACAAATTCTTCAAAATTTTTAATTGCCTTTTTATAACTAATGCTTTCCTTTTTTATATTTTTTATCATTTTTTGAAATTCTTCATTCCAAATAGAAATTAATTCTTCTATCTTTTTCTCATAAAGGGTTTTTAATTCTTTTTTCTTTTCTTCTAACTCCTTTTCTTTAGACTCAAGGTTTTTCAATTTTAAATTAAGCTCCTCTTCCAGCTCCTTAAGTTTTTTTCTTTCTTTTTCTATTATTTTACACCATTCCCAATACTCTTTATTTTTTAGATACCCTATTGCCTCACTTAAAATATTTTCTGAAAACCCCAATTTTTTAGCAAGATCAAAGGCTAAGGATTCTCCCAAAATATTATATATTATTTTATAAGTTGGTTCTTTTGTTTCTAAATCATACTCCATAGTAGCTAATTTCAGATCTTTCATTTTTAAACTAAGGGTTTTAAAAAATTGAGAATGGGTAGTAACAACAACTTTGGTTTTTCGCTTAAGGATTTCATTTATAATAGCTGCAACTAAGGCTATTCCTTCCTCTGGATTAGTGCCCTTCCCAGGTTCATCAAGCAAAACCAGAGTGTTTTCATCAGCATTATCTAAAATCTCTTTTAAATTTTTTAAATGTGAAGAAAAAGAAGACTCACCTTCTATTATATCTTGATCATCTCCCAAATCTACAAAGATTTTAGAAAATAAAGGAATTTCTGCCTCCTCAGCTGGGATGGGAAAACCGCTTTGTCCCATAAGGGTAAGAATACCTATGGTTTTTAAGGATACGGTTTTACCCCCTAAATTGGGACCAGAGATAAGAAGACCCTTCTCAATTATAAAATCATTATAAACTACTTTAGAAGAATTCTCTTTTAATAAAAGAAGGGGATGAATACCTGAGCAAATTTTTATTGAACCTTCCTTTTTTAAAAGAGGAAACTTCCCTTTATAAGTTTTTCCGAGACTTGCTTTGGCAAAAGCAATTTCAAAATCCGCATAAATATCTTCTAAATTGAAAAAAGATTGGGAGCGAGAAAAGATTTCCTGAGAAACTTCTCTTAAAATTTTAACTACCTCTCTTTGCTCTATACGACGAAGATTTTCTATTTCATTACTTAAAGATATTATACTTGCAGGCTCTATAAATACTGTAGCTCCACTTTGGGAAACCCCATGCAATATACCCTTTACCTTATTTTTATATTCTACCTTAACAGGCAATACATATCTGCCCTCTTTTTGTGTGAAAAGATTCTCCTGAAGATAACCTTTTTTGAAAAGATTTTCTCTTATTTTTTCCAGTTTGGTAAACAAAATTTCTTTTGCTTCTTTTAGCTTTTTTCTTATGATAAATAAATTGTAAGAAGCTTTATCCTTTATTTCTCCTTTTTCCCAATCAAGCACTCTATCAAGATAAAGATCTATTTCTTTGATTTCCTCATATAGAGTTTTTAAATTAGAAAAAGGGGAATTTTCAAGATAAGGAATAAGTTTTTCTAAGGTGAGAAACCATTTTTTAATTTCTGAAAGTTCAATAGGTAAGAAAAATCCCCTTTTTAATGCCCTTTCAAATAGATTTTTTAAAGATTTTAAAGGATTAAGCTCTAATTTTTTACCCTTTTCTAATAAATCCCAGATAAATTTAGTTTTCTCTTGTGCTTTAACAGCTTCTTCATAAGAAAAAAGGGGTACTAAATTTTGACAACGCTCTTTTGAAAAATCTGAATAGAGAAAATTATTTAAATAATTTAATATCCTTGACCAATCTAATTTATTTAAAGATTTAAACACTCCAAATGAATTTAAAAATTAACCTTTATTTTTTTGTTGAAGTTTTTTAAGTTTTTTAAGTAATTTCTTACGAGCATTTTGAGACTTCTTCCTTCTTCTTACCCCAGGCTTTTCATAAAACTCTCTTTTTTTAACTTCAGAAAGTATTTTTGTTTTTTCAACTAACCTTTTAAACCTTTTTAATGCCTGTTCGAAAGATTCCCCATCTTTAATTATTATTCCTGCCAAAGAGATCCCCTCCCCTTTTTGATTTTTGCTTAAGTCTAAACTCTTTTCCAAATTTGTCAAGAAAAATTACTTGATTTTATTTTAAAATGTTTTAAAAATCTTTTTACTATGGTTAGTTCTTATTTAAAAAAAATACCTAAAGATACAGTAATTTTAATAGATGGTTCTTCTTTTATTTATAGAGCTTATTTTGCCATACCTGGTTATTTAGCCACAACTAAAGGCTTCCCAACTAAAGCAATTTTTGGTGTAACCCAAATGGTTCTTAAAATCTTAAAGGAATGGGATCCAGAATACATTATTTGGTTTATGGATGAAAAGGAGCCAACTTTCAGACACGAAATCTATGAAAATTATAAAGCTACTCGTCCCAAAATGCCAGATGACCTTAAAATACAAATTCCCTATATAAGAAATATAATCCACTCTCTGGGAATACCCGTTCTCTCACATCCTGGATATGAGGGGGATGACCTTATAGCGAGCTTTATAAAGAATATAATAAAAAAACAGAATCTTTCTGCTATTATTGTGGCAGGAGACAAGGATCTTTATTCTTTAATTGATAAAAATATAGCTATTTATGATCCTGTTAGAGAAAAATTCTTAGATCTTGATGCTTTTCTTGAAAAATACCAATTTCCTCCCCAAGTTTTTCCTGAATTTAGAGCATTAACTGGGGACCCCAGTGATAATATTCCTGGTGTTCCCGGAATAGGAGAAAAAACAGCTAAAGAATTATTAATAAAATTTAAAAATTTAGAAAATCTATATCAAAATATCAAACAAGTTTCTTTATCTAAATTAAGAGAAAGTCTTCTTAAATATAAAGACCAGGTATTAAATAATTTAAGCCTTTTAACTTTAAATTATAATGCACCACTTCCTTCTTTAGATATTATCTATTATAAAAGAAAGGAACCTGATTATTCTACTTTAAGAAAAATTTTTAAAGAATTAGAATTTAGAAAACTCCTATCAGAGATAAAATACACCCCTCCTGAATTTAAACCTCTCTTAATAAAAAACAAGGATCTTTCTCAAATTCTAGAAAAAGATTATATAAGTTTTCTACCTTTACAACATCAGGGTTATATATTCAATTTAGCTCATGCCCCTGAGATAGCAGTAGCCTTTTCTGAAAAGGAAGCTTATAAATTATCAACTTCCTGTTTAAAAGATTTAATCTCAAAATTTACTAAAACCAAATTTATCTTGCATGATTATAAAAATTTTCTTAAACTTTTCGGTTTTTCTCTGAATAAAGTATTTGATACTAAATTAGCAAGTTATCTTTTAAATCCTTCTCTAAAAAAATATGAGCTTGAATTTTTATTGCAAGAATATTTAGATATTAGCTTAGGTTCCTCAAAAATTTCTAAAGATGAAGAAATTGCTATAAAAACTTGTAGTCTTTTTCTATTAGGAAAGGAATTAATAAATCGTATTGAAGAAGAAGGTCTTAATGAATGGCTTGAAAAGGTTGAAATACCTTTAAGCGAAGTACTTTTTGAAATGGAAAAGAAGGGATTCAAAATAGATTTAGAATACGTAAGAACACTTAATCAGGAATATCAAAAAACTCTTAAAGAATTGGAAGATAAATTATTTGAAATAGCAGGTTGTAGATTTAATCCCAAATCAAGTCAAGAAGTAAGTAATATTCTTTTTAAAAAATTAAATTTACCTTCTATTAAAAAGACACCTAAAAGTTCCCTCCCTTCAACCGATGCGGAAGTTTTAGAAGAACTTGCTCCTCTTCATCCTTTTGTTAGGTTACTTATACAATATAGAACACTTTACAAAATAAAAAGTACTTATTTAGAAGCATTTTTAAAATATACGGAGACTAAAACACACAGATTATATACCGAATTTAATCAAACAGGAACAGCTACAGGAAGGCTAAGTTCCCAAAATCCAAATTTACAAAATATACCTATAAAAGGAGAAGAGGGGCTTTCTATAAGAAGGGCTTTTATTGCTGAAGATGGCTGTATGCTTTGTAGCTTAGATTACTCTCAAATTGAATTAAGAATCCTTGCTCATTTTTCTGAAGATAAAAATCTTATTTCTGCCTTTGAAAAGGAAGAAGATATTCATACTTTTACAGCTTGTGAAGTGTTTGGTGTAACTCCAGAAAAGGTTACTCCTGAAATGAGAAGAATGAGTAAAGCTATAAATTTTGGAATAGCTTATGGAATGAGTGCTTATGGATTAGCTAAAGAATTAAAAATAAGCCCTAAGGAAGCAGAAATTATAATAAATCGTTATTTTAGTCGTTATCCTGGAATAAAGGAATATATTCAAAAAACTATAGAATTTGCTAAAGAGAATGGTTATGTAAAAACCTTAGTTGGAAGAAAGCGCTATATACCTGAACTTTTTAGCCCAAATAAAAGTATAAAGGAGTTAGGACAAAGAATAGCAATTAATACCCCAATTCAAGGTTCCGCTGCAGACCTTATAAAATGCGCAATGGTAGCTTTACAAAAAGAGTTAAAAAAGCATAATCTTAAAACTGCAATAATTTTACAAGTCCATGATGAATTGGTACTTGAAGTTCCTGAAGAAGAAATAGAAATAATAAAAGAACTTGCTCCAAAAATAATGGAAAATCCTTTTAAATATTTAAATCTTCCTTATAAGCTTAATGTTCCCATAAAAGTTAATTTTTCCTTTGGCAGAAATTGGGCAGAATGTAAATAGGTTAGATAATTTTTAATTCAGAAACACAGGGGATTTTTATAGTAATAACTGTTCCCGAAGGATTATTTCTCTCTACTTGAAAAATCCCTTTGTGAAGCTTTACCACTGAATAGGCTATAATCAATCCCATCCCGAACTCTTTAAGTTTTATTAAATCTCCTTCAGCAATATTTGCCTTTATATCTTCTGGAATACCTTTCCCAGTATCTATTATTTTTACAATCACCTCTCCATTTTCTCTACTTAAAAAGATTTTTATTTCTCCTTTCTCTTGCATAGCTTTTATAGAATTATCAATTAAATTTATCCATACCCTTTTAAAGTGAAACTTATCAAAAATGCACTCTCCGTCATCATCAGCCTGAATATCAAACTTAACTTCAGGATAGGCAAGTTCGTAAAGATTGATTACTTCTATAAGGTTTTCTAATAAACTACCTTTTTCTAAATTGAGACTGGGTTTTTTTGAGAAATAATAAAAATTTGTTGCTAATTTTCTTAATTCTTCTACATATTTTTCTATAATCTCAGTTGTTTTAAAAAGGATTTCTTTTGCAGAATCTTCAAGATTTTCCCCCAACCTTTTTCTCAATCTTTCTATAGAAAGTTTAATAGGAGTTAAAGGATTTTTAATTTCATGAGCTATTTTTATAGCTACTTCTTTCCAAATAGAAAGTCTTTTTAAATTTTCCTTTTCTTCTAAATTTTCCAAAATAACCATAAAATTTTCTTCTCGAAATAGATTAAGCTTCAAAAGTGTTAATCCTAAAAATATTTCCTTTGTACCCAAGGTAAATTCAAAAATTTTATAAAAGGGGGATTCTAAATCCACAGTGTGCAATAAATTAAATAAATCCAAATAATTCAAAAGCTCCTCTATATTCTTAATTTCGTAGATTTCCAAAAATTTTTTTAAATTTTCATTAAGAAATTTTATTTTAAAATTGAAATCCAATATTAAAATTCCTACAGGAAGATGGTTTAAAATGGACATTAAATATTCATTATATCTCTTCAATTCTTCTTCATATTCTTTCACTTTTTTAACCATCTCCTTAAAGGAATTAACCAAAATTCCTAACTCATCTTCAGAAAAAGAAGTAAGAGGTATTTCTTCTATTTGATATTCTTTTTGAGAAATCTTTTGAGTAGCTAAAATAAGATTTTGTAAAGGTTCTGTAAGATTTCTTCCTATTTTACTTCCTACCCAAATACCAACAAAGATTATGAGAAGTAAAACTGAGATGCCTGTCATTAACAAAAATTTTTTAAAGGTCTTAAAATATTTTTTTTCAGGAAAAGCAGAACTTTCTGCAAATTTTTGTAGGTTTAAAACTTTCCCTGTCGCTAAAATCCATTCATTGCCATATTTGTCTTTACAGGCAATAAAAACCCTTAATAAAGGTTTAGATTTTACTACTGAAAACTGAGTAACAGGAATTTTTTCTGTTTTAAGCTTTTCTAAAATGGAAGGAGGGATACCCAATTTTTCTGGAATTTCTGAGGAATAAGTCTTTTTATAAAGTTGTCCAGAAAAATTATAAATTTCTATAGAATCAAGGTTTGAAAAATATCTAAATTTCTCTCTAAGGTCTTTGCTTTTTAATTCCTCAGCGGATGAAATATATTTATTAATAATCTCTTGTCCCTTTTGAAGTAAATATCTTTCTGTCTCTTTATAATAATCCTCTGCCTTCATAAATTGAGAAATAACCTTTTCTTCAAAAAATTCTTTAATCCAGTAATCTAAAGTTTTTTTGAAAAAGAAAAAACTTCCTAAAATCAATATTAGAGAAGGAAAAATTATAGAAATAAAATAAATAGAAAAGAGTTTTATCTTTATGCTTTTAGAGATTTTTTTGATCTTAATTTCCCAAAAGATTTTAAAAAGATATCTAAAAATAAAATAAAGAAGAACTAAAATAAAAATAAGATTAAGCTGAAATAACAAGAAAAGAAAAATATTTTTTTGAGATAAACTAAGAAAAGAAAAATCAAAAATATTAAATTCTAACCAAAGAGTAATCCCTATAAAGAGGAGAAAAATTAAAATCTTAATTTTTTTTAGATTTAATTTAAAAATTTCCCAATAATTCATTAATTCCAACTGTTTTTTCTGTTTCTAATTTTTTAAAATGTTTCTTTTTTGTATATCTTAAGTTTTCTGAAAGATGAGTGCTATAAGTTAGAATGACCTTTATTTTAAAAATTAGGGAATCCTTTTCAGGTGTATAAGTATATTTTAAAGGATAGGATTCTAAATTAACCACTGAAAGTACTGCATTTTCTGGTTTTTCAAAGGTTTTTAAACCAAAGTTATCTTCTAAATAATAAAGATTCTTATCAGAAGCATAATAGAGTTTCTGATAATATCTTTCCTTATAAAGAAGAATATCCTTTAATAAGAAACGTTTTCTATAAATTTCAAATTGATATTCTATTAAAACTGGTTCTTTTTGTTCTTTAAGAGAAAGAACAATCTCTTGAAAAGGAAAATCTTTATAAAATATATTTATGAGAATATTTTTTTCGTAAAGGTATCCCTTTAACCTTTTTATCTCTAAAGCATAAGACTGAGAAACTATTAGAAAAATTAAGATAAGAAAAAAACTTTTAAAAATCTTCATTTTAAAATTTTATAATAACACGATTTTAAAAGTTTAAAACTTTATTAAAAATTATCTTTTTAAAAACCTTTAAGATTTGCAAAATAATGCTTTTGTAATAAATATAAATTTTTATGAACAACTTTATTAACAAAAAATGTCTTTTTCTTTTATTAGCTCTTTCTTTTTATTTTTTTATATTATTCAATTGGTCTATAGATTTAACTTCTTCTGATGAAGGAAAAAACGGCTATGTAGTTTTAAATATGCTTAAAACTAAAGATTTTTTGGTGCCCTATTATAACTGTGAGCTGAGATTAGAAAAACCTCCTCTTCTTTATTGGTGTGGTGTAATAGGTTCTTTTATTTTAGGGATAAATGAATTTTCTTTGAGACTTGTATCTGGGCTTTCTGCGTTAGGAGTATTAATTTTTTTAGGTTTAATAGCAAAAGAGTTTTTTGATAAAAATTTGGCTTGGAAAGGTATGTTAATTTTTTTAACTTTTCCTCATGTTTGGATAGAAGCAAGATCTTTTACACCTGAGATGCTTTTAAACTTTTTTTCTGTAGGAAGCATATATTTCTTTTTAAGGAAAAATCCAATTTTGGGATGGATATTTTTAGGTTTTGCAATTCTTACTAAAGGACCTGTAGGAATTATTTTACCCTTTATAGTAATTCTGTTTTTCAGATTAACCCACAGAAACTTTCCTATTTTTAGTTTTTTAGGAATTTTTCTTTTTTTTCTTGTTGGAGGAGCTTGGTATATTTACATGTTTTATAAATTTGGATATTTTTACTTTTATAAATTCTTTCTTCACGAAAATATTTTTAGATATACTGGAAAAAAGCTTTTTCATCCCCAACCTTTTTTTTATTACTTTTTAATTATTTTAGTTACTTCTTTTTTTTATATACCTATTTATTTCAAAATTTTTTCAAAATTCAAACATTTATATACTATGATAAATAAAAATTATAAAGTTCTTTTGAATAATCCACTTACACCTTTTGTATTTTGGTTTTTATTTATATTAATATTTTATAGCCTTTCTAAAAATAAGCTCCATCATTATATACTTTTTGCCTATCCACCTCTTTGTGTTATTTTAGCCAATTTTGTTTCTGAAAAATATATTCGCTGGGTTATGTCAATTTCCGGAATTTTATTATTAGTAATTGTTATCTCCGGCTATACTTATGAAAAAAATCGCTTTACCTTTCAGGCTAAAAACTTCTTAAAAAACTACAAAGGAGAAATTTACTTTTATAAAAACGAAATAACAACCCTCCCCTTTTATCTTGAAAGATGTATCCCAAAGGTGGACAATCCTCAAGTTTTAAATCAAGGATTTGTTATTACCAAGAAAAAATACGAAAATCTATTTAGAAATTGTACTAAAGTTATATCCGCTTACGAGTTTAATGAGCATTTTATCTTATTAGAATGTAAGAAAAACTAAATCTCATACTTGGCATGTTTTCTTATTATTTCCTTTTTGGTAAAAAGGATTTGATAATCTTTAAGAGAAAATTTTTCTGAAATTTCTTTTATCCTTTTTTTGACTTCTCTTTTGTTTTTTCCGTGAATCATGGTATAAAGGTTATAATTCCAATCTTCATAAGTTTCTCTAACATAGCAATGTGAAATATAGGGAAGTTGAGACAAATATTGTCCAATTTCCTCAATTTTTTCTTTAGGAACCCTCCAAGTAACCATAGCATTTCCCTTAATCCCTGCAAGATTGTGTCTCAATGTTATACCCAATCTTCTTATTATTTTTTTATCCATTAAGCTTTTTATTATTTCCAAAACTTCTTTTTCTGTGAGTCCTATTTTTTTGGCAATTTCATAAAAGGGGCGTTCTGAAAGAGGAATACCCTCTATTAAAATTTGGAGAATTCTTTTTTCTTTTTCAGAAAGATTTACCATTTTATTAAAGCTCTTATTATACTTTTCCTCTTTTTCTTTTCAACTTCATATTTATTTTATAAAAATGAAGAAAGTTTTTTAAAGATAACTTGACAAAAGGAAAAATCAATTTATTATTTATATTTGATTAAGTTAAGGTTCCCCGGTAGCTCAACAGGCAGAGCGGTGGGCTGTTAACCCATAGGTTGCAGGTTCGAGTCCTGCCCGGGGAGCATTTAAATCTGAGAGATCTTGAGATCTCAATAAGATCTTATTTTAATAAATGCATGGTCTATTTTTAACTTTAATAAATTCCTTTTTAAAAGGAGAGAAAGAATGGATCAGCCTGTAAACGGGAAACTTATTTCTGAAAACTTAAAAATTTCAATTTCTGAAGAACTACCTGAAACAATTACTTCACCTATATATCTTTCTGAATTAAGAAAAAAATCCCTTTCTGAACTTTATGCTTTAGGAGAAAAATTAGGAATTGAAAATATATATAATTATTACAAGAAATCTGAAGTTATCTATCAAATAGTAAGTAACCTTTTAGCAAAAGAAATTGAAGTTATTGTTGAGGGTGTTTTAGAAGTTTTACCTGAAGGGTTTGGATTTTTGAGATTTAACGACTATAATTATCTACCAAGCTCTGAGGATATATATGTTTCTCCTCCTCAAATAAGGAAATTCGGTCTAAAAACAGGGGATACCATATTAGGATATATAAGACAACCAAAAGAAGGAGAAAAATATTTTGCCTTAGCTAAAATTGAAAAAGTAAATTATTATCCTCCAGAAGTAGTAAGAACAAGAACACCCTTTGATCATCTCACACCTATTCATCCTAATAAATGGCTTCGTTTAGAAACAGATCCAGAAAATTATTCTACTCGTATTATAGATTTATTTGTCCCTATTGGAAAAGGACAAAGAGGTCTTATTGTTGCTCCTCCAAGAACTGGAAAAACTGTTTTATTGCAAAATATTGCTAATGGAATAGTAAAAAATTATCCTGAAGTACATCTTATCATTCTTCTTGTTGATGAAAGACCTGAGGAAGTAACAGAAATGCAAAGAACTGTCCCAAGAGCAGAAATTATAAGTTCTACATTTGACGAACCTCCCCAGAAACACACCCAAGTTGCAGAAATAGTTATTGAAAAGGCAAAAAGATTAGTTGAATGTAAATATGATGTAGTAATTTTACTTGACAGCTTAACACGTTTAACAAGAGCTTACAATGTAGTAGTTCCCTCAAGTGGTAAGCTTCTTTCCGGTGGAATAGATGCTAATGCTCTTCATAAACCAAAAAGATTTTTTGGAGCAGCAAGAAATGTAGAAGAAGGAGGAAGTCTTACTATAATTGCAACTTGTCTTATTGACACAGGAAGTAGAATGGATGAAGTAATATTTGAAGAATTTAAAGGAACAGGAAATATGGAAATAGTTTTAGATAGACGCTTAGCAGATAGAAGAATCTGGCCAGCTATTGATATTCATTTAAGCGGAACAAGAAAAGAAGAATTGCTTCTTCCTCCTGATATTTTACATAAAGTTTGGTTATTAAGAAAGGTTCTCTCTCCCTTAAATCCGGTAGAATGCATGGAATTTTTATTAGAAAAATTGAAAGACACTAAAAGTAATGAAGAATTCTTAAGTAAGATGAATCAATAAAGACTAATGTTCTAAAGGAACTGTTTTATCTTTCAATTTTTCTTGTAATTCCATTAATTTCCAAATATCAAGAGATGGAGCCTCTTTAAATAGAGTTGAAGGATCTTCAAGAAGAAGAGCAATTTTTAAAACTTCATCCATATTTTCCACTAATATAACTTCAAGATCTTTCAATACATTAGGATTAATCTCTTTTAATTCTTTTTCATTTTCCTTAGGTATAAGAACAGTTTTTATTCCACCCCTTACAGCTGCAAGTAATTTTTCTTTTAAACCCCCAATAGGTAATATTCTTCCTCTTAAAGTTATTTCTCCAGTCATAGCTACAGTATTTTTAACAGGTATTTTCAAAAGTGCAGAAACAATAGCTGTTGCTATTGTTATTCCAGCACTTGGGCCATCTTTTGGTATAGCTCCCTCTGGTACATGAACATGAATGTCTATTTTTCTATAAAAATCAAGAGGTAAACCTAATTGAAGAGCTCTTGATCTTACATAACTCATAGCAGCTTGGACTGATTCTTGCATTACTTCTCCAAGCTTTCCTGTAATCTGAAGATTTCCTTTACCAGGCATAATAACTGCTTCAATCTGAAGTAATGCTCCCCCAGTTTCTGTCCAGGCAAGTCCTGTAGCAATACCAACTTGTGGTTGCTCTTCAGCTACTCCATATCTATACTTAGGAACACCTAAAAACTCTTCTAACTTAGAAATTGTAATCTTGAAAGGAATAAATTCTTTAGGATTCTTAGCTACATCTTTAGCAATTTTTCTACAAATAGTTGCAATCTCTCTTTCTAAGTTTCTAACTCCTGCTTCTCTGGTATATTTTCTAATAATTTCAAGTAAAGCATCATCATCTAAAGGAACCATCTCCGGACTTAACCCATGAGCTTGAAGTTGTCTTGGTAATAGATAATTTTTAGCTATTTCTAATTTTTCTTCTTCTGTATATCCAGGAAGTTCTATAACCTCCATCCTATCAAGTAAAGCAGGTGGAATTGTATAAAGTGCATTGGCTGTAGTAATAAAAAGAACTTTAGATAAATCATATCCTACTTCTAAATAATGATCTTGGAAAGAATGATTTTGCTCAGGATCAAGAACTTCAAGTAAAGCTGCTGCTGGATCTCCCCTAAAATCCATGCCTATTTTATCTACCTCATCAAGACAAAAAACAGGATTAATAGTCCCTGCTTTTCTCATTCCTTGAATAATCTTTCCAGGTAAGGCTCCTACATAAGTTCTTCTATGCCCTCTTATTTCTGCTTCATCCCTTATTCCTCCAAGAGAAACCCTAACAAATTTTCTTCCTATAGCGGTAGCTATAGATTTAGCTAAGGAAGTTTTACCCACTCCAGGAGGACCAACGAAACAAAGAATAGGTCCTTTAATAGATTTAGTAAGTTTTTGAACAGCTAAATGTTCTATAATTCTCTGCTTAGGTTTCTCTAATCCATAATGGTTTTTATTTAACAATTCTTCAACTTTTTCTATATCTATGTTGTCTTGTGTTTTTTCATACCAAGGAAGACTAATAAGCCAATCTATATAATTTCTTACCACAGTTGCCTCAGCAGACATAGGAGACATTAAAGAGAGCTTTTTAAACTCTCTTCTTACAATACTAGCAACTTCCTTAGGAAGTTTTTTCTTTTTTATTCTTTTTTCTAATTCTGCAAGATCACTTCTACCATCTTCTCTTTCTCCCAATTCTTTTTGAATAGCTTTCATTTGTTCATGGAGATAATAATCTCTTTGAGTCTTTTCCATCTGTTTTTTAACTCTTTCTCTTATACGAGATTCGGTCTTAATTATTTCTATTTCTCCTCTTAGATGATTGAGAAGGATTTCTAAACGCTTTTTAACACTTATAGTTTCAAGTAATTTCTGTTTCTGTTCTAACTTTAAATTTAAAATAGCTGCAAGTCTATCAGAAAATTCTGAGGGGTTGTCTATATTAAGAAGATTATTGACAATTTCTGGATTAAGCTTCTTATTGTAGTGAGAATATTCTTCTAAAGACTCTTTACAAAGTTTAATAAGAGCTATTGTTTCAACATCAGCTTCAATTATTTCAGTTTTCAATTCTACTTCAACCAGAAAATACTCAGAATCAGATAAAAATCTTACTATTCTTCCTCTGTTTAAACCTTCTACTAAGATTTTTAAAGTTCCGTCAGGAAGTTTTAAAAGTTGAATAATTTTACATACGGTTCCAACTTTATATATATCATTTTCAGTAGGATTATCTAATTTAGCATCTTTCTGAGCAGAAAGAAAAATTAATTTATCTGTTGCATAGGCTTTCTCAATAGCAAGAATACTCTTAACTCTTCCAATAAAGAGTGGGACTGCAGTATAAGGAAAAACTACAATCTCTCTTAAAGGTAATAAAGGTAAAACTTTTAAACTTTCGTTAGACATTATTTTATCTACCCCTCCTTTACTTTTTTGTTTTTCTTAAAAATTAAGATCGGTCTTTCTTTTTTCAAGATTACTTCTTCAGTAACTATACATTCTTTTACATCGGTTAAGGAGGGGATCTCATACATTACATCTACCATTACTTCTTCAATTATTGATCTTAAACCGCGAGCCCCTGTTTTTCTCTTTACTGCTTCTTCGGCAACTACTCTTAAAGCTTTTTCTGTAAATTTAAGTTCTACTCCTTCCATTTCAAAAAGTTTCTGATATTGTTTTATTATTGAGTTTTTAGGTTCAACAAGTATTCTAACCAAATCATCAACAGTAAGTTCATCTAAGGTTGCAATAACAGGAAGTCTTCCTACAAATTCAGGAATAAACCCGTATTTTATTAGGTCTTCTGGTTGGACCTGAGATAAAATCTCTCCTAAGGTTAAATCTTTAACATTTTTTATTTGTGCCCCAAATCCTATAGATCCCTTACCCAGTCTTCTTTTTATTATTTCATCAAGACCTACAAATGCTCCTCCACAGATAAATAAAATGTTAGTGGTATCCATTTTTATATATTCTTGTTGAGGATGTTTTCTCCCCCCTTTGGGAGGAATATTAGCTATAGTTCCTTCTAAAATTTTCAAAAGCGCCTGCTGAACACCTTCTCCAGAAACATCTCTTGTAATAGATGGACCCTCACCTTTTTTAGCAATTTTGTCTATCTCATCAATATAAACAATTCCCTTTTGAGCAAGTTCTAAATCATAATTGGCAGCTTGAAGAAGATAGAGAAGAATATTTTCTACATCCTCCCCCACATAACCAGCTTCGGTAAGAGGAGTTGCATCCGCAATAGTAAAAGGAACTTTTAAAAATTTTGCCAATGTTTGAGCTAAAAGAGTTTTACCAGAACCAGTTGGTCCTATTAACAAGATATTAGTTTTTTGAAGTTCTACGTCTTTCAAATGCTTTTTGTTAGATTTCTGATATTCTATTCTTTTATAATGGTTATATACTGCTACAGAAAGTATTTTTTTGGCTCTTTCTTGACCAATTACATATTGATCTAAATAAGCTTTTATTTCAGCAGGTTTAGAAAGTTTAGTATGATTCTCTTCTGATAGATTTATTCTTTCATATTCCTCTTCTAAAATCTCATTACATAATTCTACACATTCATTGCAGATATAAGCAGATGATCCTGCTATAAGTTTTTTAACTTCACTTTGAGATCTTCCACAAAAGGAACATCTTGGTTCTCTTCCAAATTCTTTCATATTATCACCTACCTTGTAATTAAGATTTTATCTATAATTCCATATTCTAATGCTTCTTCTGCAGACATATAAAAATCTCTTTCAGTGTCCTGTTTAATTTTTTCCTTAGGTTGCCCAGTATGCTGAGATAAAATTTCAGTAATGATTTCTCTTAAACGTAAAATCTCTTTTGCCTGAATTTCAACTTCTGTTGCTTGTCCTTGAAAAGCACCAATAGGTTGATGAAGCATTATTCTTGAATGACGAAGGGCATATCTTTTCCCTTTAGTTCCTGCTGCTAAAAGAACAGCTGCCATACTTGCAGCCTGTCCTACACAAATAGTACAAACATCTGGTTTTATGTATTGAATAGTGTCATAAATAGCAAGCCCCGCTGTTACTAATCCTCCAGGTGAGTTAATATAAAGCATAATATCTTTGTCAGGATCTTCAGCTTCTAAGTATAAAAGTTGTGCTATAACAAGATTAGCCACATTTTCATCAATAGTAGTACCTATAAAAACTATTCTCTCTTTTAAAAGGCGAGAATATATATCAAAGGCACGCTCAGTTCTGCCTGTCTGTTCAATCACTATAGGAATATAGTAAGCCATAATCTTAACTCTCCTTATTTTCTTTATTTATAGGTTTAGCATTATTTACTAAAAATTGCAAGGTCTTCTCTGCTAACTTTTTGGGAAGTATATTAAAATAAACAATTCCTCGAGCCTGCTCTAATGAAACCCTTAAATTTTTGGAAATGGTCTCAACAGTTTTATCAATTTCTTCTTGAGGAATTTCAATATTTTCAAGCTCGGCTATCTTTTCTAATAACAACTCCTCTTTTGCCTGTTTTTCAGCAATAGGATAAAGTCTTTCTCTTAATTTATCCATAGAAATATTAAGCTTATCAAAACTAAATCCATCCCTTTCTAATCCTTCTCTTATTTTATCTATTAATTGATATAACTTTAATTCAACATATCGGGTAGGTACTTTAAAATCTACTTTTTCTAAAATTTTTTCTAAAAGTCTTTCTCTAAACCTATCCTCGTTTCTTCTCTTTTTGTCTTCTAATAGTCTCTTTTTGATACTTTCTCTTAAAGCCTCTACTGTTTCAAAACCTATGTTCAAGCTTTTTATAAATTCGTCATCCAATTCCTTCAATTCTCTCTTATATATTTCTTTCACTTCTATTTGATATCTCACTTTTTTACCAGCTAAAAGAGGGTTAAGACCATCTTCGGGATATTCAACCTCTACACTAAATCTATCTCCTTCTTTTTTTCCTATCAATTCTTTTTCAACCTTTTCGTTAAATTCACCAGTTCCTACATCTATAAAAAGTGCCTCGGCTTGATGTCCAGGAATAAGTTCCTCTCCATCATAGGCTTTAAATTTAATAACTGCTATAGATCTATCTTCAATTACTTCTTCTTTTTCAGCTCTTTTTAGTGGCGAAAAAGAATATTTTAATTCATGTAGAATTTTATCTATCTCCTCTTCATTTATTTCGTCAGATTCCCTTTCAACTTCAATACCAATATAATCCTCCTTTTTTATATTAATTTCAGGTCTTACCTCTACCAAAACTGAATAATTAAAAGGTTCCCCTTCTTTTAATTCTCCCAATTCTTCCAATTTCGGCCTTAAAAGGGGCTCTAATTTTGCTTCCTTAATAGCTTTTTCAAGGGTATCTTCTATAATTTTTGCTATACTTTTTTCTTCAATTTCTTCTCTGTAAAGTTTTTTAACTAAATAAATAGGAACTTTCCCTTCTCTAAATCCTTTAACTTTTGCTTTTTTTCTAATTTGATCAGTAACTTTTTGAATTACCTCATCAACCTTTTCTTGGGAAACTTCTATTTTTAAAATTTTTTCTACTTCATTTAAATCTTGCAACTCTACCTTCATACCCTCTTTTACCCCCTCTAATTTTTATCCTTACCTTACCTTAAATTTAAAATTTTACAAGGTAAAAGACTTTAAAGCTTTTCTTTGCTGTATTTCTCTTTTATGTATTCCAAAAGTTCTTCTTTTGAAACGAACTTTTTCTCCAATATTTGTATTTCTACATCTTGCAAAATTTCTTTAAATAGAGGACCTGGTTTAAATCCAAGTCTTATTAAATCATCTCCTGTGATAAGCCTTTTTTTATGGCTTTCCTTTTCAAGTTGTTCTTTTAATTCAAAAAGTTCGTGAAAAAAAGTTCTTAAACGTTCTTCATAATCTGGTTCTTTATCAGGACCTTGACTTGCATATGAGTCTGCCATACAAACTATAAAAAGTTCTTTAAGATAGGGCACATCTCTTATTAAATTTCTCTTAGCTCGCAAAGTGAGACTTCCCTTTTCCTTTTCATTAAGTAAATGAAAGGGTCTCATGTGGTTTTTTATAAGATTACAAACTTTATTTATTAAATCCTTTTTAAATCTTAAATTTTCCGCCACATTTTTAAACAATTCAGCAGAAACCTTTTCATGTCCATAAAAGGTTATCCTTTCTTTTATCTCAAAAGTATAAGCTTTACCAAGATCATGAAAAAGACCTGCTAATTTCACAGAAAGTATAAAATCTTCATTCTCCATTTCGTCTGTTTTTTCGATTTCTAAATATTTTTGCGGATTTTCTAATATTTTTTCAGTCCATCTAAGTGTTTCTAAGAGATGATCTTTTACATCTAAGTGGTGGAAAGTAGGTTGAGGAATACCCTTAGCCTTTTCCAAATAAGGAAAAATTTCTGTTAAAAGATTATCCTCATCCATTAATTTAAAAGTTTCAAAAGTTTTATTAGAAATTAAAATATATAAAAGCTCTTGTAAAATTCTCTCCTTTGCACACCTATTTATCTTTTGTTTATGGATACGAAAAAACTTTCTTGTATTTTCTTCTATTTTTCCAAATCCGTAAGCAAAAAATCTATAACCCCTTAAAATTCTTAAAGGGTCTTCAATAATATTTTCTTCACTAATAGCTCTTATAACACCTTCTTTTAGATCTTTATATCCTGAAAGGGGATCTAAAATTAAAAACCTATTCTCAAAAAGGGCTTTTACAGGAAGTCCCATAGCATTAAAAGTAAAATCTCTTTTTTTTAAATCCTCCTCTATTGTTTCTCCTCTAAAACTTGTAAAATCTATAGTGTTTTTTCCTTTAGCTAATCTATATATTCCCCATTCTGGGGAGAGAGGAACAAAATAGTAATTTAAAAATTTTTGAGCAAATAAAACAAGATCCACTACATTTTCTTTAACTGTTAAATCAAGATCTGTAATTTTTTCGGAGGTAAAAAGAGCTCTTACTGAACCCCCTGTCAAATAGAATTCTTCTCTATTCTTAAATTTTCTTAAAAAAGAAATTATTAAATCTTTTTCTTTCTGAGGAAAATCAAGAAGATTTAAAAACTTATTTCTTAATGTTTCGTCAAATTCCAGAAACATTCATAAAAATTTTGTGTCGTTATTGAGACGCCTTTTCTTCTTCAATAGAAGCTTTTTCTTCGGTAGAAGTGGGGGTTGATTGATATTTTTTCTTCGTCTTTTCTATAAATTCTAAAACCTTTTTTATCCTTTCCTTTTTAAGTTTTGAACCTTTAGTAGACAATTTTTCTTCTACCAACTCTACAATAGCCATAAAAGAAGCATCCCCTCTTCTTGGACCAACTTTTATAATTCTCGTATATCCACCTGCTCTATCAAGATATTTCTCTCTCAATTGAGTAAATAATTTTTTTACTATACCTTTATCTCTAATAAAAGCTAAAGCTCTTCTTCTTGAAGCAAGATCTCCTTTTTTAGCAAGGGTTATCATTTTATCAGCTACTCTTCTTAATTCTTTTGCTTTAGCTAATGTAGTTGTAACCCTTCCATGTCTAAACAAATCAGTTACCATATTTCTGAGAATAGCTTTATGATGTTCTGTATCTCTGCCAAGTTTTCTGCTAACTTTTCTATGCCTCATTTTTATCTCCTTTTAAAATTAATCTTTAGAGGGTTTCCATTTAATATCTGTCATTCCAAGTCTTAAATTCAATTTAGAAAGTTTTTCTATAATTTCATCTAAGGATTTTTTACCAAAGCTTCTTAATTTAAGTAATTCTGTTTCAGTTTTTTGTACCAGTTGTCCTACATAATTTATGCCAGCATTTTTTAAACAATTATAAGCCCTGCCAGAGAGATCTAACTCTTCTATAGTCATATTCAGTAAATTTTCAATTGTAGGAGTTTCTGAAATATGAGGTTCTAAAGATATTTTTTCTCCTTTTAAAAATATCATAAGTTGCTCTACCAAAATTTTAGCAGCTTGAGTAAGAGCTTCTTTAGGATCTATTGTTCCGTCAGTATAAATTTCCATAATCAAACTATCATAATCACTACTTTTACCTACACGAGCCTGTCCAACAGTAAAATTAACTTTAGTGATAGGAGAAAATATAGCATCTACAAGAATAACTCCTATTTCGTTATTTTTTGTATACTCTGCAGGAACATAACCTCTACCTTTTTCAACTTTTAGTTCCATAAAAAGTTTTCCATCCTTAGTTAAGGTAGCAATATGATGATCCGGATTTACAATCTCTCCTTCTTTATTTATTTTAATATCCCCTGCTTTTACCTCTCCTTCTCCTACTTTTTCAAGTTTAAAATAAAATGGACCTTCTCCATTAAGTTTAAATCTTACACCTTTTAAATTGAGAATTATTTCAGGAACATCCTCTATAATACCTGGTAAACTTACAAATTCATGAGGAGCACCCTCTATTTTTACTTCAGTAATAGCATAACCAGGGATAGAAGAAAGCAAAATTCTTCTTAAAGCATTACCAAGAGTTATTCCATAACCCCTTTCCAAAGGTTCAATAATAAATTTACCATAATAAGGAAACTGACTGTCCTTATGAACTTTAATTTCTTCTGGTTTAATTAATTCTACTTCTTTTTTCATAAGTTTTTTACCCTCTTTTAATTGGGATTTTTTAAATTAATTATCTGGAGTAGAACTCAATAATATAGCTTTCTTGAATAGGCATAGTAATATCTTCTCTAGTGGGAAGACTTTTTACAACTCCTCTAAAGTTTTCTGCATCAAGTTCTAACCAGGATGGAATCCCTCTTCTTGCTACTGTTTCTAATGATTCAAGAATTTGAGAATTGTTTCTGTATTTTTCTTTAAGTTCTATTACATCCCCAGGTTTAACTAAATAAGAGGGTATATCTACGTTTTTCCCATTAACTTTAAAAAATCCATGGTTTACATATTGTCTTGCTTGTGCTCGAGAGATTGCAAACCCTAATCTATAAACAACATTATCCAGTCTCCTCTCCAATAGTTGTAATAAATTGTGACCAGATTGACCTGGCATTTTGGTCGCCATTTCATAATATTTTCTCATTTGTTTTTCAGAGATCCCATAAATTCTTTTTACTTTTTGCTTTTCTCTTAAACGAATTCCGTAATCAGAAAGCTTAACTCTAACTTGTTGAGGTCCATGTTGACCAGGAGGATAACTTCTTCTTTCAAAAGCACATTTATCAGTATAACATCTTTCTCCTTTTAAAAATAATTTAACTCCTTCTCTTCTGCAAAGTCTACACCTTGGTCCTGTATATCTTGCCACCCTTGATAACCTCCTTTAAAAATTTTTACACTCTTCTTCTCTTAGGCGGTCTACACCCATCATGAGGGATAGGTGTTACATCTTTAATAAGTGTAATCTTTATTCCTGATCCTTGTAAAGCTCTTAAAGCTGCTTCTCTACCTGGACCAGGACCTTTAACATATACCCAAGCTTCTTTTAGTCCATAAGCTTGAGCTTTTTTTAAAGCTGATTGAACTGCCAATTGAGCAGCAAAAGGAGTCCCTTTTCTTGTACCTTTAAATCCCTCTGTGCCTCCACTTGCCCAAGCAATTGTATTTCCTTGCCTATCAGTTATGGTAACTATAGTGTTATTGAAGGTTGAATGAATATGAATAATACCTTCAGTAACAGTTTTTTTAATCTTTTTCTTTTTTGTTTTTGGGCGAGCCATTTTTCATTCCCCTTTATTTTTTCTTTCTTCTTAAAGATCCGGGTCTCGGACCCTTCCATGTTCTTGCATTAGATCTTGTTCTTTGACCCCTTACAGGAAGACCCATTTTATGTCTCAAACCTCTATAACACCCAATAGAAATAAGCCTTTGTATATTTTGTCTTACTTCTTTTCTGAGATCACCTTCTACTTTGTATTCTCTTTCAATTATTTGTCTTATTCTGTTTATCTCTTCCTCTGTTAAATCTTTAATTTTTTTAAACCAATCCACTCCTGCCTTAGTTAAAACTTTTTGAGCTAAAGTTCTTCCTATTCCATAAATATAAGTTAAAGCTATTTCTGCTGGCTTATTTTCTGGAATATCTACTCCTGCAATTTTAGGCATATTTTATCCCCCTTAACCTTGCCTTTGTTTATGTTTAGGTATTTCACAAATAACCCTCACAACCCCTTTCCTTCTTATTATTTTACACTTTCTGCATCTTTTCTTTACCGAAGGAGTAACTTTCATAATTTCTAACCTCCCTTTTCATAATCTTTTTTTGTTCCTCTATATACAATCCTACCTCTTGTTAAATCATAAGGTGAGAGCTCAACTACTACTGTATCACCAGGTAATATTCTTATATAGTGCATTCTCATTTTTCCAGAAATATGAGCTAAAACTTTATTTCCTGTTTCTAACTCTACCCTAAACATAGCATTTGGTAAAGCTTCAACAACCTTTCCTTCTAAAAGTATTACATCTTCCTTAGGCATATTTAAATCCTTGATAAAATTTCTGGTCCTTGTGGAGTTATTGCTACTGAGTGTTCAAAATGGGCTGCTAAACTTCTATCCTTAGTCACTGCAGTCCATCCATCTTCTAATATTTCTACCTCAGGACTTCCTGCTGAAACCATAGGTTCTATTGCTAAAACCATTCCTATTTCTATCTTAGGACCTTTACCAGGTTTCCCAAAATTTGGCACCTCAGGAGGTTCATGTAATTGTCTACCTACTCCATGTCCAACAAATTCCCTAATTACATTAAATCCATTACTTTCTACATGTTTTTGTATAGCATAAGATATATCTCCTATTCTATTACCAAAATGGGCTTTTTCAATACCTTTATATAAAGCTTCTTCTGTTACTTTAAGTAACTTTTTAGCCTTATCAGATATTTCTCCTACCCCCACAGTTAATGCTGCATCTCCTACATATCCTTCATATACAACACCGAAATCAAAACTCACTATATCTCCTTCTTTAAGAATTTTTTCTTTCTTAGGCATACCATGTACAATAACTTCATTTACAGAAACACATACTGCATAAGGATAACCTCTATATCCTTTAAAGGCAGGTTTAACTCCCTTTTTTTCACAAAGTTCTAAAGCTAATTCTTCAAACTCAAAAGTGCTTATACCAGGTCTTACCCTTTCTTTAAAGGAAAGCAAAATTTCCATTACAATAATATTTGCTTTCCTTAATATTTCTATTTCCCATTTATTCTTTAAAACAGGTTTGTTACCAAAAAATTTCTTGTACAACTTTATTTTTTCTCTAATATATTAATAAGTTGTTGAGTAATTTCCTCAATACTTTTGCTTCCATCAACTTCAAATAAAACACCCTTTTTTTTGTAATATTCAATAAGTGGAGCTGTCTGTTCGTGATATACCTTTAATCTATTTCTTACTGTTTCTTCATTATCATCAGGTCTTTGATAAAGTTCTCCTCCACAAACATCACATTTTCCTTCTTCTTTAGGAGGTTTGAACTTAATATGATACATCATTCCACAATTTTTACAAGTCCTTCTCCCTGTAAGCCTTATAACTAATTCTTCATCAGGTACAATAAGTGCAAGAACATATTCTATTCTTTTACCCATTTCTTCTAATATTTTGTCCAAAGCTTCAGCTTGGGCAACTGTTCTTGGGAATCCATCTAAAATGAATCCTTTTTGAGCATCCTCTTGACTGAGTCTTTCTTTTACCATACCAAGAATTATTTCATCTGGAACAAGCTGTCCCTTTTCCATATATTCTTTAGCTTTAAGTCCAAGTTCTGTTCCCTTGGCTACATGTTCTCTTAACATATCTCCTGTTGAAATTTGAGGAATTCCATACTTTTCTATTAAAATTTTTGCTTGTGTTCCTTTACCTGCTCCTGGAGGCCCTAAAAATATAATATTCATAGCCCACCTCCCATTATTTAATTTTTATCTTACTTTGTTTTATAAATGTTTCATAATGACGTGTAAGTAAATGGGCCTCAATATGCCCCATTATATCCATAGCCACACCAACTACAATTAAAAGTGAGGTTCCACCAAAATAAAAGGGGAGATTAAGCTTAGTAATTAAAAAAGTTGGTAAAACACAAATAAAAGCTACATAAAGCGCACCTATAAGAGTAATTCTTGCTAAAATTTTATCAATAAATTCTTCAGTTGCCCTTCCAGGTCTTATTCCAGGAATAAAACCACCCCATTTTTTTAAATTATCAGCTACATCTTTTGGATTAAAAATAACTGCTGTATAAAAGTAACAAAAGAAAATAATAAGAAGTGCAAAAAGAACTTCATAAAATATAGCACCTGGTCTTAAAAAAGCTGCCACCTTTTGAAAATAATCTATAGGAATAAAATTAGCTATAGTTGCAGGAAACATCAAGATTGAAGAGGCAAATATAGGAGGAATAACTCCTGCAGTATTTATTTTTAAAGGAAGATAAGTACTTTGCCCACCTATTATCTGACGCCCTACCTGTCTTTTAGCATAATGAATAGGTATCCTTCTCTGAGCTAATTCCATAAAACAAGTAAAAGCTAAAATTCCAACAATAAGAAAAAGAATAAAAAATAGAGAAAATACCGAAAATTCACCTGTTTGAACAAATTTAAGAGTTCTTGCAATAGCTGGGAAAATACCAGCTACAATACCAGCAAATATAATTATTGAAATTCCATTCCCTATTCCATGTTCTGTCATTTGTTCACCTAACCAAACAAGAAACATAGTTCCTGCAGTAAGGCTAATCATCGAAGTTATCCTAAAAAGCCATCCTGGTTCATTTACTATAGGAATACCATTAGGAGCTGTCATTCTTTCCAACCCTAAGGAAATACCAAATCCTTGAATTAAACAAATAACTACTGTTAAATAGCGAGTATAATAGGCTAATTTCCTTTTTCCCTCTGGACCCTCTTTGTAAAGTTCCTTTATAGAAGGATAAATTACAGTCATTAATTGTAAAATAATGGATGCACTAATATATGGCATTACTCCAAGAGCACAAATAGAAAATCTTCTTAAAGCTCCACCTGAAAAGATGTCTAAAAATCCAAAAAGAGTCCCACTTGCCTGTTTAAATAAACTTAAAAATGCTTCTCCATTTATTCCAGGAGTAGGAATATGAACAGCAAAACGATAAATTGCAAGTCCAAGAAATAAATAAAAAAGCCTCCTTTTTAATTCAGGAATATTTGCCAGACTTAAAAGACTTTCACGGGTGTTCACTCTATATTCTCTCCAGATCCCTAAACTTTAATTATCTCTACTTTCCCACCTGCTTTTTCAATCTTTTCTTTAGCAGTTTGGGAAATAGCATTAACCCTTACAATTAAAGGAATATCAATTTCTCCTTCTCCTAATATTTTAACAGGTTTGTTTTTACCCTTCAAAAGCCCTCTTTCTTTTAAACTATTATGATCAACTACCTCATTGGGTTGAAATTTTTTTACTAAATCTTTTATATTTATTATTTTATACTCAACCTTGAAAGGATTTTTAAATCCTCTTTTAGGAACTCTTCTTATAAGGGGTGTTTGCCCTCCTTCAAACCAAGGAGCAATATCAGGAGATTTACGAGCCTTTTGTCCCTTATGACCTCTACAAGAAGTTTTACCATGTCCAGAACCATGTCCTCTTCCAACTCTTTTTTCTTTATGTTTTGATTTAGGAAAGGGTTTTAAATTTTCAAGAGTTATAAGTTCACTCATTTAATTCCTCCACCTTTACTAAATGTTCTACCCTTCTTATTAAACCTCTTATCATGGGATTGTCTTCCCTTATAACACTTTGACCTATTTTCCTTAATCCTAATCCCTTTAAAGCTTCTCTTTGATCAGGCTTCCTTCCAAATTTACTTCTTACTAAAGTTATCTTTAATCTTTTCATCATGCCCTCACCTGAGCTAAAATTTCCTCTACAGTTTTCCCTCTCTTTTTAGCTACATATTCTAAACTTTGGAGTTGAGATAAGGCTTTAAAAGTAGCTTTTACAAGATTGTGGGGGTTACTACTTCCTATACATTTAGTTACTACATCTGTTATCCCAGCTGCATCCATTATGGCACGCACTGTACCCCCAGCGATAACTCCAGTTCCTGATTTAGCTGGTTTTAGTAATATCTTAGTTGAAGCAAATTTACTCATTATAGAATGAGGAATAGTCCCTTTAACTATCGGAACCTCAATAAGGTTTTTTTTAGCTTTTTCTATAGCCTTCCTTATAGCATCTGGAACTTCTGGAGCTTTACCAAGTCCAAAACCAACTTTTCCTTTCCCATCTCCTACCACAACCAAAGCTGAAAATCTCAACTTCTTACCACCTTTTGTAACTTTAGTTACTCTATTTATCATTATTATTTTTTCTATAAATTCTTCTCCTACTTTTGCCAAAGCCTACCTCCTTTAAATTTTTTAAAATTCTAATCCTGCAGCTCTTGCAGCATCAGCCAAAGCTTTAATTCTTCCATGATATTTAAATCCACCTCTATCAAAACAAACTTTAGTAATTCCTTTTTCTAAAGCTTTTTTAGCTATTAACTCTCCTACTGCTCTTGCTACCTCAGTTTTTCCACCCTTTTTCTTTAACTCTTCCAATTTTTCTCTTATTTCTGGAGAAAGAGATGATGCTGCAACTAAAGTATGTCCAATAGTATCATCTATAATTTGTGCATAAATATGTTTACAACTTTTATAAACACATAACCTTGGTCTTTCAGGAGTTCCAAAAATTTTTTTTCTAATCCTCTTCTTTCTTCTTAATCTTGCCTCTTCTTTTCTTTTACGTTTCTCAAGCTTGGCCATACACTGCTCCTTTACTTATTTAGCTCCTTTTCCAGCTTTACCAGCTTTTCTATAAATTACTTCTCCTGTATATCTAATACCCTTTCCTTTGTAAGGCTCTGGTGGTCTAAGTTTTCTAATATTTGCAGCCACTTGCCCAACTAATTCTTTATCTATTCCTTCTATAATAACTCTTGCTTGAATATCTCCGCTTCCCTTTTCAATTTTAGCTGAAATCCCTTCAGGTAATTTAAAATTAATAGGATGGGAATAACCTAAACTAAAAATTATTTCATCTCCCTTAAGTTCCGCTTTATAACCAAGTCCTACAATATCTAAAGATTTTTTAAATCCTTCGGTAACTCCAATTACCATGTTATTTATCAGAGATCTTGCTAATCCTTGAAAAGCTTTCGCTTTCTTTTTAAGTTTTTTTCTTACCTCATCTTGAAGAACAATTAAGGTATTATCTTCAATATGCACTTTAACTAAAGGTGGTAATTTTTTAACCAGTTTACCTTTTGGGCCTTCAACTTCAATAATCCCATCCTCTTTAATTTGAACTTTTACTCCACTTGGTATTTTAATAGGTTTTCTTCCTATACGAGATAATTCTCCCATTTTAAAACCCCTTTTACCAAATTTCGCAAATAACCTCTCCACCAATTTTTCTTTTTCTTGCTTCATGATCTGTCATAATTCCTTGTGAGGTAGAAACTATAGCAATACCAAAACCATCTAATACCTTAGGTAAATCTCTGTAACCCTTATATATCCTTCTTCCAGGTTTACTTACTCTTTTAACCCCTGCTATAACTGGGCGTTTATTTTCATCATATTTAAGAATTATTTCAATTTTAGGTTGTGGTTCTTCTTTAATGTATTTATAATCCTCTATATAACCTTCTTCTTTTAATATCCTTGCTATTTCTAATTTTATTTTAGAGGCAGGAATAATAACACTTTTATGTCTTGCCATTAAAGCATTTTTAATCCTTATTAACATATCACCAATTGGATCTGTCATCATATCTTATATACCTCCTACCAACTTGCTTTTCTAACCCCAGGAATTTTTCCTTCAGAAGCTAATTTTCTAAAGCACATTCTACAAAGACCAAATCTTCTTATATATCCCCTTGGTCTTCCGCAAATGGAACATCGATTTCTTTTTCTAACCTTAAATTTTGGCTCTCTTTTTGCCTTTTCTATTTGAGCTTTTCTTGGCATTTAAAATTACCTCCTAAATGGCATACCTAATTCTTTTAAAAGTTCATATGCTTCTTCATCTGTTTCGGCTGTGGTAACAATAGTAATACTCATCCCTTTTATTTTTTCAACTTTACTTAAGTCTACTTCCGGGAAAATAGTGTGATCTGTTATACCGAAAGTATAATTTCCTCTTCCGTCAAATCCTGATCTTGAAAGACCTTTAAAGTCCTTTACTCTAGGTAGGGCAACGTGAATAAGTCTTGTCAAAAAATCATACATCCTTTTCTTTCTTAAGGTTACTGCAACTCCGATTGGAACACCTTTCCTTAGTTTAAATCCAGCTATAGATTTTCTTGCTCTGCAAATTTTAGGTTTTTGTCCTGTAATTTGAGCAAGCTCAACTAAGGCTTGGTCAATAATTTTAGGATTAGCTGTAGCTTCTCCTAATCCCATATTTATGCATATTTTTTCAATTTTTGGAACTTCATAAATATTCTTATAATTAAATTTTTCCATTAACCTTTTCCTCACTTCATTAAGATAATAATCTTTCAACCAACTCATTTTTTACTCCTTTGCCTCAATTATTTCTCCACACTTTTTACAAAATCTCACTTTAGTTCCATCTTCAAGAAATTTTCTACCTACCTTTACACCTCTCTTACATTTTGGGCAATATATCATTAAATTTGAAACATGAATTGGAGCAGGTTTTTCTATAATTCCTCCGCTACTATAAGGTGTGGGTTTCATATGTTTTTTTACAATATTTACCCCCTCAACAATTGCCCTTCCTTTTCTTGGAAAAACCTTTAATACTTTCCCAATTTTCCCTTTATCCTTACCAGCTATTACTACCACCATATCGTTTTTTCTTATATGAACTTTTGCTTCATGAGGTTTAGGTAAATTTTTACTTACACCTCTTTTTATCATAATTCTATCTCCTTTAACTTTTATACTACTTCTGGAGCTAAAGATATAATCTTCATAAAACCTTTTGTTCTTAACTCTCTTGCTACAGGGCCGAAAATACGAGTTCCAATAGGTTCTTTATATTGATTTATCAAAACCGCCGCATTTTCATCAAATCTAACATAAGTTCCATCAGGTCTTGCTACCTCTTTTTTTGTTCTAACTATTACAGCTCTTACTACATCTCCTTCTTTTACTTTAGAATTAGGAAGTGCCTCTTTTACAGAGGCAACAATAATATCCCCTACAGAACCATATTTCCTACCAGGACCTCCTAATACACGAATACACATTATTTTTTTTGCACCTGAATTGTCAGCTACATTTAAATATGTTTGCTGCTGGATCATTCCTCACCACCCTCCTCTAAACCTTTTCCTAATTCAACAATTTTTCCTCTTTCTAATATTTGTCTTACTCTCCACCTTTTTCTACGAGAAAGTGGTCTTGTTTCTTCTATTAAAACTTTATCACCTATTCTACACTCATTATTTTCATCATGAGCCATATATTTCTTTCTTCTTTTTATATATTTTCCATATAAAGGATGTTTAACCAAGGTTTCTACCATTACTACAACTGTTTTATCCATTTTGTCACTCACTACAGTTCCTATAAATTGCTTTCTTTTACCCATAGTAATTCTCCCAAGATTATCTAATATTAAGTTCTTTTTCCCTTAAAATAGTTAAAATTCTTGCGATATCTCTTTTAACCTGTCTAATTCTCATAGGATTTTCAAGTTTATGTATAGTTTTTTGGAATCTTAAATTAAACAATTCTTCCCTTAATTGAGATAATTTTTCTTTTAATTCAGGTATAGAAAGTTCTCTCAATTCACGAGCTTTCATTAAATTTCCTCCCTACTTACAATTTTACACTTAAAAGGAAGTTTACTTGCAGCAAGTCTTAATGCCTCTTTTGCAACCTCTTCTGGTACCCCGGAAATTTCATAAATAATTCTACCTGGTTTTACAACAGCTACCCATCCTTCTACTGCTCCTTTACCTTTACCCATACGAGTTTCTGCAGGTTTTTTGGTAATAGGTTTATCGGGAAAAACTCTAATCCATATTTTTGCACCCTTTTTAGCTGTTCTTACAATAGCAACTCTACCAGCTTCTAATTGTTGAGCTGTTAACCAGCCTCCCTCTAAAACTTTTAAACCGTATTCTCCAAATTCTAAGGTGTATCCACAAGTAGCTTTTCCTCTAACTCTACCCTTTTGTTGTTTTCTATATTTTGTCTTTTTTGGTTGAAGTAACATCTTTTCACCCCTTTACTTTATATTACTATTCTTTCCTGTTCTCCTTTCTCAGGTAATACTTCACCTTTAAATATCCAAACCTTTACCCCTATGCTTCCATATTTTGTAATAGCCTCTGCAAAACCATAATCAATATCAGCCCTCAATGTGGATAAAGGAACTCTTCCCACTCTGTACCATTCACTTCTTGCAATTTCAACACCTCCCAATCTTCCAGAACACTGGACTTTTACTCCTTGTGCCCCAAATCTCATAACTAAAGTAACTGCTCTTTTCATAGCCCTTCTAAAAGAAACTCTCCTTTCTATCTGAGTTGCAATATTTTCAGCCACAAGTTGAGCTTCAAGCTCTGGTCTTCTTACTTCATTAACTAAAACTTCTATTTCTTTATTTTTAGCAATCTCTGCTAATTCTTTTTTAATTTTTTCTATTTCTGCTCCTTTCTTACCTATTATAATTCCTGGACGAGCAGAATGTATTATTACTCTTACTTTATTTGAAGCTCTTTCTATCTCAATTCTTGCAATTCCTGCGTGAAAATAATTATCTTTTAGATATTTTCTTATTAAATAATCTTCATGTACATATTTAGCAAATTCAGAAGGCTTTGCAAACCAACGAGAATCCCAAGTTTTTATAATACCAATTCTTAATCCTATAGGGTTAACCTTCTGCCCCAAGATTTACCTCCTTTTTTTCTTTTTTTCTAAATCCTTTTCTTCAACAACTACAGTAATGTGGCTCATTCTCCTTAAAATTCTACTTGCCCTACCCCAAGCTCTGGGCCAGATTCTTTTCAAACGAGGCCCCTCATTTACATAAGCTTCTGTTACATAAAGTTTATCTACATCCATTCCATAATTATTTTCTGCATTTGCAATCGCACTTTCTAAAACCTTTTTAATAATTCTTGCAGCCTTTTTAGGAGTAAATTGTAAAATACTTAGTGCTTCATCTACCTTTTTCCCCCTTATTAAATCAATTACTAACCTTGCTTTATAAGGAGAAATTAAAACATATTTAGCTGTTGCTCGAGCCTTCATTTTTTTCTCCTTTATTTTTTCTTTACTCCCTTAACTCTTCCTTTATCTGCAGGATGTCCTTTGTAAGTTCTCGTGGGCGCAAACTCTCCTAATTTATGTCCTACCATATTTTCTGTCACATAAACAGGAATAAATTTATGCCCGTTATGGACTGCAAAAGTTAATCCTACCATTTCAGGAATTATAGTAGATCTTCTGCTCCAAGTTTTTATTGGCTTTTTATCTCCGGTTTCCTTAGCTTTCAAAACTTTTTTTAATAAATGCTCATCTACAAAAGGACCTTTCTTTTTTGATCTTGGCATTCAAATCACCTCCAGATACTTACTTCCTTCTCTTTAAAATGAATTTATCAGAAGGTTTTTTCTTACGGGTTTTCAATCCTTTACATAACCAACCCCAAGGAGAACAAGGATGTCTTCCGCCATGGGATCTTCCTTCTCCACCTCCTAAGGGGTGATCAACTGGGTTCATAGCTACACCCCTTACATGAGGTCTTCTCCCAAGCCATCTTGACCTTCCTGCTTTACCAATAGTTATATTTTCCCAATCTAAATTTCCTACCTGTCCAATAGTAGCTTTACAATCTCCATGAATCATTCTTATTTCACCAGAAGGAAGCCTCAATATTACATAATCACCCTCTTTACCAAGTATTTGAGCAAAAGTACCTGCAGAACGAGCAATTTGTCCACCTTTTTTGGGTCTTAGCTCTACATTATGAACCATAGTTCCTACTGGAATATTCTTTAAAGGTAGAGCATTACCTACTTTTATTTCCACATTCTCTCCAGACATAACTACATCGCCTACTTTCAAACCCTCTGGAGCTAAAATATATCTTTTTTCTCCATCAGCATACTGAAGAAGAGCAATATTGGCTGATCTATTAGGATCGTATTCTAAAGCTATAACTTTTGCTGGAATATTATCTTTGTCTCTTTTAAAATCAATAATACGATAAAGTCTTTTGTGTCCACCACCTCTAAATCTTACTGTAATTCTTCCATAATTATTTCTTCCTCCTGTCTTTTTTAAAGGTTCAACTAAACTCTTCTCAGGTTCCTTTTTAGAAAGTTCTGGATTAACTAAACAAGTCATAAACCTTCTACCAGGGGAAGTAGGTTTAAATTTTTTAATAGGCATATTTTTTCACCCCTTTATTTATAAAGTTTCGAAAAATTCTATAGTTTGTCCTTCTGCAAGTCTTACTATTGCTTTCTTTCTTATTGAAGTTCTTCCAGGATTTCTAAACCCTCCCTTAGGTTTCCCTTTAACTCTTATAGTTTGTACATCTACAACTTTAACTTTAAATAGGTCTTCTACTGCTTTCTTTATCTCTATTTTATTAGCAGAGGGATCTACCCAAAAACTAACTTGATTATATTTTTCTTTCAAATACATAGACTTCTCTGTAATAATAGGTGCTAAAATAATTGTTCTTGGATCTCTCATTTCCTTATCTCCTTAAACGTTCCTCTATTTTTGGTAAAGCATCTTTTGCTAAAATCAAATTTTGGTGATTTAAAATATCATAAACATTCAATCCTTCAACTGCAAGAACCTTAACCTTAGGTAAATTATCTGCGCTTTTTTCTAATATTAAATTTCTTTCTGGAACCACAATCAAAACATCATTTATCCCTAAGGTATCTAAAAAGTCCTTTAAAACTTTTGTTTTTGGCTTGTCTTTCACAGGAAAATTTTCAGCCACATAAACTTTATTTGCTAAAGCTCTTGAAGAAAGAGCCATTTTTAATCCTAATCTTCTTACTTTTTTATTTAATTTAAACTCATAACTTCTTGGTTTTGGACCATGAACTACCCCCCCTCCAACCCATTGAGGAGCTCTAATAGATCCTTGTCTTGCTCTTCCAGTATGTTTTTGAGGCCAAGGCTTTCTTCCTCCTCCTCTTACTTCACCTCTTGTTTTAGTACAAGCAGTTCCTGCTCTCCATCTTGCCATCTGCCAACGAACAACTTCATGTAGTAATCCAACCTTAGGAGTTACTCCATATAAATCTGAAGGTAATTCTATTTCACCAATTATATTAGCTGAACTATCAATTAACTTTGCTTTTATAGCCTCCATTTTTTAACTCCCCTTCTCTTTAAAATAAACCATTACATATCCGTTGTTCCATCCAGGAACAGCACCTTTTACTAAAAGTAAATTTTTTTCTGGAATTATATCTACCACAGTTAAATTCTTAATTGTAACTGTTTCATTTCCATAATGTCCTGGCATTTTCTTCCCTTTTATAACTCTTCCAGGAAAAGTGGTTGATCCACTTGACCCTTTTTTACGATGAACCTGTTTTGCACCGTGACTCATAGGTTGTCTTGAGAAATTCCATCTTTTAATAGTCCCTGTAAAACCTCTCCCCTTCGAAGTTCCTGTAACATCTACTTTAATACCTTTTTCTAAAGCTAAATCAGAAAGAGAAATATATTGTCCTGGCTTAAACTCCGAGGGATCATCTATTCTAAATTCTCTTAAAATATAAAATCCTGTTTCTAACCCTGCTTTCAAAAAATGTCCTATCATAGGAAAAGTGCATTTAGTAAGTTTTTTAGGATCAAAACCTAATTGTACCGCATTATACCCATCCTTTTCTACTGTTTTTACTTGAACTACTGCACAAGGTCCTACTTGTAAAACAGTAACTGGTATAGCATTTCCTTCTTCATCAAATATTCTTGTCATTCCCAACTTTTTTCCTATTAGTCCTTCAAGCTTCATTTTTCTTCACTCCCTTTTATACCTTTATTTCTACTTCTACTCCTGCAGGTAATTCAAGTTGCATCAAAGCATCTATAGTTTGTTGTGTAGGTTCTAATATTTCAATAAGTCTTTTGTGGATCCTTATTTCAAATTGTTCTCTTGAGTTTTTATCAATATGAGGAGATCTAAGCACTGTCCACCTGCTTATTTTAGTAGGAAGTGGAATTGGACCAACTACCTTAGCTCCTGTTTCCTTAGCTGTATTTACAATATTCATTACAGATTTATCAAGTATTCTATGATCAAAGCTTTTTAGCTTTATCCTTATCTTTTGCATAGGTACCATATTTAAACCTCACACCCCTTTTATTCTAAAATTTTTGTAACAACTCCTGCTCCAACCGTCCTTCCACCCTCTCTTATAGCGAACCTCAACCCCTCCTCTAATGCAACCGGCTTTATCAACTCAACCTCTAACTCCACATTATCACCAGGCATCACCATCTCAACCCCATCCGGTAACTTTATAACCCCTGTAACATCTGTCGTCCTAAAATAAAACTGCGGTCTATACCCACTAAAAAATGGCGTATGCCTACCTCCCTCCTCCTTCTTCAACACATATACCTCAGCCTTAAACTTCACGTGCGGCCTTATACTACCAGGCTTCGCTACAACCTGACCCCTCTCTACATCATCCTTCCCTACTCCCCTCAAAAGTATCCCTATATTATCACCAGGTAATGCCTCATCAAGTATCTTCCTAAACATCTCAATACTTGTTGCAACCGTCTTAATCGTCGGCCTAAGCCCTACCACCTCTACCTCATCCCCAGGCCTAAGCACTCCCCTCTCTACCTTACCCGTCACAACCGTCCCCCTACCACTTATACTAAATACATCCTCTATAGGCATCAAAAACGGCTTGTCTACATCCCTTATCGGCTCAGGTATATACTCATCCATCGCTCTAACCAACTGCCATATAGCCCCACACCACTGACACTCCTCCTTACCACACCCACACTCAAGCGCTCTCAAAGCACTACCCCTTATAACCGGTACCTCATCACCAGGAAATCCATACTTCGTAAGTAATTCCCTAACCTCTAACTCAACTAAATCCAATAACTCAGGATCATCCACCATGTCAATCTTGTTCATAAATACCAATATATAAGGAACATTAACCTGCCTCGCAAGCAATACATGCTCCCTCGTCTGAGGCATAGGTCCATCATCTGCTGCAACAACAAGTATCGCCCCATCCATCTGCGCTGCACCAGTTATCATGTTCTTTATATAATCAGCATGACCAGGACAATCTATATGCGCATAATGCCTCTTCTCACTCTCATACTCCACATGCGCAAGCTGTATCGTTATACCCCTTGCCTTCTCCTCAGGTGCCTTGTCTATCTCATCAAATGGAACCCACCTTGCTAATCCCTTCGTTGATAACACCCTCGTTATAGCACTCGTTAATGTGGTCTTCCCATGATCAATATGCCCAATTGTCCCTACATTTAAATGAGGTTTCTTCCTCTCAAATTTAGCCTTCGCCATCTCCTCTCCTCCCTAAAAAATTTTATAATCCTTTGGCCTTTTTTATAATACTTTCTGCTAACTGCGCAGGTACTCTTTCATAGTGAGAAAATTGCATAATAAAAGTTCCTCTTCCTTGAGTAAGAGACCTTAAAGTTGTAGCATATCCAAACATTTCTGAAAGAGGAACAAAAGCCAAAATAACTCTTGCATTCCCTCTCATATCCATACTCTCAACTTTCCCTCTACGTGAAGAAATATCCCCTAATACATCTCCTAAATATTCTTCAGGAACTACAATTTCTACTTTCATAATAGGTTCTAACAAAACTGGATTAGCTTTTTTACAAGCTTCTTTAAATGCTAAAGAGCCTGCAATAGCAAAGGCAAGATCAGAAGAGTCTACTTCATGATAGCTTCCGTCAACAAGTCTTACCTTAACATCAACAACTGGATATCCTGCTAAAACTCCCTCTTGAGTGGCTTCTTTTACACCTTTTTCTATAGCAGGTATAAATTCCTTAGGAATAACCCCTCCTATAATTTCTGAAACAAAATGAAATCCTTTACCAGGATTTGGTTCTACAATTAATTTTACATGTCCATATTGACCCCTTCCACCAGTTTGTCTAATGTATTTTCCTTCTGCTTCAGCAGAAGTTGTAATCGTTTCTTTATAAGCTACTTCTGGTTTACCAACATTAACGCCTACTTTGAATTCTCTCAGAAGTCTATCTATAATGATTTCTAAATGTAATTCTCCCATTCCCCAAATAAGGGTTTGTCCTGTTTCATGATTAACAGTTACTCTAAAGGACGGGTCTTCTATAGCTATTTTTTGTAATGCAAGAGCAAGTTTTTCTTGATCAGCTTTAGTTTTAGGTTCAACTGCTACAGAAATAACAGGTTCTGGAATTTCAAGTTTTTCAAGTTCTATAGGATGATTTTCATCACATAATGTATCTCCTGTAGTAGTTACTCTCAAACCTATAGCAGCAACTATATCTCCTGCAAAAGCTCCTGTAATTTCCTCCCTTTGATTAGCATGCATCCTTACCAAACGTCCAATTCTTTCTTTTTTTCTTTTGGTAGAATTATATACTGACATTCCACTTTCTAATCTTCCTGAATAGATCCTTAAAAAAGTTAGTGTTCCTATATAAGGATCTGTCATTATTTTAAAAGCTAAACAAGCTAAAGGAGCATCTGGATCTGTAGGTCTTTCTTCTATTTCTCCTGTATCCGGATTAATTCCTTTTACAGATGGAATATCAAGAGGTGAAGGAAGATAGTCTACAATAGCATCAAGCAAAGGTTGAATTCCTTTATTTTTAAAAGCTGCTCCACATAAAACAGGTACAATTTTAAAATTAATAGTTGCTTCTCTAATAGCTTTTCTTATTTCTTCAGGAGATATTTCTTTTCCTTCTAAATATTTTTCCATAATTTCATCATTTATATCTGCTAAGGTTTCAATCATTTTTATTCTATATTCTTCAGCTTTATCTTTTAAGTATGCAGGAATTTCCTCATAATGATACTTAGCACCTAGGGATTCTTCATCCCAGATGATAGCTTTCATTTCTATTAGGTCTACTACCCCTACAAAATCACTCTCTTGTCCTACAGGAATTTGAATAGGCAATGGATTTGCTCCTAATCTTTGTCTAATCTGTTCTACAACTCTCTCAAAATTTGCACCTGTTCTATCCATTTTATTAATAAAAGCCAATCTTGGAACTTTGTATTTATTTGCCTGTCTCCAAACGGTTTCTGATTGAGGTTCCACTCCTCCAACAGCACAAAAAATTACTACTGCTCCATCAAGAACTCTCAAACTTCTTTCTACTTCAATAGTAAAATCCACATGCCCTGGTGTATCAATAATGTTTATTCTATGTCCTCTCCAAAAAGTAGTAGTACAAGCAGAAGTGATAGTGATACCTCTTTCTTGTTCCTGAGGCAAGAAATCCATTGTTGCTGTACCTTCATCTACTTCACCAATTTTATAAGTTTTTCCAGTGTAATAAAGCACCCTTTCTGTAGTAGTAGTTTTACCAGCATCAATATGTGCAACAAAGCCTATATTTCTTGTTGTTTTTAAAACTTTTAATTCCTCTGGCGTCATCTTTTCACCTTACCTATGTTTAAAAAAAACAAAAATATTATCTTAACTCCTTATTGTCAATTTTTATTTTTATAAAGAAAAATATTACCAGCGATAATGAGCAAAAACTCTATTAGATTCTGCCATCTTGTGAGTATCGTCTCTTTTCTTTATAGCAGCTCCCTTTTCATTATAGGCATCCCACAATTCATTAGCTAATCTCTCAACCATAGTTTTTTCATGACGACTTCTTGCAGCATTAATAATCCATTTTATAGCAAGTGAAATCTGTCTCTCAGGTCTTACCTCCACAGGCACTTGATAATTTGCTCCACCAACTCTACGGGTACGAGTTTCAAGTAAAGGTTTAACATTTTCCACAGCCTTTTCAAAAATTTTTAGCGGATCTTCACCTCCTGATTTTTCTCTTAATTTTTCTAAGGCTTCATAAAAAATTTTACGAGCTATATTTTTTTTACCATCTTTCATAAGATTATTTATGAATTTAGCTACCAAAACACTTCCAAATTTAGGATCTGGAGGAATTTCTCTTTTTGGTACCGGTCCTTTTCGCGGCATAAATACTCTCCCCTTTTAAACTTTATTTAGGTTTTGGTGTTCCATATTTAGAACGAGATTTTCTTCTATTCTGTACCCCTGCTGCATCCAAAGCTCCTCTTATAATTTTATATCTTACTCCAGGTAAATCTCTTACACGCCCACCTCTTACTAATACTACTGAATGCTCCTGTAAATTATGTCCAATACCAGGAATATAAGCAGTAATTTCTATTCCATTAGTAAGTCTTACTCTAGCAACTTTTCTCAAAGCAGAGTTAGGTTTTTTTGGTGTTACTGTATAAACTCTTACACAAACCCCTCTTTTTTGAGGACACCCCTGCAGAGCAGGAGCTCTTGATTTTCTAATTTTCTTACCTCTTCCCAATCTTACTAACTGGTTAATAGTCGGCATATTACCCCTCTTTAAATTTTCTAAAATTTGGCAAAGCTTTATATAATACTTTTTATTATATTGTCAAGGGCTTTTTTTCTAAATCATTTACTTTTAGAAGTTTAAATATTATACCATTTTTTTTATTTGGTCAAAGGGATAAGTGTAAAATGCCTAAAATACTTGGCATAATTTGATAAACAATTTATATTTATATAATGTTTTACGAAAGGGTGTTTAAAATTTTAGCTGAAAAACAAATAAAATATGCAGTAATTGGTGAGGTTGCATTTGTTCTTCATGGCCTCAAGATATAGCTGATATTAAGGCAATTGAAGAAATTAAAAAAGAAAAATTAAAATTTTATGCAAAACTAACTCCTGAGCAAAGGTTTAAGTGGCTGGAAGAGGCTCATGAGTTTATTAGCCAAGCTGTTCCTTATGAAAAGCTTAAAAGATGAAAAGAATATTTAAATAAAAAATTTATGTTTGAGCTTGAAATCCCTGGTTTTGGATTGGTAAGGCTTGAACATTTGGTAACTGATTTCACCGGAACCTTATCTGTTGATGGAAAACTTATCCCGGGTGTAAAAGAAAGACTAAACAAAATCTCAGAATTTTTAAAAATCCATGTGCTAACCGCAGATACCTTTGGAAAGGCAAAAGAAGCACTCTCTGGAATAAATTGTGAAATTCACATTTTACAAGGAAAAGATCAAGACTTGCAGAAGGAAAAGTTTGTTAAAGATCTTGGAGCAGATAAAGTGATAGCCTTTGGAAATGGAAATAATGACAGAAAAATGCTTAAAGTAGCAAAGATTGGAATTGCAGTGCTTCTTGAGGAAGGTTGTTCAGTAGAAGCTCTATGTTCTGCCGATATTTTAGTAAAATCCATCCTTGATGGACTTGACCTTCTTTTAAATCCGCTAAGGCTTAAAGCAACCTTAAGATTCTAAATTTAAAACCTTTTCTAAATATTAATCAAGACTACCTCAAGATATAGCTGATTATTAGATATAAAAATATTAAAGCTCATTATTTTTTAATTTTTTTAAGAATAACTATATATTCATATTTCATAGTAGAGGCTTTTTGTCCTTTAATATTTGTTGGTGAAGTTTGAACTGGCATTCTTTTATTTGATATCTGACGAACTAAAGTTATCTCATGAATAAAACCGCATTGCTTAAAAAAATCGGCACAAATTTTATCAGTTGGCAACTCAATACCTTTAACCGTCCTATTACCAACCACAAAGATTACATGTCCTCCAGTTTTTACTTTTTTGGATATTTGTTTTATAGCTAAATAAAGGTCATAATAGAAAGAATATATTTCTTTTGCCCTTTTTTTATCTTTTTTTTCGATTTCATAGAGACATTTATATAATTCTTCAGAAGGTAAATCTAAATCAAGGTTTTTCAATTTATAACCTAATTGAGATTTTTTAAAATTATCATACAGTCCTAACCATTTCAATGACAATTTAGAAAATTGATCATAAGCGACTGTAGTTTTTGAATCACCATAAGGTGGTGAAGTAATTACAAGATCAATACTTTCATCTTCAATAGGCAATCCATCAAGAACATTTTTTTGTTCAATAAAAATCTCTGATTTTGTATTTAAATTCGAAATATCAAGTAAACATGATATATTTCTTTTTGCTATCTCTGTAAAAATTTTTTTCACATCAAGCTGTTTATTTATTCTTCTTTTAATCAACTTAAATTCATTAGGGTCTGTATTTGAGACTTTTCTTACTGTTTCTGAAAATACCACTTTAAAAAAATTTTGAATTTTGATATCGTCAATTTTAAAAATTTTAGCTCTTAATTTGGCTAATTCTTCAATTACACTCTCTTCAAACCAATAATAAATATTATCAAAATATGGAATTTCATAATTTTGTACAGACATTTTTAAAATATTATCAAGAACATTTAAAAGGCTCTCTATCGCAATTGGAGTTGTTCTAACCTTTGTAATAAGTATAGCTAAGGGATTTATATCGAAGCCAAAGTAATTTCTATTATTTTTCAAGGCTTCTACTGCTGAAACTCCTGAACCACAAAATGGATCAAGTATAAAAGCCCCCTCTTTAGTTAATTCTTTAATAAACTTTCTTACAACCATAAAATGAAACATAGCTGGATAAGGATGAATTCCATAAATACCTGAACTTGCCGGGATACCTTTAAAATCAAGACTTTCTTCTCTTTGACGTTTGTATATATTATTAATTTCTAAATTTTCTTCCTTTTCTGCAAATAATTTAAGTATTTTCATAAATTTATATCCTTAGGAAGGTCTGAAAGCTTTCTTACCCATGGTAAATTTTTGAATTTTTCTTCTTTTAAATTATCTTTAATATAAACAATTAATCCTAATTTTTTAATTTCTTTAGCTTTAGTTTCAGAGAGTTCATTATCAATCGTTAAAAGATAAACCCTTTGATTAGGTCCTACTGATGGAACTTCTTGTTTCCATCTTTCTCTTAAGGTTCTCTTACAGGTTATAAAAATAGCTCTATCAGGTGTTTCTATTGCAACTTTTCCTGATGGAATTACTATATCAATTCTTCTCAATTTCTTTTTTATTTCACCTTTAGGTATCTCACATTTTATATCTATAAATTTAAGAAGTTTCTCTATAACCTTTTCAAAAGTTTTGCCACCACGAGCCTTTCTCATATTACCTAAATCCTTTTCTAATTGCTGAACTAATAAAGCAAAGTCAACAAACATTTTACTTAATTTTTCAACAAAATCCTCATCTTTCAATAATTTTTCTAATTTTGATTTAATTTCTCCTTTTTGTTTTTCAATCCAAAGTTTAGCAAGTTTTTCTAAAGATTTCCTTTCATACTCTCTAAATTGATTAGTAGCAAATTCGTCAAATTTAATAAGTATTTCTCCAAATTTATTGATAACTAAATCTTTCTCTAAATTTAACCTTTCCCATGTAAAATTTATAATTTCATCGACTGAAGGAATTTCTCTTTTAGCTTCTTTAATAATTTCTTCCATTTTACTAAATAAACTTTAGTATAAATCTATAAAAGTTGCAATACATTAAAATTAAAAATTTTTAAAAATGTGTAATATAAAAACTCTCAAAGTTTTTGATTAGATTTTTGAATTAATCGTTTAAAAAATGTAAATTTTAGCGGGACTTATGTTTGAGCTTGAAATCCCTGGTTTTGGATTGGTAAGGCTTGAACATTTGGTAACTGATTTCACCGGAACCTTATCTGTTGATGGAAAACTTATCCCGGGTGTAAAAGAAAGACTAAACAAAATCTCAGAATTTTTAAAAATCCATGTGCTAACCGCAGATACCTTTGGAAAGGCAAAAGAAGCACTCTCTGGAATAAATTGTGAAATTCACATTTTACAAGGAAAAGATCAAGACTTGCAGAAGGAAAAGTTTGTTAAAGATCTTGGAGCAGATAAAGTGATAGCCTTTGGAAATGGAAATAATGACAGAAAAATGCTTAAAGTAGCAAAGATTGGAATTGCAGTGCTTCTTGAGGAAGGTTGTTCAGTAGAAGCTCTATGTTCTGCCGATATTTTAGTAAAATCCATCCTTGATGGACTTGACCTTCTTTTAAATCCGCTAAGGCTTAAAGCAACCTTAAGATTCTAAATTTAAAACCTTTTCTAAATATTTTTGGAACATAGAATTTTTCTTTAATTTTATTTTTGCTTTTTTGAGACATTCTAAAGCTTCTGATGTTCCTATTTTAAAAAGAGCTTTAGCAATTTCCAAAAGTTCAAAAATATCCCTCTCTTCTAAAAGCATCCTACAAAGTTTGGGAACTGCTTTTTCACATTTTCTTTTTCCAAGAACCTCTATTACAAACATTCTATTTTGTGTTATAGGACTATTGAGCCCAAGAATGAGCTTTTCATCAAAATCTAAAGTGCTAAATTTAGTCAAATCTTTCCTACAGTTTGGGCAGACTTGAGTATCTTCTTCTACTTTTTGCCAACAAAAAGGACAAAACCATTTCATATTTAGATTTAATAAGCCTTTTAAATGTTTCTATCTTATCACATTTTTGTTGAATTTAAAAGATTTTAACGGACAAAATAAAATTTTTAATCAAAAGGTTTTAATAAATTAAAAATTGAGTTATAATTCCTCAAAATGAGGAAAATATCCTTAGTTATTCCTGTTCACAACGAAGAAAAAAATATTCCTATAGTATACGAAGAAACTAAAAAAGTTTTAGAAGATTTGCATCAAAACAAAGGTTATAATTACGAAATTATATTTATAAATGATGGAAGTAGTGATAATACCTTAGATGTTCTTAAAAATTTAAAAAATTTAGATTCCCATTTAAGAATTCTTAATATGGATAAGCAACGAGGGCAAGCAGCAGGTCTTACCGCTGGTTTTTATTATGCCACAGGTGATATTATTGTAACTATGGATGGAGATGGACAAAATGACCCCAAATATATAAAAGATCTTATTGAAAAATTAGAGGAAGGTTATAGGGTAGTTACAGGTTATAGAGTAAAAAGAAAAGAACCCTTTTTAACAAGGGTTTTACCTTCTCGGATTGCAAACTGGCTTATAAGTGTAGTTACAGGTCTTAAAGTAAGGGATAATGGTTGTTCCTTAAAAGCTTATCTTTCTCCTATACCTAAAAAATTCCAAATTCCCCATGGTTTTCATCGATTTATACCTGCTGTTTTTGGAGTAAAAAATGAAGAGGTTTTCGAGATACCTGTTATTGATAGACCACGATTATATGGAAAAACTCATTATGGTCTTAAAAGAACCTTTGAAGTTATTAGGGAGTTATTAACTATACCTTTTGTATTAAGAAATCCTTTTAAATTTGAAAAAATTTTTAAATGTCTTTTTATATTATTTTTATGCATCTTTATAAGTTCACCCGTTTTCATCTTTTTTTTGAAATTATCCCATTTTTGGTCAATTCTTATTCCAGGTTTTTCCTTAGTTTTATCTTTATTTAGTTATATAATATGGAAAAATTTGAAACGCTTTAATAAAGCTCAAAAGGAAGGAGTTTTTAAAGTTGAAGAAATTTTTTAATCTTTTGATAAAATGAATTTTAATTTTAAAAATAGGAGGAGCTAATGTCTTTTCTGAAAGAAGTTGATCCTGAAATATGGAATTTAATTCAAAAAGAAATAGATAGACAGGAATATCAATTAGAAATGATAGCTTCTGAAAATTTAGCAGATATGGCTATAATGGAAGCTGAGGGTTCTTGCTTAATGAATAAATATGCAGAGGGTTATCCCTTTTCTCGCTATTATGGAGGGTGTGAAAATGTTGATGAAGTTGAAAAGCTTGCTATTGAACGGGTAAAACTGCTTTTTGGAGCTGAACATGCCAATGTACAACCTCATTCAGGAACCCAAGCAAATATGGCGGTTTATTTTGCTATTTTAAATCCAGGGGATACTATACTTTCTATGAATCTTTCACATGGAGGACATCTTTCACATGGAGCAGAGGTTAATTTTTCTGGCAAATTTTATAAAATTGTTCATTATGGAGTTTCAAGAGAAACTGAAATGATTGATTATGAGGAAGTTAGAGCTATTGCTTTAGAGCATAAACCAAAACTCATAATAGCTGGTGCAAGTGCTTATCCAAGGATTATAGATTTTGAGGCCTTTTTTAAAATAGCTCAAGAAGTGGGAGCTTATTTAATGGTTGATATGGCTCATATTGCAGGACTTATTGCTGCAGGTGTTCATCCTTCCCCTGTTCCTTATGCAGATTTTGTAACCTCAACTACTCATAAAACTTTGAGAGGACCAAGAGGAGGTTTTATTCTTTGTAAAGAAAAATATGCTAAAATAATTGATAAAACTGTATTTCCTGGAATTCAGGGTGGTCCTCACATGAATATTATAGCTGCAAAAGCTGTCTGTTTTAAAGAAGCTTTACAGCCTGAATTTAGATCTTATCAACAACAGGTAGTCAAAAATGCTAAGGTAATTGCTGAGGTTTTTAAAAACGAGGGTTTTAGAGTTATTTCTGGAGGAACTGATACCCATCTTGTTTTAGTAGATGTTTCCATAAAAGGTCTTACTGGAGCTGAAGCAGAAAAAATTTTAGAGGAAGCAGGAATTACAGTAAATAAAAATTCTATCCCCTTTGATACCCGTCCTCCAAGAATAACAAGTGGTATAAGAATAGGAACACCTGCTATAACTACAAGAGGTTTGAAAGAAACTGAAGTCGAAGAAGTAGCTCATTATATGTGCGAAGTTTTAAAAAATCCAGACAAAGAGGATTTGAGAAAAAAAATAAGAGAAAAGATAAGAGAAATTTGCAAAAAATTTCCTTTTTACAAAAAATAAAAATGGATGATAGGATCTATAGACCTGATTGGCATGAATATTTCATGCTTATTGCTAAAATTGTAGCTTTACGTTCGGGTTGTAATTCTCGTCCTACAGGAGCTGTGATTGTAAAAGATAAAAGAATTTTAGCAACTGGTTATAATGGTCCAATGCCTGGTGCTTGGCATTGCACAGACAAAGGACCCAATTACTGCTTTAGAAGAGAAAAAGGTGTTCCTGATATAGATAAGTATAATTTCTGTAGATCAACTCATGCAGAAGCAAATGCTATAGCTCAGGCAGCTAAATTTGGAATTTCTGTAGAGGGAGCAAGCATTTATTGTACCTTAGCTCCCTGTTATGTATGTTTAAAACTACTTGCAGGGGCAGGAATTAAAGAAGTGTATTACGAGTATGATTATGAAAGCAGAGATTTTGAAAGAGATGAATTTTGGAAAACCGCCATAAAAGAAGCAAAAATCGAAGTTTTTAAACAAATAAGGGTTTCAGAAGAAACATTAAAAGCTTTGGAAAATATTTTACCTTTCCCCACTTCTAAAAGGAGACTTCCTCCTACAGACTAATTTTTCTTGATTTTTTCTTATATAAATTTATTTTTTAATTAAAAGCCTTCCATTAGGAGGTGTTAAATTTATGCCTAAGGATTATTATGAAATTCTTGGAGTTCCTAGAAATGCAACTCAAGAGGAAATTAAAAAAGCTTATAGACGTCTTGCAATGAAATATCATCCTGACAGAAATCGTGGTAATAAAGAAGCTGAGGAGAAATTTAAAGAAATAAACGAAGCTTATGCAGTTCTTTCTGACCCTGAAAAAAGAAGATTATATGATATGTATGGTTCTGCAGAGTTTGAAAGAAGATATACTACTGAGGATATCTTTAAAGGATTTGATTTTGAAAGCGTTTTTAGAGATTTAGGAATAGATTTAGGGGGGTTTTTTAAAAGGAATAGAAGGGGAGGAAAAACTTTTATTTTTGATTTAGGAGATTTATTTAGCAACCTTTTTGGAACCTATTTTGGAGAGGGGGAATTTTCACCATTTGGAGAAGTGTATGAAACAATTCAAATGGATTTACCTTTAACTATAGAAGATATTTTAAAAAAAGGAGAAAAGGAAGTTATTCTACCTGGAACCTTTGAAACTATAAAAATAAAAATCCCTAAGGGTGTAAAGGATGGACAAATCTTAAGGATTAAAAGAAAAGAAGGTAGAAAAACTAAGGAATATCTTTTCAGAGTAAGAATAGTTCCTGATTCTGGTTATAAGATAGAGGATGGTAATATTATTATTGAAAAAGAAATCCCTCTTACAAGTTTTTTATTAGGTGATGAGATAGAGGTAACAACTCCTGATGGAAAAAAGGTAAGAGCAAAGGTTCCTCCTTTAATCAAGCCAGGAGCTAAATTAAGACTTAAGGGGTTGGGATTGCCTTTAGAAGGAGGTTCGCAAGGAGATTTATATGTAGTTTTACAACCAAAAATTCCTGATAAATTAACTTCAGAACAAAAAAATTTGATAGAAAAACTTAAAAGTACTGGTCTTTAACTTATTTTATTGACAAACTATTTCAAAATGATTAAAATTTTTTTAGTCTTCAAAGAAATTTCCCAAACAGGAGTTCTTTATGGTTAAAGAAATAATGGCTGATGCCCTTTTTACTGAGGACAAAGGAGTAAGAGTTTTTTTTGCTGAATTTGTTAATGTAGATTATGTATTCGGTTATATAGGAAGAATTATTTATGGGAAATCAGATTTACAGAATATATACGTTTTAGAAAATAAATTTTGGGGAAGGATGCTTTTTATAAATAATAATCTCCAATTTACTTCAAGAGACGAATTTATTTATCATGAGGCTTTAGTTCATATCCCTGTGCAGGGCTCTCCTGAAAATTCAATTAAAAAAGTTCTTATTTGTGGTGGAGGAGATTATGGAGCTGCTCGAGAGCTTCTTAAATACCCAGAAATTGAAGAAGTCATTATTGTAGATATAGATCCCCATATTCCAAAAATAGTAGAAAAATACTTTCCAGAACTTCTTCCAGAAAATCCAAAAGATCCAAGACTAAAGCTTATTGTAGCAGATGCTTATGAAATGGTTAAAAAATATAAAGATGAAGGAAAAACTTTTGACTTAGTAATAATAGACTCTACAGATCCAGATATAAGTGAAAAAGGAATCACCCAAGAATTATCCCATGCACTTTTTGGAATAGATTTTCATCAAATGGTTTATGAAATTTGTCCTAAAGGAATTGTCGTTCAGCAATGCGGAACTCCTTTTACTATGAAAAATATTTTAATTGAAACCTATAAAATTTTTAAAAAAGTTTATCCTGAAAAAGAGATTTACTGTTATAGAGCAAACATCCCCTCTTTTGGAGGAGATAATGCCTATTTAATGAGATCTCCTTATGCAAATCCAGAAATACCAAAATGGAAAGAAATACCCAATACTTATTACTATACTCATGAAGTTCATAAAGCTTCTTTTGGACTTCCAAAATTTTGGAGGGAGGTTTTGAAATAATGAAGGTTTTAGGAATTTTGGGCTCTCCTCATAAAGATGGAGGTTCAGCACAACTTCTTTTTGCAGCTTTAAAGGCTGCAGAAAAGGAGGGTGCTAAAACTGAAATTGTCAGCGTATATGATGGAGAAATTAAACCCTGTATAGGATGTATTAATAATGAGGAGCCTGTCTGTAAATTCCCCTGCATTTTTGACGATTTTGGGAAATCCATCTTAGAAAAGATAAATCAAGCTGAAGGGTTAATTTTTTCAACTCCTGTTTATTGGTTTGCTCCGTCTGGGCTTTTAAAAAATTTAATCGATAGGATGACATGTCTTGAAAATATGGTAAGCTATGGAGAACCAAGTTATATGGAAGGAAAAGTGGTAGGAGCTATAGCAGTAGGAGCTGATGCAGGAACTATCTCAACCTGCGGATATTTAATCACTACCTTAACCTCTATGGGAGCGATAATTCCTCCCTGGGGAATTGCCTATTCTCACAATGGAAAAGGGGCTATTTGGGATGATAAAGCTGTAATGGATGCTATTAATATAGGTCTTCTAATTACTAAAATGATAAAAGTTTTAAAAGGAGAAAAAGCTTTAATAACTTATAAAGATGATAAAATTTTGTTGGAGGATATTAGAAAAGAGGTATTGAAAGAAATATCCAATTTAAAAGAAACCTCCTATAAAGAATATTATGAAAGAAGAAGCTTTCCAAGAAGCAGTTTTTAAAGCTATTTTTGGAAGAAGAAGTATAAGAAAATATCTTGATAAAATCCCTGAAAAGGAGAAAATTTATAAAGTTCTTGAAGCTGGAATATGGGCACCTTCTGGACACAATAATCAACCTTGGAGATTTGTTGTTATTTGGTCTAAAGAAATAAAAGAAAAACTTGCTGAATTAACCACTTCTGCTTATATCATTAAACAAGCTCCTGTTTTAATAGCTGTTTTTCTTGATAAAAGAGATATGTATCATCAAATAAAAGATCATCAATCAGCTGGGGCTTGTATCGAAAATATGCTTCTTTCAGCTTATGCTCTTGGACTTGGTAGTTGTTGGTTAGGAGAAATTTTAAAAAATGAAGACAAAGTAAAAGAAATTTTGGATTTAGAAAAAGATAGATATGAGCTATGTGCAGTAGTTGCTCTTGGTTATCCTGATGATAAAAGCAAAAGGGCAGGAAGATATCCTCTTGAACATTTCTTATTAAAAGAAGTATAATCTATTAAAAAGGGGGTCTTTATATGAAAAATTATTTCTGGATTTTAAAAAGTTTAATGATTTTTTGTTTGGGTTTTTCTTTTTTAATTTCCTGTCAAAAAGTTAGTAGTTCCTCTCAAAATTGTCCTAAAAGAGATTCAGTTCAAAAAAGTCTTGATGCTATTCAACCTGGTATAAAAGTAGAAACAGTAAAACCTTCTCCTGTAGAGGGTTTATGTGAGGTGGTGGTTAAACTTCCTAATGAAGAAAAAGGTCTTTTTTATACAAATCTTACTGGAAAATATATTATTACTGGAAGTATCCTTGAGATGAAAACTCTTAGAAATCTGACTCAAGAAAAACTTCAGGACCTAAATAAAAAGGTTCTTTCAAAAGAGCAACTTTCAAAACTTGATAAAATGGTAGATTTTACTTATGGAAATTCTAAAAATATAGTATATTTTATTACTGATCCAGATTGTCCTCATTGTAAAAGGGCAGAGGATATTTTAAATAAATTAGTAAAAAAGGGGAAACTTACTGTTAAAGTAATTCTTTTACCTATAGAAGCTCTTCATCCAGATGCTAAGTCTAAAGCCATATCTCTAATATGCGATAATAAAGGGTTTAAAGAGTTAATGGAGGGTTATAAAAATTCAAGCCTTTGTGAAAAAGGTAAAGAAAAGATAAATCAGAATATTAGTTTTCTTCTTAATGAGTTAAAGGTAAGAGGAACCCCTACTTTTATATTCCCGGATGGCGAAATGATTACCAATGTATTACCAGAAAGTTACATTTTACAAAAATTTAAATAATGCTTAGTGAAGAAGAAAAAAAATATTCTTTAAAACTGGCAAGAAAAACTTTAGAAAGATATTTTTCTGGAGATTATAAAATTGAGGTTCCTCCTAAAAAATTCAAGAATTTATGGGAAAAAAGGGGAGCTTTTGTTACTCTATTAAAGGAAAAGCATCTTAGAGGTTGTATAGGAATTCTTGAACCTCTCTATCCTCTTTATGAAACTATACAAAAAATGGCAATAGAGGCTGCTTTTAAGGACCCAAGGTTTGCTCCCCTGGAAGCTAAAGAACTTCCTCTAATAGAAATAGAAATTTCTGTACTTTCACCTTTTAAAAAAGGAACTGTCGAAGAAGTAGAAGTTGGTAAACATGGTATTTATTTAGTGAAGGGAGTACATAGAGGAGTTTTACTTCCTCAGGTTCCAGTAGAATATGGTTGGGATAAAAAAACCTTTTTAGAGCATGTTTGTTTAAAAGCTGGGCTACCTCCAGATTGTTATAAAAGTCCTGAAGCTAAAATTTATCTTTTTACTGCGGAAGTATTTAAAGAAAGTGATTATTTTAAATAATTTAAAGTTTACTCACTATAATTTTTGAGAGTTCTAAGACCTAAGCTAAATAAAATAAAACTATAAAAAATAAGCACTAAAATAGAGATTAAGGCAACATTATCAAAAACTTCTTTTCTTATAAGGATATTGGTATAAGTAAGTGGAAAAAGATAAACTATAGGTTTTAAAAAATAAGGAATACGCTCTATCGGAAAAAAGGTTCCGCAGAAAAATCCCATCGGTAAAATAAAAAAATTAGAATAGGTTGCAGTTTCTTCATGCCCTTTGCTTAACATGCCTACTACAAAACCGAGGCTTGCAAACAAAAAACAGTTTAGAAAAAGAGCTACTATAAAAGGTAAAGTTAAACCAAAATTAGAACAGGTTAAAAATCCAACTGCAATAATTAAACTTGCAGCAAAAAGCCCCTTTATCATCCCTGCAAGCACTTCTCCGATAATTATAGCACTATAAGAAATAGGAGCTAAATAAAGCACTTGAAAGGTTTTAAAATAAAGGCGATTGAGATTTAAAGAATTTGCAATCCAGGTATAAGAGTTTGTCATTGAAGTCATTGCAACAAGTCCTGGAATAAGAAAACTAAGATAGCTTTTACCTCCTATCTGAACCATCCTTCCAAGACCAAGTCCAAAAACCACAAAATAAATTATAGGAAGCATCATTGCAGACAAAAGATATCCAAATTTTAAAAGCCTTCTTTTAAAAATTATAAGTTCTCTTAATAATACAGGATACCAGTCCATTATTCTATTCTTTCTCCTGTAAGCTTAATAAACACATCCTCTAAGTTAGTCTCCCTTATAACTAAAGGAAGATCATTTTTCTTAGCAAATTCATAGGCTTCTTCTTTAGTTTTAAACATCCAAAGCTTTATACTTCCTTCTTTGTCCATATAATATTCTACTGTAAAATTCCCGACAGATTTTTTAAGTTCAGAAGGGGCACCAAGGGCAATAAGCTTTCCCTTAGATAAAATCCCAACTCTATCACAAAGTGCTTCAGCCTCTTCTATGTAGTGAGTAGTGAGAAAAATTGTTTTTCCTTCTGCTTTTGCCTTTTTTATTATTTCCCAAAGGTGTCTTCTTATCTGAGGGTCAAGACCTATTGAAGGCTCATCTAAAAATAAAACCTTTGGGTCTGAAAGCAAAGCCCTTGCAAGAAGAAGTCTTCTTTGCATACCACC